>Ga0209450_10002041_pt1 | contig 10180 bp, 6 predicted proteins | sample FrelakmetLWP11LW_FD_187149 | JGI IMG/M metagenome (GOLD analysis project Ga0209450, IMG submission 187149) | Freshwater lake sediment microbial communities from the University of Notre Dame, USA, for methane emissions studies - LWP11 LW (SPAdes)... | ecosystem: Environmental > Aquatic >...
GTGGGAATAGGCGCCATGGGTGTTTTCACTAACGAGCTTTCCGTTGCGGAATATCGGCTCGTCATGATAGATCAGCGGTTGAGGGTCCTTCAGCGTGAAGAGGACCAGTTTTCGTTTCAATCCCCCCTTTTTTTGTCTCAGGAGTGCATCGCGACCGATAAATTCACCTTTGTCCGTTTTTACAGCAAATCCCAGCCCGGCCTCAAAGGGTGTATCGTCCGGCGTGATATCCGCGCCCCAGTGGCGGTACCCTTTTTCCAGGCGAAGTGAATCGATGGCATGCAGGCCGACCAGTTTGACACCAAGCGTTTGGCCTTCCTTGATCAGTTCATCAAAAATCCCGAGGCAAAACGGTGCCGGAATATAGAGTTCCCAGCCCAATTCGCCGACAAAACTCATCCGGATGGCAAAGGCCTTGGCATACCCCACGTTGATCTCTTTTCCGGTGGCAAAGGGGAAGGCGTCGTTGGAAAGGTCATCGTCCGTTACCCTTGCCAGCAGGTTCCGGGCGTTTGGCCCCATGACACCCAGCATGCCGTACGACCAAGTCACATCGGTTAGGACGGCATGGGCGTCCTTGGGGATATGGCGCTGGATCCAATCGAAATCCCGGGTGGTTGTCGCTCCGGCGGTGACGATGAAATAGGTCGTTTCATTCATTCGTGTGACCGTCAGGTCCGCTTCGATGCCACCCCGATCATTCAGCAGCTGCGTGTAAACGACCTTGCCGACCGGCACGGCAATATTGTTGCCGCAAATATTCTGGAGTACACGTTCGGCATCTTTGCCCTGCATTAGAAACTTGCCCATGGATGACAGGTCGTAGATACCGACGTTTTCGCGGATGCCCATATGCTCCTGAGCTGAATAATCGAACCAGTTCTGGCGGCCCCAGCTGTACTCGTAAACCGCTGCAACGCCTTCAGGGGCAAACCAGTTGGCACGCTCCCATCCGGAGACCACACCGAAGCAGGCACCCCTCGCCTTGAGCCGTTCGTGGAAAGGCGAGCACAGCACGTTGCGAGAGGAAGTCGGCTGTTTGAAGGGCCAGTGATCTGCATAGAGATTCCCGACAGCTTCAAAACGGACCCGCTCCTCCACGTATTTGGTATTGTTCTGCCATTTGTTGAATCGTCTGACATCCACAGGCCAGAGGTCTTTCTCGGGGTACCCCTGAACGATCCACTGAGCCAATGCCATTCCGGCACCGCCCGCGCTGGTAATACCCACCGAGTTCATGCCGCAGGCCACAAAAAAGTTCTTCACACCGGGAGCCTCACCCAGCATATACGCGGTGTCCGGCGTGAAGCTTTCCGGTACGGTGGTCAGGCTGCTCACGCCAACATTTTTAAATTGTGGCACGCGGTGCATGGCGCTTTGCATGAAAAGCTCCATCTGATCCCAGTCATCCTGAAGATTGGTATGCTCAAAATCCTCGGGAATCCCATCCAGCCCCCACGTCTTGGCATGGGGCTCAAATCCGCCCATGAGGAGGCCGCCCATTTCCTCCTTAATATAAATATACCCGTCCATATCCCTCAAGTATGGCATCTCCTTGTAAACACCTTCCATGGGCTCGGTCGTCATATGCATATGCTCGGCAGCAAACAAGGGCAGACTGACCCCCACCATCTTGCCGATCGCTCTTCCCCACATCCCAGCGCAATTGACAACATATTCGCAGGTGATTGAGCCGTTGTTCGTTTCAACGCCGCGGACCGTAGCATCCTTCAGTGCGATACCGGTCACCTGGGTGTTCTGGAAGAATCTGGCTCCTCCCATGCGGGCGCCCTTGGCAAGCGCCTGGGTTGTATCCTCGGGATTTGTGACACCGTCGTCCGGCTGATACCAAACACCGGTCAGATCATCCGTTCGCATGACCGGTATGAGCCGCTTGGCTTCCTCGAGACTGATTTCCTCCATTCTAATGCCGAACGCCCTGGCCATCCCAAGTGACCTGAGGTATTCCTGTCTTCGCGCCTGGGTTCTTGCAACCCGAATCGAACCTTGCCGCCTGTAGCCCGTTGGTTGGCCGGTTTCCTTCTCAAGACCGGCATAAAGATCTGCACCGTATTTTGCCAGTTTTGTCAATGCGCTGGAAGACCAGAGTTGCCCCAATAGGCCGGCAGCTGCCCATGATGCCCCCGAAGCGATCCGTTTTCGCTCTAGCACGACCACATCTTTCCACCCCAATTTCGTCAGGTGATATGCCGTACTGCAGCCAACGATACCGCCGCCGATAATGACCACTTGGACATGAGAAGGAAGTTTAATGTCCATTTATACGCCTCCTGGATTGGTGAGTTGAATTCTTTAAAAATTTTGGGTAAGTAAAAGACTCCATGATCCATATTTACATAATTTACATATTGTTTTGCATTAAGCAAAGTCTGTACCGAAAGCGTTAATGTATTATAATTTATTGTATTTTTAAGTAAAAGCTTATATAAAAATTGTGGGCTGCCCACCCCGAGTGATTCATTTTTGATTGGTTGTAAATAGCAACCATCTAATATGTTAAGTTTTTTTTCAAATAATCTATTTTCCAAATATGAATCAATAGTTATATCAATATTTTCAAATTGTTGTGTATTTATAATGCCAACAATGAATCAAATGTCCGGGCTGCAAAACAAAAAGCCTGATGGACAAGGAACCGACCATTGCCGTCAGGGAGGCCACCGAGACCATGGATAAGGGACACGACCGCTGATGGGTGCTTTACTGATTATCTGAACAGGGAATCAAGGTTTTGGACAAACCGCCCAAAGAGGATTGTAAGCAAGACTGAAATTGTGAATGCGGGGGGTGGATCGATAGGTGATCGCGTGGACTCTAAATCCCCGTAGCTCGGTGCAACACCGGGACTCCCCGCCATTTTCAGCAGCCTGACAGACAATCAGGTGCAAAGGGCAGTGCAGCGAATCATGAATCTCCATTGGACGAACATCCAACGCAAACGGCTGGTGGAACTGGATGCAGACGCCAGGACTCTGGCGCAGACGTTCGAGAATGCCGACCAGCGCAACCGTGCATTCCAGGCGTGGGAGAAAGTGCGGGTTTCGGACCACCACCACCGTCTGGAGGCACTGCGCAGCGGCTCCCGGCAGCCCCGTTTGTGCCGGCTGGAAACCGCCCTGGTAAAAGCGTTGGTTGCCAATGGATTCGTCCATGTGCCCACGCCGGTGCTGATGTCCAGGGGGCTGCTGGCAAAGATGTCCATCACGGCCGACCACCCCCTGTTCGACCAGGTCTATTGGGTGGACAAAGACAAATGCCTGCGTCCAATGCTGGCCCCCCATCTTTACTATGTGATCAGGGATCTGCTGCGGTTGTGGGAAAAGCCGATCAGGATCTTTGATGTGGGACCATGCTTTCGCAGAGAGACTGAAGGCGCCAAGCATGCCGCCGAGTTTACCATGCTGAACCTGTGCGAATTCGGATTGCCGGAAGAAGAACGCCGTCAGCGGCTCGAATGGCTGACCGCTCTGATTATGGACCAGGCCGGCATCGATCGCTACGGGTTGGAATCGGAAACCTCAGCAGTTTACGGACCAACCGTGGACGTAGTCTCCGAGGACGGGCTGGAGCTAGGGTCCGCCGCCATGGGTCCGCATCCACTGGACCGGGCCTGGAGCATCACCGATACTTGGGTGGGTATCGGTTTCGGGCTGGAGCGATTGCTCATGGCTGCCGAAGGGGGAACCAACTTGTCGCGTTTTGGCCGGAGCATCGCTTACCTGGACGGTATTCGCCTGAACATATGATCCGGCGAGGTCACAACAATCGTGAAAGAAGATCATTCAGCCAGACTTTTTACATCGCATCGTCTCGCCCATGACAGTCTGGTAGCCATGGTGGAGAGAGCGTCGGACAACGCCGGCCTATCACCGTCAGCCATGATTTGCCTGCTGGATTCCCCGGAACCGGGATTGCTTGACAAACTTTTTGCCGCTGCCAGGCGGCAACGGGAGCGCCATTTCGGCAATGCCGTGTTTCTCTATGGGTTTTTGTATATCAGTACTCACTGCCGTAATCAGTGCAACTTCTGTTTTTACCGAAAAAACAACTCCCGGGCGGTTCGATACCGCAAAACACCACCCCAGATTATCCAATCCACCCGCCTTTTGGCAGCATCGGGTGTTCATTTGATCGATCTGACGGCGGGTGAGGATCCCTGTCTTTACGACGGTGATGAAAGCGCTCTTGATGCGCTGGTGGAAATGGTGCATTCCATCAAGGCGGACGTCGCACTACCTGTGATGGCTTCCATAGGAGCGGTGCCGGAAACGGTACTGAACAGACTTGCTTCTGCCGGAACCGATTGGTATGCCTGCTATCAGGAAACCCACAACCGGCAACTGTTCGAGCAGCTTCGTGTGGGCCAAAGCTTCGAGGCCCGCTATCGCTGCAAAGTGCTGGCTAAAGCCAAAGGCATGCTCGTCGAGGAAGGATTGCTATGCGGCGTGGGCGAAACATCGGAAGACCTGATCCACTCCTTCGATGCCATGGCCCACCTGAGTGCTGATCAGGTGCGCGTAATGACCTTTGTTCCGCAGCTCGGAACCCCGATGCAGGACCTTCTCCCATCTTCATCCCTTCGGGAATGCATCACCATTGCCCTGATGCGCATTGCTTTTCCACATCTGCTCATACCGGCCTCGTTGGATGTGGATGGTCTAGCCGGCCTGCAGCAGCGGCTAGATGCCGGTGCCAATGTGGTGACGTCGCTGGTCCCGCCAGGTCAGGGCTTGGCCGGCGTGGCCCATAGCGATCTGGATATTGAGGACGGCCGGCGAACGGTTGAAGGCATTACCCATACGCTGCGTGCCTGCGGACTCGTGCAGGCAACGGTTCGGCAATACAAAGACTGGATCAGACAGCGCAAAAAACACAGACAGCTTTCATAATTGCATAGAAGGCAAAGGCATGTTGGCGGCAATCGTTGGCGGTCGGCTCCAAGGCGTTGAACTGGTCTGCCTAGCCCAAAAAACAGACTGGCAAACTCTTCTGGTGGACCGCAACACCCATGTTCCCGCCCAGTGGCTTTGTGACCGGTTCCTGCAGCTGGATGTATGCGAGGCATCCGCTCTGGACAAATCCCTCAAGACCGTGGACCTGGTGATTCCGGCCCTGGAAAATCAAATAGCTTTGGACAATTTGGTGCAATGGGGACGTATGCGGAAAATCCCGGTGGCACTTGACCCAGAGGCCTATGCCATCTCTAGCTCCAAAATTGCGTCGAACCGACTATTTGCATCATTGGGCATTCCCACTCCCGCGCCATGGCCGCAGTGCGGGTTTCCGGTCGTGGCCAAACCCAGCCATGCCAGCGGTAGTGAAGGGGTGGCGGTTTTGAGGAACCAAAGGGATGCCGAGGCAGTCTTTCCGCACGGGTTTCCGGACAATGGCTGGGTGTTCGAGCAGTATCTCGACGGGCCGTCTTTTTCCCTTGAGGTAATTGGCAGGCCAGGCAACTATGTGCCGCTGCAAGTCACCGAACTGTTCATGGACGCTGTTTACGACTGCAAGGCGGTGGCCGCACCGAGCCGGTTGGCCGCCGGGCAGATCCGTGAAATCGAGAAGCTGGGCGTTGCCATTGCAGAGGCCATCCGGCTCACGGGATTGGTGGATGTGGAAGTGATTTTTCACGATGGGGGCTTTAAAGTGCTGGAGATTGACGCAAGATTCCCCAGCCAGACACCACTTGCTGTATATCATTCCACGGGCTGCAACATGTTTGAAATGCTTGCCAATCTTTTTTTGGCCGAACAACCGACGCAACGGTCGCCGACGGTACCTGCGCGGGGTGCAATCCTCGAACATATCCGCGTCACGCCCGGGGCGATATTCGTTGAAGGCGAGCATATTATGGCCCAAGCAGGGCCGCTTGATCAGGTGACGGGTTTCTTTGGTGCCGATGTGGCCCTCACCAACTATCGGGAAGGGGCATCGCAATGGGTCGCCACGTTGATTGTCACTGGCCGGACCTGTGCTCAAGCCAAGCAAAAATGCGACCGGGTGCTGGCCGCGATCCAGCGTGACTTGAACATTGAAACTATCGTCAACCGTTTTCCGGAAGGCGCACCATGACCCGATTGACCAGCAGGGACATTGAGGCGCTACCCACAAGGTTGTTGGAGTACGACAGATACCTTCGATCGGCCACCGGACGGTCGCTTCTGGAAATCGGTATGGCGGCATCGGGAATGGAGGACAGCGCACTTGTGCAGGCGGTCGCGCCAACGGTCACTATGGCCGTGGTTCCTATCCGCAGCGGATTAGGCATCATTTCAGGATTCACCCAAACAGTTTGCAGCATCCTCGTCCATCTTGGATTCGATGCACAGGTTACCGGCAATACGGATGTGGCCGGCTTTGCAGATGCCGTCGAAATGGGCGCCCAGGTGATCATGGCGTCTGACGACGAACGCTTCTTGGCCTTTTGCCCTAACCAGGGAAAGATTGTTGACAATTCACGCGCCACGGCCAACGGCTTCGTGGCCGGCCTTGATCTCATGGCGGGCGGATTGGCAGGCAAAACGGTGCTGGTGCTTGGCTGTGGACCCGTGGGCCGGTTGGCGGTTCATGCCCTGTTGGCACGCAAAGCCGAAGTTTGCGTGGTTGATCGGGAAACCAGAAAAGCCGCTGAGCTGGCCGCGTGGGCCCGGGATGGGTGCCGGGCCTCCGTTCAGGTGTTCGCCGATGCCGAACAAGCCCTCTTGACCCATGACCTAATCGTAGATGCCACCAATGCAGCAGATGTTATCCATGCACGCCACATTACCGCCAGCACCCGAATCTCCGCACCGGGGATGCCCTGCGGCATCACCGCCAGCGCCCTTGAAAAACTGGGCCGTCGGATCCTTCACGACCCCCTGCAAATCGGGGTGGCGGCTATGGCCTGTGAAGCGGTGCGCATCATTTTGGAGGCTCGCCCAGGTGGCGTGTAAGGAAGCTTTGGCATGAGCAGCGGCTCGTCAACAACCAAGCCGGCCAAGCGGCGATACTACCGCAAACGGGTGGAGTTGTTCCGGTTGATTGAAAAAATCAAAGTATGGCCCTCGCGCAAAGGACTGCTGCATGGCATAAAGGAGATTCAGGTCCTCGGTGATCAGGCCAGGGTCACCACCCATTGCAGCAAGACGTTTATGGTTAACAATTCCCGCAGCAGCCGGGCGGCTCGATGGCTGCGCAATAAGTGGTTCAATGGGGTATGTCCCGCCTGCGGCGTACCGCAGTGGAAACTGGAAAAATACACGTCCACGCATTTCAGGCGCCATCATGGATCTCTGCTACAAAATGGCAACGATGAAAACATTCAAAATGCTAATACAAAGTAAATCTGTTTAAGTTCAATTCCGAATACGTCGCAGGCAGAACACCATGAACGGCATTTCATTGATACATAAAACAATACTTGATGGAGCGGGTATCGGGATCGTGACGGTTAATGTTGCGGGCAAGATTGTCTATGCGAATGCACAGGCGAACGTGGACCTTAATTACAGCCAAGACATCGTCGGCAGACCGCTTCATGAGGTTCATCCGGCAATCGCTGAGAAGGTGGCGGCTTGCCTGAATAACGGGGAAAAATATTGCGTCCACCACATCAGCAACCAAAAAACAGGCTTAGAACTGCATATCTCTTTCATCATTGAACAAAATCACCGGACCCACGCCGTGTGCCTGATCCGCAGTCTCGAAAAGCTGGAATCCTCCGCGCATCACCTTGAGAGTTTCAGGAATTTGAAAATTCAGTTTGACAGCATATTCAACTTCAGCAACTTCGGAATCTGGATACTGGACGGCGAGGGCGTCGTATTGAAGGTAAACCGAGTTGCCCCGGAACTTATCGGATTAGAAGATAAAGACGTGCTTGGAAAAAAAATCGGCGATCTCGCGGATCAGGGCATCATTAACGAAGCCTTGACGCCCACCATCCTGGCGACACGCCGTTCCCTCACCAAACCCCTTTATGTCATTAAAAGCCAGAAGTATATCATGGCTTCGGGAGCGCCTGTTTTTGATGAACAGGGGAATATTATTTTTGTGGTGGTTATCGAGCACGACATGACCATCGTGAAGCACCTTAAAGAGCAGCTTGAGCAAGCCAAAACAGTTGCGGAAACCATCAAAAGCGAACTTTCAGACATCAATCTGTTGGAACTGGAAACAGGAGATATCATTTCCAATACGCTCGAGATGAAACAGGTGATGAAAATCCTTCTTAAACTGGCAAAACTGGACGTATCCAATATCCTCATCACCGGCGAATCTGGATCGGGGAAAGGTCTTTTGGCAAAATTTGTCCACCGATACGGTTTACGCCAGCGTGCCCCTTTTATCGCCATAAATTGCGCCGCGCTTCCGGAGATGCTGCTTGAGGCGGAGTTGTTTGGCTATGAAAAAGGCGCTTTTACAGGCGCTGCGGATAGCGGTAAAGCCGGACTCTTTGAGTTGGCCCACGGGGGCACCATTTTTTTGGATGAAATCGGCGACCTCCCTTTTTCCGTTCAGGCCAAGCTTTTGAAATGCCTGGATGAGAGGGAAATTAGGCGACTGGGGGGAACCCGACCGATTCATGTCAATTGTACCGTCATTGCCGCAACCAATCAGGACATTGAAGAACTGGTCCGCAGTAAAAAATTCCGGCAGGATCTATATTTCCGGTTGAACGCTTTCCCAGTAGTAATCCCTCCGTTGCGCAAACGACCGGAGGATATCTTGGGACTGGCAGATTATTACCTGAAAAAATTCAACAAGGAATACCAACAGAATAAGAAATTTTCGCAAAAAGCGCTGGAATTGATCGAAACCTATGATTTCCCGGGAAATGTGCGTGAACTGAAAAATCTGATCAAGAACGCCGTGGTAATCAGTGAAACAGATGTACTGGAAAATATAATGCCCCACGCCGGGTTCCACAAATCTTTCCGGCGAGAAGAAAAACCACACACCGTCAACAGCCGAAAGGAAGCAAAAGGACTCAATGAGGCGCTGCGATCATTTGAGCGGGAGAAAATGAAAGAGGCTGTTGCACGATCGACGACGACAAGAGATGCCGCGCGCTACCTGGGCATCAGCCAATCGACCGTCACCCGCAAACTCAAGAAGCACGGTTTGAAATTGCCATGATCAATTCAAGGGGAGTCGTCGATAATAGCCGGGTTTTTCCGGTCTAAAAAAATGGTCCATGGGGCCTTGCTCAGTATAGTGCCGATGCCATCGGTCCAGGGCGTCCCGATCCAGTTCCACTCCCAATCCAGGGCCCTCGGGCACGGAAATGACATTATTCGTTTGCCGAAAGGGGCCTCCCTGGATCACATCGGCGATCTGCCAGCGGAACAGGCTCTGGCTGGGCTCGTGAATCCAGGGCATGGCTGCGCTCATATGCAGATAGGTCGCAGTGCAGATGCCCGCGTCACCGCTATAGCACCAGAAACCCACCCCCATGGCCTCGCAGGCACCGATAAAACGGATGGCGCGATTGATACCACCCAAGACAGCAAAGTTGACGACAATGGAATCGGGCACCCCCAAGGCTACCGCCCGGCGAATATCCGGGACGTGGCTGGAAAAAGGTATGGATGAATGCCGACGCAGCATGGCCATCTCTTCAAAGGTGGCCACCGGATCTTCGTAATTTCTCACATCATAGGGTTCGATCTCGTGGAGCACGCGGCGCGCCGTGGATAGGGACCATTGCATGTTCGAATCCAACCGGATCATGGCGTCAGGTCCCAGTGCTTCCCTTATCCCCCGGACCGTTTCGATTTCCACCATGGGATCCCCCTGGATCAGCTTGCCCTCGAAAAAAGTGGAGCCATGCTCCTCCTTCATCCGTATGCAGTAGTCGACGACGGCCTTCGGATCCATTTCACCGCCTTTGCCGTCTTTTTTCACCCGGAAGGAGAAGTATTCGGTGAAGGGGATCTCCTTTCTGACCGCTCCGCCCAGAAGCTTGTACAGCGGCTGGTTCCATATTTTGCCCCTGAGATCCCACAAGGCGATCTCCAGACCGCCAAACGCGGTAACACAGGAACTGTCATCGGTGTTCTGGACGATCTGCCATGGCGGAATACAGACATTTTCGATCTCGGCAATGTCCAGTGGATCCTTGCCGATGATGCGAGGGGCCAAGTCGCGGATAACTGGCGCCAAGTGAGCGGAAGGGGCC
>Ga0209450_10002042_pt1 | contig 10178 bp, 6 predicted proteins | sample FrelakmetLWP11LW_FD_187149 | JGI IMG/M metagenome (GOLD analysis project Ga0209450, IMG submission 187149) | Freshwater lake sediment microbial communities from the University of Notre Dame, USA, for methane emissions studies - LWP11 LW (SPAdes)... | ecosystem: Environmental > Aquatic >...
CGCCCTTCATCGACTGGCGCGTGCGCGCCAAGCCGGCGCAGCCGTTCGTGTCGCTGCCGCTTGGGCCCTACTGCCTGCTGGTCGGCACGCCGTCGGGCAAGACGAGCCGGGTCGGCCCGGTGCTCTGGAAGACCGCCGTTTCGATGGGGCCGTTCAAGGACCACAACCGCCACATCGTGGAGTCGGCGCGCCTGTGGGTGGTGGCGACCACTGAAGACCAACTCGTCGCCGTTCAAGACCGGTTTGCGCCAGCGACGGCGGACAAGCCCGAGGTGACAAGGACCTGAGCGGCGTCGGCTCGCGCATCCCGGACTGCGTCGCATCGACAGATGGCGCGCACTTGCGCCCGGTCGCAGTGTTCAGCGGAGTCCGATCTCTCGGCCGAATGCGTAATTCGAGCGAAAGCCGCCGCTCAGGCGATCTGGCTTGGCTCGCAGAGCCGTGGCTAGACCTTTCTGTGCTCTTGCCGCCTGCAAAGTTCCCGAAGCAGGAATTCTTCGTCTTCCGGGGAGACGTCAAAACGCTGGCAGGCCTGCTCGATGAGCGACGGCGTCCAGGTTTCCTGTTCGGCGAGCCATGCGACAGCGCGGCGCAAGGCGTCCCCTCTTGGAAGGATGGGCGGAATGGGCATTGGCGGGTTCGATGACAACCGGCAACGTCTGTCAGGTCGAATGCCGGCAGCGCCGCTCAGATCGGCCGCGTCCGCTGCTCCAGCCACTCGCGCGCCGGCCCGCTGACCAGCGGCCCGACGCGGCTGGCCACCTCGGCGTGATGCGTTGCGGTCCCTCGTCCACGTTGGAGGGGTCGCCGACGCCGTGGCCGTAGTCGATGCCCCCGCCCAGATCGCTCGGCAGCCGAAGGGATCCGCCTGAAAGGCTGTCGCCGACCCGTGTCGCGGGCCGCGGCTTGAGATCAGTCAAGGCTGGTGGCCGGTGCGCGCGCATCATGAAATGGTCCGTTGCTGGAGGGTGCGCCCGCCTGCCGCAGGGCGCAGCGCCCGAAGGGCGGTGTGCCCGACGACGCGGGCCGGTTTGTCTGGCACCACCCTGAACTCAGCGGCGAGCGGGGGGTTTGTGCTGGCACCGGTTCTCCGCCTGGCTCTCGCGATCGAAGTCGCGCTCGGGCTCTGGGTCGGGCTGACGATCACCCGCGCGTTCGAAGCGCCGGCAGCGTGGTGCCCGCTCGGGGTGCCGGTGGTGCTGCTCGGCGTGCCACTCGCGGCGACTGTGCTGAGCTTCCTCGTCGCGATGCCGTTCCGGCACGCGCACGAGAGCGGCGGCCGCCTTGGACCGTGGCGCGGCCTGCGCTGGTTCGTTCGCGAGTTCCTGGCGCTGTCGGCGCTGTACGTGCTGCTGCAGCCGTTCGAGCGGTACTTCGTCCGCGGTCCCGTGCCGGAGGGCAAGCGCGGCACGGCGCGGCCGGTGATTCTGCTGCACGGCATCTACTGCAACGCTGCCAGCTGGTGGTGGATGCGCCAGCGCCTCGACTCACGCGGAATCGGACCAGTCTACGCGTTCGACGTCGAATCGCCATTGAGCAGCATCGACGCCTATGCACAGCAGCTCGCGCGGTCCATCGAGCAGGTGCGCGCCGCAACCGGTGCCGAGCGCGTCGTGCTGGTCGGCCACAGCGTGGGCGGCCTCGTCGCGCGGGCCTGCATCGCGCTGCCCGGGCTGGCGCCGCAGGTGGAGAAGCTCCTCACACTCGGCACGCCGCACCACGGCAGCCGCCATGCCCGCCTCGGCATCGGCGCGAACAGCCGCCAGCTCGAAGCGGGCAGCGACTGGCTATGCCGGCTGAATGCAGACCCGGCCTCGATGGCGGTGCCGATCGTGTCGATCTACAGCCGCCATGACAATTTCGTCGCGCCGCAGGAAAGCGCCGTTCTTCCCGGCGCGAAGCTGATTGCGCTTGACGGCGCCGGCCATCTTTCGCTGCTGTTCGATCGCGTCGTCGTCGGCCTGCTGTGCGATGAGATCGGGGAAGCGGCGCCAGTCCTCACGCGGCTGGCCGAGCACGCCGCCCACCGGACAGGAGCCGGACCGGCTGCCGCCGGGCAACCATGAACGCGGCCCCGCTTCCGTTCGGCGCGCGCTGGCTGACCTATTTCCGCGAGCGCTTTCCGCTGCTGGGCCACGGCGTGCCGATCGCCGTGTGGGTGCTCGCGGTGCAGGCCTATGCGCGTGTGCAGGCTGGCGCGCCCCCGTGGGCGGGACTGCGGTCGTTCGGCGCCGCCTTTCTCACCGCATTGCTCGTCTTCCTGCAGCTGCGCATCCTCGACGAGTTCAAGGACTACGAGGACGACGCGCGCTATCGTCCGTATCGACCGGTGCCGCGCGGCCTGGTGAGCCTGCGGGAACTGGGCCGGCTCGGAGTCGTTGCCGGCGGCATTCAGCTCGTCGCATCGGCGGCGCTCGGGGTGGCGCCGCTGACGTGGCTCGTGATGATCTGGGCATACGCGTGGCTGATGCGCGAGGAATTCTTCGCGCCGCGCTGGCTGCGTGCGCACGCCGCGATCTACATGGCGTCGCACATGCTGATCGTGCCGCTGATCCTGCTCTACCTGGTCTCCTGCGCCGGCGTACAGGTCCGGGACATCGCGCTGGCGGCGCTGGCCGGCGCGGCCTACCTGACCTTCTGCGTCTTCGAGGTCGGCCGCAAGATCCGCGCGCCGGCAGACGAACGCGAGGGTGTGGACATGTACAGCCGCCGATGGGGACTGCGGCGTGCGATCGGCGTCTGGCTCGGTCTCCTCGCGGCAGCCGCCCTGTTCGCCGTGCTGTCGGCCCCGGCGGTGACCTCGTACCGGGTGATGGGCGCGGTCGTCGTACCGGTGCTGCTCGCCGCGTCGATCGCGAGCTGGCGCTTCCTGCGCGACCCTCGGCCCGGCGGCCACAAGGTCTTCCTGGCGCTGTCGGCGACGTGGATGCTGGTCCTGAACATCGCGCTCGCCGTTCTGGCTTTCGTCGCTTCCCACACGGTGCCGATCCGATGAACGACGCGACCGTGCTGTTCCCGCACGAGATCGATCGTGCCAGCCGCGTGGGCGGCAAGGCGGCGGCGCTCGCCGCATTGACCCAGTCCGGCCTGCCGGTGCCGCCGTGGTTCGTCGTGTTGCCGGCGGCGTTCCATGCCAGCGTGACGGCGGACCTCGTCGAGGCGCTGCAGCAGGCGACGTCGGCGGAAAGCGCGCAGGCGATCTTCGACGGCGTTCGCCTGGCGCCGCAACTGGCCGGGCAGGTCGCGACCGCGGCGAACCGGATCGGCGGCGCGGACGCGCTGTTCGCGGTGCGCTCCTCGGCGACGGAGGAGGACAGCGCGCGCCTGTCGTTCGCCGGCCAGCTGGACAGCTTCCTGTTCGTTCCGCGCGCTGAACTGGCGGCGCGCATCGTGCGCGTGTGGCGCTCCGGCTTCGGCGATCGGATCCTTCGGTATCGGCGCGAGGCGGGCATCGATGCGCTCGCCGGCGTGCCGGCGGTGATCGTTCAGCGGATGGTCGATGGCAGCGTGTCCGGCGTGGCGTTCAGCGCCGATCCCGTGAGCGGGCGTCGCGGCATCGCCGTCGTCGCGGCGATCCCCGGTCTGGCAAGCGCGCTCGTGTCCGGCGAGGCGGCAGCGGACACGTGGCGCGTCGACCGGCACGAAGCGATCGTCGAGCGAACGATCGAAACGAAGCGCCTGATGCATCGCGCCGACCCGGCGCGGGCCGAGGGCGTGGTGTCGGTGCCGGTGCCCGAGGAGGCTGCCGCGCGGCCGGCGCTCGCGGACGACGGCGTCGTGCGCGTCGCTTCGCTCGCGCGGCGCGCCGAAGCCCATTTCGGCCGTCCGCAGGACATCGAATGGACGCTGGCAGCCGACGAGCTGTTCCTTCTGCAGAGCCGGCCCGTCACCACGCTGGCCGACAAGGCCGATCCCGACGCCGTGCGGGCGGTGTGGGACAACTCGAACATCATCGAGAGCTACAGCGGCGTCACCACGCCGCTGACGTTCTCGTTCGCGCAGCGCGCCTACGAGAACGTATACCGCGAGTTCTGCCGCCTGATGCGGGTGCCGCCGGCGGTGGTCGAGGCGCAGGCCGACATGTTCGCCTGCATGCTCGGGCTGATCAACGGGCGCGTCTACTACAACCTGCTCAACTGGTATCGGCTGGTCGCGCTGCTACCGGGATACGCGAGCAATCGCCACTTCATGGAGCAGATGATGGGCGTGCGCGAAAGCCTGCCCGAGGACATCGCCGGCGCGCAGCGCCCGGCGAACGCCGCGCGGCGCGTCGGCGACGCGGTCCGCCTCGCATTCGCGCTGGGCGGAATCGCGGCCAGCCTGCTGACGCTCGACCGCCGTGTCGGCCGCTTCTATCAGCGGCTGCAGCGGACCCTCGGCACGCAGCGTCCCGATCTCTCGGGCCAGCGGCCCGATGAACTGGTGGCGTACTACCGAGGGCTCGAGCGCGGGCTGCTCACGAACTGGGACGCGCCGATCGTGAACGATTTCGCGACGATGATCTCCCACGGCCTGCTTCGCAGGCTGTGCACTGCCTGGGCGGGCGACTCCGGCGGCACGCTTTCCAACGACCTGCTGTGCGGCGGCACGCGAATGCTCGGCGGGGAGCCCGCGCGGCGCGTGCGCGCGATGGCGGAACTCGCTGTGCCGGATCGCGACCTCGTTCAGGCGTTGTGCGAGCAGCCGCTGACGTCGATCCGCGCGCGCCTGCAGGCGCATCCCGACCTGCAGCGGGAACTCGATGCGTATCTGGACAAGTTCGGCGACCGCTGCACGGAGGAGCTGAAGCTGGAGAGCGCGACGCTGCACGACGATCCCACGCCGCTGCTGCGCGCGGTCGGGCAGTGCGCGGCGGGCCTGGCGTCGGGCACGGCGCGCAGCGAGACGCCTGCCCAGGCAACGGTCCGTGCCGAGGCCGAGGCCAAGGTCGGCGAAGCGCTGCGCCGCCGTCCGCTGCGCCGGCTCGTGTTCGCCCGGATACTGGCGGCGGCGCGCGCGCGGGTGCGGGCGCGCGAGGACCTGCGCTTCGAGCGCACCCGCGTGTTCGGTCGCGCGCGGCAGGTTCTGGTCGAGCTCGGGCGCCGCCTGTATGCGCTGGACGTACTCGACGACGCGAACGACGTTTTCTATCTCGAAGTCGACGAAGTCCTCGCCTTCGTCGAGGCGCGCAGCACGGCAACCGACCTGAAGGGGCTCGCCGCCGCTCGCAAGGCGGAGTTCGCCCGCTATCGCCGGCTGCCCGCGCCGGCCGACCGCTTCGAGACGCGCGGCATCGCCTATCGCGGCCACAGTTTCGGCGCCGAGCGGCCCGCGGCGGAGCTCGCCGGCGACACCCTGCGCGGGCTCGGCTGCTGTCCGGGTGTCGTTCGCGGGCCGGTGCGCGTGGTCAGCGATCCGCGCAACGCCAGCTTGCGGCCCGGCGAGATCGTCGTCGCGGAGCGAACCGACCCGGGCTGGGTGATGATCTTTCCGTCGGCCGCCGGCCTGCTGGTCGAACGCGGCAGCCTGCTGTCGCACTCGGCGATCGTCGCGCGCGAACTCGGCCTGCCCACCGTCGTATCGCTGGCCGGCCTGACCCGATGGCTCGGCGACGGCGAGTGGGTCGAGATGAACGGCGCCACCGGCGTGGTCATGCGCATCGCGCCGCAGCCGCAGGAGGCCGTCGATGCCACGCGATGAGCCGGCGAGCGAGGTCGCGGCGCGCGCGGACTTCTCGATCCTGCGCTACGCGCAGTGCTGGGAGGACACCGACGCGTTGCTGGCAGCGCTCGCCATCCGTCCCGGTGACCGCTGCTTCTCGGTCGCCTCGGGCGGCGACAACTCGCTGTCGATGCTGTCGCGCGCGCCGGCGGAGGTCCTGGCCGTGGATCTGTCGCCGGCGCAGATTCATCTGGTCGAGCTGAAGGCCGCCGGCTTCCGCACGCTGGAGCACGGCGCGCTGCTCGAATTCGTCGGAGTGCGGCCGAGCGCGCGGCGCCGCGAGCTGTATGCGCGGGCGTCGCCGGCGCTGAGCGGGCCGGCGCGCGAGTACTGGGACCAGCGCCTGCCGATGATCGACGCCGGGCTCGCGGGTGCGGGCAAGTTCGAGAAGTACTTCGAGCTCTTCCGCAGGTGGGTGCTGCCGCTGATTCATTCCGCGGCCCGCAGGGCCGAACTGCTCGTCCCGCGCGACGTGGAGGGCCGGCGCGCCTTCTACCGCGACACCTGGAACAACTGGAGGTGGCGCCTGCTGTTCCGCCTGTTCGTCTCGCGCACGGTGCTGGGCCATGCGGGACGCGATCCGAGCTTCTTCAGGTATGTGCAGGGCAGCGTCGCGGCGCCGATCCTGCGGCGCACGGAGCACGCCCTGGTCGACCTCGACCCGACGCGCAATCCCTACCTGTCGTGGATCGTGCGTGGCGCCTTCGGGCAGGCGCTGCCGCACGTCTGGCGAGCGGAGAACTACGCCGCCATCCGCGCGCACGTCGACCGCCTCAGCCTGCGCGTGTGCTCGGTCGAGAGCGCGCTGGGGCAGGCGGCGGCCGAGAGCATCGACCGGTTCAACCTGTCGGATGTCTTCGAGTACATCTCGGCCGAAGCCGCCGACCGCGTGTTCGAGGACATCGTGCGCTGCGGCCGCGCCGGCGGCCGCGTTGCCTACTGGAACATGCTCGTGCCGCGCCGCCGGCCGGAACGGCTGGCGGCGCGCCTGCACACGCTCGAGGAACTGAGCACGCACCTGCACGGGCAGGCGCAGACGTTCTTCTACAGCGGCCTGTTCGCCGACGAGATCCGCGCATGAGCACAGGCGACGCGCTCCGGATCGCGCTGATCCTCGGGTTGGCCGGCGGGCTGCTGGCGCTGCTGCGCTGGTACCAGCTGCGCGGCAAGCCGCCGCCGGAGCCGGAGCTCGTTCGAAAGCTGTTTCACATCGGCGGCGGCCTGCTTGCGCTGTCGCTGCCCTGGCTGTTCGATTCGCTGCTCCCGGTGCTGCTGACGAGCGGCGCGATCGCCGCGCTGTTCGTCGCGATACGCAAGGTGCCGCTGTTGCGCGACGGCGTCGGCCAGGTGCTGCTCGGCGTGAAGCGCAACACGGTCGGCGAGTTCTGCTACGTCGCCAGCGTCTGCCTGCTGTTCTGGCTCACGCACGGCAACAAGCTGCTGTACAGCGTGCCGCTGCTCGTGCTGGCCATCGCCGACGCATCGGCAGCGCTGATCGGCGAGCAGTACGGCAAGCTGCCGCTGCGCATGCGCGGCGACCGGAAGAGCTACGAAGGCGCCGCGGCATTCGCGCTGGCGACGTTCTTCTGCGTGCACGTGCCGGTGCTCCTGTCCGGGCAGTCCGGGCGTCTCGAGAGCCTGCTGATCGCGGCCGGTGTGGGCGTGATGGTGATGATGGCCGAGGTCGCCGCATGGTGGGGCATCGACAACATCATCATCCCGCTGTGGACGTACATGCTGCTGAAGTCGCTGCTGCAGATGGATGCGGGGACCATGGCCACCCACCTCGCCTTCGTGCTGGCGCTGGCGCTGTTCATGCGCTTCTATCGCCGCCACACCACGCTCGGCGACGACGCGCTGTTCGGCGCCACGCTGTGGGGCTACGTGGTGTGGATCGTCGGCGGCTGGCAATGGGTGCTGCCGCCGCTGATCCAGCTGGTGACGTATGCCCGCTTCACGGCGAAGACCCCGCGGGAGCACCTGCACGCCTTCGGTTTCCCCGTGGTGCTGGCGAACATCGTCGGCGGCTTCCTCTGGCTGCTGATCTACCGGCAGACCGACGAGGCCCGCATGCTGCTGCCGTTCGCCGCCTGCTTCGGCGCCAATCTCGCCATGATCGCGCTGGTGAGGCAGAAGACAGCGACGCCCGAGCTCGACGCGCGGCGTGCGGTCTCCGGTGCGGTGGCCAAGGGGCTGATCGTCGTCGTGCCGACGTTGTTCGCATTCGACGGCTTCGCGCTCACCGTCGTCGTCGACCTCGCCTTCGCGCTGCTCGCGCTGTACGTGGCCACGGCACTCTTCTATCGCTTCCAGCCGGCGCTTTCGACCTTTCCGGTCGACGGTGCGCGCTGGTTCCGTCAGGCCGCGATCGCCACCGCGACGTCGGTGATCGCACTGGGCTCCGACTACACCATGCTGGCGGGGGTGCGCGCACCAACGCTGCACGACGTCCTCGAGCTGTTCTGACGATGCGATCGATAACGATGTCGCCGGCGGACCTCGCCGCCTTCTGCGCGGTGCCGGGGCCCGACGAACTGTCGGCGGAGGCGGTGCTCGCGCATGCGCCGGACGAGAGGCTGCTGCTCGACGGCGCGGCGCGATGCTCGCTGTGGTGGCGCAACGTGCCTGCCTACCGGGACGAGCGCGTCGGGCTGCTCGGCCACTACGTTGCCGTCGACGCGGCCGCGGCGCTGCAGGTGCTGTCGCTGGGCTGCGCGCGCCTGCGCGAGGCCGGCTGCACGCTGGTGATCGGCCCAATCGACGGCAGCACGTGGCGGCGCTATCGACTGCTGACGCAGCGCGGCGATGAGCCGCCGTTCTTCCTGGAACCCGACAACCCGGACGACTGGCCGGCGCACTGGGCAGGCGCGGGCTTCAGGCCGATCGCGGAGTACTACTCGGCGCTGCTCGACGACATGACGTCACCCGCGGACCTGCGTGCGGCGGAGCTCGACGCGCAAGGTTACTCGATCCGGGCGATCGGTCCCGGCCGGCTGGGAGCAGCTCTGGAAACGATCTGGACCATCGCGATCGACGCTTTTTCGCGGAACTTCCTCTACACGCCGATCAGCCGCCAGGAGTTCGTCGATGGCTACACGAAGCTGCTGCCGACGGTAGACCCGCGGCTCGTCCTGCTCGCCGAGCAAGGCGGGCGTCCCGTGGGCTTCTGCTTCGCGATTCCCGATGTACTGGCAGCTCGGCGCGGGGAGACCCGTCGCACGGTGATCATGAAGACGCTCGGCATCGCCCGTGCGCACGGCGGCCGCGGACTGGGCCGGCTGCTGTTCTGGCGCACCGCCGAGGAGGCCGCCGCGCTCGGATTCCGGCGCGCGATCCTGGCGCTGATGCACGAGGCCAATCCGTCGCGCCGGCTAGGCGGGCCGGGCGCGCGGGATTTCCGCCGCTACACCCTGTACGCGAGGCCGCTGTGAACGTGATCGAGCTGTTCGACGACAGCGTGCGCCGCTTCGCCGACCGGCCGGCGCTGCTGTATGGGCCGCAGGGCGCCGAGCGCACGGTGACCTTCGCCGCGCTTGCGGAACACTCCCGTCGCCTGGCGGCGCTGTTCCGGTCATCCGGACTGCAGGCCGGCGACGCGATCGCGGTGTTCGTGCCGATGTCGGTGCAGCTTTACGCGATCATGGCCGCCGCGTTGCGACTGGGGCTCGTCGTCGTCTTCGTCGAGCCGGGCGCCTGGAGGGACAACATTGCATCCTGCGCGCACCACCTTCGGCTGCGTGGGTTCGTGGGAACGCCGGCGGCATGCCTGCTGCGCTGGTTCGTGCCGCAACTGCGCGCGATTCCGCTCGCCTTTGCGACTGCTCGCATGCTGCCGGGGGCCACGCCGCTGGGTGCGGCAAGCCGACACGTGCCGCTCGACGGCTGGGAACGATGCGCGCCGGACAGCACCGCGACGGTGACCTTCACCAGCGGCAACACCGGCCGACCGAAAGGCGTACTGCGCAGCCACGCCGTGCTCGCGGCCACGCAGTCGGCCCTGCAGGCGGCATTGCAGGCACAGCCAGGTGAGCTTGCCGTGCCGATCATTCCGCTGTTCGTGTTCTCGAACCTCGCGGCCGGGGCGCCGAGCCTGCTGCTCGATGCGGACCTCGGCAAGCCGGCAGCAGCCCCGGCGCATCGCGTCGCAGCGCAGATCCGTCGGCTCGCGCCGCGCAGCATGCTGGCCTCTCCTGCATTCGTCGATCGCCTGGCCGACTGGTGCCTTGGTGCCGACGTGCGCCTGCCGAGCCTGGGGCGCGTGTTCGTCGGCGGCGCGCCGGTGTTCCCGCGCGTGCTCGACAAGCTCGCGCGGATCGCCCCCTCGGCACAGATCCGTTCTCTGTATGGCGCTACCGAGGCGGAGCCGATCGCGGTAATGCGCTACGAGGACTGGTCACCTGCGCTGCGCAATGAAGCGCGGGCCGGCAGAGGCATCGCGCTCGGCACCCCGGTGGCCGGGGTGAGCGTGCGCATCCTGC
>Ga0209450_10002043_pt1 | contig 10176 bp, 8 predicted proteins | sample FrelakmetLWP11LW_FD_187149 | JGI IMG/M metagenome (GOLD analysis project Ga0209450, IMG submission 187149) | Freshwater lake sediment microbial communities from the University of Notre Dame, USA, for methane emissions studies - LWP11 LW (SPAdes)... | ecosystem: Environmental > Aquatic >...
TGAAAAAAAGGGGTCTGCTTCCCGGACTTACCTTCTCGAACGAATTGATTAACAGGGATGAGGGATTACATGCTGATTTTGCTGTTTTTCTGCATCAGAATCATATTAAAAATAAGGTTCCTAAGTCTAGAATCACTGAGATTCTTGTGAATGCACTGCAAATTGAGCGGGAATTTATCACCGAGTCTTTACCTGTAAGTCTGATAGGTATGAATGCCGTATTAATGACCCAGTACCTGGAGTTTGTAACAGACCGGCTTTTGGTTGAATATGGCTGCGAAAAAGTGTATAATGTGACGAATCCCTTTGATTTTATGGAGATGATCTCTCTGGAAGGCAAAACAAACTTCTTCGAAAAAAGGGTATCGGAATACCAGAAAGCAGGGGTCAAATCCGGTGGAACCGGATCTATTGCCTTCGATTCAGATTTTTAATTAATGGCATATTTTTTTATAAATTGTATAAAAAATATTTTTTTAGTTATTCCTGATTCAAATTTATAGTCTATTTTTCAAAATAAATTATTCTTATGTATGTAATAAAGAGAGACGGTAGAAAAGAGCCGATCATGTTTGACAAGATTACCGCAAGGGTAAGAAAACTGTGTTACGGTCTGAACAATTTAGTGGATCCTATTAAGGTCACCATGCGGGTGATTGAGGGAATTTATGAGGGAGTTAATACTTCAGAACTGGATAATCTGGCTGCCGAAATAGCTGCTACACTTACCACAACGCATCCTGATTATGCAGTATTGGCGGCCCGAATAGCTGTTTCAAACTTACATAAGAACACCAACAAGTCCTTTAGCCAGACCGTCAATGACCTGTATTATTACGTAAATCCCCGAACCGGTAAGAAAGCTTCCATGATTGCTGATGACGTTTTCCAGATTATCAGTGAAAATGCAGAAAAACTGGACTCAACCATTATTTATAACCGTGATTTCGGATATGATTATTTTGGCTTTAAGACCCTTGAAAGGTCTTATTTACTCAAAATAAACGGAAAAATTGTAGAACGTCCGCAACATATGCTCATGAGGGTATCTATAGGTATCCACAAAGAAGATATTGATGCTGCCATTGAGACCTATGAGTTAATGAGCAAACGCTTTTTTACGCACGCCACTCCCACACTTTTTAATGCCGGTACACCAAAACCACAAATGTCTTCCTGTTTTCTTTTACAGATGCAGGACGATAGTATAGATGGCATATACACTACCCTGAAGCAAACTGCAAAGATATCACAATCTGCTGGCGGAATCGGACTTTCAATACACAACGTGAGGGCTACAGGCTCTTATATACGGGGTACGAATGGCACCTCAAACGGAATTGTACCGATGTTGCGTGTTTTTAATGATACAGCGCGTTATGTGGATCAGGGTGGAGGAAAAAGAAAAGGTTCCTTTGCGGTTTATCTGGAGCCCTGGCATGCAGATGTATTCCAGTTTCTGGATCTCAGAAAAAACCACGGAAAAGAAGAAATGAGAGCCAGAGATCTGTTTTATGCGATGTGGATACCAGACCTGTTCATGAAACGTGTTGAAGAAGATAAAAACTGGACCCTGATGTGCCCTAATGAATGTCCTCATCTGTTTGATAATTATGGAGAAAAATTTGAAGAGCTCTATATAAAATATGAAATGGCCGGGAAAGGCAGAAAAACCATAAAAGCAAGGGAATTATGGGAAAAAATACTTGAGTCTCAAATTGAGACCGGCACACCTTATATGCTGTATAAAGATTCCGTGAACAGAAAATCCAACCAAAAAAATCTGGGTACCATCCGTTCTTCCAACCTCTGCACAGAGATAATGGAATATACGGCAGAGGATGAAGTAGCTGTTTGTAATCTCGCTTCTGTTGCTTTGCCTATGTTTGTGAGTGAGGAAGTTGACGGATCGAAGTTCTTTGATCATAAAAAATTATTTAAAGTAATTAAAAAAGTAACCAGAAATCTGGATAGTGTGATTGATCAGAACTACTATCCGGTTAAGGAGGCTGAAAACTCAAATTTCAGACACAGACCCGTTGGTTTGGGGGTACAGGGATTGGCAGATACCTTTATCATGTTGCGCATGCCCTTTACCAGTGATGAGGCGAAAAAATTAAATGAAGAGATTTTTGAAACCATTTATTTCGGTGCTTTAACTTCGTCGATGGAGCTGGCCAAAGAAAAAGGCGCTTATTCAACTTTTAAGGGTTCTCCGCTATCTGAAGGTAAGTTTCAGTTCAATCTTTGGAATGTGAGTGAGAATGACTTGAGCGGCCGCTGGGACTGGAATAAATTACGTGCACAAATTCTTGAATCAGGTGTAAGAAACTCATTGCTTGTAGCGCCAATGCCAACTGCATCGACCTCTCAGATTTTAGGTAATAACGAAGCATTTGAACCCTACACTTCAAATATTTATACGAGGCGTGTGCTTTCCGGAGAATTTATCATTGTCAATAAACATCTTTTGGAAGATTTGGTTGGGCTTGGCTTATGGGATAATGACATGAAAGAAGAAATCATGCGGGCAAATGGTTCAATTCAACATATTGAAAATATACCCGCTGAGATAAAAGAGCTCTACAAGACGGTTTGGGAAATGAGTATGAAGGACATTATTGATATGTCAAGACAAAGAGGCTACTTTATTGACCAGTCCCAGTCACTCAACCTGTTTTTAAAGGACCCTGACTATGGTAAACTTACCTCTATGCACTTTTATGCCTGGAAATCAGGTTTGAAGACCGGAATGTATTATCTAAGGACGAAGTCTGCTGTAAATGCCATACAATTCACTGTTTCCAATGAAAAGAAACAGGAAGAAGTTCAGCTAAGCGCAGAGGAATTGAAAAACATGATCTTAAAAGCCAAAGAGAACCCTGACGACTGTTTGATGTGTGGATCTTAAAAAAAAAGAGGTTAGCCCAACAGCTAACCTCTTTTTTTTATTTGAAAACGCAGCTCTAATTTAAGGCTAGCTCCTTTGTTGAAGAAAGGGTGTGAGCGCGTAAAGTAATATCTTTTGAAGAATTCTGACTGTTCATTACAAAATTTTTGATTTCTACCGGTGCATAGCCAATAAACTCATAAACCAATGTATAAGTACCTGGCGCAAGCTCCAGAGAGAATTTACCTTCCTGATCTGTATAGGTTTTTGCATCAATTTCTTTAACTGTAACTGAGGCAAACGCAAGTGGTTCGTTGGCATTGTCGCCATCCTTTACCTGGCCTGTAAGTTTAGTTTCCTGAGAAAACATCACTGTTGTGAAGCAAAATGCGAAGAGAAATAATACGTTTTTCATGTTTGTAATTATTTTTTGACAAAGGAACGAATGAAATCCAAATACGAGGTTAAGCAATTGTTAAGTTTCCGTAACGAATCCATTAAAGCTCACATTTGATATTTTCATTAACTCTTAAACAATTGGTATATTAGCACAAAAAAAAGATGGATTGGGATCGGTTATTGTCCTTAAAAAGATATGGAGACACAGGCCTCAGGTTAAGAGCGGAACAAGATGAAACCAGACTTGGATTTGAAGTTGATTACGACAGAATTATTTTTTCCGATTCATTCAGGAGTTTACAAGACAAAACACAAGTTGTTCCGCTGTCTAAAACTGACTTTGTGCATACCCGTTTAACACATAGTCTGGAGGTCTCTGTTGTTGCACGGTCTTTGGGGAGGATTATTGGAAAATACTTGCTTGATACTTATCCGGATTTAAAAGAAAAAGGCTATCAGATCAATGATTTTGGAGCCATTGTAGCAGCTGCTGCGCTTGCCCATGATATTGGCAACCCGCCCTTCGGACACAGCGGTGAAAAAGCGATTGGTGAATTTTTTAAGAGCGGAAAAGGACGGGTATTTAAAGATGAATTGAATGAAAAACAATGGCAGGACCTTATTGATTTTGAAGGTAATGCCAATGGTTTTAAAATACTCACGCAGTCTGCATTAGGAACAGAAGGCGGCCTAAGGCTTTCTTACGCAACTTTGGGAACCTTTATGAAATACCCAAAAGAATCTTTACCAAAAAAACCAAGTACAAGAATTTCCGATAAAAAATTTGGTGTTTTTCAGGAAAATAAAAATTTCTTTGTTGAAGTAGCTCAGGAACTGGGTTTAATAAATTCAGGTGCCGAAGGCGACCTGTCTTTTCTAAGGCATCCCTTTGCTTTTCTTGTAGAAGCTGCAGATGACATATGCTACACCATCATTGATTTTGAAGACGGAATCAACCTGGGATTGATTTCTGAAGATTATGCCCTTGAATATTTGATCAATCTGGTAAGAGAAAATATTAACACCAAGAAATACAATAGTTTGCAAACCACTAAAGACAGGGTCAGTTACCTCCGTGCCCTGGCGATCGGGAACCTTATCAGTGAAGCTGCAAAAGTTTTTGTCACTAATGAAACACATATTTTGAATGGTCAATTTCACCGCTCCCTGCTAGAAAAAAGTAAATATGAAGCCCAGATCAATGATATCATTCAACTGAGTATTGATAAAATTTATCAGAGCAAAGAAGTGGTTGAGAAAGAGATTGCCGGATATAAAGTAATTGGCGACCTGTTGGATGTTTTCATTCGGGCAGTAAATAATACTTATAATGAAAATGCTTCCAATTATGACAAACTTATTCTGATGCTCTTGCCTAACAAAAATCTGGGTATTAAAAACGACCTTTATGGACGAATTCTGGACATATGTAGCACAATATCTTTATTTTCTGATAGTTATGCCATCCAGCTCCACAAAAAAATACAAGGGATAGATTTGTATTAGAGCTTTTAATTATAAAATTGAACACTTTTCTAGTTCATAGATCTTTGGCCTTTTAAGAAAGATTAAACTAGTCAATCTTTATAAACATATTGAAAGTCAAAAAATGTAATTATTTTTCTCTGGCCATCAAAGGAAACCAATAGATCTTTCTTTTTGTTTTAAAAAAACACCTATGCAAGAAAAGTCCATGTTTTCGTTCAGAGAATTATATATATTTGTTGAATACGTCGATTCTGGGCCTCAAAGAGAATTTTATAGAATAATTTAAATCCGAAAATTATTTCTTTAGATTTTGGATGGATGCTTTTTTAAACAGATGTAAAAAATAATCTTAACTTCAAATTCTTATTTTTATCTTATGAAACAAGTTAAATTTATTTTATTTTTTCTTATTCTGGGTTTGACTCTTTCGTGTTCCTCAGATAGCGATGATGTTGATGATGATGGCTCCAATCCACCGGCAAACAATAACGTTACCTATACCTCCGACATAGCTCCAATTATGACCGGCAGTTGTATACGATGTCATGCTACTCCACCCGTGAATAATGCGTCAATTTCATTGACGACATACACCAATGTGCGCGGTGCCGTATTGAACAATGGACTGATTGCCAAAGTGGAAAGTGGGGCTATGCCACCAACCGGGCCAGACTTGACCCAAGAACAGGTTCAATTGATAAAAGACTGGCAAAAAGGAGGCTTTAAAGAATAGGGCCTGTGCTTCAAAAAACCTGTGACCCATTTTTTATACTCCCGGGCTGGACTTCCATAAGTAAGGATTTTAGTTTAAACCCTGTCTTTGCCATTCTAAAAAAAAAGTCTTTCAAAAGCTATAGGTAAACCCGATGTTAAACACCTGCTTTAATTGAACCCTAGCGCCGAAGGTCTCCAGAGTGCCATCGCCGTTAGTATCTTCTTTATATTTTATATCATTGTCATAGATTAGATGGGCCCCCAGATTGGCTTTGATCCATTTGTTAACCGTCAATTTAAAATCCAGGACCCAATCCACATCAATATTCCCGAAATCATTTAAATAATCCGTGTACAATCCAAGACGGTTGGTCATTGTTACGTTCTTCATAACTGGTTTTTCCCAGGAAGTTTCAGTAAAAAATCCAAATTCAGTACGTGTTTTTTTCCCGATATCAACACCAAATGCGCCGTCCTGCGAGAGCTCATCATCTAAAACAAAGGTCGATTTAAAGGTGACCGGAGAAAGGTATACAGATAATTTTTCTTTTTTTAAATTGTATTCAGAGCCTGCTCCAAAATATATATAAGCTGGTGCAAAAAATTTTGAAATCGGGTTTTCTGTATCAGGATATTTATATCCATTTGTAAACTGGGTCTTGAAATTGAACTTTGCCGTATAGTACCAATTGGAGATTGTGTCTTTCCGGTATCCGAAAGTAGAATTGATCAGGATCTGGTCATCCGTTTTTCTCAACCCCTGTTCTTCATTTTGGTTTAGACCGTAGGTCAGAAAAATCTCATTGTTCCAGAGGGTAAATAATTTTTGATATTTTCTTATTATCGAGAGTTTTGCCAAACCCGCTACCGAATTATTACCTCCCGCATTCCAGTTCATAAAGGCAGATTCATTGGCCGCAAGTGTAAAGACTGCCTCATTTTTCCACCAGACCGGTGGATTAAGTTTAATCAGCCTGCCAACATCCTCCGCTGTTACCGGTTTTTCTATTTTCAATTCATTAAAATGCGCTTTTATTTCGGGGGCCAGGTGTTTTTCTTCCTTTGGTAAAGGAACATAAATAGTGTCACCTGAAATCGCTTTCAGATTCATTCTGAATTTTGCTTTATACAAAATATCATTATTAACCGTGTCAATTGAGAAAGAATAAAATGGATTCAACAGAGAATCCAGTACAGACCTTTTAATTTCAATATAGGGGTCTGTTTTTTCTTCAGTAATTGCAGGTGAATCAATTTTTGTCGTATCAGCGTATTTTTGGTTTTGGATGGAATCTTTTAAAGTTTCTTTCTTAAAGGGTACAGTAATCTGGGCCGATAAATCCGGCAAAAAAAGCAAAAAAAAGAATAAACAGATTATATGTGTTAATTCAAATTTTCTCACTTATCTGCTCGTCTGATATAGTTTTTAGTGTTTTCATAAGCGCCTCCTGATCTAATCCAACACTTCGGTATAATTCTTCTAATGAACCCTGTGGGATAAACCGGTCGGGCAGACCCAATCTTCTCAGATTGATGTGCATATAGTTGTTTTCTTCCAGGAATTCAAGAACTTCACTGCCGAATCCACCTTTGAGCGTCCCGTCTTCAATGGTAACCAGGGTATTAAACCTTGCTGCTATTTCATGCATCAATTGCGCATCCAGCGGTTTTACAAATCTCATATCGAAATGGGCGATGTCATTGGTCTTTAATGCTTCAATGGAATTTTTTACAGTTTGCCCGATGGCCCCAATGCTTAGTACGGCAATTTTGTTTCCATCTTTTATAAGCCTTCCCTTTCCAATTTCAACAGTTTTAAAATCGGTGCGCCAATTCGCATAAAATCCCCTTCCCCTGGGGTACCTTATGGCTATTGGGCGTTTCAAACCCTGTTGGGCAGTGAACATCATATTGCGCAGTTCAATTTCATCCATTGGCGCTGCGACTATCAGGTTTGGAATAATTCTTAAATAGGCAAGATCGAAAACTCCATGATGGGTGGGACCGTCCTCACCAACAAGGCCCGCCCGATCAAGACAAAAGATTACAGGCAGGTTCTGCAATGCTACATCGTGAATGATTTGGTCATAGGCTCTTTGCAAAAAAGTGGAGTAAATCGCACAGAAGGGTATAAAACCTTCCGTTGCAAGTCCGGCTGCCAATGTAACGGCATGCTGTTCAGCAATACCAACATCAAAGGCTCTTTCGGGAATTTCTTCAAGCATATATTTCAGAGAAGTTCCTGTTGGCATGGCCGCGGTTATCCCAATTATTTTAGGATTTTGCTTTGCCAGCTCCACCAAAGTAGATCCAAAAACATGCTGAAACTTGGGTGGTTTATTTTTATCGTCCGATTCAAGAAGCTCCCCTGTCTCTTTATCGAACTTACCTGGGGCGTGATAGGTGATCTGGTCGTTTTCAGCCTGTATGAGTCCTTTGCCCTTTTTTGTGATAATATGCAAAAGATTGGGTCCTTTCTTTTGTTTTAATTCAGATAATACGGCCAATAATGCGTGGATATCGTGACCGTCAATGGGTCCATAATAATTAAAATTCAGCGCTTCAAAAATATTTTTCGCCTTTTCATTCTTGTCCAGTTTAACAGAGGTCAGGTATTCCTTTAATGCCCCCACATTGCGGTCTATTCCCATTTCATTATCGTTCAAAACGACAAGCAGGTTAGAATTTGCAACACCTGCATGGTTTAATCCCTCAAAGGCCATACCCCCTGCTATGCTCGCATCACCAATAACAGCAATATGATGTCTGTTCTTTTCCCCTTTCAACCCGGAGGCAATTGCCATTCCCAGTACTGCAGATATACTCGTAGAGGCATGTCCTGTGCCAAAGACATCATAGACGCTTTCTGTTCTTTTTGGAAAACCTGAAATACCTCCAAATTCCCGGTTAGTAATGAATACATCTCTTCTTCCGGTCAATATTTTATGGGGATATGCCTGGTGACCCACATCCCAGACTAACCGGTCATCCGGTGTGTTAAATACATAATGAAGTGCAATGGTAAGTTCAACAACTCCCAAACTGGAGCCTAAATGACCTTGTTTTACTGAAACAATATCAATAATAAATTCTCTTAATTCTTTGGCCAAATAGATTAGTTCTCCGGGCTCTAGTTTTTTGAGATCTGCAGGATTGTTGATATATTGTAAGTAACTTTTTTTCACAATCACAAAACTACAATTATCTTTGGTGAAACGAAACTCTTTATAGGACCTTTATTTCATTAAATGATGACAGAACAGCCAATTGGTATTTTCGATTCAGGCAGCGGCGGATTAACCATCTGGAATGAGATCCATAAGATCTTGCCTAATGAGAACATGATTTATCTGGCTGATAGCAAAAATGCCCCCTACGGAGAAAAATCCAAGGATAAGATCATAGAATATAGTTTTAAGAATACTGAATACCTCATAAATAATGGGTGTAAACTGGTTGTTGTTGCCTGCAATACTGCCTCTACCAACGCTGTTGCTGAATTAAGGGAACATTATAAAATACCCTTCATCAGGATACAACCTGCAATTAAACCGGCGGCCCTGCAAACAAAAACCAGGACTATTGGCATATTGGCCACCAAAGGCACATTAACCAGTGAACTCTTTTACGAAAACACAAAAAAATTTGCCCAGGGTGTCGAGGTAGTTGAGCAGGTCGGCGAAGGTATTGTTTCTCTTATTGAATCCGGTAAAATCGACTCCCCGGAAATGGATGACCTTCTTAGGCAGTACCTTTTTCCCATGCTGGAAAAAGAAATTGACCATTTGGTTTTGGGTTGTACACATTACCCTTTACTGATTCCCCAGATCAGCAAAATGATAGGACATAAGATTTCCATCCTTGATTCCGGCGAAGCTGTTGCCCGGCAGACCAAGAACATCCTGATCCAGGAAAATTTGATCAATCCTCAAACTGCACCTGGTTACCAGAAGTTTTATATTAATACAGATCCCAAGTACTTTCAGCAGATTCTCGATACCTTCAACAAAGGATTTATAGCCCGGCAAATTGATTTTTAAATGGTAAGCCCTTATAACGATGAATATTTTATGAGAAAGGCCCTTTTGGAGGCCCAATCTGCATTTTACAAAGGGGAAGTGCCTATTGGCGCAGTTATTGTCTTAAAGGATCAAATCATTGCGAGGGCACACAATTTAACCGAAACACTGACAGATGTAACTGCACATGCTGAAATGCAATGTTTCACTGCCGCATCTGATTTTTTAGGTGGAAAATATTTAAAGTACTGTACACTTTATATAACACTGGAACCTTGTCAAATGTGTGCGGGAGCAAGCTACTGGACTCAAATTGACAGAATTGTTTTCGGAGCCTTTGACCCCAAAAGAGGCTTTCAGCATTATAAAACTACCCTGCATCCAAAAACGAAGGTAACCGGTGGAATTCTCGAAAAAGAATGCAGCGAGATTATCACCCGTTTTTTTATTGAAAAAAGAAATCTGAATTGAACTACTTTTTTTTCTTTGTTTTCTTTTCCTGTTCTTCTTTAAAGATATCCATTCTAAGTCTGTACCTTGACAGGTCCTTGCCTTTATAACGATGGTAAATAAATAAAGGCATAAGAGCAAAAGCCAAAATTAAAACGCCGATGCCGATAAACTTATCGCCTTGACCTGTATTCAACTCATTATATAAATATCCCC
>Ga0209450_10002044_pt1 | contig 10172 bp, 6 predicted proteins | sample FrelakmetLWP11LW_FD_187149 | JGI IMG/M metagenome (GOLD analysis project Ga0209450, IMG submission 187149) | Freshwater lake sediment microbial communities from the University of Notre Dame, USA, for methane emissions studies - LWP11 LW (SPAdes)... | ecosystem: Environmental > Aquatic >...
TCAAAGAGTGCGGATAAGAGTGAGATGTCCGGGAAAACCAGGGTCGCCACGTCGACCTCTTGACAAACGCCTTCTCATAAGAGTCACTCCAGAAAAGACGCCTATGCCCAACAAGAGCTTCTAGGAGGGGTGCAGCTACACGCACACTCCAAAGTTTAGAAATGGACCATATTCCGGCATAGGAGGCAAGAGAAAAAGAGGGAGCGCACAAACGCGCAGTCCCGCCGAAGCGGGACTGACACAGGCTTTCCTGATTTTTCCGTGCACCGTACGCCGTGTACCGTGCACCTTCCTAATGCATCTGGAACCCTTCCAGGCTGACGGTCACAATCTTGGAGACTCCCTGTCTCTCCATGGTGACCCCATAGAGCCTGTCCACAATCTCCATGGACCTGCGGTTGTGGGTCACCAGAATGATCTGGGAATACTTTCGGATTTCTCTGAGCAGGTCATTGAACCGGTCGATGTTGGCTTCATCCAAAGGCGCATCCACCTCGTCGAGCAGAAGGAACGGACTCGGCTTGATCAGGTAAATGGCAAAGATGAGCGCCATGGCCACCAGCGCTTTTTCACCGCCCGAGAGCAGGGCCATGTGGCTCAGCTTCTTGCCCGGAGGCTGCACTTCCACCAGCACGCCGCTTTCAAGCGGTTTCGACTCATCCACCAGCTTGAGGTTGGCTGTTCCGCCGCTGAAAAGGATCGGGAAGACCGTCTTCAGTTTTTCGTCCACAAGCTGGAAGGTTTCCATGAATCGCTCAAGGCAGGTTTTGTTGATCTTCTGAATCGCTTCATGAAGAGAAGTGATGGAGTCGAGCAGATCCTGTCTCTGGGTGGTGATGAAGGTGTATCGTTCCTTGAGAGCCTCGTGTTCCTGGATGGCCGTCAGATTCACTTCTCCGAGCCTTCCCTTCAGTTTTTTCTGATGCTCCAGCTTCTCTCTCACTTCCGCCTCGGACATCTCCCCGCCCTGGTATTCCCGGTAGATGTCCGGCAAGTGGAGGCCGTATTTCTCCCGGGTCAGCTCGACCAACCCGTCCATCTTGAAACCGATCTCCGACTGCTCCATCTTGGCCGTGTGGATCTTCTCCTTGAGCGCATCCAGCTCCACACGCACGGCCTCTGCTTTCTTTTCCTCTTCCCGGATCAGGTTCTTGAATTGGTTCCGCTCCAGGTCCCCCGCGTTCACGGCATCTTCGGCCTGACCGAGCTGCGCATAGAGCCCTTTGAGCTCGTCACGGAAGGCTTCCTCTTTTTTGACGCAATCCTCCTGGCCTTCCCGGGCCGCGACAATGTCCTTTTCGATTCTTCGGAAGGTCTCCTGGGCTTCGCGGACAAAATCATCGATCCGTTCCACCTCCCGGGTGAACCCTCTTTGTTCCTCCTTGGAAAGGCTGTGATTCATCCTCAGACTTGCCAGTTCGTTTCGAAAACTCTCGAACTCCTCTTCGCTCTCTCGAAGCTCCACTTCTTTCTCCTGAAAGAAAGCTTCCTCCGACGCCCGCTTTTCCTTGCACGCCACAAGCTCCGATTCGATTCGGGTCAGCGTTTCCTTGTGCCTGTTTTGCTCTTTGTCCCTCTGGTCCAGTTCGTCGGAAATCCGCTGCGAGAGCCTTTCCATTTGATCCAGCTCGTGGCTCAGCTGGAAATTGGCCTTGTCCAGCTCGTTCACCTTGTCCTGGCTGTCCAGCTTCTCTTCCTTCAAGGCCGCGAGGAGGCTTTCCCGCTCTTCCTTCTCGCCAAGCGCCTCGTCCAGTTTTCCCCTGAGCTCCTGAATCTTTTTTCCATGACCGAGCACGGCCGCTTCGAGCTCTTTCATCTCCCGTTTTCTTGCGAGGATTCCACTGAAGCTCTGAGCCTGCTTTCCGCCCGTGAGGATTCCGCTCCTGTCCACCATGTCGCCTTCGAGGGTCACGAGGCACTGGTTCTTCCCGTGCTCCTCCCATGCAGACAGGGCCTGGTCCAGGTCTTCCACAAGGCCGGCATTCCCCAGCAGGAGGTCCACCACCGGTTTGTAGGGCTCCGTCGATTTCACGAGCTCTCGCAACAAGGGGAACCCGTTTGCGCTTCCCATGTCCCCGTTGCCGTTGAGATCCGCCACCGGCACAAAACTGCTTTTGCCCTTGGCCCGCGCCTTGAGGTATTCCACCGCCTGCTGGCCGTCTCTGAGTTTGTCGACCAGGATGTACTGAAGCTTGTCCCCCAAGACCGCTTCCAGGGCCTGTTCGTACTTGGGGTCGGCCTGGATCACGTCCGCCACAAGGCCCTTGATTCGGCCTTCCCGTTTGGCTTCCAGGTCCTCAGCCTTCATGATGGTGCGCACCCCCACCTTGTATCCTTCGAAATTCTCCAGCAGGGACCGAAGGCTGGCGAGCCGGGACTCGTCAACGTTCAGGGCGGTTTCCGCGTCTTTAAGGTCAGACTCCAGATGCCTTCGGATCTGTTCCAGATCATGGCATCTCTGCTCCTCTCCGGACACATCCGCCTCGATGGCTCGGAGTTTCTCAACCAGGGCGTCCCGCACCTCACGCTTTCTCTCTGCCGCCTGGAGGAGGGTCTCCATCTTGGCCCTCACCTCCTCCCTTTCTTTCTCGAGTCGCATCCGGCTGTCCGTGATTTCTCCGATCCGCCGCGCGAGAAACCCGGACTCCTGAGCCAGGCTGGCTTCCTTTGACATTCCGGATTGAACCCTGGTTCTCGCTTGCTCGAAAACTTCCCTGATCTGCTTCAAGAGCTCCTGGCGGTTTTTTGCCCTCGCCTCCACGAGCGATACCTCCTCCTCCGTGGACGCCGCTTTTGCTTTCACTGCCTCGATTTTCTCGATGAGAAGAGCCCTTTCCTTCTCAAGCTCTCCCAGGCGCCTGGCAAGATCCTCTTTGTCCTTTTCCAGCCGCTTCTCGAGCTCCGTCTGCATCCGCCTTTCAGCGGCCATGGCCTCCACCATGGCTTCCTTCTTGCCCACCTTCTCCTTGGCCCGGAGGTGCGCCTCCCGAAGCGATGCGATCTCCTTGTCTTTTTCTTCCAGCTCCAGGTTCATGGACTCAATGGTCGCCTGGATCCTGGAATGTTCCGTGCTCTGGCCGATCTCCTGCCGGGCGAGCGCCTCTGCGGATTTCATTCTCTCGCTGGATTCCTCTTTCAGCTCCTGGTAGGCGTGGGCGTTCAGGATCAGCTCAAGGCGCTGGATCTCCAGTCCGATGGCCTTATACCTCTTCGCCTTTGCAGACTGCCGCTTGAGGGATCTCATCTGTTTTTCCACTTCCCCGAGAATGTCCTCCACCCGCTGCAGGTTCGCCTGGGTCGCCTCGATTTTTCTCTGGGATTCGTCGACCTTCTTTTTGTACTTGGTGATCCCTGCGGCTTCTTCGATCATGGCCCTGGTTTCTTCGGGCTTCTGCTCAATGATTGTGGTGATCTGGCCCTGCCCGATGATCGAGTAGGCCCTGTTTCCCAGGCCCGTGTCCATAAAGATTTCCTGGATGTCCTTGAGCCGGCAGGGCATATTGTTGATCAGGTACTCGCTTTCACCGGAGCGGAAAAGCCTTCGGGTCACGGCAAGCTCGGCGGCATGGGAGAACTGGGGAGGGAAAGACCCGTCTCCGTTTTCAAAAAGGATGGAGACTTCCGCCATGCCAAGGGGTTTGTGGTCCAGCGTGCCGTTGAAGATCACATCTTCCATCTGCCGACCCCTGAGCAGCTTGGCGCTTTGCTCGCCCATGGCCCACCGGATCGCGTCGACGATGTTGCTCTTGCCGCACCCGTTGGGCCCAACAATGGCGCTCAGCCCGAGCGGGAAAGCGATATCCAGTTTGTCCACAAAGGACTTAAAGCCAAGCATGGAGACTTTTTTGATCTTCATGAAAACCTCCAGAGCCATTGTTCCAATTCAGCTCAACTGCTGTCGGCTGAAGCCGACAACTTGAGGGACAAAGGGACAAAGTGGCAATAAATGATTTATAGATATTTATCAGATGATCAGGCCTTTGTAAAGAATAAATACTACAGGGTGTATGGCGAAGAAGGAAAAACGCCAATATGTTGTAGAACAGCCAGGTCAACTTAGAACAAAATTGACAAGTTGAGATGATGTATATAAAATATATCAACTTATTCTAAATTAGAGATAAGTATGAGAAATTTTCCAAAAGGCCTTGTTTTTCTTTCCTCACTGGTTTTCTTCCTCGCTCTCTGCCCCTGGAGCATGGGTTTGGCTCAGGAAAAGGACGAAGAGACTTACTCCATTTCACTGACCCAGACAGCAGAACCCGACGTCGAAACAGAGCAAGAGATCCGGGTGGTTGAGAAAAAGCAAGCCTTCACTTTAGAGGGCAAGAAGGTCGTCACGGAAACATACACGGTGAAAAAAGGGGATCACCTCTGGCAGCTCCTGAGGGCACGGGGCCTGCTGGAAAAGAAAAATCTTCCCGAGCTCCTAGCCGCTCTCAAAAAACTGAACAGCTCCTTTTCGAACCTCGATGTGATCTATCCCGGCGACAAGATCGTCATTCCTCTCACCATCACTCCGGCCAAGGGTCTTGCGATGGTTGCTCAGAAAGGGGAAGAAACCCCCATCTCCCTCGAGGATCTCAAGGATTTGAAGCTCGAGAACTACACGGTCCAGCAGGGCGACAGCCTGATCAAAGTGGTGAAGGGCCGCTACAGCCTCAGGGATGAGCAAATCAATGAAGCGTACCTTCAAGCTCTGGCCAGGCTCAACCCGGAGATCAGCAACCTGGACCGCATCTACCCGGGGCAGGTCGTCAGGCTCCCCATTTACACGCCTCAGATCGTGAGGATACCGATCAAACGTGAAAGACCTCCTCGGCCTGTGGAGACGGCTCAGGCTCCTGCAGCAGCCCCTTCCCCGCCGCCGGAGCAGCCAAAAGGGCCGCCGCCCTTGAGCCGGCAGCTCACGGAATTTTTCGCCCTCCTGGGAGAAGAGTGGATCAACACAGGCGAGCACTTCATTCCCCTCAAGGCCGGCGGACAGCTCAACCTCAAGGCTGAGGCCTTTCCCATCCTGAGCCTCGGCAACGGCCAGCGGGTGGTCGTTGACCTTCACCGTGAATTGCCCGATAAGATGGCCCAGGTCATCGCGGCGAACTGGGACAACTACCGGGTCGTCCACCTCAAGGGGGACGAAGATCTCAGGGCTGCGCTCAATGAAATCCTGGCCGCCTGTGAGTACTATAAAATCTACAAGCAGGGAGAGCCTCTCGAAATGCGAGGGGACTTCACGCTGCAGGTCAGCGCAGACTGGATCATCCAGACTTCCGAGGACAGGAGCCGAACCCTTCTCATCAACCTCGCGGACAAATCAGGCGCAAGGATTCCGCCGGAACTCAGGAACTTTCTCACGAACATCGGCGTCAAATCCATCGAGTACCCGCCGGCCCAGCAGAACGCCCCGGAAGTCCCCGCCCCTGCGGCAAGGTCCGATGTTCTCTTCGCGGGCAAGGACAAAGCCGCCGTCATTGAGAGCGTTCTGAATCTGACCGGGCAAACCTTTACACGAGACGTGGAAATGCCGGTCATTCAGGGACAGAAAAGCGGGGTCAGCCTCATGATCAAGGCGGACTTCTTTCTCTATGTGGGGGGGAAGGATTGCATCATTGACTTCACCGGCATTGGTCCGGACATCGTGCCCCTGTTGAAGGAGTACAAAGTCTCGGTTCTGTCTCTGGCCAACGAACAGGATCCCGCGCAGATGGTTCCCAAAATCCTGGACTTTATCGGAGTGAAGTTCGACGCTGGAGCTCATCCCTTCACGGCCAGCGGCAAAGAGAATTCGAAGAATTTCAAGCTCACCATTCCCGGGATCGTTTTCAGAGACAACCGTGGCCAGAACGTGTTTGCCAGTCATCTGAAACTCCCTGATGAGATCGCAGGGTTTCTCTCCCGCCGGGGCTACAAGGTCCTGAGCCTCGCGGTTTCCTGATCCCTTCAAACGCATCTGGAACTCAGAAACGAACGACCCCGCTGCAATCAGCGGGGTCGCCTGTTTTCATCCGTGTTTCTCGCTTCGGATCTAGGTTTTTTTCCTTCTCATCTCCTCCGCCATGGTTTTGATCTCCAGAAGGCTCGTTTTCATGGCGCTCCAACCGTACCAGAGCGTGTAGTCCGGATTGGCGTGGAAGGCCCCCTGGAAGGTGCGCATCCTCTGCTCCATGAACATGATGTAGAGCTTCTGCTCGATCAGCGTGGGGTTGTCATGGAAGGAGAGGATATCAGGGAAGGGGTAGGCGCAGCTCTTGGGCTTCTGCAGAATCCCTTCCTTGTAGAGACTTGCCACGGTGAGGATCGCTTCAGCCATGAGCAGATCCGCTTCCCGGATCATGTTGTCCGCCTTCTCAAGCTCCCCCTTGGCGAAAGAGGTGGAGTGGCATGCGATACAGGCCTTCACCATCTTGTCGCGTTCGTTCTGCCAGGCCTCCTGAGTCAGCCGGACCATGTCTATGGCCTTGATCGCCTCCAGCCGGGGTGTCGGCTTGCCTTCCGGATCCAGCACCCCCAAGGCCTTCAGAACGGTCGTCCGGGCCTCCGCCCATTTCTTGTCCTCGGGCATGGGCAGCCGCACAGCCAGAAAACCCCAGCCCGTCATCACGGCATGATTCCCGTCTTTCATGTGGCACGTCTGGCACGTGGGCGCAACAGCAGATTCAGGGAGAATGCCTTTCTGCTTCAGAGAATATCGGACCCCGTGCTTGGAGGAGGAATACATCTCCCAATGAGCGTGGTCAAAGCCCATGTGGCAGGTCTGGCAAGCCTCCGGCTGCTGGGCCTCCTTAACAGAAAAGGTGTGACGGGTGTGGCAAGCATCGCAGGAGGCCATGCCAAAGCCTGCTCCCGCTTCTCTCAGGGCCTGGCTTTCCTCCACGGTCTTCAATCCGATTTTGTGACACCCTCCGCAACCCTTCATGCCGTCCATCAGGGCCATGGGCTGGCGGTGTGCCGTGGGCATGGCCTTCATGGCGGTCCACGCCAGGGAGTGCTTGCCTCCCCTGAACTCATCCCATTGCACCTGGTGGCACATGGCGCACCTTTCCGGTTTCATGCGGCCGGCCTTGTGCACATCCTCGTCCGTCATGTGCTGTTCCCCGTGACACACCGAGCAGGAAACCTCGGATTCCGCGTGTTTGCTCGCCTTCCAGTCCGCGACGATCCCCGGGCTCACCGTGGTGTGGCATGCCACGCACTCCGCCTTGACGGTCCACTTCTTTTCAATCGGATAACGGGCTCCAACCCACTCCCTGTACCCGCCCTTCAGCACAACGACGTTCTTGAATCCCATTCCCTTGAGCTGCAGCGCCACCCTGGCGCTGGTCGATTCCGAGGGTCAAGCTCAGTAAACGACAATTTTTTTGTTTTTGTCGTAATTCTGCGCCCAGGACTGAATAGACAGCGGATCCTCATGGACCGTGCCGGGGATTATCTGGTCACTGTACTTCCACTGCTCCACAGGACGCGCATCGATAATCACCACACCCGGCTTTCCCAGCATCTCCTTGAGCTGTTCCTTCGTGATTCTGGGAACTTCCGGAAAAGGGACCTTGTCATCCGCAGCCCCGGTCACAAAAGACGGCCCGGCGGCTAGGAGAGCCAACACGAGCCCGGCGACGAGCAAAACCACACTTTTCATAAGATCCTCCTGCCAACCGATATGGGGATCAAAACCAATCTATACCACGCCGTGACAGGGAGTCAATGAATGATTGGTGGGAAAAAGTTAAGACGAGAACGCAAGTTAATCGTTATCGGTTATTCGTTATTCGGGGCGGGTCCAAACGGCGTGACAGTAGGCACCAATCCTTCTTCTGTCTCCAGTATTCTTTCCACTGCATTCTTTTTCCGCTTACTGCTTACTCCTTACTGCTTACTGCCTTTTACGCTTCCCCCATGTACGCTTTGCGAACCATCTCGTTCTTGCGCAGATTTTCTGCTGTGTCACTGAGGAGCACCACTCCCGTCTGAAGCACGTACCCTCTTCCCGCCACCAGCAACGCCATGCGGGCATTCTGCTCCACCAGGAGGATCGTGGTTCCGCCCGCGTGAAGCTGCTTGATCGTGTCGAAGATGCTGTCCACCAGGACCGGCGCCAAGCCCATGGAAGGTTCATCGAGAAGCATCAGCCTCGGGTTGGCCATCAAGGCCCTGCCCGTGGCGAGCATTTGCTGTTCCCCGCCGCTCAGGGTCCCGGCCACCTGTTTGCGCCGTTCTTCCAGCCTGGGAAAGAGGGCAAAAACGCGATCGATGTTGCTTTTCATGAGCTTCGGATCCCTGCACGTGAAGGCGCCCATCTCCAGATTTTCCGTCACCGTCAGACGGCCGAAGACCCGCCTTCCCTCAGGGACCTGGACAACCCCTTTGGCCACGATCTCATGAGGCCGAAAGCGGGTGAGTTCTTCGCCTTCAAACTGAATGGACCCCTGCCGCGGTTTCAGCAGCCCGCTCATGGTGTTGAGGGTCGTGCTCTTGCCGGCCCCGTTGCCCCCGATGAGGGTCACGACCTCCCCTTTCTCCACCGTGAGAGAAAGATCCTTGAGGGCATGGATGTGACCATAGTACGTGTGCACATTTTTCACTTCCAGAAATGCCATAGTGGAAACTCCTTCTACGCGGCGACTCCTTCGGTCTCAGCGGCGCCTCCCTTGCCCAGATACGCTTCAATCACTTTCGGGTTTTTCTTGATCTCCTCGGGCGTCCCTTCAGCGATCTTTTTGCCGTAATCCAGCACGGTGACGGTTTCCGAGATCCCCATAACCACGCGCATCTGGTGCTCGATGAGCAAAATGGTGATGCCCACTTCATCCCGGAGGTGCCGGATGAAATCCATCATGGTCTGCGTTTCACTCGGGTTCATTCCCGCGGTCGGCTCGTCCAGGAGCAGCAACTTCGGCTTGGTGGCAAGAGCCCGTGCGATTTCCAATCGTCTCTGCTCGCCATAAGGGAGATTCTTGGCCATGAAGTCTCCCTTGCCGGTGAGATTGACAAACCGGAGCAGTCGTTTCGCCTCTTCGGCGGCTTCTTTCTCTTCCTTCCGGGTAGAGGGCAGGCCGGCTACAATGCCGAAATAGTTCGCCCTCAAATGACAGTGGAGTCCCACCAGCACGTTTTCCATGGCTGTGAGAATGGGGAAGAGGCGGATGTTCTGATAGGTTCTGGCGATGCCAAGGCGCACGATCTGGTCGGGCATAAGTCCCACAAGGGAATGGGAGTTGAGCAGGATCTCTCCTTCTTCGGGCCGATAAAACCCGGTCACACAGTTGAAGAAAGTGGTTTTCCCCGCCCCGTTCGGCCCAATGATGCTGTGGATGGTCTTTTCTTTGATCTCCACGTCCAGCTCATCAACGGCAACCAGCCCGCCGAAACGCTTTGTCGTTTTCCTCGCCGTAAGAATAGCCATAGGATCTCCTAAGACGAAACCTGAGCGGCTGACGTCGCTCCGTTGTTCTCTGGGAGTTCTTCCTCTTCCTCATGGAACTCCCTCCGCCGCACGGCCTCAGGCCAAAGCCCTTCAGGCCTTACCAGCATCATCACCACCAGGGCTAAGCCATAGACCAGAAGGCGATACTCGGCAAATTCCCTCAGAAGCTCTGGAAGACCGACCAGGGCCGCGGCTCCGACGATCACGCCGGGAATGCTTCCCATGCCCCCGACGATGATGACACAGAGGATATTGATGGAGATCATCACGTTCATGCTGTGGGGGTAGACGGACGTCAGCTTGGTCGCGAAGATGGCCCCGCTCAAAGCGGAGAAAGCCGCTCCTGTGCCGAAGGCGAGCAGCTTCGTCGCCACCAGGTTGATGCCCATGGCCTGAGCCACGTCCTCGTCCTCCCGCATGGCTTTCCAGGCTCGGCCGAGGCGGGAATCCCGAAGGCGCAGGGAAATGAAAATCACCAGAAAGCAGCCGGCCAGGATGAGGTAATAGATCTCCTGCGGCATGCCGAACTCGAATCCGGCGATAGAGGCTTTCGGGATCTTGCCGATCCCCTGTGCCCCGCCCAGCCAGGGTCTCAGGAAGTCCGACAGGACCATGATCCGAATAATCTCTCCGAATCCGAGCGTGGCGATGGCCAGGTAGTCGCCGCGCATCTTGAGAACAGGAATCCCGAGCATGACCCCGAACACAACTCCCACGAGCACGGCAAAAGGCAGGGCTTGCCAGAAAGAGA
>Ga0209450_10002045_pt1 | contig 10171 bp, 9 predicted proteins | sample FrelakmetLWP11LW_FD_187149 | JGI IMG/M metagenome (GOLD analysis project Ga0209450, IMG submission 187149) | Freshwater lake sediment microbial communities from the University of Notre Dame, USA, for methane emissions studies - LWP11 LW (SPAdes)... | ecosystem: Environmental > Aquatic >...
CCGACCCGCCTGCAGGATCTCATAACCGGCTTCATCAAGGGATCTTTCATTATCCCCAATCGTATACACTCCCTTTTTTACAAATTGCATTCCGGTTCCACCCGCCATCACTGCCATGACGATTCCACCATTAAATCCGGGGCGCTTGTGACCGTCACGGATCATCACGCGAACAGCATTTGAAAACGTTCCTCTGAAGGCAAAATATGCGAGCAGCAAGAGAACGGTCAGCCGGGCGGGCACAAAATTAAATACATCATCCATTCTTGCTGAAAACCAACCTAATCGTTTCCGCTCATCTTTATATCCAAGCATTGCATCCATGGTGTTCGCCGCACGGTATACAGCTGAACCGGAAAGTCCGAATAAGCAAAAATAAAATAGCGGGGAAATAATGCTATCCGTAAGATTTTCCGTCATTGATTCATACCCTGCTGAAAGAATCTGTGTCCGATCAAGATTTGTTGTATCTCTTGACACCACTTTTTTAACCTCCGCTCTCCCGTCCGCAACCCCGGCATTCAGGGCAGTCACTACTGCAAGAGTATGTTCTTCCAGCGAGCGCCAGGCGAAACAGCATTTAAGCAGGAATGGAGCAAGCACGACATACAGATACCACGGAGCAAGCGTGGCGACGCAATAAAACGGTACCAGGAAAAGAACTGTAGTTACGAGCCAGAGAAAAACTCCGGCACTACGCTGGATTTTTGGATTGTAATAGTGTGGTTTTCCCCACCAGCCGATAAACCGGCCAAGCAGAGCAACCGGGTGCCAGGGCGAATGGGGATCGCCAGCCAGCCGATCGATAACAAGGGCTGAAAATAATACAATTACTCCAGCAACTACTGCTGACTGTACCATGTGTAAAGAGCACCAACAATGAGGATAATAAACGCTGCAGTATTGAGAAATTCGTTTTTCGTATAAATAAATGTGCTATAGAGAATCAAAGCAATTCCCATCATAATCATCAGGATGTGGGGGCGTCCATGAGCAACCGGTTGCAGAGGCGGTTCTTCCTTTGAGGTGGGTTTCTGAATGTCTACACCGGGAATCACATCTACCCGAAGGGAGGTTTTTATTCCACCGTATCCAGTGATGATCTCAAGAATGAAAAAACCTTCATGACAGTCTTTTCGCAAAGGAATAGTCAACACGGTTTCATCGACTACATACATATTTTCATGGAAAAAATCTGTAAACATTCCGGCATTGGGAGAGGATATCGTGAGGTGGGTGGGAGCTCCACGGTTTTTAAAAATTAACCGAAGGGTTCCACCAATCTCAGCCCAGACATTTTCGCGGGGAATTTCGATTAAATTAATTCCTAACCGGTTAAGATAGAATTCAAACGTCGTTTCATGTGAACTCTGATCCTGAGCAGTGAGAACCATGAGTGCTAACGGAAAATTCATTCCAGTTCCTTTTTTTCATTTTTTCCGGGGGGTTATGGGAAGCAGATTCGGGATACCCTCATGGATGGAATAATTTACCCCGCAGGTCTCACAGAGCAGATCACCTTCGAGAATTTCCTTGTCATCCTCTTTTCCAACCTTGAGAGAGAGATCTCCTTTGCATACCGGGCAGCAGAGGATGTCCATGAGTGAACGTCTCATTCCTTCTCTTCCCTCAAATCAATAATCTGGGTCATTTCTGGTCCTGTTGAAATGAGAGTTATTGGACTGCCAATATCTGCCTCTGCATCCTTTAAAAAGTCCCTTGCCTTTTTTGTCAGTTTCCCGAACTCTTTCACGCCGAAACAGGTTTTATCCACACGATCGATACCAGTAATCGCAGCCTGGGTACATCCGTTAATCATCGCTGAATAGCGTGCCATGTCCCCATCCCATCCACCAATACGTCGCTTCCGGTGAGTTACCGTCCCGAATTCCTGTATTCCCATCGAATCTGATTTTTCAAACGTCATCTCAGTACTGAATGGTCCTTCGCCAACACGGGTGGGATATGCCTTGAAGACCACGATTACATCATTAATTTTCGTCGGTCCGACGCCATTATCCGCTGCAATCTGGGATGCAGATGTATCTTTGCTCGTGACAAAGGGATATGTTCCATAATAGAGAGAGATTCCAAAACCCTGCGTTCCTTCGAGAAGAACCGTATTGCCCTGTTTCAGCTCATCATCAATAGCTTTAGGAACGTCAAGCATATACTCTGCGAGCTCCGGTATATCCTTTGCCTGAGGGGAAAGCCGCATTACCCGATCAGAATTTGCAGGTCCGCACCCGGATCCTGTGCTTCCAATCTTCTTAGAGAGATGGGCACTCCCTTTATCCCGGATGATGTGATCTTCGGTTATTATTCCGCAGCGTTTGTCGACAAAAACCCTGCCTTTGACATTGAGCATTTCGACTTCCTGTTTCAGAATCCGGGGGTCAACCAAAACACCACTGCCAATACAGAGCCTGGCTTCCTTGTATACAAAACCGGAAGGTACCATGCGGACACCATATTCATGATCTCCTACCTGAACAGTGTGTCCCGCATTCGGCCCAACACCGCCGCGGGAGATGATAACGGGTTTGTCCTTGTATGCGATATGGGCAACAATCTTACCCTTTCCTTCATCCCCAAAAAATCCACCAACGATGATCGTGCAGCTCATTGTAATATCATGTAGTATTGATCGAGTTGCAAAATAAAGTATGCTGAGAATAGTCAGCCTTCATAAGCTCTGATTGAAAATAATTCGGGAGGATTATACAATCCGGTTCAGAGACCTTTAAGAAATGTTTCAATCCTGCCAAGGGCTTCTGTCAGGTGCTTTCGGGAAACTGCATATGCGCAGCGCAGATGATAGTCTCCTCCCACACCAAAGACACTCCCTGGAACCACAGCAACCCGTTGCTCTTTTAACAGTCGTTCAGCAAATTCCGTATCCGATAGCCCGGTCTGTTTCACTGAGGGAAAAGCATAGAATGCACCTTCCGGAACATGGGTCGGAAGACCGATTCGGTTTAAACCGGCTACAAACATATTGCGTCTCAACCGGTATTCCTGAACCATGTTGTTTTTATCTTCTTCTGCGGAGCGAATCGCTTCAAGTGCACCAACCTGGCCCATAACAGGTGCGCAGAGCATCACATACTGGTGAATCTTCAGGACTGCTTCACAGAGCTCTTTTGGTGCACAGAGATACCCGACCCGCCAGCCAGTCATGGCATATGCTTTGGAGAACCCGTTGAGGGTAATCGTCCGCTGCCAGAGATCACTAACGGTCGCTGCAGCCACATGGCTGCCTTCATAGGTAAGTTCTGCATACACCTCATCCGTAATGAGAAGGAGATCCTTGTCGATAACAATATCCGCAATTGCCCTGAGATCCTCCCGGTTCATAACTGCACCCGTCGGGTTATTCGGGAAATTTATCATAAGGGCCTTTGTTTTCCCGGTAATCTTCTCCTGGAGTGCCTCAGGGTTCAGTTTGAACCTGTCGGATTCAGTGCATTGAACAGGAACCGCAATACCACCTGCCAGGGTGACGCAGGGCGCATAAGAGACGTAACTCGGTTGTGCAATAAGAATCTCATCACCAGGATTGACAATTGCCCTGATAGCGATATCAAGTGCTTCTGAAACACCACTTGTGATGATAATTTCATTGTCACTGTTATAGGGAAGATTATAATGCTGCTGCAGATAGCCGGAGAGGGTTTCGCGAAGCACCGGCAAGCCTTTGTTAGGGGTATAGGAGGTTACTCCCTGTTCAATTGAGTAAATGCTGGATTCGCAGATATTCCAGGGTGTGCGGAAATCGGGTTCTCCAACACCAAGAGAAATGACATCCTCCATCGTGAGGGCCAGATCGAAGAATTTCCTGATCCCGGAAGGAGGGATTTCCTGTGCACGTTCGGAAATAAAGTTGCGCATACCTGCACCTTAGAACGAGTAGGGGAGGCGTTCTGCTTCCTTTTGTTCAAAAAGCATGTTGCCGTTTTCCTTGTAGGATTTCATGATAATATGAGTGGCTGTCTCGCGGATCCGGTCCATGGGTGCAACGTGTTCGGACACAAAACGAGATACCTCCTGCATATTTTTTCCCGTTACCAGGAGCTGCAGATCATAGGTTCCAGTCATCAGGCGCAGGGTTTTTACCTGCCTGAACCGGGAAAGACTCTCAGCGATACGGTCATAACCATAATCCCGTTCAGGACTTACTTTCAGTTCTATGATTGATGAGACCTCTCCGTTACCTGCCATTTCCCAGTTAATGACCGTGGTATATTTTCGGATTACTCCTGCTGCTTCAAGTGCATGGATTCTTGCTTCTACTTCTGAGGGGGCGAGATTGGTCATCGCGGCAATTTCCTGCGCGGAGAGCCGGCTGTTATCTTCGAGTATTTTAAGGAGTTCGAGATCTTTTTCGTTCATACTTCTTCACCTGAACCATGTTTTTAACCATTTTGTTTCCATTTGTTTTACATCGAGATCTTTTAGTCCGTTCATTCTGGGATCCTTGAGGACAACTTCACGAATCTTGCCCGTATTTGAGTCAAACCACATCTCTTTCGTTCTTCCATATCTTCCGCGGCTTACGACACGCGTATTGATTACACCAAGCATATTTAACTCAGAAATAAGATCGGTGATGCGACGATGAGTCAGTACATCAAGTTCGATTTTTGGGGCGATATCCTGATAAATACGTGAAACTTCTCCACTGGTAAAAATATTTTGTCCCAGCTCTTCGAGTATAAGCATAGAAAAAAGAATGAGTTTGCTTTGTGTAGGAAGAGTTGCGATACATTCAATCATGCTATCTGTCTCAATTTTAGCCTGCGCCTGTTTCACATGCTCCTGAGTCACCCTGGTTGATTCATCGCGATCAGCTAGCTCTCCTGAAATTCTCAAAAGGTCCAGCGCCCGGCGTGCATCCCCATGCTCCTGTGCAGCAAGCGCAGAGCAGAGAGGGATAACGCCATCAGCAATAGCCCCATTTATAAAAGCTGCCTCGGATCTTTGAGTGAGAATATCAACAAGCTGTGGGGCGTTGTAGGGGGGGAAAACGATCTCTTCCTCTGAGAGGGATGAGAGTACCCGAGGATCCAGAAAGTCTTTAAAACTGAGATCGTTTGATATGCCAATTATACTGACTTTTGAATTTTTAAGATCGGAATTGATTCGCGTAAGATTGTAGAGGGTGTCATCGCCGCTCTTTTTTACGAGCTTATCAATCTCATCAAGGACAATAACAAGAACACCACCGCCAGCTTCAAGCTGGTTTTTTAGCTCGGCATATACCTGATCCGTTGGCCAACCGGTCATGGGGATGTGAGTCCGGATCTTATCACTGGAAACTTCATCCATACCATCAAGATTTTTTGCTATCTGTGCAAGAACCCGGTACTGCGTATCAATAACTTCGCAATTTAAATGAACAATCCGGCAGATGGTCCCCATTTTATTGCTTGCTTTTTCCAGTTCTGAACCGACATACCTGACGCAAGCTGTTTTTCCAGTCCCCGTTTTGCCATAAATGAGAATATTTGAGGGGGTTTCATTTCTCAGAGAGGGGGCAAGGATTGACGCAACATTATCTATCTGAGGTTTGCGGTGGGGAAGTATCTGAGGTCGGTAAGAGTGCCTGAGTACTTCACGGTCACGAAATATCTTGTTATTGGCAAGGTATTTTTTAAATAGCCCGGTTGAGGGATCTTCGGTTTCTGGCATAATCACACTAAGGAACAAACACTTAGCGACTTAAGACTAAAAAACGATCGGTTTATCCCATTTATAAACCCCTTTATTTCCAATGGAAAATCCTTTATATTTTATTGGATTTTAAAAAGGGGATTGAATTTATTTATTTAAATTTTAATATATTATTTTTACTATCCAAGTGGCCCCTTGGGCATACCTGAGATATTATTTTATTTTTATTTTTCAATACTTTAGGGGAGACCCCTTTGTTTCGTGTGGAAAATCTTTTGAATGACCTTCTAATCTTAAAAATACCTTAAAAATGAGCTCATTTGTATTTTCTTTTCATACTATATAAAATTATTTAAGACCTGCGCATGAGCTCATATTTTTGAAAAAAAAAAGAAGAGAAGAGTTTTTCTGAATCCGGACCCTCCAGATAAAAATCTCCACACGAAACAAAGGGGTTCCCTTTTCAGGATATTTTTTCATGAATATTTTTTTAAGATAGTGCATCTATCGGAGTTTATTACTAAAAAACACAATGTAGTAGTATGAAAAAAAATCATGTTCAGTCAATACCAGTAAAAGCTGCAATTATCACTGTTTCCAGCACCCGATCAAAGGAAAATGATTCAAGTGGAAAGGCTATTGAAAATATATTAAATTCCGCAGGGATTGACGTAGTGCATTATGCAGTGATATTTGACCGGGTGGATGCAATACGATCTGAAGTTTATTGTGCAATAAAAAATTCAAATTGTATCATTATCAATGGCGGTACAGGTCTGACTCATGATGATTGCACTATCGAAGCTGTTATGCCCATTCTTGAAAAAAAAATTGATGGATTTGGAGAGCTTTTCAGGATGATAAGTTATAAGGAAATCGGGACATCATCAATGCTCTCCAGAGCCATTGCCGGTACTAGTCACGGAAAAGCCATTTTTTGTATTCCTGGTTCAACACCTGCTGTTACTCTGGCAACAAAAGAACTTATTGTACCTGAAATTGCTCACATTCTTTCACATGCGAACAAATGATCCGCGCTACTGATCATTATCCATTTTTACACAGATTTCTCTGACCTTATCAGCTAAAGTAACATTTCTTTTTCTTAATAGACCGATATACTGAAAAATCGGGATTTTTTTATGGAATACAAAAAATGGATCCCGGCAATTTTTTTAAAACCTATCTACCTGAATACTTCAAGGAGCGCTATTCGTTCAAGTATGATATCTTTAAGTCTGTCCTTACCGACAATATTAAGTTCCTCCTGCTGAATCCCGAATAATGACACCAGCCTTTCAATTTTGGTATCAGTCCAGTCATTCCATGTCTCGGGTACAAAATGCATAATGGAAGACAACGCATACCATACCTCATCTTTGGCCGGGTACGAACATACATATATGTTATTTTCACCCGCATGAATTCCAAAAAATGTTGCAACACTGCACTGGCGGGATCCTGCGGCGAATAATAAGGCCTCCATTTCAAAGGAGTTGGATATTGGTTTCGCAGAAAGAACTGAACGTTTTGCATGTCTTACAGCAGCCTCAGCATGTTCTCGCCCTGCTAACTTGTCTGCGTCAAAACAGACAATATGTGCTGAATAATTCCGGGCAACTTCTTGTATCAGTCTCAGGCAGGCATCCCGATCATATACTGTCATAACAGCCTGGCGAATTTCATGAGCATTTTCTGAAGTTGCCAAATAATCACCTGAACCTGTTGAGTGTTGACTGCCCTTGCGAAGAATTATTTTCATCCTCTTTTATTGGCAGTGCTTCTTTTTTTTGCCCAAGCTGATCAAAAATCTGTTCAGCCACGCCCTGCCCGAGGATTAAAGTCACTTCTTCAATCCCCCTTGCCAGAATTTCATCGGGATTCGTCAAACCATTGTTGAATAAACGTCGTGCACGAACTCGTCCGATCCCGCGTAACCGAATAAGAGGTAACAGCTCTCTCCGGGTACCGTTTTTCATGCAAATCTCATATTCGCGCACTTGTCGATGAAATGCCGATGCGAACATCCGTGCAAGTTCTGCACTGGCGTGAAGAAGCCAGGTTACACTTTCCACCATTCCATAAATATCCCCTGGCCCGACAGAATAACGCTCACAGATTTTTGTATCAGATAATTCATCGGTCCAGTCAGAAAGAAGCATGGTGGTTTTTAGTGCCCGGTAATAAAGTTCTGCAGCTTCGTCTTCCCGCGGTATGGATATCCAAAGGTCGTTTGCGTGCTCATCAGTCATTTTTGTAAGGACGGTGATATCGGTATTCCGGACAAAAAGTTTAGGCATATCCGGTGTACTACAGATTACCTGCAGGAGACCGATATCCGTATATTTTCTTTCTTCACGCAGGCTTGCGACAATCATCGCAGCGCTTCGCGGATCAATGTATAATTTTGAAACAAGTGTGCCATACTCCGTTGAACCGAGATGCTCTCCAATTTCTGTAACCATATCCGAGGACACGAGAAATGCAAGTGCAGTATCGACCGCTCTCTGCAGTAAGCGTCCCTGTCGATGTTCGTGAACATAGAATGTACGGTTCATAAATGAGGTGAGCTCTTGCCGGTTCTTTGTAAAGCCGGATGCAATGAGTGACAATATATGGGTATAGAGCGCTGCGGGTTCAGCAATTTTGGAATGAACCTCCTCAGGAGGTGCTTCGATATACCATTCAAACAATTCTTCTACCTGACCCTGCTCTTTTGCAATAAGAATTGCCTCACCATAGGGATCGAGCCGGGGTCGTCCGGCTCTTCCTGCCATCTGATGATATTCACTCACCGGAATCGGCTGCATCCCCTCACCCGTAACAAAACGGTGATAATCACGAATTATTACTCTGCGTGCGGGCAGGTTGAGTCCTGCAGCCAGTGTTGGTGTGGAAGAAATACATTTGATCAGACCCTTCCGGAATCCTTCTTCAACAATAGACCGTTCTCCCCGCGCCAGCCCGGCGTGGTGAAAAGCTGCCCCCTTTGCTATACAGGCGGCCAGCGATTTTCCCATATCAGTTTCTGCACTTTTATGGATCTTCTCAGCATATGCTTCAAGTGTCGGATTATCGTTTTTTAATGCTCCTGCGGCACGTTTTGCAAATGCCTCAGCATTACGGCGTGATGACACAAAAATGAGGCATTGTCCGCCTTCAGCAATGGTATCAAGGCATAGGTTGAGATCATCATAATTCTTGGATACTGCGTTTATTGCGCGGGTTCCGTTCCGGAAATGGATGCGATCCTTGAAAAAAATTCCCTGCCGGAGATCCACCGGGCGCCACGTACTGGTCACAAGTTCCGCATTAAGCCACCGGGCGAGCGTTTCAGGATTTCCGATAGTAGCGCTCAGACCGATTACCTGCATGGAAGGGTTCCGGTACCGCATTTTCGCAATAACCATCTCAAGCGTCGGGCCCCGTCCCTGTGAATCAAGAAGATGGACTTCATCGATAACGAGCAGGGTGATATCCGGAATCCATCGTGCATTGTTTCGAAGGAGAGAATCCACTTTTTCACTGGTAGCAACAATGATATCATTTCTCCCCAGCAAATCATCGCGACGGTCAAAATCACCTGTCGCAATGCCTGTTTTCACTCCTTTATTATTAAATTCCTCAAATTTTTCATGCGCAAGAGCTTTGAGAGGAACAATATAGAGACATTTCCCCCCCTTTTTTATGGCATTGTGCATAGCCATTTCAGCAATAAGAGTCTTTCCACTGGCGGTGGGAATGGCAACGAGTGTATTTTTCCCGGTAAGTATCCCTTTTTCAACACATTCTGCCTGAGGAGGGTATAATTCCGAAATACCCGCCTGGATATACCTCTGTTTAAGATTACCAGGTATTTCGAGATCCTGAATACGCATGATTCAACCTTTTGAAATACTTCATGAATACCTGTGTAATCCAATGCAAAAACATCGGTTTAAATTTTTTTACCCTTTCAGTGATTGATTTTTAGGGAAACACTATTTATTCAGACCAGGATATGGTGAAGCTCAATGTAATCATCATCAATAATAATAACTGATCATATCCTGTTTTGCCTCTTTCTTTTTCCTGTCCAGGAATGCAAAGACATTCTCATGAGGTACACCTTCGATGAGCATATCGATGGCAGCACGAGCAGTTTTGAGCTGCTCAGGATATCCAATCAAAGCAATAGTTTTACCAAATACGGATATCTCAACATCTGTCATATCCTCGATCTGCTCACGTGCGCGACCATCCTTTCCAATAATTCTTCCCCTGAGCCGGTCGAGTTGCCGCGGACCTTCTGCCATACCCGAGAGATCAATAACATCGAGAAGAAGATCCTCATCCTCAATCATTTCAAAAGCACGTTCCGGGGAGAAACCGCGGTTGATGGCGTTGATAATCTCTACTGCCCGAAGGAGGGATATTGTGTGCTCTTCAGCCCCCTCAACCTTCACCAGGCCTTCTTTACTGTCCACAGTAATTGTTGTGTGGGTCTTTCCTTCAAGCT
>Ga0209450_10002046_pt1 | contig 10166 bp, 6 predicted proteins | sample FrelakmetLWP11LW_FD_187149 | JGI IMG/M metagenome (GOLD analysis project Ga0209450, IMG submission 187149) | Freshwater lake sediment microbial communities from the University of Notre Dame, USA, for methane emissions studies - LWP11 LW (SPAdes)... | ecosystem: Environmental > Aquatic >...
TGGTCGTAGCCCACCGCATAGAACTGCGCGAGCGGCAGTTCATCGGGGTGGTACCAGTTCTGGCCGCCGTCGTAGGTGATGCCCATGCCGTGGTCGTAGCCCAGGATGATGTGCTTCGAGTTCGCGGGGTTGATCCACATCGCGTGGTTGTCGCCGCCGAAGCGGAACGGCACCGACCAGGTCTTGCCGCCGTCGGTGGAATGCGTCATGCCGACCGTCAGCACGTACACGTGGTTCGCGTCGTTCGGGTCGACGCGGATCTGCATGTAGTAATAGCCCGGCCCGCCGCCGATCTTCTGCTTGTCGGGGCTGACCTTCTTCCAGGTCTTGCCGCCGTCATCCGACCGGTACACTTCCTCGCCGATCATGCCGCCACTCGACTTGCCTTCGCGCAATTCCTTCAGCCGGTCGGCATCGGACATGCCCGGCTTGTTCGCGTTCTCGATGTTTGCGTAGACGATGAGCGGGTTCTTCGCGTAGACATCCAGGCCGATGCGGCCCAGCATGCCGCCGGGCAGGCCCCCGCCGAGCTTGCTCCAGGTCTTTCCGGCGTCGGTCGTCTTGTAGATGCCGCTGCCCGGGCCTCCCAGGTTGAACGTCCAGGGCAGGCGCTCCTTGTCGTACGCGGCGGCATAGAGGACCTTCGGGTTCTTCGGATCCATGACGAGGTCGGCCGCGCCGACCATCCGGCCGTCGGCCTTGACCTCGAGCGACTTCGTCCAGGTCTTGCCGCCGTCGATGGTCTTGTAGACGCCGCGCTCGTCGTTCGGGGAATAGAGGTGGCCCAGCGCCGCGACGTAGACGATGTCGGGGTTCACCGGGTCGATGACGATGCGGCCGATGTGATGGGTGTCTTTGAGGCCCATGTTCGTCCACGTCTTGCCCGCGTCGACCGACTTGTAGACGCCGTCACCCCAGTAGGTGCTGCGCGAGGAGGTGTGCTCGCCCGTGCCGACCCAGACGACCTTCGGATCGGTGTCGGCCACGGCGATGTCGCCGATCGAGATGACGGCCTGATCGTCGAAGATGGGCGCCCAGCTGATGCCGTTGTTCACCGTCTTCCAGAGGCCGCCCGAACCGGTCGCCGCGTAGATCGTGTGCGGCTCCTTCGCCGGCACGGCGAAGTCGACGAAGCGGCCGCTCTGGCGCGTCGGGCCGATCGCGCGGAACTTGAAGGCCTTCGCGACGTCCGGAGGCAGGGCCTGGGCGCCGAGAGCGGCGGGGAAGAGTGCGAGAACGAGCGCGGCCGCGGCGAGCGCGCCGGCGAGCCGGATGAATGGGCGGACCTTGTGCATGCGATGACTCCTTACTTGGAGAACGCGAAGGACAATGCCGCAAACAGTACCGGCAGTCTCCCCGGAGGTCAAGGCAGGCGGCGGCTTCGGCAGGACGCTGGCGGCCCGCGCGCGGTGTAGGATGAAGGCGCAGAGTATGGGGACGCAGCCGGGCGATCCGCTCGCTGGAGTCGGCGTCGGCCTCCTGGAGAGGCTGGCGCGCCGGGCGCAGGCCGGGCGCTGGGGCCTCGATGCGGCCGATTTCACCGCCGCCCTGCGCCGGAGTGTTGCGCACCGGTTCGCCGACCGGCCGCCCGCGGACGTCGAGGTCGAGTCGTTCCTCGAATCCCTTCACGTCGAAGACCTGGCCCTCGCCTGCGCGTGCGCCCGAGGCATCGAGACCGCCTGGGAGCACTTCGTCCGCGAGTTCAGGCCTGTCCTCCTGCGGATCGCGAGCCGCGGGCAGCAGGCCGACCGCGCGCGGGACGTGGCCGACTCGGTCTACGCCGAGCTGTACGGGCTCGACGAGCGGGATGGCTCCAGGTGGTCGCTCTTCGACTACTTCCACGGCCGGAGCAGCCTGGCCGGATGGCTGAAAGCCGTCGTCGCCCAGCGGCTTGTCGACAAGGCCAGGGCGGCGCGCCGGTTCGAGACGCTTCCGGCGGAGGAGGCGTCGCTGCCAGAGATGACAGCCGGCGCTGCGTTCGAGCTTGGCCCGGACCGGGAGCGCTTTCTGGGACTCGTGCAGCGCGCGCTCGCCGACGCGATCGCGGGGCTCGCGCCGCGCGACAAGCTGCGGCTCTCGCTCTACTACGCGCAGGAGATGAAGCTTGCCGCCGTGGGCCGGGTCCTCGGCGAATCGGAAGCCACCTCGTCGCGCAAGCTCGAACGGACCAGGGGCGCGCTGCGGTCGGCCGTCGAGAAGCGGCTGCGGGAGACCGACCGGCTGACCGATGCGCAGGTGGCCCTGTGTTTCGAACACGCGCGGACCGACCCGGCGTTCGACGTGCAAGAACTGCGGTGACAGACGTTCCCAAGAGGGGGAGGTACGGGTGGGCACCAGTCAACAGCGTGACGCCGACGTCGACCGGTTGCTGCGCGCCGTGCTGAAACCGGCACCTCAGAACGGCCCGGGAGAGTGCCCGGACGCCGGTGTTCTCGCGGCCTTCATGGAGAGCGGATTGACCGCCGCCGAGCAGTCGGCTGTCGAGACGCACCTTGCGGGCTGCGGCCGGTGCCAGGAGGCGCTTTCGATTCTGTCGCACGACCTGCCGGAGGAGGCAGCCGCTGCCGCCGCCGTTCCCGAGACCAGGTGGTTCACGTGGGTGACGCGGCCACGGCTGCGGTGGCTCGTTCCCATCAGCGCGGCGGCGACGGTCGCCGTGGTGATCTTCGCCACGCGGCCGCTCATCGCTCCGGAGAGCCAGGAGGTGTTCCCCGCCGACGTGGTGCAAATGGCCCAGGCGCCGGCTCCGCCCGCTGCGTCGCCGGCGCCGGGTGTGGAGACGATGCGCGAAAAGTCGGCGGCGGTTCCGGAGAAGCGCGAGTTCGCTGGGTCCCCCGAGCGGCAAGATGCCGGGAGGCGCCAGGCGAACCCGCCGGCTGGAGCCAAGCAAACGGCTGACGTCGCGCCGCCAACCCTGGTCGGGCAATCGGTGCGGGACAAGAAGGCGCCGGCCGAGGCCGTCGCCCCGCAAATCGCGGCCGCACCAGCCGCGGAGTCCGCCCACGCGAAGGTCGCCGCCGCGACAGAGATACCGGCAGCGGACGCGATGCGCGCCATGCCCGCGACGTCGCAGTTGCGCGAGGAACTGCGCCGCCTGGAAGCCGTAGCGACCATCACTGCGGCGCCGGACGGCAGGGTTCAGTGGCGATTGGGCCCGGGTGGGCGGATCTGGCGGTCCACGGATGCCGGCTCCACATGGCATTGGCAGCCCACCGACGTGTCGGCTGACCTCGTTGCCGGCTCGGCTCCCTCGGCAACGACGTGCTGGGCCGTTGGAGACGCAGGCATCGTGCTTCTCACCGAGGACGGCCAACGGTGGACGCCGCTGCCGTTTCCGATGAGAGTCGATCTGGCGGCCGTACAGGCGACCGACTCCCGCCACGCGACCGTCACCACCCGTGACGGCCGCCGCTTCGAAACCCTCGACGCCGGCCTCACCTGGTCCCAGAAGCAGTAGCGGCGGCAGGCTGCAAGGAATCGGCGGCGCTCCGTTCTCAGACCAGAACCAGGGAGGTTCAGATGAACGCACGACGATTCCTTGTCACTGCCGCCGTTCTCACCATCGCCGTTTCGGGCCTGGCCATCCGCGCCGGCGTCCCGGCCGCCGCGGCCGGCGGCCAGCAGGATGCCGCCATCCGCGGCGACCAGGCCGACCTGGGGGTCACCGTCTACAACTCGAGCCTCGCCCTCATTCGCGACAGCCGTGAGTTCACCCTCCCGTCCGGCGAGTCCGACCTGCACTTCATCGACATCGCGGCCACGGTGAACCCGGCCACGGTGCACTTCCGCTCGCTGACGGACCCTTCGCGTGTCAGCGTCCTCGAGCAGAACTACGAGTACGACCTGCTCGAGCCGGAGAAGCTCCTCCGCAAGTACGTCGGCCGCGAGGTGACGCTCATCCGGCTGCGCAACGAGAACGGCACGACGAAACAGGAAGAGGTGAAGGCCAGGCTCGTCAGCTACAACAACGGCCCGATCTGGAAGATCGGCGACGAGTATGTCACGGGCCTCCATTCCGACCACCTCCGCTTCCCGGAACTGCCGGCCAATCTCTACAGCCGGCCCACGCTCGTCTGGAAGCTCCTCAACCGCGGAGGCGCGCGCCACCGCATCGAGGCGTCCTATCTCGCCGGCGGCCTGTCCTGGCAGTCGGACTACGTGCTGACCGTGGGCAGCGACGACAAGGCCGCGGATCTCGACGGCTGGGTCACGCTGACCAACGGCAGCGGCACGGCCTTCACCGACGCGAGACTGCAGTTTGTCGCCGGCGATTTGAACCGCGTGAGGCCCGCCGCCCGCAAACAGGCGCTGGAGATGATGGCCGACGTGGCCGCCGCGGCCCCCGCCATGGTCCAGGAGGCGTTCTCCGAGTACCACCTCTACACGCTCGGCCGCCGGACGACGATCGCCAACCAGGAGACCAAGCAGCTCGCGCTGCTGAACGGCACCGGCGTGCCCGTCGAGAAGCGCTACATCGTCGACGGCCAGTCGTTTTACTACCGCAACCGGCGCAGCCCGGGCACGCCCATCAAGGACAACGTCCAGGTGTTTTACCGCTTCCGCAACGACGCGAAGAGCGGGCTGGGCTCGCCCATGCCGGCGGGCGTCATCCGCGTCTACCAGGCCGACTCGAAAGGCGGGCTGCAGTTTGTGGGCGAAGACCGCATCGACCACACGCCGAAGGACGAGACGCTCGATCTCAAGATCGGCAACGCCTTCGACATCGTCTGCGAGCGCAACCAGACGGACTTCGAGAAAATCAGCGACGCGGTCTACGAGATGGAGTTCGCCATCACGCTGCGCAACCACAAGACGACGCCGATCGTGGTGCAGGTGAACGAGCCGGTGGGCGGGACGTGGCGCATGATCCGCTCGACGCACGAATGGCAGAAGACGGCGGCGTGGGCGGCGCAGTTCACGGTGCCGGTGCAGGCAGAAGGCGCGGCGACCCTCAAGTACCGCGTGCGGGTGACGTACTAGTTCGTCAACACGAGGGACCGCGATCCTGAGTCGTCTGCGGACCGGGCTCGGTGGCTTCCGACCCGGACTCCGCAGGCCGGGAACCCTCCTCGGCTCGGCGTCGGGTTCCGGTCCTCCCCGCGGGCTTGCGCTATCCGCGCGCGCTCGACCGCTACGCGCGGCGCCCGGGAACTCTCCGCCCGCTCGTCGGGTTCCGGCCACGCGGCGCGGCCTGCTCCGTACGGCTCGTCCGCCACCGGGCCCGGTCCACTCCGCGGCGATCCCGAATCGCGTTCTCTCATATAGACTAGCGTCACCGTCCGGCGTGTGCCGGGCGCGTCATTGAGGGACACAGTCATGTTCGATCCCGCCATCTACCGTGCACGACGCGACCGGCTCAAGAAAGACGTCGGGTCCGGCCTGATCCTGCTCCTCGGCAACGACGAGGTCGGGATGAACTACGCCGCCAACACCTATCACTTCAGGCAGGACAGCACGTTCCTGTACTTCTTCGCGGTCGACCTGCCTGGGCTCGCGGCCCTCATCGACGTGGACCAGAACACGGAGACCCTGTTCGGCGACGACCTCACGGTAGCCGACATCGTCTGGACCGGCCCGCAGCCGACCATCGCGGACCAGGCTAAACCGGCAGCCATCGGGGCCACTGCGCCGATGGCCGAGCTCGGGCAGCGCGTCGCCGACGCGGTCGCGCAGGGCCGGCGGGTGCACTTCCTGAAGCCCTATCGCGCCGAACACACGCTGAAGATCACGGCGCTGCTTGGCATCAAGCCGACGATGGTGGCGGCGTACCGGTCGGAGCCGCTGCACAAGGCCGTTGTGGCCCAGCGGAACATCAAGTCGGCGGCGGAGGTGCAGGAGATCGAGCAGGCCATCGGCGTGTCGCGGCAGATGTACCTGACCGCAATGGCCGCTGCCAGGCCCGGGAAGCACGAATACGAGGTGGTCGCCGAGATCATGCGGGTCGCCAAGGCCAACGGCTGCGATCCATCGTTCCCGATCATCTGTTCCGTGCACGGCGAAACGCTGCACAACCACCATCACGCCAACCTGATGCAGAAGGGCGACGTGATGGTGCTCGATTCCGGCGTGGAGACTCCGAACAGGTACGCGAGCGACATCACCCGCACGATTCCCGTCGGCGGGACGTTCACCGCGCAGCAGCGGCAGATCTACGAGATGGTGCTGCGGGCGCAGCTGGCGGCCATCAAGGCCATCAAGCCTGGCGTGCCCTACAAGGACGTCCATCTGCTGGCCGCGCGCAGCTTCGCAACCGACCTCAAGGCGGCAGGCCTCATGAAGGGCGATGTCGGCGAGGCGGTCGCCGCCGGCGCGCACGCGCTGTTTTTCCCGCACGGCCTCGGCCACATGATTGGCCTCGATGTCCACGACCTCGAGAACATCGGCGAGCAGTACGTGGGCTACGAGCCGGGCGTGGAGCGCAGCCAGCAGTTCGGGCTCGGCTATCTGCGGCTCGCGCGCACGCTCAAGCCCGGTTTCGTGCTGACAGTGGAGCCCGGCCTCTACTTCATCCCGCAGCTCATCGACCAGTGGAAGGCGGAGAAGAAGAACGCGGCGTTCATCAACTACAAGGAAGTGGAGAAGTTCCGCAACGCCCGGGGCTACCGGATCGAAGACGACGTGCTGGTCACCAAGTCGGGCAACCGGGTGCTCGGGCCGCCGATCCCCAAGACCGTGGCGGACGTGGAAGCGGCGTGTAAGGGATAACTACTGCGCGAGCGCCTTCTCGATGGCGGCGCGAAGCTCCGGGGCATCGGGCGCGACGCGGCTCGGGAAGAACGCCGCCACCTTGCCGTCCTTGTCGACGACGTACTTGGAGAAGTTCCACTGGGGCAGGGAGCCCGACTCGCCGAGGAACGCGTAGACCGGAGACTGGTCCGGCCCCGCCTTCGTCACGACCTTGGCGAACATCGGAAAGGTCACGCCATAGTTTTTTTGGCAGAACTGCCCGATCTCCTCAGCCGAACCGGGTTCCTGCCCGCCGAAGTCATTGCTCGGGAAGCCCAGAATCGCGAAGCCCTTCGGCGCCAACTCGCGGTAGAGCGTTTCCAGGCCCGCGTACTGAGGCGTAAACCCGCACCGGCTGGCCACGTTCACGACAAGCGTCACCTTGCCCTTGTAGGCTGACAGATCCGCCGGCTCGCCCGAGAGGCGGGCCATCTTGAGGTCGTACAGGGAACCTGCTCCCATGTGCATCGCAAACTCCTTCGCAGGCGGCAGCAGCAAAGACTTCGCCCACAATCCGGCGGCCAGCAGGAGCACCGCGCCGACAGTCAGCACCAGGACTCGCATCAACAGACTCCTTCGCGGGAACCGCATACAAGGGTAGGACGCGCCCGTGTGAACCGGGGATCCATGCATTTGGTAGACTGACAGCACACCCATGCACAGGAAGAAACACGCAGCGTGAGCAGCATTCCTCGAACGACGGCCGACAGCTGTACGTTCGTCATCTTTGGCGCGACCGGCGATCTCGCCAGGAGGAAGCTGCTGCCGGCCCTGGTCAACCTCGCGGCGCTGCGAGCACTGCCCGAGCGCTTCACCGTACTGGCCGTCGGACGCACGCCGATGAGCGACGGGGCGTATCGGCAGAACATCGCGCGCAGCGTGAGCGAGTGCTGCCCGCTGACCACGGACCCCGCGGCATGGGCGTGGCTCGAGCCGCGCGTCTTCTATACCTCCGAGACGCTCGACACGCCGGCGAGCTACGAATCCATCGGCCATCGGCTGGACGCGCTGGAAGGCGGGCCGGCGCAACGGGCCGGCCGCCTCTTCTACCTCGCGACGCCCCCCGACGCCATGGCGGACATCGCCCGGCGACTGGGCGCCGCCGGTCTGCTGAAAGAAGCGCCCGACGCCTGGCGGCGCGTCGTGTTCGAGAAACCGTTCGGCCACGATCTCGCCTCGGCGCTGGAACTGAATCGGCAACTGGCGCTGGAACTGGCGGAGACGCAGATCTACCGGATCGATCACTACCTCGGCAAGGAAACCGTCCAGAACATCATGGCGCTCCGGTTCGGCAACGGCCTCTTCGAGCCCGTCTGGAACCGGCGATACATCGATCACGTGCAGATCACCGTGGCCGAAACCGTGGGCGTCGAGGACCGCGGCGGCTACTACGATCGGTCGGGGGCGCTGCGGGACATGGTGCAGAACCACTTGTTCCAGCTGCTCGCGCTCACGGCGATGGAGCCCCCCAATTCGCTGTCGGCCGAGGCGGTGAGGGACGAGCGGGTGAAAGTGCTCCACGCCATCCCCGCATTCACCGAGACCAGCGTGCGGTCGGATGTGGTGCGCGGGCAGTACGGCCCGGGCACGCAGGGTGGCTCGCCAGTCCGGGGCTACCGATCGGAACCGAAGGTGCAGCCCGCGTCGGCCACGGAAACCTACCTCGCGCTCCGCCTCTCGATCGACAACTGGCGCTTTGCGGGTGTGCCGTTCTACCTGCGGACCGGAAAGCGGTTACCCGCTCGCGTGTCCGAGATCGCCATCCAGTTCAACCGGCCGCCCCTGCACCTGTATCAGGCGGCCGGCGCCGGCGCGGCCGAGCCGAATCTGCTGCTCGTGCGCATCCAGCCGAACGAGGGCATCTCGCTTCGGTTTCAGGCGAAGGTCCCGGGCGGGGAGGTCAGGCTCGGCACCGTGACGATGGCCTTCAACTATGCCGACTACTTCGCGAGAAATCCGGAGACCGGGTACGAGACGCTGCTCGAGGACTGCATGACGGGCGACCAGACGCTCTTCCACCGGGCCGACATGGTGACCGCGGGGTGGCGGGCCGTGGCGCCCATCCTCGACGTGGTCGGCTCGCAGCCGGACGCATTGCTGCACGAGTACCCCGCAGGGTCCTGGGGACCGGCCGCCGCCGACGCGCTTCTGACCAGGGACGGGCGCTCGTGGAGGCGTCCCGAGCCGTGACCGGTCCTATTTCTTCAAGTACTTGTCGAACCACGCCAGGTACCGTTCCAGTCGATCCCGCTGGTAGCTCGGCGTGGTCAGCCCGTGGAACTGCCCGGGGTAGATCACAAGCTGCGTGTCGATGCCCAGGCTGCGCAGGGCCTGGTACATCTGTTCTCCGCCGGCGATCGGCACGTTGAAGTCCTTCTCGCCGCCCATGAAGAGCGTGGGTGTCTTGATGCGGTCCGCGTGCCAGAAAGGATAGGACAGCTTGAGATAGAGGTCCTGGGCCTTCCACGGCGGGCCCACCTCGGTGTCCCACTGGACGATGTACTGATCGAGGCCGTACAGGCTCGACTGCAGGGAGCTGCCGGCTCCACTCACGGCGGCCTTGAACCGCGGGTCGGAGGCAATCGTGTAGTTCGTGAGGATGCCGCCGTAGCTCCAGCCGCCGATGCCGAGCCGGTCGGGATCGGCGATGCCCGACGCCACGGCCTGGTCGACCGCGCCGACGAGGTCCACCACTTCCTTGTTGCCCCAGTCTGCGTAGATGGCCTTCTGGAAGGCCTCGCCCCGCCCCGCGCTGCCGCGGTAGTTGATGTTCAGCACCACGTAGCCGTTCGCCGCGAGGAACTGGTTGTCGAAGTCGAATGCATGGCTGTCCTGGCCGTTGGGGCCGCCGTGGATGATGAGCAGGGTCGGGTACTTCGTCCCCGGTGTGTACGAGGCGGGCTTGACGATGAGCCCGTTCACCACCGTGCCGTCCTTGCTCTTCGACGTGAAGTCCTCGGTCGTGGCGAGCTGCAGCCCGGCCAGCAGGTCGTCGTTGACCCTGGTGAGCGTGCGCAGCGTGCCGTTTTCGAGCGCGTGCACCTCGGGCGTCCGGGCCGCCGTTCCGGCGAGCAGCGTCAGGTGGCCATCGGCGCCGAGCGACACGTTCGACACGGTGTGCCGGCCGGTGGTCAGCTTCTCCACGGCGCCGCCGGCCGTGGTCGTGCGCCCCACGTAATCGGCGCGGTCGTCGCTGACGGTGAAGGTGAGCGTCTTTCCGTCGGGCGACCACGAGATCTGGCCCGAAACGGGCCTGTCGAGCGCCGCGGTCAGCACCTTCGCGGCGCCGCCGGCGGCCGGAATAATCGCCAGCTTGTTGATGTCGTACGCGAGGTACTTCGTCTCGTCGCCCTGGAAGTACGCGATCCACTGGCCGTCCGGGCTCCATGACGGCCGCCCGCCGTCCGCGCCGATGTACGTGGTCAACTGCCTCGGCTCGG
>Ga0209450_10002047_pt1 | contig 10165 bp, 9 predicted proteins | sample FrelakmetLWP11LW_FD_187149 | JGI IMG/M metagenome (GOLD analysis project Ga0209450, IMG submission 187149) | Freshwater lake sediment microbial communities from the University of Notre Dame, USA, for methane emissions studies - LWP11 LW (SPAdes)... | ecosystem: Environmental > Aquatic >...
CCCTTCTGGTCGTGGGAGGCTCGATGGCCCCTGCCGTCCTCGTGGTGGCTGTGCGCGGCAAGAGGAGTCTTTTCGATGCCAGCATCCGTCTTTACGATCCGCATGCCTGGGTTGGTGGCAGCGATCTTCTGCATCCAGGCCTTTTCAAAATCGACCCCTATCGCGAAATAAACCGCGGTCTTGGCCAGCTCGGCCATCTGCCTGGGCTTGGGTTCATAGGTGTGGGGATCGGCCCCGGGAGGCACCAGGATGGAGACCTCCACAAGGTCCCCTCCGATTTTCTGCACGAAGTACTGCTGCGGGGTGATGCTGACAAAGGCCTTCACCGGCGCGGCGTGAGCCGGCAGACAGGCAATCCACATTCCGATCAAAATCCCGGTCAGGCAGCCGAACAGGCTCATGGAGCGTCTCCTTTCAGGGGCATACAGCAACTATTTTGCATCGACAATACTTGCTGCATAGTGATGCTGAAGGATCGTATGCCAGTGGTGTCGGATTGATTAAAATTAATTATATCAAATTTTAAAAGATGTGATCGATCGAATTGCGCCCGGGGAGCATGCGCCTGATAATCACGATGTATTAATGCAAATATGTTGCAGTAATTGGCCCAAGTCAAGATCTTTCACCCTGCGGAGGCCGCGGGGCGTTGAGGTGCGAAAAGAAGTTACGCCTTAAGAATCTGCATCCCCTCGCGGGTGTCCTTGACCGTGTAGCCGAGGGTCTGGATCTCTTTGCGCAGCCGGTCGGACTCGGCCCAGTTCTTGGCCGCACGCGCCGCGCTGCGGGCCTCCACCAGCGTCCGGACGTCCAAGGGGATCTCACGGGACTTGTCGACCCGGTCCAGGCCCAGGCCCAGGACCCGGTCGAAGTCGAGAACGGTGGCATGCTTGTCTGCGCCGGGGATATCGCTCTTGAGCATCTCCTGCACCACCGCCATGGCGCGCGGCATGTTCAAATCGTCGTTGACCGCCTCCAGGAATTTCCCGCGGAAGGCCGAGCTGGCAGCACCGGCGGGCGCTTCGCCGCCGGAGGACAGGTCGCGAACCTGGTTGCAGAGATGCTCCAGTCCGTTCCTGGCGGCCTGGATGGACTCGTCGCTGTACTCCATGGGCTTGCGGTAGTGGGTCAGGAAGGCCGCGAACCGGTAGGCGAGCGGCGGGATCCCGCGCCGGTTAAAGGCGTTTTCAAGCGTCAGGAAGTTCTCCTCGCTCTTGGCCATCTTCTTGCCGCCCTGAATGTTCAGAAAGGCCCCGTGCATCCAGAAATTGAAGAACTTCCGGCCGGTGGCGGCCTCGGACTGGGCGATCTCGTTGGTGTGGTGGATGTCGATGTGGTCGATCCCGCCGCAGTGGATGTCCAGTTGGTCGCCGAGATACTTCATGCTCATGGCCGAGCACTCGATGTGCCAGCCGGGAAACCCGATCCCCCAGGGGGACTCCCACTCCATCTGGCGCCGGGAGCCGGGCGGCGAGAATTTCCACAGGGCGAAATCCGTCGCGCTGCGCTTCTCGGGATTTTTCTCCACGCGGGCGCCTTCCTGCAGCGCCTCCAGGTTCTGACTCGAGAGCCGGGCGTAGCCCGGGAACCTAGACGTGTCGAAATAGATACCGTCTCTGGTTCGGTAGGTGAACCCCTTCTCTTCCAGGATGCGCACGAGTCCGATCTGCTCGGGGATGCTGTCGGTCGCCTTGCACCAGAGGGTGGGGTCCAGGATGTTGAGCTGCGCGATGTCCTGTTTGAAGGCCTGCGTGTAGAACTCGGCGATGTCCCAAGCCGTCCTGCCCTCGCGCCGCGAGCCGCTCTCCATCTTGTCTTCGCCCATGTCGCGGTCGCCGGTGAGGTGGCCGACATCGGTGATGTTCATGACGTGGCGCACAGCGTAGCCGTTGAAGATCAGCACCCGCTTGAGAACGTCCTCGAAGAGGTAGGTGCGCAGGTTTCCGATGTGGGCGAAATTGTAGACGGTCGGGCCGCAGGTGTAGAGGCCGACCTCACCGGGTCGGACGGGAGCGAATTCTTCCTTCTGCCGCGTCAGGGTGTTGTAGAGGTGCAGCCGCATGGGTCGTCTCCGTCAATCGATACGCCGGATGGTTTAGCACACCATGACGCGGCACTCAACCGCCGGCGGCGGCCGCGGGTGCGGCGCGCTCTAATTGATCACCCCGCAGCCGATGCGGGCCCCCCCGCCTCCCAGAGGGTGTGGGTGGTCCGCAAAGTTGTCTCCCCCGACGTGCACCATCAGGCTGCGCCCCTTTATGTCGGCGATCTTGATCCGCGGCGCCAGCACGGGCACGGTCGATCGGCCATCGGCGCCCACGTAGAGCGGCGGCAGGTCGCCGAGATGGCCGTCGCCGTAAGGCCCAAGGTGCTTGCCGGTCTTGCCCGGATCGAAATGCCCGCCGGCGGCAAGCGCCGGAACCACTTTTCCGTCCTGCTCTTTCGGTTCGCAGCTGGGGTTTTCGTGCACGTGGAAACCGTGCACGCCGGGCGTGAGCCCGCCGAGGCTGGGGGTGAAGAGCGTCCCATAGGGGGTCGTGCGGATCGCAACCGTGCCGAGCACGGCGCCCGCCCCGCCCGCTTCGGCGGCGCGGATCTCGACCACGATTTCTTCGGCCGCCGCCGCCGTGGCGCCGAGCAGAACCAGCAGCAGACATCCACAGAGCGTTTTCATTTCGGCCTCCTCGCTGCACCGGATGCAATCACGTTGCACCCGATGGAATGTTGTTAGGAGAACATAATACAATTCAGCAAAATGCCAAATGCCGGAAGGCCTCGTAAAAAGGCTCCCGATCGGATGGCTTCGTAAAAAGCCCAAGATCAAGGCGCGCAAACCCGATAGAAGCTCAGGGCTCGAAGCTCAGTGGGAAAGGTGAAAAATTCGGTTTTTCTTTCAGCTTTGAGCTTTCAGCTTGCTGATTGTACGCCGCAGCGGCAGCGAGATGAAGCGCAACGCCGAGATTGGGCTTTTTACGAAGCCATCAGAGTTTGCCCTTTTTCAGGATGGCCACCAGCAGCCAGATGCCCATCAGCGCGGCTGCCAGGAAGCCGATGATGCCGATCAGGGAGATGCCGTAGAAGAGCGGCGGGGTCTTGGAGATCACGATCAGGGCCGAGCCGACGATGAGGGCCGCGATGATGATGGCAAAGGAGATGCGGTTGCTGATCTGGTCGTGGGTGGCGAGGATTTTTTCGAGCCCGTCGTGCTTCAGCAGCAGGCTGAGCTTCTGCTGCCGCATCAGCCCGGCCAGATCGAGGAGGTCCTTGGGGAACTGGTGCAGAAACTTGAGCATCCGCGCCGCCAGGTCGCCCGCGTCCTCGGCCACCCGCTGCGGGTTGAAGCGCTCCATCATCACCTCTTCGATGAACGGGGCCGCCTTGGCGATCATGTCGAACTCCGGGTCGAGCACCCGGCCGACCGCCTCCACGGTGCTGACCGCCTTGACCATCAGGAAGATGTCGGGCGGCAGCCGCAGCCGGAAGCGGGCGACGATCTCCAGGAGGTCCTGCAGGAGCTTGCCGACCTCGATGTCCTTGAGCGGCCGGAAGAGGTGGCGCCCCATGAATTCCGACAGCTCGCGCTCCAGCTGCCGGAGATCCGGCGGGTGCTCCCAGCTGGTCAGCTGCAGGAGGACCTGGGCGGCCCGGGCCTCGTTGCGGCGCACGACGCTGTCCACCAGCTCGACGAACACCTCTCGTGTCTGGCGGTCCACCACTCCGACCATTCCGAAGTCCAGCAGGCAGATGACGTTGCCGGGCAGCGCGAAGATGTTTCCGGGGTGCGGGTCGGCGTGGAAGAACCCGTGCTGAAACACCTGCTTGAGGACGATATCGGCGCCCCGCGAGCACAGCAGCCGGAGGTCATAGCCGGCGGCGGCCAGCTGATCGACACTCGAAATCTTGATGCCGTCCACGTATTCAGTGGTGAGAACGCAGGCGGTGCTGACCTCGCGGAAGACCGCCGGGATGTAGACGGTCGGATCGTCGAGAAATCCCTGGGAGATCCGGTCGATGTTGGCGGCCTCGATGCGGAAGTCGATTTCCTTCTCCAGCGTGCGGGCGAACTCCTCGACGATCTTGACCGGCCGGTGCAGGGCCAGCTCTTCGACATGCCGCTCCGCCAGGGTGGCCAGATGCAGCATGATCTCAAGATCCACCTCGATCAGCGCGCGGATGCCGGGGCGCTGGATCTTGACGGCGACCTCCTCCCCGTTTTTCAGGCGCGCCCGGTGCACCTGGCCGATGGATGCGGAGGCCGCGGGCTCGCGGTCGAAGCGGTCGAACACCACCGCGGAGGGCGCGCCCAATTCGCGCTGAAGGATGGCTTCCGCCTCGTCGAAGGCAAACGGCGGGACGCTGTCCTGGAGTCTGGACAGCTCAGCGGTGAACTCGATCGGTATGAGGTCCGGCCGGGTCGAGAGCACCTGGCCGAGCTTGATGTAGGTGGGTCCCAGCTCTTCCAGCGCCATGCGCAGGCGCTGGGGGCGGCTGAGGGGCTCCTCGCGCGGGGCCTTCTTCTTGGATATCAACTGAAGCCCGACTTCTAGGTACTGGTCGATCTTCAGCGACTCCACCAGTTCGCCGAAGCCGTGCTTCAGCAGCACCGCCAGGATATGACGGTATCGGTTGAGATGGCGATAGGTCCTGCTGATGACACCGATTTTGCGGATGCTCAGCATGGCGCGCCCGGAGCCGCAGCTCCCGTCTCTCAGGAGGAGGACCTGGCCCTGGAGCGGCCCTTGGCCGGAGCGGCCTTGGCCGGCTTCGGCGCCTTGGCGACCTTGGCGGCCTTGAGCTCTTTCTTCAGGCCCTGGATTTCACGCTGCAGCGACTTCACGTCGTCGCTGGTCGCGATGTCGGCTTTCTTGAGGACGTCCTTGACCAGGCGGTGAACCTGGTCTTCCATTTTCTTCTGGGTCTTCTCGTAACTCACCTTCAACTGGCTGAGGAGCTGGCCGGCGTCCTTCTCGGAAAGCTGCGCCTTTTTGATCACATCTTTGCCCGCGGCCTCCACTTCGGCCCAGGTCTTGAGCGCCAGGCCGACTCCCGTCGTCAATGCTTTCTTCAGCTGGTCGATCATGCTCGCACCTCCCTATGGGTTATTTAAGCTTGCCAAGCACCGCGCTGGCAATCGTGTTCTTCTGGATCTCCTTGGTGCCCTCGTAAATCTCGGTGATCTTGGCGTCCCGGTAGAAACGCTCGACTTCGTACTCGGTCATGTAGCCGTAGCCGCCCAGCAGCTGGATGGCCTCGTCCGCCACCTCGACCGCCGTGCGGGCGGCGTACATCTTGGCCATGGAGGTCAGCTTGGGATCGATGCGTCCCTGGTCGAAATTCCAGGCGGCCTTGTAAGTCATCAGCCGGGCCAGCTCGATCTTGGTGGCCATGTCGGCCAGCTTGTGCTGGGTCACCTGGAAATCGGCGAGGCGGCGGCCGAACTGCTGGCGCTCCTTGACGTAGGCCAGTGCGCGGTCGAAAGCGCCCTGCGCGATGCCCAGGGCCTGGGCGGCGACCAGGATCCGGCTCTCGTCGAAAAACTCGAGAACCTGATAGAACCCGCGGCCATCCTTGCCGATCAGGTTGGCGGCGGGCACCCGCACGTCCTTGTAATTCACCTCGGCCGTGGCCAGCATGTGGATGCCCATCTTCTCGCCGACATCGGCGGTGGTCAGCCCCGGCCGGTCGGCCTCCACCAGAATCATGCTGATCCCGCGGTAGCTTGGCTGGACGCCCGCGTCGGTCTGGCACAGGGTGCAATAGAAGCCCGCCAGCCCGCCGTTGGTGATGAAGGTCTTGGTGCCGTTGATGATCCATTCGTCGCCGTGCCGCACGGCCAGGGTGTCCAGGGACGTGATGTCGGATCCGTGGCCGGGCTCGGTGAAGGATCCGCTGGAGAGCATTTTGCCCTCGGCCACCGGCGGCAGAAACCGCTTCTTCAAGTCCTCGCTGCCGAACCGCAGCACGCACTCGGACGCGAAACTCGACAGGATCACGGCGCTGCCGATGCCCGAATCCCGGGCGCAGAATTCCTCGGCGATCAGGATGTTCTCCAGGACCCCGAGCCCCTGACCGGAATAGTCTTCCGGAAAGTGGACCCCCACGAAGCCGAGTTCGGCCGCCTTCTGCCATATCTTCCTGGGGAACTCGTGCTTGCGGTCCCATTCCAGCGCCAGCTCCTTGTCGAATTCTCCCTTGGCGAATTCCCTGGCGGCTTTCTGAATCTCCTTCTGCGGCTTGGTAAGTTCGAAATCCATCGTTCGCCTCCCCTCTCCATTGTGCGCCCGGATTCTTTCGGTCGTTCAGTGGCTGCGTAGCATAGTGTTAAAGCCAATTCAAGGCATTTGCGCCGTCGGTCATGGGGCCTGGATCCCCGCGGACGGCCGGTTTAGAAGCGTCTTGACTGCCGCAGAAAACTGGCCTAAGAATACGAATCCCGCACGATTCGCATATGGCACACCGCGCGGGCGCAGCCGAAGGAAAGGAAGACCGACGACGTATGGCGTTCTCAATTGCCCTGGCCGGAAAGGGCGGCACCGGAAAAACCACCCTGGCCGGCCTGCTGATCAAATACCTCATCGCGCACGGCAAGACGCCGGTGCTGGCCGTGGATGCCGACAGCAACTCCAACTTGAACGAAGTGCTGGGCGTGCCCGTGGAATGCACCATTGGAAACGCGCGCGAAGACATGAAGAAGGGCAGCGTTCCCAGCGGAATGACCAAGGACGTCTTCATGTCCATGAAGCTGGAACAGGCGGTCGTGGAATCCGAGAACTATGACCTGGTCGTCATGGGCCGGCCCGAGGGCGCCGGCTGCTACTGCGCCGCCAACTCGCTGCTGACGGGGTTTCTGGAAAAGCTGGTGGACAACTACCCTTACATCGTCATGGACAACGAAGCCGGCATGGAGCACATCAGCCGGCTCACCACCAAAAACGTCAACGTTCTGCTGCTGGTCTCCGACCCATCGCGGCGCGGGCTCCAGGCGGCGCTGCGCATCGACGGACTGGCCCGGGAGCTGAACATCGGCGTGGACAAGAGCTACCTGATCATCAACCAGACCAAGGAACCGCCTTCCGCCGCGGTTCTCAAAATGGTCGCCGATGCCGGCGTGGCGCTCGCCGGCACCGTGCCGTCGGACGGGACGATTTACGATTTCGACTCCCGGGGCCGTCCGACCATCCAGATGCCGGAAACCAGCCCCAGCGTTCAGGCGGCGTTCTCGATCTTCGAGCGGATCGTTCCTTGATCGGCGCCCGCTCCCCGGCCGGTGGCAGCCGCCGCGCAGGGCTCATGCCTCAATGAAGGATGAAGGCCTATGAAGCGAACGGGTTTTCTCTACGATGAACGCTATCTGCTCCACAAGACCGGCCCCTATCACCCCGAAGTGCCCGAACGGCTCACCGCCATCTATGAAGGCATCGCGCAGGCCGGACTGATCGAAAAACTGGTCCGCGTCCCGGCGGCGCCGGCGGACCTGCTTTGGATCACCCACGTTCATACGGCCGAATACGTCAAGCGCTTCGAGGCGGCCTGCCGCACCGGCAAGCAGATGTTCGATTCTCCCGACAACCAGATGTGCGCCCAGACCTATGAAACCGCGCTTCTCGCGGTCGGCGGAATTCTGGAGGCCTGCCGTCGGGTCATGGAACGCCAGCTGGACAACGCCTTCTGCGCCGTGCGCCCGCCCGGGCACCACGCCGAGGTCAGCCGCGCCATGGGGTTCTGCTATTTTAACAACGTCGCCATCGCCGCGCGCTTCCTCCAGAAGCAGTTCGGCCTCGCGCGGGTGGGCATCATCGATTTCGACGTGCACCACGGCAACGGCACCCAGCACATCTTCGAAGACGACCCGACGGTTTACTATTACAGCGTTCATCAGCACCCCTCCTTTGCCTATCCGGGCACCGGCCGCGAGTTCGAGTACGGCCGCGGCGACGGCTACGGGTTCACGAAGAACTCGCCGGTCCTGCCGGGGCAGGGCGACGAGGACTACCGGCGGCTGCTGGAACGCGACCTGTTCCCGGCCTTCGCGGAGTACCTGCCCGAAGCCATCATCGTTTCGGCCGGCTTCGACGGTCACCGCGACGACGACATGTCCGACACCAAGCTCTCCACCGAATTCTATACCTGGTTGATGCAGCAGATCGTGAAGATGGCCGCCACCTATTCATCCGGCCGTCTGGTGTCCGTGCTGGAGGGGGGCTACTGCCTGCAGCGGCTGCCGGAGCTCGCGCGCCATCACGTGGAGGTCCTTCTGAACGGCTGAAGGGGCTAACCTTTTCCATAGAAGAGAACAGGGGGGACTATGTTTGTAAGCAGATCGATGACCCGCCGGGTCGTCAGCATCGGTCCGGATGCATCCATTTTCGAAGCCCAGGAACTGATGGCCCAGAAACGGGTCCGGCACATTCCAGTGGTCGAAGAGGGCGACAAGCTGGTCGGCATCGTCAGCGACCGGGACTTGCGCAGCGCCCTGCCCTTCCGGTATTTCCGGGAAGGCATCCGCCCGGAGGAAAAGGCCAAGTTCGAGAAGCTGTGCGTCAAGGACATCATGACGCGCAAGGTGCTCACCATCTCGCCCGGCTACACCATTCAGGACGCGCTGCTGATGATCCAGAACGCCAAGGTCGGCGCGCTGCCGGTGGTGGACGAAGACGGCCGCCTTAAGGGCATCCTGTCCGTTCGGGACCTGCTGCGCGCCTTCATCAACGTCCTGGGGATCGGCCAGCCCGGGACTCTGCTGTGCATCCTGGTCGAGGAGAAACTCGGGCAGCTTAAAAAAATCGTCGACGCCATCACCGAGATGGGCGTCGGCTTCGGAAGCGTGCTGGTGGCCCGCTACTGGGAGGAAGACAAGCGTGCGGTTTTCCCGTACCTGCTCACCCAGAACGTGGCTCACGTGAAAAAGAGACTGAAAGAATTGGGCTTCACGTTGGTGGACCCCATGCAGTGGTACATGGACCAGCTTCCGGAAGAAGACCGACCGCCGGATAAACCGAAGGCATAGCCACCACGTATGCCCTGCCCTTACGCGGAGCTTTTCATCTATCAGCTGGAGGGCCGGCTGGACCCGCAGACCGTCATCGAAGCGGGGGCCTATCTCGGGCACTGGCAGGAGGAGGGCTCGGCCTTTCTGTTTTTCTCGGCGCCCATGCCGTCCGTGGTGGATGCAGTTCTCCGCTGGCAGCCGCACCTGCGATTGATCGACAGCACCCATATGCCGTACGATCAATGGCAGGGCGCCGCCGGCATTGAGCAAGTCGGCCGCTTCCATATCGTCGCACCCTGGCACGCCGCCCCGGCGGAAGCCACGGAAGCCGGTCAGATTCCAATCCTGCTGGACCCGGGGCTGGTCTTCGGGGCCGGCACGCATCCCACCACCCGCGATTGCCTGTACGCGCTGGACCTGGCGGCGGACTGCGGCCGCCCGAAGACCGTCATGGACCTGGGAACGGGCACCGGCATCCTGGCGGTGGCGGCCGCCCGGCGGTTGCAGACCCGGGTGCTGGCGGTCGACCTCAACCTTCTTGCCGCCCGGACCGCGGCCCACAACGTGCGCCTCAACCGGATCGAGGACCGCATTCTGGTCGCCCAGGCGCGGGCCGAAGATGCCGTCGACGGTCCGGCGGATCTTGTCGTCGCGAACCTCCACGGCCAGGCGATGCTGCGCACGATGGAAGCGCCGGGGTTCCGGCGGAAACGCTGGTTCATCCTTTCCGGCCTGATGCGCAGCGACGCCAAGGAAGTCAGACGTCGGCTGGGCGTTCTGGGCATCACCATCTGGGAAGAATGGATCCGCGACGGCGTCTGGCATACTTACTACGCCGAGAACCGTTCACCCCTTGAACCCTCGAACCCTTGACCCCTTTTATTGCCATGGACGCTCTCATTGCACGCGCGATCAACGATCTGGCACCTGCGCGCCGGGCGGTCGCCCTAACCGGCGCAGGGATTTCCATCGACAGCGGCATCCCGCCGTTCCGCGGCCCGGGAGGCCTCTGGGAGCGCTTCGACCCGATGGAAATCGCCCACATCGACTCCTTCATGCGCAACCCGGCCAAGGTCTGGAAGGTGCTGGTAAAGGACCTGAAGGACGTCATCGACGCCGCGCGGCCCAACGACGGGCACTGCGGCCTCGCCCGCCTGGAGCAGCTCGGCATTCTCA
>Ga0209450_10002048_pt1 | contig 10161 bp, 7 predicted proteins | sample FrelakmetLWP11LW_FD_187149 | JGI IMG/M metagenome (GOLD analysis project Ga0209450, IMG submission 187149) | Freshwater lake sediment microbial communities from the University of Notre Dame, USA, for methane emissions studies - LWP11 LW (SPAdes)... | ecosystem: Environmental > Aquatic >...
CGCGACTCACTGGCTCGACCGCCAGCCGTGGGCCACGAACCTGAAGCGAGGCTACTTTGGCGCGAGCACGGGCGCTGCGGCAGCGCTGGCTGCCAGTGTCCAATGCGAAGTGCACGCGATCGTATCGCGGGGCGGTCGCCCGGATCTCGCAGGAGCCGCCTTGCCCCACGTGACCGCGCCTACGCTACTGATCGTCGGCTCGGACGATACGGCCGTGATCGGACTCAACGAGCAAGCGTTACGATCGCTGCGATGCGAAGCGCGGCTCGCGATCGTCCCGGGCGCGACCCATCTCTTCGAGGAACCGGGCACGCTCGAACAGGCCGCGGATTTGGCGTTGCAGTGGTTCTGCCGCTGGCTGGAATGAGGCGTCAGGACGCTTGCTCTAGCCGCCTGTGCAGCATCCGAACGGCGTAGAGACTGAGTGCAGCGCCGATCAGGCCGAACGTCACCAGCAGGCCGATCTGTCGATGGACGGCACCGGCACTGAGCACGACGGCGCCGACTGCATAAGGCAGTTCAGCCAGGGACAGGGCCGCCAGGTAGGTGCGGAAGCGGACGCGGAGATAACCGCACAGGTAGCCGGGCAACTCCGAAGGCAACGCCAGGTAGAGCAGCAGCACGAATGCAAAGGTGACTTCGCCCGGAACACGCTGGACATAGAAATCGAACTGACGGATTCCTGGTGCCCTCGCGAGGGGTCCGCGCAATCCGCGGCCCAGCGCATAGGTGCCGATTCCACCCAGCAGCCAACCCAACCACAGCAGGCCGAACGTGAGCGTGTTACCCCACGCATACACCGCGGCGGGCAGCAGTAGCGCGCTCGAGAAGAACGCGAGAACCGCCGACACGGCGGCGAGCAACACGAATACGATGGCACCCAGGTAGGGGTGCTCGGCGATCAATGGCTCTGCCGCGGACAGCGCTCGGTGCAGGCCGTCGTAGACCTGATCGACGGACAACAAGAGAGCCACGGAGAGGCAGATCAGCGCGACGACGAGCGCGCGACCCCAGCCGTGCGCACCGGGTTTCGCGATTGCTGCTGCGATCGGCGGTTCAGTCATGGGCCCAGTTTGCCGGGCCGCCGGATCGTCCGCTCCGACGGAATCTGCGTATCGTGAATTCCGGCTAGCGCCCCCGGAACACGGCCTCGCGACGTTCCACGAACGACCGGACCCCCTCGGCTGCGTCCTCGCTGCGCATGACCTCGGCCATCCCGCGGAACATCGGACCGATCGCGGCGGCCTCGCCCTCGAGCATGCGCAGCCGCGACGAGCGCAGGCTACCCTGGACGCCGAGCGGTGCCGCCTTCGCGACCCGCTGCGCGAGTGCGATCGCCGCATCGAGTTGCTCGCCGGGGGCGCAGAGCTGCTGCACCAGGCCGAGACGGTAGGCATCTTCGGCCCCAAGCTCGTCCCCCGTGAGCAGGTAGCGCTGGGCGTTCGCCCAGCCGATCTCGGTCGGCAGCCGCAGCGTGGCGCCGCCGCAGGCATAGAAACCCCTGCGCACCTCGAGCATCGCAAAGCGCGTGTCGGTGGCCGCGACCCGCAGGTCCGTGTTGAGCAGCAATTCCCAGCCCCACGTGTAGCAACGGCCCTGCACCGCAATCACCAGCGGCTTCGACAGGCGCGGACCGCTCATCGCGAACGGATCGATCTCGTCCTCGGCGACCGGGAACGGAGACCCCGACGCGAAGGCCTCGGCCCAGTCGGAAAGATCAACGCCGGACGTGAAGTGCGGGCCCTCCGCCCAGATCACGCCGACCCAAAGCTCGGGATCGTGCTCCAGACGATGCAGCGCGCGCGCCAGCGAGTGGTACATGTCCTTGTTCAAGGCGTTCATCTTCTGGGCACGGCGCGCGCCCATCAGCAACAGGTGGTCGCGCTGTTCGACTTCGATGCTCATCACGTCCATCCTCTCTGCTATTGCCGGCTGAGTTTAGCGGGAAAGACGGCGCGTGGCCGCGGCGCTTGCGCAGCCGACCGTACGCACGCCAGTATCCGCTGCGAGGAACGGGCCAGCTGAGCGGTCAGCAAGAATTCTCGTGGACACAATGTGAGTGCAGACAGTATCGAGGTCAGAGCGACCGTGGCCGGCGATTCGCCGGCACTGGAATCGCTGTACGTGGCCGCGTTCCCCGAGGAAAACCTGCTGCCACTCGTCCGGCGTCTGCTACGTGAGGTACGCGGCATTCTGTCGCTCACGGCTACCGCAGATGACCGGCTCGCAGGCCACATCATCTTCACCCCGTGCGGCATCGGTGACAGCGACGATTGTGTCGCACTCCTCGGCCCCCTCGCCGTCACGCCTTCCTGGCAAAGGCGCGGCGTCGGCCGGACTCTGATCCGAGCGGGCTTCGAGCAACTCAACCAGGGAAGCGTCAGGCGTGTTCTCGTCCTGGGCGACCCGGCCTACTACGGTCGCTTCGGCTTCCTGCCGGAAGATTCCATCTTGCCGCCCTACGCTCTGCCTGCGGCATGGACCGCGGCATGGCAATCGATCTCTATCGGGGCGGACGTGGTGAGAATCGCGGGCAAACTCAGACCGCCGGCCGCGTGGCTGCAGGCCGCGCTTTGGGCGCCTTAGGACGCGCCTTTTTCCGCCGTGAGCCGGCGAGCACCGCGCGCCATCAGCGCGACAAAGCGAGGGTGCTCTCGGATCGGATCGAGGCTGTTGTCCCTCTGCATCCACAAAACCCAGCCCTGGCTCACCGTGTCGATCCACGGTTCGATCAGGTCCACCGCCGAGTCGGCGTCGTGCAGCCTCGCCATGGCGCACGCAAGGTTGTAATGCAGCCGCGCATTGTCCGGGTCGAAAAGTAACGCCCGCTTCGTCCATTCGCGCGCGCGCTCGGCCTGCCCCAGGCCAGCGAGCGACGTCACCAGGAAGCCCAGCGCGCCGCTGTGATCCGGCTCGTCGGCCAGGATCCTCTCGCATCGCGCGAGTGCGCGCCGCTCGGCCGCAAGGGTCGCCTCGGGCGCGCCGAGCGCCTCGTAGGCCTGCACGACCATGCCCGCTGGCCAGTAAGCGTCGGGATCGAGTTCCATGGCCCGCTCCAGGTGCATGATCGCGGTGTCGTAGGCACGCTTCCCGATCGCCACCGCGCCCGCCAGTGCGTGCGCCTCGTAGCAGTCAGGGTCGAGCTTCAGTGCAGTGGCCAGGACGCTGTCGACCGGCTCCTGCTCGAGCAGGCCGCGCACCATGGCTTCGGAAAGCGCAGCGTAGCCTTCCGCGACGGTCGGATCCGCCGCAATGGCCTGCTCGGCCGAAATTCGCGCGCTCTCGATCGAGTATCCCTCGACGCCGCGCTGGCTCATCTCCGCCTCGGCGAGCGACATGAGCGCCCAGCCTTTCGCGAAGCCCGGATCCAGCTCGACGACGCGCCTGCAGATCCGCACGACCACCGGCTTGAGTCGTTCGCTGCCCTTGCGATGGAAACCACGGGCCATCAGGAAAAGCTCGTAAGCCTCCGAGTTGGAGGTGGAGCGTTGCTCGATCGCCGCCTTCTCCGCCGGCAGCAACTTGACCTTGAGCGCGGCGACGATGGCCTTCGAGATGTCGTCCTGGATCGCGAAGATGTCGTCGAGCGTGCGGTCATAGCGCTCCGCCCAGACCTGCGTGTCCGTTGCTGCTTCCAGCAATTGCGCTGTGATTCGGACGCGATTGCCGGCCTTGCGGACGCTGCCTTCCAGCACGTGGGTAACCTTCAGGGCACGCGCGAGCTGCGCCGGTGCGACGGTCTTGCCCTTGTAGGAGAACGCGGCGTTGCGCGAAGCGACCGAGAGTGCAGACACGCGCCCGAGATCCGTGATGATGTCCTCCGTGACGCCATCACTGAAGTATTCCTGCTCCGGGTCGCCGCTCATGTTCACGAACGGCAGGATCACGACGCCGGGCCGCGAGAGCGGTGCGGCGTCGGAAGGCCGGGTTGCCATCGACGCGATCGCATTGCCCGCCCTGATGTCGCAAGGTGCGGACTGGATCTCGACCAGTCGCAACACGTCGGCGACGAGGCCCTGCCAGGCCCGGTCATCGCGATCGCCGCGCCAGTGGGAAAGGTCAGCGGTATGGGTCAGTTCGAAGATGATCGGCCGCTGGCACGGCTCGATCGTCACCGGCACGAGCGTGCGATTCCGATCGGCCTGCGTAGCCTCGGCTCGAACCCAGCGAGACGCGACCGAGTGCGTCGACCAGAGCACGACCACCGCCTTGGCCTCGCGCAGCGCGCGCTCGATGCTTTCGTCGAACACTTCGCCCGACCGCAGCGCATCGTCCCACCAGACCGAGAGGCCGGCGGACTGGAATCCCTCGGCAAAGCGGCGAGCGCTTTCGGCGTCTTCGCGTGCGTACGATATGAAGACGTCGGCCATACACTCTCTCAGCGAAGTCGCAGCTGGTAACGCGCCCAAACGATATCACCATCCTTATCGCGGCGGTCAGGCGCACGAACCCGGTCAGCGAGAACGACCGACCATCCGGTGCGAAGGCAACGCCACGTGGCTGGTATCCATACGCAAGAGCCGCGGTGAACTGCAAAGTGCACCCGATCTCGATCCGGCCCAAAGCGATACCCGACACCGCGCGGTTCGCGCGATGTTGCCAGGGGCACTCGGGCGATCACTGGACGCGAAGGACCTGGCCGCGGAGCTGGCGAGGCTCAGCTTTGCCGAGCCGAGCTTCACCCGGCAGATGGCCGCACTGGATCCGCCGAACTAGCGACCAACGTCCCATGCCGGAAGCCTGCGCGCGGCAACGACGTGTGCCCGCACAGCGAACGTCACCCTCCTGTTCGGGCCGACATGTTTGCCCAGCTCAGCCTCCGCCTCTGTCAGGACGCGTCCGATCTGCTCCTCGGTGAGCAGTACTCCCATCACCGGCAACCATCCCCTGAGGTCAGCCTCAACCATCACGCGGACGCTTGGAAACCGCGCCGTGCCCTCGTGGGTCGTAACCAAGACCGAGGCGGCTCCGGCGTTCCTGAACATCCTGGAAAGCTCGTCTCGATTCCCTAGCACAAACGGCGCGCGAAGTGCGTCGGCTGCCGGCCGGCCTGCGAGCCGTTCGAGCAGTGCGACCTCGGTGGCATACGCCGGCATGGTCTCCAGTGCATCCCAGACTGCAACGGCCAGACGGCCTTCCGCAGTCAGCACGCGTAGCATCTCGCGGACCGCTTGTTGGCGGTCCTCGCAGAACATGAGCCCGAACTGGCTCACGACTGCATCGAAAGACTGGTCCGAGAACGGCATCGACTCCGCCGCGCCCCGGCACCAGGTCACTGCAGGCGCGAGTTGGTTCGCTACCGCCAGCATGGCGGGATTTGGATCCAGGCCGACGACCTGGCCGCTCGGACCCGCTCGCGAAACGATCGCCCGGGCCAAAACACCGGTTCCGCAGGCGACGTCGAGTACGCGTTGCCCCGGCTGGACCTGAGCGGCGTCCGCAACTCTCGACACCCACTGACCGAACAGCGCAGGAACGAACAACGCTTCGTAGGCCTTCGCAGCGTCAACCTGGGCCTGCAGGGCGGTGTCACTCATGGATCCCTCCCGGCGTGGTCACGCGTTCGCAATCGGAGACCTGGTATATGCCTGTTGACCCCATCGATCCGCCGGGAGTTCCTGTCGTCCCGGGCGACGAAAAAGAGAAGGGCCTGCCGGCCGGTGCGCCCGGAAAGATTGCGCTGCCGCGTCTGGCTCGACGACGACTATCGTCCGTTGATCCGCTTCACATGGCCAGACAGGGATGTCGTCCCGCCTCTCGCCAGTCCGTACCGCGCACGGCTCCAGCACCACGCTCGTCTACCGCCGTCGCCACCCCGAGCGCATGGTGCTCTACCGACTGGTGCAGCAGCACCTCTAGTCCTGGCTGGCGGCGAGGCGCGAAGCCGACCACCCCGCCAGCTCTCGCCCCGCGCGCCCGCGACCACCCCGTACTCGACGTCGGGTCAGCTGCGCGTTCGATCAGTCCCCGTGGTGGGACTCGACCGCCGCAGCGTCCGAGCCGAGCTTCCACTTCGATCAGACCCTGAACTGACCAACCATCCCTCAGCGTTGCTACTGCTGCGGCGCGGATGCTCCGTCTTGCGCCACGCGGCCCGGCCGGCCGACCGGCGAGCGCCGCTACCGCAACGCCCTGCTGCACCTGCTGGAACATGATGGGCGGTTCTTGCTATGGTCCTCCCCCTCGGACGTTGCTTCGTCCAAGAACTCAACACAGCCGAAGCGCCCCACTCGGGCCGATCGGTGCACATCGGCAAGGATGACCCATGGCCAGCGGAAAGCACCCCCACATCCGCCACATCGTGTACCTGATGCTCGAGAACCGGTCGCTCGACAACGTACTGGGCTGGCTGTACGAGCACGACTCGCCCGCCCAGGTCCTGCCGGAAGGCTCCTGCCCTCAGTTCGACGGTTTGCACAGGGACCACGTCGTTCGCAGCGCCGACGGCAAGGAGCGCCGCATCATCCGCGGCACAGGCGGTCGTCACTCAGTCCCGCGCTTCGATCCTCACGAGTTGTACGAGCACGTCAATTATCAGCTCTTCGAGACCGAGAGCACCCCGCCCCATTGCACGCAGGCGACGATGGGCGGTTTCTACGATGACTACGGGAAGTGGTACCGGAACAACGACGAGATACTCATGGCCTATACGCCGGAAGATCTCCCGGTGTTGAACATGCTGGCCCGTCGCTTCGCCGTCTCCGATCGCTACTTCGCTTCCGTCCCGACCCAGACCAACTGCAATCGCGCCTTCGCCGCCGCCGGCAATTCCCTCGGACTCACCGAGCACGGGGAACTGAAGGCCTGGGTCAACAATCGCAACTCGAACTGGCTGGCGCGGCCAGGCGGCACGCAGTTCTGCGAACGCACCTTGTGGAACGTGCTTGACGAACAGGGCCAGAACCTCCCCAGCGACTGGATGATCTTCAGCAGCGGCGGCAACTGGCTGGAGAACGCGCTCGGCGCCGAGGGTTATCAATACACGCGCCGCATCATGCAGCAACTGCAGGACCCCTGTTTCGACCGGAACTTCGCGACGGTCGGTTCGGCCGACGACCCGGCCGACGGCACGCTGTTCGGCATGATCGCCAACGGCACGCTGCCCCGTTTCAGTTTCATCGAGCCGTCGTGGGGGCTCCCGTTCGGTCCAGGGCTCGGCCCGAACGGCACCGACTACCACCCTCCGGGCGACATACGGAAGGGTGAGCGCTTCCTACGGCGGCTGTACGAGGCACTCACGGGCAATCCGGACATCTGGAATTCGCTGCTGCTCATCATCAACTTCGACGAACATGGCGGCACGTACGATCACGTGCCGCCGCCGTGGACGGCAACACCGCCTTGGCAGAACAGCCGGGACACGCCGGTTCCGCAGCATTTCGAAAAGGACTTCCGGTTCGACCGCTTCGGCGTGCGGGTGCCGCTGATCCTGGTATCGCCCTACGTGCGCGAGGGCACCGTGTTCCGCGCCGATGGCGACATTCCCTTCGATCACACTTCGGTGGTGGCCACGGTGCTGCACCTGATGGGTGTCGAGAAACATCACTGGCGACTCGGTGCGCGCGTCGATCAGGCCCCGCACTTTCGCCACGTGCTCAGCGAGCATGCCCGGGACGATGTCCCCGGCAAAGGGGGCGGTACGGTGCATGAAACGGACCTGAGCAAGCGCCTGTATGACTCGCTCCTCGCCGATTATCCTGACCACCGCGCCGGCACGCGCCCGGTGCACGCCGTCGGCATCGGTGCCACCGGGCACTTTGTCGCCACCGAAGCCGCCCGCCGCTACACCCACGCAGAGCAGTTCCAGGGCGGATCGATCCCGGTCTCGGTGCGCTTCTCGAACGGTTCGGGCTCGCCGACGGTATACGACAGCGCCCTCGACGTGCGCGGCCTCGCGGTCAAGTTCCACCTGCGTAACGGTGGGGAATCCGACCTCATCTCGATCACGCTGCCGGTCTTTTTCGCCGAGAACCCCGAGGCGTTTCTCCAGTTCGCGGCCGCTGGCGTGCCGAGGCCCGACCCACCGGAAGGATGGTTCCAGCGGTTGCTCGACATGCTGCAGTTGCGTGCGCCTGCGCGTCCGCCCGATCTTCCCGAGGATGGCACGGCAGGTGTCGTCCGCTACGCGAACAGGCACATGGCGGCCCGCCCCGGCACGGTGGCCGCAACCATGCTGGTCACACCGTCCAGCTACGGCAAGGCCGCCTATCACGCGCTGCACACGTTCAAGCTGATCGCGGCCGACGGCACGGAGACCTTCTGCCGCTTCGACTGGGAGCCAGTGGCGGGCGTGGAACCCTTCCCGGAGACGGGCAAGCACGACCGGTACCTCCACGATGAACTCCGTGCGCGCCTCAAGCGCGGCCCGATTCGCTTCGTGCTGCGCATGAACGTCGCCGGGCAGGGGGATGACGTCAACGACCCGACCAAGGTCTGGGACACCACGCGGCTGCGAGTGGTGCTCGGCGAGCTGTGGATCACTGGCCTCGCGGCCGACAACGGCGCCGCATGCGAGCACCTCAGCTTCAACCCGACGCGCCTGGCGCCCGGAATCGAGTGCTCCGACGACCCGGTGCTCAAGGCACGCAAAGGCGCCTACGAGTATTCCTGTCGACAGCGGGGCGGCAGCGGCTGCCCGGTTGGAGGTCAATGGTCATGAACAAGTTCATCGCTTGGATTCGCCGCACCTTGCGGCAGGCCTTCGAACGGGTGCTCGTGGCGTTCTGGCGGCGCGCGGCACCGGTCAAGACCCCGCAGCCGGGCTACTCGACGGCCCTGGCCGACAACCTGCAGATGCACATGAACCTGGTGATGCCGCTCGCCGATCAGACGCCCGTCGGCCGCGCGCGGGCCGCCCAGGCTGTCGCCGCGAGCATCGACGAGTTGTTCACGGGTCTTAACAACGTCGGCACCGTGCACTTCGCCCGCTTCGACCTGATCGGCGGCAATCTCTGCATGTTCTCGGTGTTCGACGGCGACTTTCGCGCCTACATCCGCGACTTCATCAGTGTGTTCGGAAATGTCTTCGACTCGCTGCTCGGACTCGTGGCGGATCCGCCGCCGTCGCCGTCGGCGCTGCATCCGGAGGCTTTCATCGACTGGATCCACAGGCACGACGCGTTCCAGATCCCGCGCGATATCACCTCGCTGTTCCCGAACGAGAAGAACATCAACAACCTGTCCCGCGACCTGGTGCTGCTGCTCGACGCCAATCCAAACGTCCAGCTCGGTCGTTTCAGCGGTTACCCGGGCATCTCGGCCGCGCAGATACGGCACAACTCGGGCCTCGGGTGGTGACCATGAGCGTCGAACTGAGACTGGCGGACCTGCAGGGCAACATCCTGCGCGGCTACCGCAAGGCATACGTCCGCCACCTCGTGCTCAGTGTTGACAGTCCCGCCGCGGCGCGCCGCTGGCTGCTCGACGCCATCAGCGGCGACGAGAGCCGCGCACCGCAGATCACTACAGCCGAGCCGTGGACCGAGCGCCGCCGCACGTGCGTGAACATCGGCATCACGCACGCCGGCCTCGCGGCACTGGGCGTACCGCCGGCTTCGCTGGACAGCTTTCCACACGAGTTCGTGGCGGGCATGGCAGCGCGCAACATGCTGCTGGGCGACACCGGCCCGAGCGATCCGTCGCGATGGAAGCCCGAATGGCGGCACCGCGAGCAGGTCCACGTGATGATCTCGGTGCACGCAGACGATCCGGTCGACCGCGCCGCCATCGGCGACCGCGTACTCGGCGCTCACGGGGCCTTTCGACTGCGGGCCGCGCTGGACGGAGGGGCTTTCAGCGGCGGCAAGGTCCACTTCGGATACAGGGACGGCATTGCCCAGCCACAGTTCTACGGCGTGCACGATCCTGATAGTCGCCGCGATGACCAGCCGTTCGTCGAGGTCGGCGCCATGCTGCTCGGGCACGCCACGCCTGTCGAAAACGTGCGCTGGGAGGTACCGCAGCCTGGCGTGCTCGGCTTGAACGGGTGCTTCAACGCCTTCCGCGTGCTCGAACAACGGGTGGAGGAGTTCGAACAGTTCCTCACCAGCTGCGCAGACGCATTGCTCAAGGACCCGCTGAGCGAGACGCTCCTGCCGCCCGGCGCCGAGGCGCAATGGGACCCGCCGATGACCCGTCACGCCGCGCTGCGCGAACTGGTCG
>Ga0209450_10002049_pt1 | contig 10160 bp, 5 predicted proteins | sample FrelakmetLWP11LW_FD_187149 | JGI IMG/M metagenome (GOLD analysis project Ga0209450, IMG submission 187149) | Freshwater lake sediment microbial communities from the University of Notre Dame, USA, for methane emissions studies - LWP11 LW (SPAdes)... | ecosystem: Environmental > Aquatic >...
GAGTTCATGGTGGTGGCTATCGTCTTGGCTCCAATCGCAGAAGAGGTCTGGTTCCGCCGTTTCTGGCTTGAACGGTTCGCCAAACATGACAGCGCTACCGTTGGCGCAATCTTCGTCACCGGCATGTTTTGCGCATTGCACGTTCCGGGCTCCGAGCACCCGATTGCCTCGATCGTATGCTCAGCCGCGTTGTCATTACTGTGCTGCATCGCGTACCTGCGGTCGCGTTCTGTCGTACCACCTCTCATGCTTCACTCCGCCTACAACGCAACCATATTGATCAGCCAGGCCTAGCAGTCGTCACTTCAAGCACGCGTTCGCTGCTGCCCCGCCGTCGGCCGTCATGAGGCTCTTTGCGTTGCACTCGCGACATACACTTGCGCGCTCATGGTTGATCAACAACCATGCGTGTTCACCGGCCAAGGCCGATCTTCAGCGGTTGAAGCGACCCTTCTGGCCGGAGAGGCGCTTGCGAACGCCGCGCGCTGACGAGGGGCGCCGCATCCGCTATCCTGCGCGCATGAGCGCGTCCTCCAACGCGCCGCGGATGGCCGATCGCTTCCGCGGCTTCCTGCCCGTGGTCGTGGACGTCGAAACCGGCGGATTCGACGCCGAGCGCGACGCCCTGCTCGAGATCTGCGCGGTGCCGATCCTGATGGACGGCGACGGCCGCGTGGTGCCGTCCGAGCCGGTGTCGACCCACGTGGTGCCCTTCCCCGGCGCCAACATCGACCCGCGCGCGCTGGAGATCACCGGCATCGACCCCACCCACCCGTTCCGCGACGCGCGCGACGAGAAGGAGGCGCTGGACCGCATCTTCCAGCCGATCCGCAAGCTGGTGCGCGACCTCGACTGCCAGCGCGCGATCCTGGTCGGCCACAACGCGGCCTTCGACCTCGGGTTCCTCAACGCCGCGATCCGGCGCACCGGGCACAAGCGCAGTCCGTTCCATCCGTTCAGCGCCTTCGACACCGTCTCGCTGGCCGGGCTGGCGTTCGGCCAGACGGTGCTGTCGCGGGCGGTGCAGGCCGCGGGCCTCGACTGGAACGCCGCCGAGGCGCATTCGGCGGTGTACGACGCCGAGCGAACGGCACAGTTGTTCTGCCGCATCGTCAACCAGTGGAAGGCGATGAGCGAGTCGTGGGCCGCGCCGGGCGCCCTGCCGCTCAGCGCCTGAACCGCCGATGCCGATCTACGAGTACGCCCCGGACGCCGGTGCCTGCGCGCAGTGCAGCGGCCGCTTCGAGCGGTTGGAGCGGCTGTCCGACGCACCGCTCACGCGGTGCCCGGCGTGCGGCCAGCCCTGCCATCGCGTGCCGTCCGCCCCCAGCCTCGGCACCGGCGGCGCGCAGCGGCTGAAGGAAAGCCACCTCGGCCGCCACGGCTTCACCCAGTACCGCAAGGTCGGCAAGGGCCAGTACGAGAAGACGGTCGGCAAGGGTCCCGACACGCTCGAGGCCTGAGCCACGCCGCCGCGCCCATCCACCGCCCGGAGTCCCCGCATGATCCTGCGTCCGCTCGCGCTTTCGCTCGTCCTGTTGCTCGCCGGCTGCGCCGAGCCCGAGGCCCCGCCGGCCGTCTCGCAAGCCGACGCCAGCGGCAAGCCGCGGGCGTTCGACTATCCGGCGGCGAAGATGGTCGACCAGGCCGACGACTACTTCGACCAGCGGATCTTCGACCCCTACCGCTGGATGGAGGACCTCGACAGCCCGGAACTCGCGCAGTGGGTCGCCGCGCAGAACGCCTTGACCCAGTCCTACCTCGCCGACGCGCCCGGCCGCGAACGCATCAAGGCGCGGCTGACCGAACTGTGGAACTACGAACGCTACGGCGTGCCGCAGGTGCGCGGCGGGCGCTACTTCTATACCCGCAACGACGGCCTGCAGAACCAGGCACCGGTCTACTGGCAGGCGGCGCTGGACGCCGAGCCCACCCTGCTGCTCGACCCCAACACGCTGTCCGCCGACGGCACCGTGTCGCTGGCCGACTGGGAAGCCAGCGACGACGGCAAGCGCCTCGCCTACGCGCTGTCCGACGGCGGCAGCGACTGGCGCACGATCAAGGTGCGCGACGTCGACAGCGGCCAGGACCTGGCCGACGAGATCCGCTGGGCCAAGTTCACCTCGATCGCCTGGGCGCGCGACGGCAGCGGTTTCTACTACAGCCGCTACGACGCGCCGCAGGGCGAGAACGAGCTCAAGGCGGTGAACAAGTTCCAGAAACTGTACTTCCACCGCCTCGGCACGCCGCAGGACCAGGACCGGCTGGTCTACGAGCGCCCCGACCAGCCCGACTGGGGCTTCCAGGCCGAGGTCTCCGACGACGGCCACCACCTCGTGGTCACGGTCAGCAAGGGCACGGACGAGCGCAACCTGCTGTTCGTGCAGGACCTGCGCAAGGCCGATGCGCCGATGCAGGAGATCGTGTCCGAGTTCAGGGCCGCCTACGACTTCATCGGAGCCGCCGACGGCCGGCTGTTCGTGCGCACCGACGACGGCGCGGAGCGCTACCGGATCGTCGCCATCGACCCGGCCAAGCCAGCCCAGGCCGACTGGCGCGAGGTGGTGCCGCAGGCCGAGGCGACCCTGCTGTCGGCCAACGTGGTCGGCGGGCAGGTCATCGCCAACCGGCTGCGCGATGCAGCCAGCGAGGTGACGGCGTACGACCTCAAGGGCAAGCGCCTGCGCACGATCGCCCTGCCGGGCCTCGGCACCGCGACCGGCTTCGGCGGCGGCGCGAGCGCCAGCGAGACCTTCTTCGCGTTCGCGTCGTTCACCACCCCCGGCACCATCCTGCGCTACGAACCGAAGTCCGGCCGCGTGGCGGTGTTCCGCGAGCCCAAGGTCGCCTTCGATCCCGCGGCCTACGAGACGCGGCAGGTGTTCTACCCGTCCAAGGACGGCACGAAGATCCCGATGTTCATCACCGCGCGCCGCGGTGTGACGCTGGACGGCGACAACCCCACCCTGCTCTACGGCTACGGCGGCTTCAACATCCCGGTCACGCCGGCCTTCAGCGCCAACACGATCGCGTGGCTGGAACTGGGCGGCGTCTACGCCTCGGCCAACCTGCGCGGCGGCGGCGAGTACGGCCGCGCCTGGCACGAGGCCGGCATGAAGACGCGCCGGCAGAACGTGTTCGACGATTTCGCCGCGGCAGCCGAGTACCTGATCGCCGAGAAGTGGACCCAGCCCGAGCGGCTGGCGATCAGCGGCCGCAGCAACGGCGGCCTGCTGGTCGCGGCCACGATGCTGCAGCGGCCGGAGCTGTTCGGCGCCGCACTGCCCGCGGTAAGCGTGCTCGACATGCTGCGCTTCCGCGAGTTCACCATCGGCTGGGCGTGGGAGTCCGACTACGGTTCGGTGAAGGACCCGGCGGAGTTCAAGGCGCTGCTGGCCTACTCGCCGCTGCACAACATCCGGCCCAAGGTCGAGTACCCGGCCACCCTGGTCACCACCGCCGACCGCGACGACCGCGTGTTCCCCGCGCATTCGTTCAAGTTCGCCGCCGCGCTGCAGGCGGCTTACCAGGGCGAGCGGCCGATGCTGATCCGCGTCGAGACGCGCGCCGGCCACGGCGCCGGCAAGCCGACCAGCAAGATCATCGGGGAGCGCGCCGACGAGTACGCGTTCCTGGTCAAGACGCTCGGGATCGAACTGCCGCCGGCGGCGGCCGACTGAGCGGCGCGCCGTGCAGCCTGCGCGCGGCTCAGCCCGCGCGGGTGCCGCCGACGGTCATCTCGTCGATGCGCAGCGTGGGCTGGCCGACGCCGACCGGCACGCTCTGGCCGTCCTTGCCGCACACGCCGACGCCGGTGTCCAGGCGCAGGTCGTTGCCGACCATGCCGATGCGCGACATGCTCTCCGGGCCCGATCCCACCAGGGTGGCGCCCTTCACCGGGCGGGTCACCTTGCCGTCCTCGATCAGGTAGGCCTCGCTGGCCGAGAACACGAACTTGCCGTTGGTGATGTCGACCTGGCCGCCGCCGAAGTTGACCGCGTAGAGGCCCTTCTTCACCGAGGCGATGATCTCCTCCGGAGCATGCGCGCCAGCGCGCATGTAGGTGTTGGTCATGCGCGGCATCGGCAGGTGGGCGAACGACTCGCGGCGGCCGTTGCCGGTCGGTGCCACGCCCATCAGGCCGGCGTTCAGGCGGTCCTGCAGGTAGCCGACCAGGATGCCGTCCTCGATCAGCACGTTGCAGCGGGTCGGCGTGCCCTCGTCGTCGACGCTGAGCGAGCCGCGGCGCTCGGGGATGGTGCCGTCGTCGACCACGGTGACGCCGCGCGCGGCCACCTGCTGGCCGATGCGCCCGCTGAAGGCGCTCATGCCCTTGCGGTTGAAGTCGCCCTCGAGCCCGTGGCCGACGGCCTCGTGCAGCAGCACGCCCGGCCAGCCGGGACCGAGCACCACCGGCATGCTGCCGGCCGGCGCGTCCACGGCTTCGAGGTTGACCAGCGCCTGGCGCACCGCCTCGCGCGCGAACTCGAACGGCAGGCGCTGTTCGACGAAGCGCGTGTAGGCGTAGCGCCCGCCGCCGCCGGCCGAGCCCTGCTCGCGGCGGCCGTTGGACTCCGCGATCACCTGCACGTTGAAGCGCACCAGCGGACGCACGTCGCCGGCCAGCACGCCGTCGCTGGCCGCGACCAGCACGGTGTCGAGCACGCCGGAGATGCTGACGATCACCTGCCGCACGCGCGGGTCGAGCGCACGGGTGAAGGCGTCGACCTCGCGCAGCAGCGCCACCTTGTCGGCCGGGCCGAGGGTCTCGATCGGGTCGACCGGCGCATACAGCGCATCCACGCGCCGCGGCGCGACCGCCTGCGCACCGACCTCGGCGCCGCTGCGCGCGATCGCGCGCGCCGATGCGGAGGCCTCGATCAGCGCCGGCAGCGCGATCTCGTCGGTGTAGGCGAAGCCGGTCTTCTCGCCGCTGATCGCGCGCACGCCGGCGCCCTGCTCGATCGAATGCGAGCCCTCGCGCACGATGCCGTCCTCCAGCACCCAGGACTCGTGGCGCGAATGCTGGAAGTACACATCGGCGCGGTCGACGCCCGGGCCCATCACCTTCGCGAACAGGCGCTCGAGGTCGGCGCTCGCGAGCGAGGCCGGCTCCAGCAGGCGCTGGCGGGCGATGGCGAGTGCGTCGTGCATGGGCAATCCTCGGCGGGCGATCACGGGATTCTAGCCGACCTGGCGCCACGACCCGTTCATGCCGCGTCGACGCCGCGCGCCTGGCGCAGCGGCAGTTCCACCACGAAGGTCGCGCCCTCGCCGGGCCGCGCCTCGGCGCGCACCCGGCCGCCGTGGCGTTCCACGATCTTGCGCATGATCGCGAGCCCGATGCCCGTCCCCGCGTATTCCGAGCGGCCGTGCAGGCGCTGGAACGGGGCGAAGATCCGCTCGCGATGCGCCATGTCGAAACCGATGCCGTTGTCGACCACCCGCACCCGCACCCACGGCGCCACCGCGCCGACCGTGCCGGCCAGCGGCTCCTCGAAGCGTTCGCCCGCGATCGACACCTGCGGCACGCGCGCCGGATGGCGGTACTTGACCGCGTTGCCGACCAGGTTCTGGAACACCTGGGCGAGCTGCCTGCGATCGCCCTCGACGATCGGCAGCGGCCCATGCTCGACCCGCGCGCCGGCGACCTGGATCGCTTCCTCGAGGTCGCCGAGCGCATCGGCCAGCGTATCGGCCAGCGGCACCGCGACGAAGGGCTCGCCGCGGGTCGAGACGCGCGAGTAGTCGAGCAGGTCGGCGATCAGGCTCGACATGCGCTGCGCGGCGTTGTCCATGCGCGCCAGGTAGTCGCGCCCATCGTCGCCCAGCAGCGCGCCGAAGCGCGTGGCGAGCCGGTCGCAGAAGGCGCGGATCTTGCGCAGCGGCTCCTGCAGGTCGTGCGAGGCGATGTAGGCGAACTGCTGCAGTTCCTCGTTGCGCGCGCGCAGTTCGGCCAGGGTGCGTTCGCGCTCGGCCTCGGCGGCCATGCGGTCGGTGACGTCGTGGCCGACCACGTAGAGGTCGCCGTCCGGCGAGCGCGAGGAGGTCCAGTGGACCGAACGGATGCTGCCGTCCGCGGTGCGGATGCGGAACACGCTGGCCGGACCGGGCACGCCGAACAGCGCATCGGTGAATCGTGCGCGGCTCGCCTCGCGCTCCTCGTCGACCGTGAAGTCGAACACGAGTCGCCCGATCAGGCCGTCGCGGGGCACACCGAAGGCGCGGCACAGCGCGGGGTTGACCTGCAGGAAGCGGCCGTCCCGCGAGACGATGCAGAACAGGTCGCGCGAACCGTCGAAGAAGCGGTTGCGCTCGAGCACCGCGCGCGCCTGCAGCTTGCGCTCGGTGATGTCCTGCACGGTCGCGACCACGCGCACCGCGCCCGCGCCCTCGTCCAGCACGCGGGCCACGGTGTGTACCCAGCGCACGCTGCCATCGGGCCGAACGATGCGATGTTCGACGTGGTAGCCGCGACCGCTGCGGATGCCCTCCTCCACCAGCGGCTCCAGCGCGGGCGCGTCGTCCGGGTGCCACAGGCGGCGCACCGCGGCGCGATCGGGCGGCAGGTCTTCCGCCGCGCAACCGAGCACCCGCGCCGCCGCGCCCGACCAGGTGACGCGCCCGCCGGGGTCCATCTCCAGTCGCGCCAGTTCGGCGATCTCCAGCGCCTGCGCGAGGTCGGCCTCGCTGCGGCGCAGGGTCTGCAGGACCTCGCGCTGGCGCGAGACGTCGTGCGCGACGGCGCCGATGCCGTCGGGCAGGGGGAACACCTGCACCGCCAGCCAGACCTGGAACTCCTCGTAGAAGAACTCGAAACGCTCCACCGTGCGCGCGTGCATCGCGCGCTCGAAATGCGGCGCGAAGTACTCGCGTGCACGCGGCGTCGAATCCCACAGCGAGGTGCCGAGCAGGGCCTCCCGCTGCCGTTCGACCAGCGACTCGGCGGCGCGATTGAAGTGGGTGAAGCGCCACTGCCGGTCGTAGGCGAAGAATGGATCCGGCAGGCCTTCCAGCAGGTCCATGATCTCGCGCCGCGAGGACTCGGCCGCGAGCTGCGCGGCGACCGCCCGGCGCGCGCGGTCGCGCGCCGCACCGCCCAGGCCGGCCACCAGACCGAGCAGGGTCGAGATCAGCAGCCCGGCACCGAGGATCGCCTGCGGCAGGCGCGATCGCAGGCGGTCCACGGTGGCCGGCAGCGGCCAGACCGCGATCCGCACCGGCATGCCGAACATCGGACCCGCCTCGTCGCGCAGGAACTGCGCCGACAGGCTGCCGGGCATCGGCGTGGCGCTCGCGCCCAGCACGCCGAAGGCCACCCCGTCGAGCGCCACGCTGGCGCCGAAGCCGGCCACCGGCTTGCCGATCAGCACGGGCAGCATGGGGTCGTCGACCACGAACAGCGCCAGCAGCACGCCGTCGGCGGCATCGGTCGGCCCTTCGCCGCGCTGCGCCAGGACCACCAGGCGCGGCAGTCCGCCGTCGACGGCCGGCGCGGCACCGAATGCGCCGGCGGCACCGCGCCGGGCCGTTCGCAGCAGGCGGCGCTCGAGACCGGTGAGGTCGGCCGCCATGCCGACCTCGCGCAGGTCGAACAGCGCCGCACGCGGGGTTTGCACCGACACCGATCCGCCTTCGGCGGGCACCCAGGTAACGCGCGCCAGCGTGCGGTACCGCACGCTGAGACCCTCGGTCGACAGCGCCAGCGCCTGCGCCTGCTGCGCCGGCGGCGTGGCGCCGAGCCGGGCGGCCAACCGACCGATGTCGCGGTCGCGCGATTCCAGTTCTCCCTCCAGGGTGCGCGTCAACGCGTCGAGCGCGACATCACTGGTGGCCGCGATCGCGTCCAGCGACTGGCGGGAGGCGCCCCCCCACAGGCTGAGGGTGATCGCCAGGGCCAGCGCGGCGACCGCGGCCGGCCACGCTTCGACGCGCACGCGCCGGGGCGTGACGCGGCGCGCAGCGGCCAGGAACAGGGCGGTTCCCGCGCACAGCAGGCCGAACAGCCCGAGGAAGCTCATTCGGTCCGCGCCGAGGATCGGATTGACGCCGTAAAGCACCTCGGAAACCATGCCGGACAGCGCCACCGCCGCACCGACCGCGACGACCAGGCCCGCGAACTGCGCGAACCGCAGCCCCCAGGTCGAGGCCCGCGCCGCGCCGGCGGCGAGGCCGCCGCCCACCAGCAACAGGTGATAGGTCGATCCGATCAGGCTGCGGCCCGGCTGCACACCCTCCGGCGGCAGGAACTCACCGCGCAGGCTGTCGCCCAGCGCCGGGAAGGCCACGCTCGCCAGCCCGATCATCGCGAAGGTCCCGAGCGCCGCTGCCCAGGCGTAGCGCGAGCGCCGCTGGTCGATCACCGCCGCGAGCAACAGCGCAGCGGCGAGGGTGGCGAGCGCTTTCTGCGGCGGCAGCGGATTGGCGCCGACGCCGCGCACCAGCAGGTCGCTGCCCATCGCGTGCCCGAGCAGGGCGAGCAGCGCCGCGCCGATCGTCGCGTCGAGCAGCAGATGGGCCGCCGCCGCCATGCGGTCGCCGCCTGCCGCGCGCACGTCGCGCCAGCGCGGGTAGACCAGCAGCGGCACCATCGCCAGGGGCGCGATGAACAACTGCGGCAAGGGCCACAGTTCCGCCGGTCCCGGGTCGCCGGAGAGCGCCGATGCCGACCGTGCGCAGATCACCGCCGTCGCCAGCCCCGCCAGCACGGCCGCCGCGCGGTGCGCGACCCGCGCGCCGGTGAGCAGCAGCCCGACCGCCGTCGCCGCGAGGGCGCACAGCGCGGCGAACGGCGCACGCACGGCGGCGTCCTCCGGCGCGCCGCCGAGCAGCGGCGAGGCGATCAGCAGGGATGCGCCAGCCAGGATGCCGACCGCGAGGGCGGCCGGCGCGCTGCGTCCCCAGGCCAGCGCCAATGCGGCGAGCGACACCGAAGCCACCACCAGCGCGCCATCGCGTTCGACGCCGGGCGCGACGCCCGCGACCCACAGGAAGGCGGCCGCCATCAGTGCACCGAGCACCGCCAGGGCGGCGCACGCAAGCCGCAGGCCGGCCGGCGCCGGCGCGGTCGCGAGCAGGGATTGCCGCACGCTCATGCGCGCCCGGACGCCGCCGGGCGGGGCGTCACCCGCTGCGATCGGGTTCCGCGGGCTGCCGGCTGCGCCGCTCGCGGGCGATCAGGTCGATGCGAGGTTTGTCCCATGATCCGGTCACGCGGTACCGCGCCCGCGCCATCTGGTCGATCGGACTGCTCAGCATCCCCTGTGCCACGAGCCCCGCGGCGGCACCGACCGGGCCCGCCGCGATCGCCCCGACCACCGGCAGGACGCCGCCCACCTTGGGCGTGACCTGCAGTTCCTGGTCGTAATCGCGGGCCGAAAGGCCGGTGCGTCCGCTGATCACGATGTCGGCGGAAGGACCGCGCACCTGCAGGTCGGTGGTCCAGGCGTCGCCGGTGCGCAGTTCGAACCGTCCTTCGATGGAATCGAAGGACATGCCGCTGCGGAAGAAGTCGCTGAAGTCGAGCGCCAGCCGGCGCGGGATCGCCTGCAGGCTGACCAGGCCCAGCAGGCGCCCGGCGCCCGGGTTGACGTCGAGGATGCGCCCCGGCCCGACCCGCGCCGACAGGCTGCCCGCGATCCGCGGCAGGCCGAACTGCGCCGGCGACCCGATCCATTCGCCGTCGATCTGCACCAGGGTCTGGCCGCCGTCGACGACCCCGGCGAAGCCGAGCGCGTCCAGCATGCGGCCGAGGTTTTCGGCGGTGAAGGTGACGCCGAGGCGCGAGCGCTCCACCGCCTCGACCAGGGTCCATTCGCCGCGCGCGCTGATGCTGATCACCGGCGAGCGGGTCTCGAACTGCTCCACGCGCAGGCCGCCGGGCACGGGGAAAGTCTCGACGCGCGCCTCGCCCAGCGTGGCCGCGCCGAGCCGCAGGTCGCGCACCCACAGGTGCAGCGGGGGCAGCACGGCGGGATCGATCGGCCGCGTCGGCGCGCTGGGCATCGCCTCGGGCAGGTGCAGGCGCTCGAACTCCGCGGTGACGCCGCGCGCCGCGCGGTCGACCGGCAGCAGCACCTGGCCGGCCAGTCCGGTGCCCTCGAAATCCGCGCGGCTGCCGCCGCCTTCGGGCCGGAAGCGCAGGCGGGTGTCGCCGAAGG
>Ga0209450_10002050_pt1 | contig 10154 bp, 7 predicted proteins | sample FrelakmetLWP11LW_FD_187149 | JGI IMG/M metagenome (GOLD analysis project Ga0209450, IMG submission 187149) | Freshwater lake sediment microbial communities from the University of Notre Dame, USA, for methane emissions studies - LWP11 LW (SPAdes)... | ecosystem: Environmental > Aquatic >...
GATCCGGCGCTCGCGCGGACCTGCGCACGGCTGCGCCGGATCTCGCACTGGACCTGGGGCCTCGCCGCGGGATCGACCGCGGTCGGGGCGGTCTTCGCGTTTGCGCTGCCGTGGCTGTGGGCCTGAGGCGCCCCGCTTGACAGGCGGGCATCTCGTAATGAGAATGATTCGCGTCTAGTGACTGCCCCGATGGACTGCGCGTGGATGTGCCCCGCCCCATGGGACCCGACGCCGCGCCCGCGGCGGCGGGGACCGATCCGAAACGCCAGCCGCCGCGGTTCGACAGCCGCGACCTGTTCCTCGGCGGCGAGCGCCTGCTGATCGACCACCGCGGCGAGCAGTACCTGTTGCGCATCACCCGACAAGGCAAGTCGATCCTCACCAAGTGATCGTGATGCCGGCGCACGCGCCGGCGGTTCCATCCACTGCCAGCCGCGCCACACGGCGCACGCCAGCCCCCACCGTTGCCGCCCCGCAGCCTGGAGTCTGGCATGCCCGTTCGCCCCCTCGTGCTCGCCCTCGGCCTCGCGCTCGCCGCGGGCGCCGCGCGCAGCGCCCCCGCCCCGCAACCCGAACCCGAACCCGACGCGGGCGACCTGCGCGCCCTGGAGCGCATCACCGTGACCGCCACCGCCGTGCCGTCGGCGGTCGGCGACGCCGTCGCCACGGTGTCGGTGATCGACGCCGACGAGATCGAGCGCCGGGGCGCGCGCGACATCAAGGACCTGGTGCGATACGAACCCGGCGTCTCGGTGCGCAACGACCCCGGCCGCTTCGGCCTGTCGGGCTTCAACATCCGCGGCCTCGACGGCAACCGCGTGCTGGTGCGGGTCGACGGCGTGCGCGTGGCCGACGGATTCTCGATCGGCAGTTTCGCCAACGCCGGGCGCGACGCAGTCGACGTCGACACGCTGAAGCAGGCCGAGATCCTGCGCGGCCCGGCGTCGTCGCTGTACGGGTCGAGCGCGCTCGGCGGCGTGGTGTCCTTCGTGACCAAGGACCCGCTGGATGTCCTGCACGGCGACGACACCGCCGCGCTGCGCGGCAAGGTGGGCTACGCATCGGTCGACGACGGCAGCTACGGCGGCTTCACCGGCGCGTGGCGCAGCGGCGATTTCTCCGCGCTGCTGCACTGGACCCATCGCAGCGGGACCGAGGGCGACAACCAGGGCACGGTGGCGAGCCGCGACGGCACGCGCACCGTCAACAACCCGCAGGCGTACGAGGACGACGCCCTGCTGCTCAAGGGCGTGCTCGACCTCGGCGACGGCGACCTGCTGCGCGGCACGCTGGATGGCACGCGCGGGCGCACGGACACCGACGTGCTGTCCGCGCTCGGAAGCGCGCGGCTCGGCCCGAGCACGGTGCTCGTCGAGTCGCTCGCCGGCCTCGACCGCGCCCAGCGGCACCGCGCCAGCCTCGTGTGGGAACTCGGGGCACGGCCGTGGTTCGAGCGGGCCCGCCTGAATGCCTACGTGCAGCAGAGCACCAACACCCAGGACACCCGCGAGGACCGCACCACGATCGCCGCCAGCGGCGCGCGCACGCCGGTCACGCACGAGCGGCGTTTCGAATTCGGCCAGGACGTGGCCGGCATCGAGGCCACCTTCCGCCACGAATTCAGCACCGGCGCGCTGGCGCATCGGCTCACCTGGGGCGGCGAATGGCTGCGCACCGACACCGCGCAGTTGCGCGACGGCACCCAGCGCAACCGGATCACCGGCGTGGTCACCAACGTGGTGTCGCCGGACGTCTTTCCGGTGCGCGACTTCCCGCCCAGCGAGACCACGGAGACGGCCCTGTTCGTCGAGGACGAGATCAGCCTGCTCGGTGGCCGCCTGACCCTGGTGCCGGGCCTGCGCTGGGACCGCTTCGACCTCGCACCGCAGCCCGACCCGGTGTTCGCCGCCGACAATCCGGGCATCGTGCCGGTGGCGATCGACGCGTCGAACCTCTCGCCGCGCTTCGGCGCCGCGTGGTCCTTCGACGGCGGCTGGTCGCTGCACGCGAACTACGCCCGGGGCTTCCGCGCGCCGCCCTACAACGACGCCAACATCGGATTCACCAACCTGCAGTTCGGCTACACCGCCTTGCCCAACCCGGACCTCGCATCGGAAACCAGCCGCGGACTCGAACTGGGACTGCGCTGGCGCGGCAGCGCGGGCTTCGTGGCGCTCGCGGCGTATCGCAACGCGTACGAGGACTTCATCGAATCCCTGCATCCGCTCGGCACCGATCCCACCACCGGCCTGCTGGTCTTCCAGTCGCGGAACGTCGACGCGGTGACGATCGAAGGCGTGGAACTGCGTGCCGGCTGGCGCTTCGGCGAGACCTGGCAGGCACTCGACGGCTTCGAACTCAACGCGGCGTTGTCGACCGCGCGCGGCACCGACGAGGAGACCGACCAGCCGCTGAACTCGGTCGATCCGCGGCGCATCGTGGCCGGGCTGCGCTACGACGCGACCGACGGACGCTGGAACGCGGAGCTGGTCGCCACTGCCGCGGCGCGCCCGAATCGCGTCGACGACACCTCCGGCGTGCAGTTCCGACCGCCGGGCCACGCGGTGTTCGACCTCTTCGGCCAGTACCGGCTGAGCGACGCGCTGCGGCTCGACCTCGGCGTCTACAACCTCGGCGACCGGACGTACTGGGAGTGGGCCGACGTGCGCGGCCGGCTCGCCACCGATGTCGCCCTCGACCGCTTCACCCGCCCCGGGCGCAGCGTGCAGGCCACGCTGATCCTCGAACTCTGAACCTCAGGAATCCCGCCATGATGACTCTCGCCAGGACCCTCCTCGCGGCCGGCGCCGCATTCGGTCTCGCCGCCTGCGCCACCACGCCCTACGCGCCCGCGGCACGAGCGGACTCCGCCGCCAAGCAGCCGCCCGCACCGCAGCGCATCCTGCCGCGCTGCGAGACACCGGACGCCCCCTTCGAGTGCGACCGTCGCGCCATCCTCGCCATGCAGGGCGAGTACGCGGTGTCGTTCCACTTCGACGAGACCGTCGCGCTCGCACCCGGCTATGCGCCGAAGCCGGACAAGGACAGCGGCGGCCACGAACTGGTGCTGCTGGTCGAAGACAGCGGCACACGCATCGTCCTGCAGCACATCCTGGTCGGCGCCTCCGGGATGGTGATCAAGCACTGGCGGCAGGACTGGCAGTACGAGACGCCCGCCCACTGGGCCTACATCGGCGACCAGCGCTTCGCGCGCCGCGAACGCGCGCCGGATGAGATCGATGGCACCTGGACGCAGTCGGTCTACGAGGTCCACGACGGCCCGCGTTACGCCGGCATCGGCCGCTGGAACCATCGCTATGGCGTGTCGACCTGGACCTCGGAGCGCACCTGGCGCCCGCTGCCGCGCCGCGAATACACTACCCGCGACGACTACCAACTGCTCAACGTGGAAAACCGCCACACCATCACGCCCACCGGCTGGACGCACGAGCAGGACAACACCAAGGTCATGCGCGCCGAGGGCCGCGACGCGGTGCTGGTGCGCGAGTTCGGGTTCAACGACTACCGCCTCGTGAGCGGCCACGACTTCGGGCCGGGCAAGCGCTACTGGGAAGAAACGGCGCCGTTCTGGGACGCGGTGCGCGCGCGCTGGGACGCCGCGCTCGCCGCACCGGGGCTGCGCCTGGCCTATCCAGCCGACGAGGAAGCCTTCCTGACCGACGTCCTGGCGCGCGCCGAAGCCTTCCGCAAGGATCGCGACCTGGCGGCCGCCACCGCCTGGATCGAGGCGGCGTTCGCCACGCGCGTCGCGGTCGAACCGCAGCGCACGCCGGCCGAAGGCGCCACGGCCCGCTGACGCTCCCGCGCCCGGCTCAGGCGGCCGCCGCGCGGCGGCCGCGCGGCGCCAGAGAGGCATAGAGCGCTTCCACCTGCCGCATCAGCACCGGCGCGCTCCAGCGCTGGGCGTCGCCGGGTCCGGCGGCGCCCAGCGACGCGCGCAGCGCGGGGTCGCGCAGCACGGCGGCGACGTGCGCGGCGAAGTCCGCCTCGTCCTCGCGTGCGACGCGGGCGCTGCTCGCGCCCTCCAGCACGGTCGCGGTGCCCATCACCGCGGTCGACACGATCGGCACACCGAGCGCCATCGCCTCCAGCAGGACCAGTCCCTGCGTCTCGGTGGGCGAGGCGAACACGAAGGCATCGCCGGCGCGATAGCAGTCGAGCAGGGTGCTGCGCCGGTCGAGGTTGCCGAAGAAGCGCACGTTGTCGCCGATCCCGAGCTCGCCGGCCAGGCGCTTGAGGCGCAGCGCGTCGGGCCCCTCGCCGGCGATCACGAAGCACAGGTCGGGGAAGTCCGGCACCAGGCGCTGCGCCACCCGCAGCAGGAAGGCGATGTTCTTCTCCTGCGCCAGCCGGCTCACGGTCACGATGGTCGGCTGGCCAGGACGGATCCCGTGGCGGGCGCGGAACGCAGCACCGTCGCCGCCGCGGAACTCGTCGAGGTGGATGCCGGTCGGGATCACGGTCGACGGCGTGCGGATGCCGTAGCGGTCGAGCACGCCGGTCATCTCGCGGCTGGGCACGATGAGGTGGTCCACCTCGTGGCACAGCCGGCGCGAGAGCGTGCGCGCCGCGAACCGGGTCGCCATCCGCGGCAGCCACGGCAGGTAGTGCGCGACGTATTCCTCGAAGTACGTGTGGTAGGTCTCGACCACCGGCGCACCCGTCAGGCGGCCGATGCGCACGCCGAGTCCGTGGGCGCGGAACGGCGTGTGGACGTGGATCGCATCCCAGTCGCGCGCGGCCAGTCGGCCGTGCAGCGCGCGCAGGTCGGCCACGCGCATCAGGCGGTCCTCGGGATCGAAGAAGATCGTGCGCGCCGGGACCCGGCGCACCTCGAAGCCTTCGCCGTGGTGCGCGACGTCCGCCGCCTCGCCGTAGGACGGCGCGACCGCCGACACCTCGTGGCCCAGCGCCAGCAGTTCGCGCGCGAAGGTGCGGATCGACGTGGACACGCCGTTGACCCGCGGGAAGTAGACGTCCGACAGCATCAGGATGCGCATCCGCGGACGGTATGTCCGCGCCATTGCAGCCGGATGACGCGGCCCGGTGGGTCTGCGCGCCGCTCGACCGCGTGGCGGAACTGCGCGCGCAGCAGGTCGAAGCCGAATTCGGTGATCGCGACGCCCGGCCCGACCGCGCGCAGGGCCAGCGCGATGTCGGCATCCGGCGTGTCGAGGGCCAGCGACAGGTCGGCGGTGAAGCGACCGCGGCCGCCCATCACGCCGGCGAAGCGTCCGGTCCGGAACATGCGCGCCTGCGGCGCGGAGACGGCGCGCGGATCGACCCGCGGATGGTCGACCGGCGATGCGCCCCGTTGCGAAGGCCTGCGCCCGACCGGCCGCAGTCGCCTTGACATGGTCATCACGCGGCGGCGGACGCGCACGACGTCGGCACGGGCCGGATGGCATCATGCGGGCCCTTCTCGGAACGCCAAAGGCCGCAACATGACGGGATCGCGCGTCGCTGTGATGTTCATCGGGCTGCTGTGCGTCGCCTTCGCGGCCCTCGCGCAGCCCACGCGCCTTCCGCATCCGCCCGGCTTCGCCTATTGGCCGGATGCCGACTACGACCCGTCCGTGCCCGCCGCCGAATCGGTGCTCGGCCACGCGATCGGCGAAGACATGGCGCTTTCCGCCGACGTGCGCCGCTACTTCGAGGCGCTCGCCGCCGCGCGGCCCGACCAGGTCCGGCTGGTCGACTACGGGCGCAGTTGGGAAGGACGCCCGCTGTGGTACGCGGTGATCGGCTCGCCGGCGAACCTCGCGCGCGCCGACGCGATCGCCGCGGCGATGCGGGAACTGGCGGACCCGCGGATCAGCGACGACGCGCGCGCGCAGGACATCATCCGCGACCTGCCGGCGATCGTCTGGCTCGGCTACAGCGTGCACGGCAACGAACCGGGCACCAGCGATGCGGCGATGCTCACCGCCTACCACCTGCTCGCCAGCCGCGGCGACGCGCGCGTGCCGGCGATGCTCGCCAACACCCTGGTGATCATCAACCCGGTGCAGAACCCCGACGGCCGCGACCGCTTCATCCACGCCGAACGCGCCACGCGCGGCCCCTTCCCCGACCCGGAGTTCGCCGCCGCCGGCCGCGACGAGCCGTGGCCCGGCGGGCGCATGAACCACTACGTGTTCGATCTCAATCGCGACTGGTTCGCCCTCACCCAGCCGGAGACGCGACTGCAGGTGCCGGAGATGCTGCGCTGGATGCCGGTGCTCGTACTCGACGTGCACGAGATGGGCACCGACATGACCTACTTCTTCGCGCCGGAGGCCGCGCCCGCCAATCCGCACCTCACGCGCGCGCAGCTCGACAGCGCGGCGCGGGTCGGCGCCAACAACGCGCGCTGGTTCGATCGCTTCGGGCTGGGCTACTTCACGGGCGAGATCTTCGACAGCTTCTACCCGGGCTATGGCAGCGGCTGGCCGAACTACCACGGCATGGTGGCGATGGTCTACGAGCAGGGCAGTTCGCGCGGGCTGCTCGCGCAGCGCCGCGACGGCACGCGGCTGGCGTTCCGCGACACCGTGCAGAGCCAGTTCATCGCCGGCCTGTCCGGGATCGAGACGGTGGCGGGCGAACGGCAGCGCTTCCTCGCCGAATTCCGCGCCTATCGCCGAGCGGCGATCGACGAGGGGCGAAGCGAGCGCGTGCGCGCCTACGTGGTCGCGCCCGGCGCACGCCCGGCTTCCGCCCTGCGCCTGGCCGGCACCCTGGCGAGGAACGGCATCGAGGTGGGGCGCGCCACGGCGGCGTTCGAGGCCTGCGGTGAACGCTTCGCGGCGGGCAGCTACGTGGTCGATGCCGCGCAACCGGGCAAGCGATTGATCCGCACCCTGCTCGATGCCGATACACCGATGGACCCCGACTTCGTCGAGCGCCAGCGCGCCCGGCTCGCGCGCGGACTGCCGGATGAGATCTACGACGTGACCGCATGGTCGCTGCCGCTGATGTATGGCCTGCGCGCGGTGCCGTGCGCTGCACTGCCGCGGGTCGCGACCACACCGGTCGGGCCGGACACGCGCACCGCGGGCCAGGTCGTCGGCACGGCCGAGGCGGTGGCGTGGCTGGTGCCGTGGGGCGACACGCCGGCCGTGCGATTCCTCGCCGCCGCGACGCGCGAGGGCCTCGACGTCGACTCGGCGGACGAGGCCTTCGTGCACGGTGGCACGCGCTACCCGGCCGGCTCGCTGGTGTTGCGCGCGGGAGCCAATCCCGGCGATGCGCGGGCGCGCATCGAGCGCGCCGCGCTGGCGAGCGGCGCCACGGCGACCGCGGTGGCGAGCGGACGCGTGGACGAGGGCCCGGACTTCGGCTCGCCGCGGGTGATCGACATGCCGCAGCCGCGCATCGCGCTGCTGTGGGACGACCCCGCCGAGCGCTACTCCGCCGGCTGGGCGCGGTTCCAGATCGAGCGCGAGTTCGAGCACCCGGTGACCCTGCTGCGCGGCGGGCGCCTCGCGCGCACCGACCTGTCGCGCTTCGACGTGCTGGTGCTGCCCGCCGAGGGCCTGCCCTACAAGGCGGCGTTCGGCAGCGCGGGCATCGACAACCTGCGCGGCTTCGTGCAGCGCGGCGGCGTGCTGGTGACGCTCGGCAGCGCGACGCGCTTCGCCGCCGACCCGGAGGTCAACCTCGTCGGGCTGCGGCTGGAGCAGAGCGCCGCGGAAGCGGCGAAGCAGGGCCAGCCGGGACGGTCGAAGGACAAGCCCGCCGACGACAAGCCGGGCCCCGCCATGGTGCCCGGCGTGGAGATCACCGACGCCGCGCAGCGGGCCGCACTGGAGGCCGCACCGAACCTGCCACCGACCCCGGTGTCCGGCGCACTGCTGCGCGCCGACGTCGACGGCGAGCACTGGCTGGCGGCGGGCATCGCGCCCGAACTCGCGGTGCTGGCGGTCGGCTCCGACATCTACGCACCCTTGCGCCGCGACACCGGCGCCACGGTCGCGCGCTTCGCCGACGCCGAGCGCCTGCGGCTGGCGGGCGTGATCTGGGAGGACAGCCGCCGGCAGTTCGCGCACAAGCCCTTTGTCGTCGTGCAGCCGAGCGGTGCGGGCCTGGTGGTCGCCTTCACCCAGGACCCGAACGTGCGCGCCTACCTCGACGGGCTCGCGCCGCTGTTCGCGAACGCCCTGTTCCGCGCACCGGCGAAGGCGCGGGCGCTACGGCCGCACTGAGCGTCTGTGGGACGGCCGATCCGCGGCGCGCCGAGGCGCTGCAGGCCGTCCCCCGGCAGCCGCAACGCGGCGCCGCAGCGCGCCACCCATTCAGTCCGTGGACGGCGTGAGCCGCGCCGCGCGCACGCCCGGCCGACCGTCGACGGCCTCCACCCACGCGAGCACGGCCTCGCCGCGCGCCGCCGCGACCCGCGGCACGCCGGTCGAGCGGCCCGGCGGGAGTTCGACCACGTCGTGCGTCGCGCGGACGCCCAGCCGCGGGTCGAGTTCGGCCACGCGCAGCGTGGTCGCGCCCGGCGTCGAACCGGCACCCAGCCAGACCGCGAGGAAGCCATCGCCCCACGCGGCGGCATCGACGCGCCCGACGGTGGCCACGCCGGACTCGAGCGCGACCGGGGCGCCGAAACCGCGGCCATCGCCGAGGGCGGCGCGGACCACCATCGAGTCCTCCTGCAGCGTCGGCCACAGCGCGAGGATGCCCGACGGCCCCGCGGCCAGCGCAGGCCCGTTCACCGGGCAACCGGCGATGCGCCAGCCGTCGTCGTGGACGGCCTGCTCGTCCGACCAGCGCCCGCGTCGATGCGCGAGCCAGTGGATGTTGCGCAGTTCCTCGTCGCCGTGGTCGCGGTAGGCCACCACGGTGCGGTCGCCCACCCGCAGCATGTCGGTCTGGCAGCAGGAGCAGGTCGATGCATCGAGTCGCGCTGCGTCGCGCAGGCGGCCGCGGCGGTCGAGCACCGCGCTGCGCAAGGTCATGCGGCCGGCATGGCCCGCATGGTCATGGCCGTGGTGCGAATGATCCATCCCCGCACCGGCTGTTTCGCGACCGTCCAGCCAGACCAGCCGCACGCGGTCGTCGCCGGCCGGCACCATCGACACGAAGCCGTGTTCGGTGGGCGTGCCGTCGTCATGCGGCACGATGGACCGCGACCAGGTGTGCCCCCGATCGGTCGAGCGCACCACGCGCACCTCGTACGCATAGGTGCCGTCACCGGTCTTCTGCAGCCAGTGCGCGACCCAGTCGCCGTTGTCGAGCACGACGAGGCTGGGGAAGTCGGCCCAGTTGACGAACCAGCGCGCGGCGGTGCCGTCCGCGCCGCTGGTGGACGAATCGGCGATCACCCCGCGCCGGACCACCTCGCCGCCGGGCGCCAATTCGGCGAACTCGAGCGTCGCGCGCTCGCCCTCGCGGCGCTGCCAAGTGACGATGAAGCCGTGCGCCGGGTCCACCGCCACCGACGGCTGCGCGGTGCTCGGCCCGGCGCCGAGGTCGAGCGGCACCACGTCGACCGACGGCGCCTGCGCCATCGCGGGCGAGGCCCATCCCATCGCGAACCACAGGAAACACGCGTGGCGCAGGCGGCGTCTCATCCCGCGCACCATAGCGCCAACACCTGCGCCGCGCACCCTGCGCCGCATCCGGCCCTGCACCTCGCGATCCGCGGGCCGATCCGCCATCATCGAACGGGCCGACCCGTTGCCGTCGCATGCACCCACCCGAACCGCCAAACCCATCCACCCGGCAAGCCGCCGCGCGCCCGCGCCGCGTGATGGTGCTGGGCGCGACCGGCAGCATCGGCCGCGCGACGGTGGCGGAACTGCTGCGCCGCGGCCACGACGTGGCCTGCTTCGTCCGCTCGCAGGACAAGGCGCGTGCGCCCCTGCCGCCGGGCGCGAGCCTGCGCGAGGGCGACGTCACCCGACCCGGCGCGTTCGCGCGCGACGGCCTGCGCGGCGAGTCGTTCGACGCGGTGCTGTCCTGCCTCGCCTCGCGCACCGGCGCACCGCGCGACGCGTGGGCGATCGACCACGATGCGCAGCGCCTCGCGCTGGAGGCCGCGCGCGAGGCCGGCGTGGCGCACTTCGTGCTGCTGTCGGCGATCTGCGTGCAGAAGCCGCGGCTGGCGTTCCAGCACGCCAAGCTGGCCTTCGAACGCGCGCTGATGG
>Ga0209450_10002051_pt1 | contig 10153 bp, 8 predicted proteins | sample FrelakmetLWP11LW_FD_187149 | JGI IMG/M metagenome (GOLD analysis project Ga0209450, IMG submission 187149) | Freshwater lake sediment microbial communities from the University of Notre Dame, USA, for methane emissions studies - LWP11 LW (SPAdes)... | ecosystem: Environmental > Aquatic >...
ATCTTCCAGTCGAAGGCGGTCTTGAGCGCGTTTTCGACGGCGAGCGCACCGCCCTCGATGAAGAACAGGTGGCTGGCATGGCTGTCCGGGACGGCGGTCTGGGCGAACGTCTCGACGAACTCGGCGAAGAACGTCGTGTAGACATCGGAGTTGGCCGGCTTGTGAAGGGCGGCGAGGAGGAGACGCTCGCGGAACTCGGGGTCGGCCAGGCCCGGGTGGTTCCAGCCCACCGGTTGGGCGGCGAAGTTGGAAAACAGGTCGAGGTACCGCGTGCCGTCGCGTTCGTCGATCAGCCAGGAGCCCTGCGAGCGCCGGAGGTCGGGAACGATATGGAAACCGTCCACCAGGATTCGGTGGGCGAGGACGCCGTGGACCTCAGGCGCAGCGACTCGGACCGAGGCGATCGTGCTTGCCATCGCGGACTCCTTCCGTTGCGGGTGCGTGACCGGTACCGCCGCGACCGTCCGTGCGGGGCGGGGGCGAGGGCCGGGCCTTCGACTACGTGGTTCTGCGGCCCGGGGCGATGACCATGGTGAGATCTCGGGCCCCGTCGAGGGTTCCCGCTTCCCGGTCGATGCGCACGAGGTCCGCCAGCTCTTCCTTGACCCGCTCGAGAACCTCGTACCCGTTTTCGGGGCGGCGCATTTCCCGGCGGCGGAACATGATCGTCACCTTGACGTGCTTGCCCTGCTCGATGAACTTACGAACCAGGTTCAGCTTGGTCTGGAAATCGTGATCGGCCACGCCGGGGCGGAACTTGATCTCCTTGACCTCGATCTGGTGTTCCTTGCGCCGCGCCTGCCGTGCCTTCTTTTCCTCTTCGTAGCGGTACTTGCCCCAGTCCATGATCTTGCACACGATGGGACGGGCCGTGGGGGCGACCTCGACGAGGTCGAGCCCGCGCTGTCGGGCCAGGGCCAGTGCTTCTTCGACTGGGACGATTCCGACCTGACTGCCGTCGGCGTCCACGAGACGGACCGGCGAGAGCCGGATCATCTCGTTGATTCTTGTCCTTTCGCGATCGTCCGTTATGGCTTCCTCCTCCACTCGGGTCCATCAGCCCCGGCGTGCCCAGGGCGTCCTGGACCGGAGGAGTATATCAAAGGACCCGGCGCAAGCGCGGCGCGCGAGCGCGAGTCTGCTCAGGCGCCGGCCGTGTGCCGAGAGTGCTCCACCTTGATGCACCGGTCCATGACGACGCGCAGGCCCGCGGCCCTGGCCTTCTCGGCGGCCGCGTTGTGGGCGAGCCCGAGCTGCATCCAGACCGTCTTCGCCCCTCGCCCGATGGCCTCGTCGACGATGGCCGGGATGAACTCCGGCTTCCGGAAGATGTCGACGACGTCGATCGCGATGTCGGGAGGGATCGACGCCAGATCCGGATAGCAGCGCCGGCCCATCGCCTCGGTGAGGGCAGGGTTCACCGGGATCACGACGTAGCCGTGCTCCAGGAGGTAGCGGGCGACCCGGTGGGAGTCACGGTCGGGCTTGTCTGAGAGTCCAACGACCGCGATGGTCTTGGAGCAATCGAGAATCTCGCCGATCTCGGCGTCGTTGGCGTTCGACAGGGGAAACTCGCAGCTCGTTTCACTCATCGTCTTCTCCCTCACTCCAAGCCGAGTATCGCCCGGTGCGGGCTGGTCGTCCAGGCCCTCGCGGCCCCGTTCGGCGAGTACTGGGCGGGGCCTTTGTGATGTCGATGCCACGGTTGAGTCTCATCGGTGACGGCCGCTTGACAATAACTCCATATCGTTATATGTTCCGTTAGCGATCAACCGGGTGCATAGACCCGGGTTTTTCGGGGGTAGGCAAGTGAAGAGTCGTACAAGCTCTCCGGGATGCGGGCTCCAGACCCAGGGCGAGTTTCGGCCCCGAGACCTGAGGGCGACTCACGGATCGCTTCGGACAATGCGGCGGCGGAGCAACCAGCTCTCGAACCGCCCGGCAAAGGGAGGCCCAAGGTGCGACGCATGACGGTGTTGGGGGCAGCGGTGACGGCTCTGACGTTGGCGGTCGGAGTGGCGATGGCGGCTGGAGCCAGCGAGAACAAGGGGAAGTTCTACTTCAAGAAGACCTGCAAGACCTGTCACACGAAGGACGCGGCCGGCGGCGAGGTGACGCCGCTGACCAAGACGCAGGAGCAGTGGACGCGCTACTTCACCAAGGGAGTCCACAAGAAGGGTGCCGAGAAGCTCACCGACGTGGTGCCGGCCGAGCAGCTCCCCGACATCCAGTTGTTCCTCGTGAACCACGCCGCCGACTCGCCGCAGCCCGAGACCTGCGGCTAGCCACGGCGTCCGGGGGGCACGGACGGCCCGGTGCCGCGGCTGCCCCGGCGGGGCGTGTGACGCCCTGCCCGCCCAGCGGCCCAGCGTGGAGATGGACATGGCAAGACGTAGGTTCCTTGCAGCAGCAGTGCTCGGTGTCGCGAGCTTCCTGGTCCTCGGGGTCTGGTCGGCCTCACCGACGAGCGCCGAGGGTCGCGCACGCCTCTCGGTGGCGGTGACCTCGGCCGACGTCGAGGCGATCGTCAAGCGGGTCGGCGGCGCCGAGGTGGAGACGTTCAACCTCTTCAAGGGCTGCGTGCTGCGCAAGGACCTCCTGGTCGAGAGCGGGGCCATGGAGTCCTTGGCAGGCGCGGACGCAGTGGTGTGGTCCGGCCTGTTCCACGAGTCGAGCGCGATCCACGCGAGCATCGAGAAGCTCCCCCCGGCCCGGCGCGAGAAGCTCGGCCGGCCCCAGTGGATCGACGTCTCGCGCGACGCGGTCCGGATCAACGTGCCCACCTCGAGCTGCGAGGGCTACGTCGAGATCCAGTTCATGTACGGTGATCCGTTCTTCTGGCTGAACCCCCGCAACGGCCGGCCCGTCGCGCACAACGTGGCGGAGGGGCTCTCCCGCCTGCGGCCCGAGAAGCGCGAGGTCTTTCTCGCCAACGCGGACGCGTTCGCCCGCGAGGTCGACGCCGACATCGCGCGCTGGGAGGTCGAAATGCGCGCCCTCTCCGGGCTCAAGGTGTTCGCCACCCAGTGCGGATGGCAGAACTTCGCCCAACTCGGCGGCCCGACCTTCATCACCTGTCGCCGGGACCCGGGGACGCTCGTGCCGCCAGACGTGCTCGCGGCCCAGATCAACGGCCAGCCCGTCGACCTGATCCTCGTCGATCCGAACACCCCCCCGGAGTACGCGGAGACGTTCGGGCGTAAGACCAAGGTCAAGGTGGTGATGGCGCCGTCGTCGCTGGCGGATCTCCCGGGGGCGACGAGCTACTCGTCCCTGTTCGACAACGTGATCAAGGTGCTCAAGAGCTCGGCCCCGCCCCGGTGAGGCGGCCTGCGCACCCGCAAGTGAAATCGATGGAGCCCGTCATGTCGAAGGCGATCACGAGACGGACGTTCATGAACGGAGCGGCGACCGCGGCCGCGGCGGCCGCCCTGGCCCCGCAGCTCGGATGCGCCCGCTTCCTCAAGTCGAAGCCGGCGGCCGCCGTCGAGACCCGCGAGGTCGCGACGGCGTGCGAGGTGTGCCCGAACAAGTGCGCCGTCGTGGCGGTCGTCGAGGGGGGGCGGATCCGCAAGCTCAACCCCAACCCGGCGTCGCCGAAGTCCCGCGGGATGCTGTGCGCCCGCGGCAACGCGGCGGTCAAGGCGGTCTACGACCCGGACCGCGTCAAGCAGCCGCTGATCCGGGCCGGTGCGCGCGGCGAGGGCAAGTGGCGCACGGCGACGTGGGACGAGGCCTGGGACTTCGCCGCCAAGCACCTGACCGAGATCAAGGAGAAGCACGGTCCAGAGGCGGTGATCTGGTCCTCGACCGAGGGGTTCCAGGAGGAGTTCTTCAAGAACCTCGGGCTCGCGTACGGCTCGCCCAACATCCTCCGGCACCCGACGCTGTGCCTGGCGTCGGTCAACCTCGCCTACTCGATGACGTTCGGGACCGTGCCGTCGTTCGACCTCTTGAACGCCGACTTCGTGATCATGTCGGGAGCCAACCGCTTCGAGTCGATCATCACCCCGGACACCATGGACCTCATCGACTCGACGATGAACCGCAAGGCGCGATTGGTCTACCTCGACCCCCGCTTCACGGTCACGGCGTCGAAGGCCGACGAGTGGTATCCGATCCGGCCGGGCACCGACATGGCGTTCATCCTCGCGCTGCTCAACGTGATCATCGGCGAGGCGCGCTACGACAAGGAGTTCGTCGCCGCGGCCTGCCACGGTTTCGAGGAGCTGCGCGCCCACGTCCAGCGCTTCACGCCTGAATGGGCGGCGGGCGAGACGGAGATCCCGGCGGCCAATATCCGGCGGATCGCCCACGAGTTCGCCGACGCCGCCCCTCGCGCGCTGTACTACGCGGGCCGCCGTTCGTCCTGGTACTCGAACGACTTCCAGATGCGCCGCGCCCAGGCGATCCTGAACGCCATCGTCGGGAGCTGGGACCGCGAAGGCGGCGTGGTTCCCAACAGCAAGATCGCGCTCGGCGAGTACCTCTACCTGCCCTGGGACGAGCCGACGGCTCCCCGGATCGACGAGATGGAGGAGCGCTTCCCGCTCGCCGCCAAGGGTGACGGCGTCTTCCTGCAGGCGCGGGAGAACGTGCTGGCCGGCAAGCCGTACCCGGTCAAGGGGTGGATGGTCTACAAGCAGGACCCCATGAGCGCGTTGCCTGATCGTGGACGCACCCAGAAGATGCTCGAGCAGATGGACTTCGTCGCCGTCATCGACACCCAGATGAGCGACACGGCGTGGTTCGCCGACGTGGTGTTCCCAGAGTCCACGTACCTCGAGCGCACCGATCCGCTGCACATGCTGCCGGGAATCTGGCCGGTGGTGGCGATCCGCCAGCAGGTCGTCGCGCCGATCCACGACACCAAGCCCAACCTGGAGATCGTCCAGGGCCTGGCCACGCGCCTCGGGCTGTCCGACTACTTCGACTACACCATCGAGCAGTGGCTCGAGGAGCAGGCCAAGGAGCTGCCGATCCCGAACGCACTGGAGCACCTCAAGCGGACCGGCGTGTACACCGCGCAGGGTGCGCCGTTCTACGGCTCGACCCGCAAGCCCGACCACCGCTTCCTGACCAGGTCGGGCAAGATCGAGCTGTTCAGCGAGAGGCTTGCCGAGGCGGGGCACGACCCCTTGCCCGCCTACACGCCGCCGGTCCAGCCGCCCCCCGGAGCGTTCCGCCTGATCCTCGGCCGCAAGGCGACGCACACGCACGCCAACAGCACGAACAACGTGTGGCTCGCCGAGTTCGCCCCGTCGAACGACCTGTGGCTCAACCCGGTGGCCGCCGATCGACTGGGCGTCGCCAACGGCGACCTCGTCGAGGTGCGCTCCGACGTCGGATCGGTCCGCCTTAAGGCGCGCGTGACCGAGGAGATCCGCCCCGACTGCGTCTTCATGCTCCACGGGTTCGGCAAGAAGTCGCGAACCATGCGTCTGGCCTACAACGTCGGCGCGTGCGACGCGGACGTCCTGGTGACCGCGATGGACGCGGTGTCCGGCAACGCGGCGTTCCACGAGACGTTCGTCCGCGTCGCCAAGGTGGGGGAGGCCGCCAATGCGTAAGGAACTGGCTGCCCGCCTGGGTGTCAGGCCGAAGCGCCACGCCCTCGTGATCGACTCGCGAAAGTGCATCAACTGCAAGGCCTGCGTGGTCGCCTGCAAGGCCGAGAACGACGTGCCTCTGGGCCGTTTCCGCAACCGCATCAACGAGGAGACGCGCGGCGAGTTCCCCAAGCTCCTCGCCTCGTTCGAGCCGGAGCAGTGCCACCACTGCGCCAGCGCCTCGTGCGTGCGGGTCTGCCCGACCGGTGCGTCGTGGCAGCGCCGCGACGGCCTGGTCCTCGTCGACACCGACGACTGCATCGGCTGCGGCTACTGCATCATCGCCTGCCCGTACAACGCCCGCTTCTTCAACGAGGAAACGCGGGTGGTCGACAAGTGCACGATGTGCGTCCACCGCGTCGACGCGGGGCAACCGCCGGCGTGCGTCGAGACCTGCCCGACGAAGGTGCGGGTGTTCGGCGACCTCGAGGCGCCGGACGGCCGGCTCCGCGAGCTCCTGTCGACCCGCCGCTATGTGGTGAAGAGCCCCCAGACCGGCAACGACCCGCACATCTTCTACCTGCTGTAGGGAGGAGCCGACCATGGAAGAAATCCGTTGGGGACTGCTCATCGTCAGCTACCTCTTCCTCGGTGGCATGTCGGCGGGGCTGTACTTCGTGTCGGCGCTCGCGACCTACCTGCAGGACGGTGGTCAGCCTGCCTACCCGCGCATCGCCCGGGTCGGCGCGATGCTCGCCCCCTGGCCGGTGGCCATCGGCTCGTTCCTGCTCATCTTCGACCTCGGGAAGTGGTACCGCTTCTACAAGCTCTTCCTCCACTTCGAGTGGCACAGCCCGATGTCGATCGGGTCCTGGCTCCTCGTCGCGTTCACCCTCGTCAGCCTGGCCTACTTCTGGGCCTGGCTGCCGGCAAAAGTGATCGACTCGGTCGTCTCCCGCCTGCCGAAGCGTCTGCGTTTCCTCGGCATCGTGGCGTGGCCCGGGCGCGAGGGGCTCCGCCGTCCGCTTGCCATGGCCGGCTTCCCGCTGGCCGTCGGCGTCGGCATCTACACCGGCGTCCTGCTCGGCGCGGTCCAGGCCCGCCCGTTCTGGAACACCAACCTGGTCGCGCAGATGTTCCTCTTCTCCGCGTTGTCGACCGGCTGCGCGACGCTCATCCTCGCCCTCTCGCTGCACCGCGACGACCTCGAGGAGCGCGAGGCGCGCCTCCTGTACAGCATCGACATCGTCCTCATCCTGCTCGAGCTTTTCATCGTCATCCCATACATCGTGCACGGCGCCCTCTCGCCCCTCGCGGTCCGCCAGGCGCTCGCCCTGATTCTCGGCGGTCCGTACACGTTCGCCTTCTGGGCGTTGTTTCTCACGCTCGGGCTGCTGGTGCCGCTCGCCCTCGAGTTGTACGAGATGAAGCCCGTGCTCCTGGAGAAGGCGAGCCTGCACCCCAACCGGGTGCTCGCCGGTGCCACCGCCGCGCTGGTCATCATCGGCGGGTTCGTCCTGCGGTACGTCTTCGTCTACGCCGGCCAGGTGAGCTCGTTCCAATGAGCATGGACCGGCACGATGCGCACGCGGCCGACCGGCTCGCGTGCTTTGACCTGGGAGAGGCGCTCGACCTGCTTGCCGAGGTCTTCCTGCAGCCGGGCGCCGATGTCAGGGCCCGCGCCGCGGCGTTGGCGGCGCGTCCGTCGTTCGGCGCGCCGACGCTGAACACCCTCGGCGAATCGCTCCGGGCGCTGGCCGACGCGCCCGTCCGCGAGGCCGACATCGAGTACGTCAGGTTGTTCCTCCACGGGACCCCGACGGTGCACCCGTACGAGTCGTTCTCCCGGACCGGCTCGCTCGACGACCCGGAGTGCGCGGCCGACCTGGCCGAGCTGTACGCGGCGGCGGGGGTCGGCGCCGGGTGCGAGACACCCATCCCCCTCGACCACCTCGGGCTGGAGATCGACCTTCTCTCGCTCTTCATGCACGGGCTGGCGAGCGGCGACGGCGCGGCGCGAGCCGCCGTGGCCGGGCTTGCCGGGCGGCTGCTGCGCGAGCACCTGCTGCCGTTCACGGTCTCGTTCTGCGCCCGCCTCGAGGCCGCCTCACCCGCACCCGCGTTTCAGGCAGCCGGCGTCGCGCTGCGACACGCCGTCGGCGCGGCCGCCCGGCTCCTCGGCAAGCTGGCCGGCTTCCAACTCGACTTCGACAACATGACGAGCGCCAGGCCGTCCGCCGCTCCGGCGGCCTGCCGGCGCTCCGAGGAGACGCCGCACGAGCGGCAGAAGGAGGACACACCGATGCGTCGATTCCCCGCAGCACTCGCGGCACTACTGCTTGTCCCCGCGTTCGCGTTCGCGCAGGAGCAGGCCACGACCGACGACCCGGAGCAGCTCCGCCAGGACATCTCCGACCTCGAGGCGCGCCTCGAGAAGGTCGAGAAGAAGGCGGCCAAGGACCGGATCAACTTCGCCGGTGACTTCCGCTTCGAGGCCCACTCGATCGCGGCGACCATCCCCAACCACTTCGACGGCATGGCGCTGCAGAACGGCGTCGTCAACACGCTCTTCTACTACGGCGCCACCGGCCAGTTCCCGCCGAGCGTCTCCGCCATCAACCAGTTCGTGGCCCAGAACTACGCCGACTACCTCTACTTCACCAACAACCTGACCTTCGACCAGCTCAAGGCGGCGATGGGGATGTTCCCGCCGGAGGCGCAGCAGCAGCTCATGGCCCTGCTCATGCCGGGCACCTACACCCCCGGGTACGACGCCGACAACTCGCTGATGTACACGAGCCGCCTTCGCCTCGGCATCGATGCCGAAGTCGCCGAGAACGTGAAGTTCACCGGCCGGCTCTCGATGTACAAGACGTGGGGCGACTCGACGGGCGTCCAGGTGTTCAACGGCCAGTCCAACAGCTTCAACATCGACGGCAACACCACCGGCGTTCCCAACTCCGACGTCCTCCGGGTCGAGCGCGCGTACTTCGACTGGACGAGGATCGGCGGCACCGGGCTCTACCTGTCGATCGGCCGGCGCCCGTCGGCCGGCGGACCGCCCATGAACCTCCGACAGGGCGAGCTGCGCGCCGGCTCGCCGATGGGCTCGCTCATCGACTTCCAGTTCGACGGCATCACGGTCGGCTACCACCTCGGCGAGAGCTCGACGGTTCGCATCTGCTACGGCCGCGGCTACGAGAGCGGCTTCGGCAACGGCTACCAGATCCAGCAGCCCGCCGACCGCCTCGATGACGCCGACTTCGCCGGCATCAACTGGGACATCTGGAACACCGAGAAGATGCTGCTCCAGGCGACCGTGGCCAAGGCGTACAACCTCACCGACGGCTTCAACGGCCTCATCGTCCTGCCCAACAACCCGCTCACCGGCGCCCCGGTCGGCGCGCCCGTGGTGATGCGCTACACGCCCTCGGCGAACCTCGGGGACATGGACATTGCCGGTGCGGTCATGCAGCGCCGCGACGGCCCCGTCGACTGGTTCGTCAACTACAACTACGTCAAGAGCCACCCGGACAACGTGACGACGCCCTTCGGGGGACTGTTCTCCGATCCGTTCGACACCCCCGAGTCACACGACGGCACGATGTACTACCTCGGCGCGCTCTTCAATTTCAACGACGACAACACGGCGATCGGACTGGAGTTCAACCACGGCTCGGAGTACTGGTTCAACTTCACGCCGGCCCAGGACGACATCATCTCCGCGAAGACCAACACCCGCGGCGACGTCTACGAGGCGTACCTCCTCCACAAGATCAACAAGCGCTTCCTCGTCAAGCTCAGCTACATCGACTACCAGTACGAGTACTCGGGCTCCGGCTGGCACATCGGCGCGCCCAAGAAGCTCGATTCGTCGCCGATTCTCGGCTTCCCGACCTACGACGAGGCGCAGATGTTCACGTTGTCGATGACGGCCCGGTTCTAGGCTCAAGACGGATTCGATCGGGGTGGGGTCCGCCCCACCCGCTCACGCGGCGGGCGCCTCGGTGCCCGCCGCCACTCTTTCGCGCCGCCGGCGCATCCACAACGCCGCGCCGGCGGCCGCCACGACCGCGAGGCCCGCCGCTCCGAGCGGCGGTGCGGCGACACCGAGGGTTCCGAGTGCGATCTCGCCGACGAACGGGCCGACCACGCGGGCCAGCGACGACATGCCCTGGTAGGCCCCGAGGACCTGCCCCTGCTCCTCCGGCGAAGCCGAGTGGGAGACCAGTGCCGACAGCGACGGCATGGTCAGGCCCTGGCCGAGCGCCAACAGGGGCATGACCGCGACGATCCAACCGAGCCGGTGGCCGGCCGCGAGCAGAGCCAGGCCACCGGCGCTGCAGAGCAGGCCGGTCAGCACGAGGGGTGGCTCGCCGAGGCGTTTCGCGAGCCGGCCGACCAGGCCGCCCTGGACCGCCGCCGCGAGCACCCCGATGTAGACGAAGAGGTAGGCCACACCGGCGTGCGAGAGGTCGAGGCGGGCGTGGATGAACTGCGCGAACGTGACCTCGAACATCGCCATCGCGGTCACGACCAGGAAAGTCAGCGAGAGGAGCGGGACCAGCTCCGGGCGCCGCCAGGCGCCGGCCAGCCGGGCGCCG
>Ga0209450_10002052_pt1 | contig 10153 bp, 10 predicted proteins | sample FrelakmetLWP11LW_FD_187149 | JGI IMG/M metagenome (GOLD analysis project Ga0209450, IMG submission 187149) | Freshwater lake sediment microbial communities from the University of Notre Dame, USA, for methane emissions studies - LWP11 LW (SPAdes)... | ecosystem: Environmental > Aquatic >...
GAGCACTCGCCGAACCCGGCCATGCAGTTCTTTAGAGCCTTGCGAGGTCTGCCGTCGCGGTTCAAACGCTACCTGGTCGCCGTGGGGCTTTTCGGCATCGGCGATTTTTCGCATTCCTTGCTCATCCTGGCGGCCACCCAGCTGCTCACACCTTCGATGGGCGTGCTCCAGGCCGCTCAAACGGCGGGGTTGCTCTATGTGTGGCGCAACATCGTGCAAGTCGGCATGTCTTACCCGGTCGGCATGCTGGCGGATCGCTTCGGGTCGCTGCCGGTACTGATTGTCGGCTACGTGCTGGGCGTCCTGACGGCTTTCATGACCGCAATGGCCTTTTGGTTCGGAATCGAGAGCTTGCTTCCGTTGGGTGCGATCTTTTTTATCGCCGGTCTGTACATGGCCGTGCAGGAGGCGCTGGAGTCCACCGTGACGGCCGGGATGGTGAGTGGGGATATGCTCGCGATGAGCTTTGGCGCGCTCGGCACGGTGAACGGCACCGGCAAACTCGTTTCCAGCACCGCGGTGGGCGTGCTGTGGACGGTTGTCTCGCCCGTCTTCGGCTTCGGCTTGGCCGCATTGCTGATGGCCGCCGGCACGATGGCCTTGCTTCGCGTGGGAAAGTGACGGAATGGACGGGTGGCGTAATGGCATTTGAAAAATGGAAAGCAAAGGCTCGAAAGTTAAAGCAGGAAGTCTATGCGCTTTATCTCGTCTCCAAGGATCGGAGGGTTCCCTGGCATGCCCGGGTGGTTGCAATCGTTGTTGTGGCCTATGCGTTCAGCCCTATTGATCTGATTCCGGACCCCATCCCGGTGCTGGGTTATTTGGATGATCTGATCCTGATTCCCTTGGGTATTGCTTTGGTGATAAAGCTGATTCCAGCCGAGGTGATGCAGGATTGCCGGGAAAAGGCCGCATTGACCATGAAGGCGGGGAAACCCAAAAATTGGGTTGCGGGCGGCATCATCATTCTGATTTGGGTAGGCCTTTTCGCTTTTACTTTGCACTATCTGAGTGGTATATTCAGACGGTAATAAATTTGCTATATTTGTCTCAAAAGGCCTGCTTGAGGGGATGGAGTCCCCCGTATAACTGCTCTGGACTTCGGGCTGATGACTCCTACTGCAAATGGTTTCATGCGGTGGGGGCATCTGCTATGAAAATCACCCGCCGTTGATCGGCGGGTTTTTTATTTCTTTCGAAGGAGAGCCTGATGACCGAAACCTTTACTCTGGCCGCCCTGTGGCTTGCCCTCGCAGTTGTCGCAACCATCATCGCCAATCACCTCAAGATATCCATGGCTCTGGTTGAAATTTGCGTGGGCATTACCGCCGGTTTTGCGGCTGATAGATTTTTCGGCCCCGACGCGCTGGGCGCAAACGTTGAGTGGCTGAGATTCTTGGCGGCATCCGGAGCTGTGCTCCTTACCTTCCTGGCCGGGGCGGAGCTCGAGCCGACGGTGCTGCGCTCCAAGTGGAAGGAAGTGACCGTGGTAGGCCTTTTCAGCTTTGCTGCACCCTTCCTGGGCTGCGCCGCCATCGCCTACTATCTCCTCGGGTGGGACCCGCGGGCGAGCTGGCTGGCCGGGGTGGCGCTCTCCACCACGTCGATGGCCGTGGTTTACGCCGTCATGCTGGAGACCCGCTTCAACCGCACCGAGTACGGCATGGGGATCCTGGGGGCGTGCTTCGTCACCGACCTGGGCACGGTGATCGCCTTGGGTCTCATTTTCGCGCCGTTTACCTACAAGACGGTCATTTTTGTCATCGCCAGCGCCACGGTGATCGGCCTGCTGCCCTTTCTCACCAACTGGATCAGCCGGCGCTACGCCCATCGCACGGCCGCCATCCGCGCCAAGTGGGTGCTGCTGGTGCTCTTCGGGCTGGGGGCCCTGGCGCTCTGGTCTGGGAGCGAGGCGGTGCTGCCGGCCTACATAGCCGGTATGGTGCTCGCAGGTATGGCATCCGAAGACCGCCTGTGGGTGCGCCGGATGCGCACCCTGACCATCGGATTCCTGACCCCCTTCTACTTCATCCGCGCCGGTTCGCTGGTTTCCCTGCCGGTAGTGGTCGGCGGGCCGCTCGTGTTCCTGCTGCTGCTTGGCGGCAAGGTCGTAAGCAAAATCTTCGGATTGTATCCCGTGGTCGCGAAGTTCCGACAAGAGCGTAACGAGCGCTGGTTCTACACCCTGCTGATGTCGACCGGGCTCACCTTCGGCACGATCTCAGCCATCTACGGGTTGAGCAACGGTATCGTGTCGCGGGAGCAGTACTCGTTTCTAGTGGCCGTGGTGATCGCCAGCGCCGTTGTGCCCACACTGGTTGCCACCCTTGCCTTCGTCCCCCGGCATTTGATGCCGCAGCCGTCGGTAGAAACCACAACCCCGCAACCGTCGGCGGTCTGCGCCCCGGATCCTCAAACCGATAGCCCGGCGGACGAATAAAAATAATTGAATTATTCCGCAATAAAAAAGAAAAAAGCTACTTCGCTCTGCCCTATCACAGAGCCCGGCACTTCAGCGCTTGAAATCCAACGCCAGGCTGCGGGTGGCCTTGGAGTGATCGCCGCCGGTATCGTCAAAAACGGCGATGGCGAAGCTGAACCTCTTGCGGGGGTCGAAAGCGACGTCGTCTTCCTGGCCGGTGTTGAACTTTCGGTGCAGCATGACCGTCCAACGGCCGTCGGCGTGGCGGCTGTCGGCCTTGACATCGAACCGTGATCCGCCCGGCTTCACGGGCAGGCGGTAGGGGATCACGTCGCCCGCCTTGAAGATGGAGTAGTCCGTGATGCGCACGGCTTCCTCCAGGAGCAAGAACCCGGGGACCGACGGTTTGCGCGCAGGGTCCTGCATGTAAAGCGGGCGCGAGCCGTCCGGGGTTTCGTTTTTGACGTCCCCGCCGTCGCCCGCATCGTTTCTTCGTCCGGTTTCGCGATAGGAGCCGGACGGGTTGCCTGCCACCGTGAGCCAGCCGTCATCGGCATGCCGGTAGGGCGCCGAGCGGGCCGCCTTCCAGTGCCAGAGATCGCCTTTTTCTGCCGGGCTCCGGGTGGCAAGCTTCCACTGTTCCCGGGGCAGGTCTGCCGGGCTGTGACAGACCACGGCACAGCTTTTGGACGAAAACTGGTTGATCCTGTCGATCTCAAACAGCAGCGCTATCCGGTCCTCATCCCCTTTGAGGTGAATCCATTTTTCCCCGTCGAACTTCCACGACTCTTTGACAGTGCTGCGGGTCGGGTCCTCCCAGCTGAGAAGGAAGTAAAGCTCGTTGTCCGTGAACAGGGCTGTTGCAGAAACGGTTCCCTTGACATCGGCCATCTCCAGGCGGCCCGCGACGGGAACCTGCACCGGAGCGACGCGCTGCCAGGCAGGGTCGTCGATTCCGGCAGGCGGTGTTTTGACGTAGCGCGCCGTAATCGTCATGACTCCGGTGTCGTCCGGAGAGGGCGCCGCCGCAAAAACGACGGCGGCTCCTAAAAGTGCAGCGATCCCTGCGATCAACCACTTAGACATGACCCACCTCTTTGAGCGCCTTCCGATTCCAGTGAAGCCTTTTTGCAGCTCTGTGGGAGCGGCTTTCCAGCCACGATTCAGCCGTTGCAGCCGGGACTGCTTTGGCGAAGTCGACTCATCGAGGCTGAACGCCTCTCCCACACTAAATGATTGATTAGGATGGCGCAGCGCGCCCTACTTTGCTTTTTATGAAACCCTCAATGTTCAGGCCGCACGAAGTGCTCGACATACCCCATGACGGACAAGGCTGTCAGGGCGGCCAGAACAACCGTCGTTGCGATCATCACGCCCAGGCGCTTGGAAGGGCGGCGTTCAGGCGAGCGGTCCAGAAAGGGCAGCGCCCCAAGCAAAAAGACCAGCCCTCCGGGAATGATCGCCGATCCGAGGACCATGAACGGGCCTTTGAAAATGGCGACCAGTTGGTTCAAAGACAACACCCACCACTCCGGGCGGGGAATGAAAGCAGAATCAGTCGGATCGGCCGGATCACCCAGAGCGGCCGGCCATTGCCAGGCAACAAGCCCCAGCCCTATCGCGGCCACGATGAAAACCGCCAGCCAGCGGTTGACGATGGCCGGCAGGAAAGGGACTTTTACCCTTTGATCGGCATTGCCCGACAGGGGTCCCGAAAGCCCCCGGGTCGCCAGGAAATACATGTGTAATCCGATCAGCAGGACGAGGGCGCAGGGCAAGAGGAGAATGTGCAGAATGTAAAGGCGGGTCAAGGCGACAATTCCGGTCAAAGGGCCGCCGCGAAACAACTGTACTAGAAAATCGCCGGCCACCGGGATGGAGGCGATGATGCTGAAGCGCACCTGGGTGGACCAGTATCCCTTCTGGTCCCAGGGCAGCAGGTCGCCGGTGATGATGAAGAGCGGCATCACCAGGAGAAACAGCACCCCCGAAATCCAGACGGGTTGGCGCGGCGACTTGTAGGCGCCGACGACCAAGGCTCGCAGCAGGTGAAGCCCCATGACCATCAGCAGCAGGTTCCAGGCATAGTGATGCACGCCCCGGACCACATCCCCGAAGGGAAGGCTGAACTGGAAATAATCGACGCTGTCATAGGCTGTGCCCGGAACCGGGGTATAGGCAAGGGCCATCAAAACCCCGGTCAAGAACAGCAGGCCGATCAGCGCCAACTGCAAGGCTCCGAAGAAACGGTGCCAGCAGATGGCGTCCGCCGGCACCTGCATCTGGAGCAGCTGCGCGCAACACTCTCGGCCCGCGGCAGCGGTCGGCCTTTGCTCCGTGGTGTGAACCTCCGCTTCGCTCATTGCACCCCATCCCCGGTTTCCGGCTTGCTAAGGGGCGATTCGCTATTTTTTGAATTCCAGGGTCAGCGCCTCTGAATCATAAGAGTCATAGTCCTTGGAATCGTCGAACAGCGCCATGGCAAAATTGAATTTCTTCCTGGGATCGAAAACCACATCGTCATCGTTGCCGGTGTTGAGTTTGCGGGAGAGCATCACCGTCCAGGCGCCGTCGGCATAACGGCTGACGGCCTTGATGTCGGCGAACGACCCCTCCGCGGCCACCGGCATGCGGAAGGTGACGACATCCCCGGCCTTGAAGACCGAATAGTCGGTGATTTCGACCGCGTCGGCCGCCAGCAGAATGTTGTTCTTGCCGAGTTTCTTGCCCGGCGCCAGCATGTACTTGGGCTTGGTTTTGTCGTCCGTGATGTTCTGCTTGTCGCCGCCCTTGCCGGCATCCCCCTTCCGGCCGCCCTTGGTTTCGCTGATCTTGGCCAGGTAGCCGTCGTCGGCGTAGCCGGCAGGATCGGAGCGGGCCGCTTTCCAGTGCCACAGGTCGCCCTTCTCGGCATCGGTCGCGGTTCCGAACTTACCCTCCTTGGCGTTGGGCGCTCCAGCGGGAACGTGGCACACCACGGCGCAGCCCTTGGTTGCATAGTTATTGATGCGGTTGATTTCGAAGAGCAGCGAGATCCGGTCCTCGTCGCCCTTCTGCCGGGCCCAGTTCTGTCCGTCGTATTTCCAGGCCTCCTTGGTAACGCTCAGCGTGGCGTCTTTCCAGTTGAACCAAAAATAAATTTCGCTGTCCGTAAAAACCGCCTTGGTCGCCACGGACGCTTTCTTGCCCGCAAATATCTCCTTGCCGTCGAAGGGCACCTCAAGCGCCTTGATTTTGCCCCACGCAGGGTCATCCAGACCCGTGGGGGCGGCCTTGGAGTAGACGGAGGTTAACGTCTGTTTGGCGGCCCCGGTGACGCTGCCTGAGAAGATGAGCAGCCCGGCGAATCCCAGCAGGGCGCAGGTGAGAATTCCAAGTTTTAATCCTTTTTGCATGACTTGCCTCCTTGACGGCCCAAGTGTGGGCTCGGGTTAAAGGGTAATGTGAACCATCAGCTTGCCTTCTTCGATTTTGTGCGGCAGGAGGGTAAGCGGTTTTTTCGGAGGGCCTCCCGCCGGCTGCCCGTTGGGGTCGAACAGGCCGCTGTGGCAAGGGCACAGGAACATGCCTTTCTCCTTATTCCAGATCACGCTGCAGGCCAGGTGGGAACAGGTTGAGGAAAAGATCTTGACGCCAGCCTTGTCATCGGATTTGGCCCAGACAAACCCCCGCTGCGGCAGATCCTGCCAGCCGTCCTTCACCATGAACTCGTAGGACAGCATGCTGAAATCATCCGGGGTCAGCTTGTCCGCCTGGCCGAAATCGACCCACTTGCCGACGCCTTTTTTGAGAGAGGGGAGGACAACGGTCGACACAATGGGTATGGCCGCCAGAACGACTGCGCCGCCTGCCAATAGAGATGTCGTGAGAAAGGCGCGCCGCGAGATTTGAAACCGTGTTTCCGACGAGGCCTTCTGAGGATGGGGGAGATGGTTCTCGACCATGTTCTGCCCCTTCAGGTAGGAGGAAAGAAACCGCTAGATAAAAAAAATAACATTCACAAAAAGAAATTTTATTTATAAATGCCACGTTGTGGAGATGACAGTCAATAGAAATCGATCAGGTCGGGAAAACTTTTTTAACGTATCTACCGATTTGCTGGATGGCGTCTACATAAGAAACCTGCGTGCACCAGCCCAGCTCAATTTTCGCTTTGGAGGTGTCCACGTGGTTGTCTCTGCCCATCAGGCCGGCGGCCAGGCGGGTGACGGGCGGTCGCAGGCTCAGGGGTGTGCACAATGTTTCCATAACGTATCCCAGACTCCAGGCCAGTGGGAAGGGAATGTTTCCTCTCGGTTTTTTCCCGATGAGGGCGGACAGGTCGGTCAGGTAGCGTTTCCAGCTGACCAGCCAGTCGTCGCAAAAATGGTAGGTCCGGCCAGCGGCTGCATCACGGGTACCGGCCATGATTATCCCGTCCACGAGGTTGTCCACGTATACCAGGCTTGCACTGCAGCGCCCCTGGTCGATCAACGGTATCCCCATAAACGTGAAGAAATGGCGGCAGACATCATCGACCCATGGGCTGCGGGGACCGATGACGTTGGAAGGCCGCACGATGGTACACCCCCGGGGGAAACGGTCGCAGTTCATTCCTACAAGTACCTCGGCATCCAGCTTTGCGTCGCTGTATGGGATTCCCGACTTGAAGCAAGGGTCGTCTTCCTTTTGGCCTCGGAGGTGTCGGCCCGGGCCGCAGGCGGTGATGGAGCTCACCTGGACAAAGCGGCCGGCCTTGCCGGCGCAGGCCTCGAGCATGTTCCGGGTGCCTTCCAGGATGGGCTCATAGAACTGCTTCTTCGAGCCATAGTCCGAGACCCGGGCAGCTAGGTGGAAAACCACTTCCGCGCCGTCGGCCAGCCCGGCCAGGCTCTCCGGGACCAGGATGTTGCCTGTGTGAGTTTCGGAGATGTACCCGGCAATGTGGCCATAATCGCGACCGGGCCGCACCAGGGCGCGGACTTTCCACCCGCCGGCCCTCAATTCCCGGCATAGGACCGTCCCGATGCACCCGGTTGCCCCTGTCACAACGGCCTTCATGACACGCGTAAGTCCTTCACGAAGTGTCACTTGGAATCATTTTCCATGAACATTTTATCCATGAAAAATGGATCATCGAAGTGGCGTTCGCCCACGAAGGCCACCGCATGACGCCCCCATTGGCGCATGGCGCCGGGGGAGACAACGCCCGTGGGCCAGAGGATCCAGCGCTCCAGCCTTTCGCTCCCCGGTGCGAGACTGTCCGGGCTGAACATGCTCCGGTGGCCTCCCTTGGTATCGGGAAGGCTGCGAAGCACGCCGTAGTCCGCAAGAGCGTAGGCCGCCGTTTCAGGCTGCGGCCGGCTGGCTGCCGAGTAGAGGTGCCGGACATAGTGCGCTCGGCTTTCCATGCCCAACGTGATGAGCTCTTTTGAAGGCGATAGCTCAGGCGCCTTGAGGATCAGTGGGGGTTCGGCATAGTCGATCTTTTCACGAACCTTTAGCCGCCGGGTGGGGTAGGCTTCGTAGTAGCAGCCGCAATTGTGAATCGTTTCGTAAAGCAAGGGTTCCCCGTTTTTGTCCAACGTCACACGGTAGTTCACCCCGTCGAGCAGCCCCCCGTAAATGTCCAGGGCATGCTCCTTGGGCCGTGCGGGAAACCAGATGATGTAATTCAGCTGGGTGAGGGTCTCTTTGCCGAAACGCGTAAATGAGAGCAGCGTGTATGTCCGAGGCTGCCGGGTGTCGATGTCAAGCTTGCCACCAGGGGATAGGAACGGCTTTCCAATGCGGTCGAAGTCGGCTTCCGTCTGAACTTCCCAAATCGGGGAATACATTTGAAAGAGGGCTTCCAGGTCGGTTGAAGAGTAGTTCGGTATTCCCAGGGCATCGCGTTTGGTTGACGTGACGATTCGGCTTACGTCCGGCAACTCACCTGTTTTCGCCGGAACGTAGCGAATGGTTTGCCAGCCGACCGGGGGCTCGGTGGAGAACGTCTTGCGGGCCTCGGCATGCCAGTTCGACACCCCATGCGACACAAACAAACTAGTCAGCGGGTAGAGTCCCAGGACCCGCGGCAGCGTCAGGTACTCATCGGGCGCGGTGACTCCTTTGCGTAGCGCTGCCTGTTGTTCACTATCTTGGAAATCCGCTGCTTTTAGAAGGTTGCCGCAACTGGCGACCCTGGCGTTGAGACCGACCTGGTCGTTTGCCGAGCCGGGCGCCGCGGGAAGATTGGCGATTTCAAACCGGCGAGCCTCCTGATCGAGCGCCTGCATCCGGTCCACCCATGCACCGAAGGCGGCCTTGTCCCCGGCCTCCTCGCGAAAGGATGCCAGAAAACGATTCACCCGCAAATAGGGGTACCCCTCCACCCTGAAGGCACCGGGGTCAAGAACCTGGGCGTCCATCGTGCGTTGATCAAGAGAGGCAAAAAAATCTGCACACCCCCCAAGCGGGTCGACACCGCCAACCCGAGTCGAGCGGGTGGGAGCGGGTACAATGGCACACCCGGATAGAAGAAGCGCAAAAAGGACGAATGTGAATATGCGCTGAAGCCCCAAAAAGTGTACCTTGGACATGGTCTCATCTTCTCCTTGCTTCTTATCCTGCTCTCAGAGGCGGGCTCCTTTATCCAAAGCCGGAAAACCTCTCCTGAAAAGGTCGCCTTTTTGCAAGCCTGTGGGAACGGCATCTTGCCGCGATAATATCGTGGCTGGAGTTACTTCGCCGAAGTGTCTTTGGCTACGAAAGCCGGGAGTGAGTCTTCTATTGCTGTTAGACAGTATGGCAGATAGTGCGATAGCATGTAGCAGGCTGCCTATCAAGCTGATTAACATGGCGCCTCACACTCTGATTAACAATCAGAAAAATTAAATTTGCCGCAACCGGGTATCCACAATCTGCCGTCCCTCGGGCTCTTCCGGCGCCGAAACTTGACACTTGTCCATAGACAGGTTACAGTCTATCATGATCAAAAGTTTTAGGCACAAGGGTCTAAAACGGCTATACGATACCGGGAGCCTGCAAGGTATAAAGCCTGAGCATGCCAATCGAATGCGTTTGATACTGGCCCGGCTTGACGCCAGCCAATCGCCGCAGGACATGGGATTGCCGGGGCTCAATCTACACCCATTGAAAGGCCAGCATAAGGGCTTCTGGGCCGTTTCGGTTTCAGGCAACTGGCGGGTTATTTTCAGGTTTGAAAACAGCAATGCCGTTGATATCGATTATCTCGATTATCACTAAGGAGTTAACAACATGGTAATGTATGATCCACCCCATCCCGGCGAAGTGATAAAGGAGCTATGCCTGCAACCTTTGGGATTAACCGTGACGGATGCCGCCAAAGGTTTAGGAGTATCCCGGAAGACGCTGTCCGCCCTGCTGAATGGCCGTTTCGGGGTCTCGCCGGAAATGGCGATCAGGCTTTCCAAAGCCTTTGGCGGCAGTGCGGAGAGCTGGTTGGTTCAGCAAGTCCAATATGATTTGTGGCAGGTGATGCAGAAGACCGATGAAATTGAGGTAAAGACTTTCGCCTCTTGACGCAGGAATGCGAATAGAAAAAGTTTGGAATTTTCAGTGGTAAACAGCGGAGAAAAATCAAGCCGTTTTAGCGGTGAAGTCCCGCACTGAGTATCACGACGGAAACCGGCCACCGATTTCGATCGATTCCGGTCACCGGGCAGCGGTCGAAAAACCAGCCAATAGAACCCCTCCCCCCTTATCTAAATTTTATGATAAGTCTTGACA
>Ga0209450_10002053_pt1 | contig 10150 bp, 6 predicted proteins | sample FrelakmetLWP11LW_FD_187149 | JGI IMG/M metagenome (GOLD analysis project Ga0209450, IMG submission 187149) | Freshwater lake sediment microbial communities from the University of Notre Dame, USA, for methane emissions studies - LWP11 LW (SPAdes)... | ecosystem: Environmental > Aquatic >...
GCCCGAGGCGGTGGGCGTCACCACCACCACGTCGTGGCCGTCGTGCACCGCATCCCAGGCCTCGCGCTGGTGGGAGTACAGGCGGAAAATGCCTCGTCGCTCCAGCGCCGTGCGCAGCGCGGGGTCGAGTTCGGCCGGGAAATCCGCATGGCGGCCCTCCCGCGCCGGCAGCGACAGCTGCCCCGTGATGCGGCCGCCGTGCTTGCGGCACAGCGCGCCGGCGAAGTCCTCTATCGGTTTTTCTGGCGTTTTCTGACGGGTCGCTACTGGCATGGTGGACAGCTTGGGCATAGCATGATCCCGTCCGGTTCTGCCCAGAGGCTACGAAACCAATGGAGAACAAACAAGACGGCAAGAAGACACGCGGCCGCGCCAAGGCCGCCGGGCCCGACGAACGGCAGCTGGACCTGTGGTCCGCGGGCGCGCCTGCGCCGGCACCCGCGCCGGAGACGGCGTCGAGGATTGACCCACAAGCTGATGAAGAATATACGGTTTCCGATCGTTCTCCGGCCTCTGCGGCGCCGCTCGTCAAGGCTGAACCGCCCCAGGCGATCGCCTCGGCCCAGCCAGCACCTGCGCCCCGGTCGATTGTCGAAAGGAGAACGGAGAGCACCACGCCACCCGCCCCGCCGCTGGCGGTGGCCCGCATGCTGCCGCCTTCCCTCCCCGCGTCGACCCCGAAACCTTCCCCGGCGGAGGCATCAGCGGCGCAACCTGCACCGACTGCGGCGCCGGCACTGCGTGGCGTCAGCGCGCCCGCCGCGGTGGCAACGCCGGCGCCCGCGCGCTCCCGCGCCACCGCCCCGCTGGCTGGCGCCGAGCGACTGCCCCCGCTCACCCGCCGCCAGCACGACCTCCTGATCTACCTGCGCGAGCGCCGCGCCCGCGGCGACCGCGCGCCCTCGCTGGGCGAGATCTGCAAGGACCTCGGGCTCGCCTCGCGCGGCTCCCTGCACAAGCAGGTCGTGGCCCTGGTCGAAGCCGGCCTGGTCGAGGCCATGAACGGCAAGCAGCGCGGCGTGCGCCTCATGGACGCCGCCAACGACGCCGAAGGCGCCGTGCCGATGCTCGGCGCCATCGCGGCCGGCCGCCCGATCGAGGCATTGATCCGCGACGAGCTCGTCGCCCTGCCCGCCTGGCTGCGCGTGCCCGGCCCCTGCTATGCCTTGCGCGTGAAAGGCGATTCGATGCGCGACGCCGGCATCCTCGACGGCGACGTGGTGGTGGTCGAGCAGCGCCAGCACGCCCGCAACGGCGAGACCGTGGTCGCCCTGATCGATGGCGAAGCGGCGACCTTGAAGCGCATCGAGCAGACCCCCGGCGAGGTCGTCCTGCACGCCGAGAACCCCGCCTATGTCCCGCAGCGCTACCGGCCGGAGCAGGTGGCCATTCAGGGCGTTCTGGTGGCGGCCTTGCGGCGGTACTGACCCGAGGCACCGGCCGGACCGACTCGGCCGCCGGGAATCAGTGCGGCAACGAACTGCTGCAGAGGGCGTCCGGCGCCGCTTCGGGCTCCGGCGCGATGAGGGGCCTGACCGTCACGAGCGCCCGGTCGCCGCCCTCGCGGCGGCGTGCGCGAGGGCGGCGCCTCCGGGACCTCGGGCAAACCTGCAAGGCAGGCATGCACTTTCGAGGCTTGTCCTGTTTCGGCCATCGGCAACATTCTGGGCTCCTTTGATTCTTCCGGGAGCGGCCCGTGTCCTACGATCGTCCAAGGTCCAAGCGTCTTTCGATGCCTGCAATCGCCCTCGGGGCCGTCCTGCTCACCTTGCTGTTCGGCTGCGCCACCACGCGGACTACGGCGCCATCGTCGGAACTCGTGAGCACCGGCTGGAGCGACCCGTCGGCGCTGGCGCCCGCCGCCGATTTCGACGCCTACGTCGCCGGCATCACGGATGAGCTGCGCAACCATCGGGTGCCCTTCGATCCAACGAAGGCGGCGATCGAACTGAGCCTGGTGGCGCCCTTCCGGATACGGCCGAGCCAGGGATGCGCCTCCGGCGCGCCCCGCGGCATCGCGATCCTCGTCCACGGACTGTCCGACACTGCGTTCGCCATGCGCGACCTTGCGGTGTCGCTTTCTCGGCAGTGCCTGGAGTCGCGCGTACTGTTGCTGCCCGGACACGGTACGCGGCCGGCGGACCTGATGGTGGTCGACCACAACGACTGGCTCGATCACGTCGAGGCCGCCGTAGCGCAGGCCGGACGCGAGAGCAACTTCGTGGTGGTCGCGGGCTTCTCCCTCGGCGCCGTCCTCGCGCTCAGCGTGGCCGCCGACGCGCCCGACGACGTCGATGCGGTAATCGGCCTGTCGCCAGCCTACCGGATCAACTCCTCCCTTCTTGCGCGCCAGGCACGATGGCTCGCTGTATTCCGTCCGTGGCTAGACGTCGATCCGCGCGAAGAGTTCGCACGGTACGAGGCAATGCCGACGCGCGGCATCGCCTCCACCATGGCGCTGATCGACAGCATGGATTCCCGCGTCAGGCGGCAGGGTGCGGTACGGACGCCCTGGCTGGTCGTCCAGAGCGAGGACGACGAGGTGATCGACGTCGCCAAGAACCGGCGTTTCTTCGATGCGAACGCCCGCGATCCCCGAAGCGTGCTCGTCAACTATCACTCCGACCGGGGCGAACGGAACCCCGGCGACCGCGTGATCTGGCTCCCCGCCGCCCATGACCCGTTCAGGGTGATCGGACTCTCGCACCTCGCGGTCCACATCTCACCGCAAAACCCGCACTACGGGGTCCTGGGCACCTACCGCAACTGCGGTAGCGCGCCCTTCCGCCCGGAGGACGACGTGCAGTCCTGCCGGCGGGCGGAGCAGGTCTGGTACGGCGCCGGAGGCCAGACGCCGCCTGCCGGCGTGGCCGGCGCCCGGGCGACGTTCAACCCTCACTTCACGGACCTGGAGCGGCGGATCGGCGAGTTTATCGACCAGGCGGGCGCCCGTCGCTGGGGCGAGGGCGTGGCATCCCACTGAGAAACGTCGTGCCGCCCCACTTCATCGCGGCAGGCATCGCACCTGCTGCGCCAGCACGCAGGCACTTCGCCGCCCTGCGGAACGGTCGCGGGCTGGCTCGGCGACAGCACGGCCGCCGAACTGGTTCCGGCCGCGACTCCCCCACCCGCGGGCCGCGCGCCGCCATCATCCAGGCGGATCGGCGTTCGGATCGGCCCGCGCACCGTGCCGAACCCGGCTCGATCGGCCGGCCGGCCAAGGATCAACGACCCACGGCAGGCCGACTCCAACGACCGTGGCACCCCGTTCCCATCCCAGACCCACCGATCGGAGCACTTCCATGGCACCACCCGAGATTCCCGGCAGCGACCGGACGATTCCCCGCAGTCTTCTGTTGGCGGCCGGAGGCATCCTGCTCCTGCAGGGACTGGGCATCTTCGCGCCGATGGCCGTGCTGGGGGGCGCGATCCAATGGCCGGACAGCCTCGACTTTCGGCCGGCGCAGATGTTGCCGCTGCTGCGCGAGCAGCTTGACAGCGTGCGGCTGGGTTATGGGCTGTATCTCGGCTACTCGCTGCTCTTCCTGGTGTCCGGGGTCCTGACCGTTCGCCTGGCGGCGCGTCCCGGCCCGCTCGGCGCGCTGGCGCTCATCGCCATCGGCGCGGCGGCGGCCTCCGCGCTCGCACGGACGATTGGCATCGTGCGCTGGCTGACGGGGAGCGCGGCCCTGGCCGAGGCCCACGCCGACCCCAGCCTGTCCGCGGAAGGCCGCGCCGCGATCGAGACCATGCAGTCCGCCATCAATGCATGGGGCGGCGCCATCGGGGAGTCACTGGGCGTCGCCGCCTTCGCCGCGATCTGGGCCGTCGCCGCCAGCCTCGTGATCCTGCGCGACCGGCGGCTGCCGGCGTGGGCGGGAGTGACGGGGCTGTTCGCCGGAGTGCTCGTGGCCCTGCCCGGTCTCGAACTGTTCGGGATCGCGCCGCCGGTCTCGATCGTGGTTTCCACGACGGGGATCCAGCTCTGGTTCATGGCCCTCGGTGTGCTGTTCGTGCGGCGCGCGCTGGAGCGGCCCGCTTGAGGGCAAGGGGCACGGGCGTGAGACGACTGGAACTGCGGGCCTTCGGTGCCCCGGAAGTCATCCGGCTGGTGGACGACGAAGCGCCGCCGGAGCCGGGCCCGGGCGAGGTGCGGGTCCGGGTCGAGGCGTCGAGCCTTGCCTTCACCGACACGCTCATCCGCCGCAATCTCTATCCGGTGCTCAAGCTCCGCCTGCCCCTGACTCCGGGCTACGACTTCATCGGCCGCATCGACAGTGTGGGCCCGGGCGTGGCCCGATGGCGCGTCGGCGACCGCGTCGCCGATCTCATCCAGACCGGCGGCAACACGACCCACCTGGTGCGACCGGCCGCCACGCTGGTTGCCGTGCCGCAACGGCTCGACGCGACGCGGGCGGAACCGCTGGTCCTGAGCTATCTGACCGCACATCAGGCCCTCTTCCGCGAAGCCGAGGCCAAGCGGGGCGACCAGGTCCTGGTCTACGGAGCCACCGGCGCCGTGGGCATGGCCGCGCTCGACCTCTGTCGGGCCTTCGGCCTGCCGGCGGTCGGCGTTGCATCGGCCCGGCGCGAGCGGATCGTGAACGGCCTGGGCGCGGCATTCGTTGCCTATGACGAACCCGATTCAGCAGGGAAACTGGACCGGCTTGCGCGCGAGCGCAAGGGCTTCAGGGTGATCATCGACGCCGCCAGAGGCGAGGCGCTCTCTTCCGTCATGTCGCGGCTCGCACCGGACGGCAGGCTCGTGGTGCTGGGCTTCAGCGCGCCATTCCGCGACGCCCGCAGGAACGGCAGGCAGCAGCCGGGCCTGATGGCGCGGCTGGGTTTCGCCTTCGACTTCCTGCGGATCAAGTGGCTGGCCTCATGGCCGGGCACCTCGCGGCGGATCAGCTTCTACGACATCGTGCAGCGTCGGGTCCGGCGTCCGGACGATTTCCGGGACGACCTCACCACGCTGTTCGACCTGCTCGAGGACGGCCGCATCTCACCACGCGTGCAGACCGTGTTCAGGCTGGATGAGGCGGTCGAGGCGCATCGCCTGATCGAATCGGGCCGGGTCGTGGGCCGGCTCGTGCTCGACCTGGCATCGCCGATCGGTGACGGAGGCGGAGGCGTCGCCTATCCTCGCGCCGAATCGCGCAAGACAGCGGCGACACCACTGCGTGACGCCGTCCGAGGATGAGGATGCGGCGGCCGTCTGCCGCATCGTCCTCACACGCAGGATGTGGATCGGCGCAGGATGTGAGGATGTGGACAAGCAGTGCCGCCGAACCAGTGCTCCCGGCGGATCGATCGCGCGGACGACCGATGCACGGGAGCGGCTCCTGAGTGAAGCGCGACACCGAAGTCGGGAAAGCGCGGTGACGCGCGCTTCCGACACCCTGCTACCGGTCCGGGCGGCTGGACTGCTCGGCCGCACTCGCACCGGCTTCCGGCTCGACGAACTCGGGCGTCAGCGGCAGCGCAAAACGCGCCAGGCGCACGCCGGTGTCGATCTTGCCGAAGGAGGCGACGCAATTGGCCTCGCTCTTTCGCTGCGTCGACTGATCGACTCGCTCGCGGCGTCGACCATTGCCGTGGTCGCGCAGCAGGCCGCGAACGTCGCGGCCGAGGACGTCGGAAAGGGCGTAGGCGTCACCGATCCTCGATGGCGTCGCATTGGTGGTGAAGGCGTTGGCGCCCTGCGCCCAGCGCAGGGCGAGCACATCGGAGCCGTCCGCCGTGCTGGCGACCACGTCGACGCTCAAGCCCCCCATGCCTGCCGGCCAGCGGGGTGTGAACGGCACTGGCGAGAGCACCCCCGTGACCAGGGAGACGACCGCCGAGCCACGGTTGGTCACGCCAACACCGGTAATCTCGCTCCTCAGCGCGATGTCCGCAGGCTGGTCAGCGGCGACGAGCTCGAAGAAACTGGCGCTGCGCATGCAAAGGGCACGCCCCACGCCCGCGAGGATCACGTCGCGCTCACGAGGCGAAAGGTCGGCGTCCGCACCGTCTGCGAAAGCGGGAGGCTCGATCCGCAGCGTCCTTGAACGCGCGATCGCCGCGCGGTCGATGCGTTGCTCCCGGGACGACTGGGGGCGATCACGCTCCCGATCGAGCTGCGCATCCGGCGCGATCAGGCTGCCCGGGACGCCTTTCGGCGCGGTCGCACAGGCGGACATCAAGGCTGCGCACGGCAGGATCAGTGCCGCCACAGGAAGCGGAAGGGAACGGGCCATTGCGTTGCTCACATGGGGAACCAGTGGCCATGTTCATCCGGCCGTCCCCCGGCTGCCATTCCCGAGAGCTGCAAGCCAGCTATACGGGGCTGGCGCATCGACGGCCCGCATCACCCGTCCGCCGCCCGGCCTGCGGCCAGTTCGCGTTCCAGTTCCGACGCGAGGAAATCGAAGACCACCCTGATCGCCGGATTGCCACGGATCTCGTTGTGCACGACCAGCCAGACCGGCATGACCGGCCCCACCTCGGGCAACACCCGGACCAGGGACGGGTCCCTCTGCGCGATGCTGTCGGTGAGGAATCCGATTCCCAGGCCCGCGCGGACCAGTTGCCACACCACCAGCTGGTCGTCGGTTCTGACCTGGAAGTTTTCGCGAGTCGCCATGACGCCGCCCTCCGCGAACCCGCGCAGCAGTACGTCATCATCGATGAGTCCGATCAGATCGTGCTGCAGCAGTTCCGCCGGACGAACCGGCTGGCCGCGACGCTGGAAGTAGTCGCGGGAGGCATACGCACTGACCTTGGAGACCCCGAGCCTGCGCGCGACCACACTGCCCTGCTCGGGAGCCAGCATCCGCACGGCGATGTCCGCCTCGCGCCGCAGCAGGTTCGCCACCGCGTTGGTCGACTGGATCTCGACGTGGATCTGCGGATGCACAGACCGCAGGCGCTGGACGATTTCCGGCAGGACGACGTAGGCCATCGTCTGGCTGGCACTGATCCGCACCGATCCGGAAACGTCCTCCCGTAGGCTGTACAGGGCCCGGGCGACGGCGTGCGCGCCATCGGCCATTCTCTGGGCGTCCTCGGCAATCCGGAGCGCCACCCGAGTCGGAGACAGGCCGCGGCCCGTCCGCTCGAACAGCGCGCATCCCAATTGGGACTCCAGCTGGGCGATGTGCCTGCCGATGGTCGGCTGGGTGGTGTGCAGGCGCTTCGATGCCCCCAGCAGGCTTCCGGCCTCCATGACCGCAAGGAATGACCGGATCAGGGTCCAGTCGAAGTCCGGTTCACTCATCGGGCATGTCCCTCACAACGACCGGGCCGGCGGCTGATGACGACTGACGCACATGCAAGCAGCCTCGAAGAAGACTCCGCCCACGGAGTCCGTCCGCTGTGCCTCTCGTGACGGCTCTCCACCAGGAGCTTCGGCTCCAGCGCGTTTGAGTCCTCGCCCCTCATCACGGCACCTTGAACACCTTCATCACCTCATCGCCGAGGTGGTTGATCACCTTGACCGCGATGCGGCCGGAGGTGGGCTTGTCGAAGGGGCGGGAGATCGCGCTGTTGAGGGTGGCCCAGGCGTCGGGGTCGATTTCGGCCTTGAGGGTGGTCTTGAGGGCCTTGTAGGGGTCATTGGCGCCGAGGACGTAGGCGTGGCGGACGAAGAAGGATTCTTCGTTGTAGTCGGTGTCGACGAACCAGCAGGCGATGCCGTCGGGGCCGTCGCTGCGGACTTCGCCGGTGTTGGGGTGGAAAACGTCGACGCCGTTGACCTTGACGCGCAGCTGGCCGGGTTCGCCGTCGGGGCCGGCGTCGAGGATCTCGATGTCGGGTTCGCCGAAAATGACGAACAGGTTGCCCTTGCCGGTGTTCTTCAGGTCTTCGGCCATGTGCAGGTCGGCGTTCATGCGCGCCTTGAGCACGGGGATGCGGCCGAGCTTGGCGAACTCGCTGGCGTGGGCATCGTAGTTGAAGGCGCAGGCGATGAGGACGTCGAAGCCGGCCTCGGCGGCTTCCTTGGCCGCGTCGACGAGGTCGGGGCGAGCGACGGTACCGAACTCCGGGCCGATGAAGATGGCGGCGCGCTTCTCGGTGTGGCCTTCGATGTACCGGCCTTCGGCACAGACCAGTTCACCCGGCCAGGGCGTGAGCGCGGTGAAGTTGATCTTGTCCTGCTTGTGCGCCTGCTGCACGCCGGCGACCTTGAGCGTGTCGAGAATGATGGCGATGAAGTTGCGCTCGGGACCGTAGTCGCCCCGGCCGTCGGCGGCGCCATCGATCAGCTCGTCGTTCTCGTCGACGCCGAGCACGCGGTGCGGGGACAGGCTCTCGACGGTGAAGGGGCCGGCGACGCGGACCTTCTTCCTGTCCTCGTAGGGCTTGTCGTAGAGGTATTCCGACTCCGCCTTGGCGGCGATGGACGCGTCGATCTCCTTCTGGCGGGCGATGCGCTGCTGCCACCAGTCGGCGTGCGCCTGCCTGACTTCGGCCGGCCACTTGGAGTCGGCGTCGCGCGGGATTTCCCATTCCTCCCAGGTCTTTTTCAGCGCCTTGTTCAGGAGCTCGCGAAGCGGCTCCAGCGTTTGCTGGTGGCGGTCCCAGATAACATCGATCTCGGCGTTGTTGGCGATGGACTTCAGCGTAATGTGCGGCACGCGCTCGTAGACGAAGCCTTGGCGGATGTTGCCGCGCACCGGCTGGCTACTGGGCGTGCTACGGGTGAGTTCGGCTTCCTTGAGCTGGCCTTCGCGGCTGTCGGCGAGCAGGTAGTACGGGTAGCGCGCGCCCATGATACGGGCGCGGGCCAACGCAAGCGCGACGCGTGATGTGTCGATGGTGATCCAGCGGCGGCCCCATTGCTCAGCCACGTAGGCGGTGGACCCCGAGCCACAGGTCGGGTCGAGCACGAGGTCGCCCGGATCCGTTGTCATCAGGATGCAGCGCTCAATGACTCGCGGCAGAGTCTGAACCACATAGATTCGATCCGCACCGAATCCTGACGTTTGAGTGTCCGTCCAGCTATTTGTAATCGGCGTAACCGGGTAGTCATCCAAGAAGTAGGCAAAGCGCAAATTCTCTCCCTGTGGAAACAGACGGCCAGTTAGTGCGATTCGCTCAGTTCCTTCCGTCTTTACGCTCCAATGTCGACCGAGAGTTGGCCGAAACCACTTGCCCTGGTATTTGACGGGCCTGTCTGATTCACTTGGCCCCATTGATACAAGGGGGTACGGCTGAAAAATCTTCTTGGGCTCGACTCCATGCTGCTCAAACCACGTCAGGGCAGCACGTCGACCGTCCTCCGACTCACCGTACTTGTATTGGGTCGCGCCCGCCTCACCAGGCTCGCGTTGGAAGTACAACGGTCTGTACTTCGTAGCAGCAGATCTTGCATACCAGAGCAGGGAGTCTGAGACCGATGCGATGTATGAACTGCTATGGCCACCCGTAGTCTTGAACTTGATCTCTGCTCGAAAGTTTGCGTCTCCGAAGACTTCATCCAGCACCGCTCGCACTCGGTGCACGTTCTCATCGCCAATCTGCACAAAGATCGAGCCCGACTCCGTCAGCAGGTCCCGCGCCACCGTCAGCCGGTCGCGCAGGTAGGTCAGGTAGGAGTGGATGCCATCGCGCCAGGTATCGCGAAAAGCCTTCACCTGCTCCGGTTCGCGCGTGATGTGCTCGGCGTTCCCGTCCTTGACGTCACGGCTGGTGGTCGACCACTGGAAGTTGCTGTTGAACTTGATGCCGTAGGGCGGATCGAAGTAGATGCACTGCACCTTGCCGCGCAGGCCCTCGCGCTCGGCGAGGCTGGCCATCACCTGCAGCGAATCGCCGAGGATCATGCGATTGGCCCAGTGCGCATCGTGCTGGTAGAACTCGGTGCGCGCGGCCTCGCTGGGCAAGCCGTTGAAGTCGGCGAAGAGGTCGACCATCGCGCCCTGCTGCTCGCGGGCCTCCTGCGCGCGGCGCTGCTCGCTTTGCCGGCGCAGGTCGTCGATCAGCACTTTGGGGTGCACCTTCTCCTGGATGTACAGAGGCGGCGCGTGCACGACCAGGTCGGACCAGTCCTGCTCGTCCTTACCGCGCCAGACCAGCTGCGGGTCGAGGTCGCGGTTGCGGCGCGCGTAGGCCACCCGCACCGGCGACTTCTCGTCCTGCGCCAGCACCGACTGGTACTCGGCGG
>Ga0209450_10002054_pt1 | contig 10144 bp, 10 predicted proteins | sample FrelakmetLWP11LW_FD_187149 | JGI IMG/M metagenome (GOLD analysis project Ga0209450, IMG submission 187149) | Freshwater lake sediment microbial communities from the University of Notre Dame, USA, for methane emissions studies - LWP11 LW (SPAdes)... | ecosystem: Environmental > Aquatic >...
CAAATGATAACAATATCCGAATAAATTCCATACCTATCTAGCTTTGAAAACCGCAGATGGGCCTTTGCCAAATTGATCACATAAACCGATTGATAACATTATCAGTGATTATGTACCGTTTTTGAGCAAACGCAATTTGATCAGTTGAACCTTATTAATTTTTTTCAGACATCCATTCTTTTGGGATTTCTTCGCAACGGATTTTGTCCAAAACTAATTCAAAACGGAAGACACATAATATTTATGGAAGTATCAATTATGAACATGAGATTTCTAAAAAGTAATTTATTCATTAACCAAACAGAATTTGATTTAATTTCAACTTATAATTTAAAAATAGATTATCTTTTTTTCCCAGATCAATTTAATGTTGAACAAAATTATAACTATTTTGGCTCAGTACCTTCTGACAAATACTTTTATTCATTACAAGACTCTTCGGAACTAAAACTAAGAAAACAAATGTTTATTAATAATTTAAGAGCCCAAAAATATCAATGGCATTTTCAAAGAGAATTAAGCTATTATTGTGAGCAAAATTTATGGATATTATTAAATGCATTTTTACTCTTTGTGAATGACTGCCTAGAATTTGAAATATTACTTAAATCAACGCTACCTCAAATTGATTCAATAAGTGAAAATTATCTCCTACCTTTTGGATATCATATTTGTTCTTTATCAAGTTATGCTTTTAAACTATTTAAATTACTTTATTTAAATTATGAAAATATTTTTTGCGTAAAAAATGAATATGGCTTTAATGGAAAAAATGTCAGCAGGTTAGAACATGATTGGGGTTCCTATTTATGCTTTGAAAATCCTGAAAAAGAATTTATAACTGCATTTAATTCTAAATTTAGTCATAAATATTTCAAAGAAGCCATTCCCGATTTATATAGTCCAAAAACTAAAGAGTGTATCTTCATAAATGGTTGCTCCGCACATAGTCATTTTGATAAGTGTCTTATCAACAAATGTTCAACAAAAGATTCAATTAATATGTATGGAGAAAAATTCCAAACAGCAAATGAAGTATTTGAAAGCAAATTATACAAATTATTAGAAAATAATCCAAATTCTGTAGATAAAATAACTATCCTATGGGAATGTCAATTTAATTTAATTAAAGAAACAAATTCATATCAAAAATTTTCCAAAGCTCTTTTAAAGCCCCATCCATTATTGCGTCTCAAACCTCGTACCTGTATTAGAGGAAGTTATTCTGATGTTTATAAATTAAAATGGATTAAGAAAGAAAACCCAAATGAAAATTTATATTTTTTAGATGTAAATGGACTTTTTAGTTACGCATCAGTACTTTTCCCATTTGTTGTTGACAATTATGACATTATAATTGGAGATGAAATAAGCAAAATTCACATAAACGATAATAATCTTTATTATAATAATTCAAAAATGCATGGTTCTATACTTTTAACAATTTTACCACCAAAAAACTTGTTTCGTCCATATTTACAATACAGAACTAAATCTAATAAGGTTGTTCTTACACTCTGTTCAAAATGTTGTGAAAATTTTTCAATTATTTGTAAGCATTCTGATATTGACCGTGCTATAACGTCTTGTTACTTTATATCTGAAATTAATGCCGCTCTTAAGTATGGATATAAGATTATGTTTATTTATGAATGTCACAATTTCAAAAATGTTTCATTTGTACTCAGAGATTTTGTAACAAAACTTAATGTTCAGAAACTTAAGCATTCTAATCTTTTCAAAAACTGTAAAACAAACGAAAGTAAAAAAAAAATATGTGAAGAATTAAACAACAAAATGAAATTGGAACCACCATTCAATTTAACCGTAACTAATGTTCAACCAAACGAAAGTAAACGTTTTCTTTTTAAACAATTTGCTAATAATTTTTTTGGAAAGTTTACTCAAAATGTTAACAAACCTCAAACAGTTTTTGTTCGATCACAGAATAATTTAGAACAGTTGTATTTTTCTAATAACTCTGAAATAGTTGATTTTTACTGTTTAAATGATGATATTTGTCAAGTTCAAATCTTGAAAAAAGAATCAAACGCAGTACCTAACTTAAAATCAAATTTATATATTGGAGGTGAAATAGTTTCATATGCACGTCAAATTATTTATGAACATTTAAATGAAATTGAAAAGACTGGTGGCAAAATATTTCAGGTCGAATGTGACTCTGTAATATTTTCATTTCCTATTGATAAACCATTACCTGTAAATATATCTGATTGTCTAGGCGACTTTAAATTTGAAATTGAAGGTGAAATATTAAGCTATTATTCTTTTGGACCCAAAAATTATGCTATTACATTCAAAGATGATTGTAACAAAATTAAAACGATCACAAAAATTAGTGGATTATCATTAAAAAATGCCATTTTTGAAAACGAAATACCTGAATCTTTATTTAATGAATTTTTAAAAAATTTTGAAACTTTACAAACAAAATGTTTGCCCCAACTTAGAACAAAAAAGAAAAAATTTCAAATTAACTCTATTGTTGAGCAGTGTACCTTTTCTAACAAAGTAACCAAAAAACGTTATTTAAAAAAAGAAGGAAATGAATTGATCCTTTACCCATTTGGTTATTCTTTATTAAAATGAAATGATTGTAAGAATATTAACATGTGATATCAAAAAAAAATAAATCAAAAGACAATCAAACATCAATCAAGTCTCCTTCGGTATTGTTATTAAAGGGAATAGAGACATAGATAACAATATAAACATATGAACCAAATAAAATGATTTTACAAATAAAAACTTATACACTAATTACACATTTAGAAGAAATTATAACAAAGTATAAGTTATAATGGTTTGGCAGATATTGGCCTAATTAGTTAAAGAGAATTTGAATAAATTTAATGCGAAGCTTCAGAGTGCTTAAAGATTGAAAAAACTAAAAACTGACTATCAAAGAAATAGGTTGCATCTCCGTATCTTAACTTTAAAAAAAAATCTTTTGCTTATCCTAAAGTTTTAATTAAAAAGATTATTTTGGAATTAGCAAGGTAATTAAAAATCCAACACGTAGTCGTTCAAGTATTTAGGTTTGACACCCTTATTCTTCCTCGGACTTCGTCTCGACAAAACTGGTTGTACATCTTGAGGAAATTGATCCGGCTGAGCTTCGGCTGGCGAAGAAGATCGAGATGCTGAGCGTGAGGGTGATCGTGAAGCTACAAGTGATCGAGAAGCTGAAGGTGACCGAGAAGCTGAGGTTGACCGTGAAGCTTGAGGTGACCGGGAAGCTGAGGGTGACCGGGAAGCTGAGGGTGACCGGGAAGCTGTGGGTGACCGAGAAGCTGAGGGTGACCGGGAACCTGTGGGTGACCAACGAGAACCTGAGCATGATCGTGAACGTGAACGGCGAGAATACGTAGAACCCAAGCCATGTTCGCTTGTTGAGTCACAGACTGAATGAAAGTTAGAGTGACCATCATCCGAATCTGAATCTGAAATATCTGCAAGACCGTAATTTCTGATTTTTGGAGGTGCAGACTCAAATTTTGCAGTTTCTCCTGAGCTGGTTGAAGGCTGATCATCTTGTTGAACTTCTTGTTCAGATGCTTGTAGGTCTCCACCTTCTTCATCGTCAGAGATGGCGAATAAAGATTTTTTGATCGCTGTGACACATTTTGGTTTTTCAACGAAACGTCCAGGGGGAGTTCCATGACTTTGAAGAACTGCAAAATAAGATAAAATGTAATTAAAATATGGAAAACAAATTTTAAAAAGACAAAATGACGAAAACTATTTGAAAAATTCAATTAAAAAGAAATTTTCTAATAAACTACCTGATTGATCATCTTCTTTTTCTCTCCAGCTGAAAGAAGCTTGCTTAAGAGGATCAGAAGGTTGTTGAGACCATCTTCTGTTGCTCGTCGTATTCCAGCTCAAAGTAGCTTGCTTCAGAGGATCCTCTGGTTGCGCACTTGTCGAGGGTGTTGGCAGATTTTGAGGAGCTTGGTAGAGTGGCAATCGAACGTCCTTTTCATTTCCACTCTTCTTTCTCTCGTCAATCGATTTCAAAACCCTGTAATCAAAAAACAATTTTAGGAAAAATATAAAGCTAGATATTAAAAATGAAAAGAAACGAATAAAAAAATTTATCATTAATTGATCGTAACAATTGATCTGTATTAACAATTTAATAAAATGAAAATGAAATAACTACCTTTGAGCAGGATTAAGTTTTTGGGAAAAGCCAAATGCGTTGTCCGGATTGATTTTAGGCGTTTCTCCAAAACCTCGATTGCGATTTTGGGCAAATTCAAAATAGCGCCGATTGATTGCTTCCAATCTTTTCCGATCTCGTCGAGCTTTAAGAATTCCGAAGAGAACCTGATAAATGAGAAAAACAACTTTTAAAGACCAAAATATGAATAAAATAAATAAGCATATGTAGATTTTAGAATTGTAAGTTTATCCTATAAGAAAGAGAAGTTAACTTACGCAAAGGCTAATGAAGAACACCACCAACAATGTGATGATGGCGATGAGTGTTCCTAAATCTCCAGAATCATCATCCGGATTTGTTGATGATGAAGAAAAAGGAAGGGAGCTCGATGGTGTTGTTGGTTCAAATGCGGATTGAGAGAATCTTGGGGATACTGTTGTCGTTGTCGTTGATGAAGTAGTTGTAGAAGATGATGCTGGGGTTGTAGTGGTCGTTGAAGAAGGAAAATGTATCTCTAGACGAGATTCAAAGTTGAGCGATGCTGTCACATTGAGAGAGCAACGCCATCTTAAGCATGGTAGCTTTGGGCGAGACGAGATAATCCTACAAGATGGAGGGTCACTTGGCTCTTCACAGTTCTCCAGATCAAAAACAGGACAGAAAGATTTTCTTGAGAAGTCAAGTCATTTGACGCAAACCTTAAAAACAAATGATAAAATTTATATAGCAAAAATTTTACTCTGAGACTTGAAGTACATTTTTGAATCAAAGCTGATTAATGGAGTATGATCTATTGATAATGAAATTTGAATGCTTGAATGTCTAATGATAAAACTACATCATAAATAAAAAAGTATGAAACTTGACTTACCATGGTTTTCTTTGATGTGAAGAAGTTAAAAGGTCTGAATAACTTCGATAAAAAAACAAACACAATGCAGTCTGCCCCAAAAGAAAAGAATGCAGAAAGTGAATGCTCAGTTTAACAGTGCACGCATGTAGCTTCAAGCCGGCCGCTTTGCTTGTACGATGGAACCATTACACGCCTCAAATCTGACACGTCACCTTCTCTTCTTTTTGCTCAGAGCCATCTAACTTTTTTGTCGTAAGTTAAAATAGAATAGAAAAAAGAAAAGAAGACTTATAAAAGATTGGAAATAATGTCACGACGAAAATTTGGATGTTCAATTGATTCCAACTTAAATAAAATCATTATCACTTCTTTGTAATAGCTTATGATATTTCTCAATTGGATTTTGTCGTCTTTTAAATTGTTTAACTTGGCAAATTCTTCTACACAATGAATAATATCTTCTTTCGAATTATAATCCTTTGGACTTTTTTCAAGCAAAAAGTATACAAGAGAAATTTCAATATCTTTTAAACACAATGAAGAAAGAATCACTTTTTTTAGCGCCTGGAAAAATATTTGAAAGTTTTTTATTTTGAATTGAATTTCAAAATTTATATTATCGTCCTTTTCGATTCCCAACTTAACAATTTTGTGTTCTTTATTATTACTAATTAAAGTTGTTCCAATCCAGAAGTAGTTTTCTTCAACTGTATGAAGAATTAAGCCTTTGTCAGATTTTTCATTTGAGTTTGTTAAAAATGCCAAAAATTTTAGTATCGCAAAATATAGTTTATAACAATCAAAAATACCAAATTTGAAAAATTTGCCTTTGATATAACCACTCTTATTAACTTTTCCAAACACAATGGCACCAGGATATGAACTTATGAATAAAAAAGGCAAATCTAAAGCTAAATTTTCACAACTTTCACTAAAAGACCAATTGTCTTCATCCATTTTGTTAACTTATACAACTGAAGCAGTAGGGAGACTGCGTAAGAAAGTCAGAGAAAGCTACCGAGGAGCAAAAGTGCATCAAAACAAACAAAAAAGGTTTTAAAACTCAACAAAATTTCTTTAAAGTGAATTTTAGATTGTTTGTAATAATATGAGTGATAGTGTTATAAGTAATAAAAAAATTCTTGAAATCTGGCGAAATCCAAGCTTTAGTGGCAGTTATCTTGGAATTAAATCATTTAAAATTCTATTGAAAACTGATCTTGGAATAGACGTTAGTGAAAATAGATTGTTTAAGGTATTAAAAAGTGATCCAATTTATTTAATTCACTTAAGACCTCAAAGAAAATTTGATCGAAGACATTATGACCTGCGATTTTATGGAGAATTGGTCCAGGCTGACCTTGCTTTTATGTTTCCATATAATGATTTTAAATACTTTTTACTAGTCACTGACTGTTATAGCTCTAAAGTTTTCATTGAACCTTTAAAAAGCAAAGAAAGTAAAGAAGTATCAACTGCCTTTAAGAAAATTTTAGATGAATTCAAAGCTAAAGTGTATGAAATCCAAACCGATTCTGGGTCAGAATTTAAAGGATTGACTAAGAAGCTTTTTTACGATGAAAAAATTGTTTATAAACAGAAATATGGAAAGAATAAGGCAAGTTTTTCAGGTAATTATCAATTGATCAAACTCATTCTAAAAATAATTCTTTTATCCATAACTTAAAACTGTTTTTATTAACCTGATAAATTAATGATATATGTTTTGGGTCAATTGATCTTTCCCTGTTTAGAATCTCTTATTTTCAAAATCAAGCGAAGATTATATATGATGCTTCGAGCTAACTTAAGCCAGAATTGGGTAAAATACATCAAATATGTTGTTGACGGCCATAACGATACTCCTATCAAGAAACTTGGATGGTTGAAACCGAATCAAATTCACTCGCAATATGATTCTACTTTGGTTACAAGTCAAAAACAAAAATTTAACATCGAAAGTTATCATGAGCCCGATTTTGAAACCCAAAGAAAATTGCAACAACAACATAAGACTAACAAAAAGAAGCTTCAAGAAGGAGATTTTGTTTATTTAGATCTCAATGAAAAATTATTTGATAAATCTTTTGATATTCAAGTATTTATTTTGAACTAAAACATTTTTAGTAAATAACTTATTTAATGAACAGTTACATTATTTATTTTTGAGAAAAAGGAAGAATTTTTTTTTTCAATAATTTTACTCTATACGTTCTGTAATAAAAGTAGTCAAACATTTTCAAATTTGAAGTCAAGATTAGAAAAAAAGTAGTTCATAAGTTTTTAACCAAATAGTTCATAAATTTATTTCTAGTAAAACAAAAATGTTTTTTCAGCTGAAACTTTCTTGCATTTTTTGAGAAGGAAAAAGCTTTCTCTTATTTTAAAATGACGCAGTTCTCTCTTTTTTCTGAGAAAGCTAGGCAATTTCTGGAAACAGCCCAACCTTTATTCGACCTCTAAAGTATTTTGTTCTCTCTTTGTATTATGGGGAAAATGAAGAGTCCAGTTCAAAGCGTTTTCTGTTTGAATCAAATCCAATCTGAAAAAAAGTTCAAAATAATAATATTTTTAAGAAAGGACAAATTTTCAAAATTTCATCTGTTAATTCTTCAGTGATACCAGAACTTTATTTGCTGAAGGATCTTTTAAACGAACCCTATCCAGGGTTATTCTATGAGAAACAATTGACAAAGTGCCCAGCACCAAATTTCAAACATGACTTTTTTATGGTTGAAAAAGTTCTAGCAGAAAAAATGATAAAAAAAAAGAAATATTTTTTAGTGAAATTTCTGTTTTATCCTTCAAAATTTAATCAATATATCAGTGAAGAAAACATTGTAACTGGAAGCAACAACTAAAAAGTGAAAAAGTAAAAAAGTGAATTTTACGTTTGTCGAATTTAGCCCTCTTTCAAATAGTTAAGTCAGAAGATCGAATTTCAGAAGATCGAAACAGGAAATCAAACGTTTTTATGATAGCAAATTATTTTGCCAGTTTTCATCAGATCAAATTTTATCTTTTTCTAAATTGTACAAGAGATCAAAAAGTTAGAAAAAATACTTAAATGATGCCCTAGTATTCCTAATTTAAACTTTTGATTTCATGAAAAATGACAATTGATAATTTTGATCTCATGATAATTGATCTCCTGACAAATGGCAATTCGATCTCATGAAATTTGATCTCTTGATCATTCCCTTTTCAAAAATCAGATTTTTTTCTCGTTCTCTTGAAAAGGGTAAGGGTAGTTTTGGTCAAATTTTTAGATAAGGTACGTTCAATTATTCTTTTCCATTTTGTCTAGAGCTAAATTCGACCATTTTATGATTAAAATCTAACGCCTTTTAAAATGAGTAATGCTCCTATAAAAACATTATTTTTAAAAGGTAATCTAAAAGATGGAATAAAAATAAAATTATATCCTTTCAGTGAATTTCAACAAGGAAGATGGAATTTTTCAATAAGTCAATTAATTTTTAATTTAAAAAATGAAGTGAACATTAACGGCAAAGTACAATCAGTTAAAGAAATTTGTGGTTTATCGTGCAACTTTATTAAAGGAACACAATATTCGGTAAAAAATGAAATTGAAACAATTTATCAAAATTTATATATGTTTATTTTGCAAGGACTAAAAAGTGAAAAAAAATTGATAAATTTTGAAAAGAAATGGTCACTAATAAACAATTTGAGTGAAGAACTAAAAATATACGTTACAAATTTAGCAGACTCAGCAATTTTTGAAGAAATTGAATCAGATTTTTATGTTTTGGTTTTATTGCAAAGAATTGAATGAACAATGAAAATTAGTAATGAACAAATGAAATCGTTACTGATAAGAGATAAAAGTTTTCTGAAATCACTTTATGAAGGCTCAAATCCATTAAAAAATAAGCGTGTTTTAAACAGCTCGAATGACTGCCAATTAGATACTCTTCTTAAATATCTGCACTTTGTTGCTAATGGAATTATCAAAATAAAAGAAGGTAATTTTGATCAAATAAGACAAGACGGCAAATTGAAACTTATCAAAACTAATATTGAATCTTTATCAAAATTGAAAAAAACATTGAAAAGTGAACGTGCTTTAAAACTCAAATTTTTAAACAAGTTATCAAAAATTTATAGCCCACTTTTATACATACTATTTAATGAAACTTAAAATCAAAATGGAATATAATTTGCAAAAAAGTATTCAGCCTCAACTTATGATGTTTCCTCATTCAACTTATCCTAGATTAACTCCCTATCCAGCAAACAATTTTGTCCAACCTGGATTAAGTAATGTTTCCAAACCAGATTCTTTTTATGTACCTCTTCATACTCAAAGTTATAAGCATGAAATTAAAAAAAATGGTGAAAAACTCATTCTTGAAACTGAGCAATTAGGGGCAGGAGAGCAAAATTTTGACAATCATAGTGATAGTGACGACAGTGTACTTGAAAAGTTAAATGAGAAAAAAAGAAAAATGCTTGGTGATTCTGTATTTGACAGTTTTATGCATCCTAAGCCTTTTAAAACCAAAAAAATTCAATTAGAAGAAAAAGAAAAAATTGGAAAAGGTTCCAAAAGTCATCACAAGAAATCAAATCATAAATTTCAGTTTTATTGAAAACTGCATTAATGGAGGCCCAACTAACTGAGGCTTCGACATTTCCAGGTTAATTGAAAAGAAACTTTTAAAAAAATTCAAAAATTATTAAAAAATGAGAAATTAATGATAATTATTTTATATATTTTTTAAAAAGTTTCTTTTTATCGCTAGCTCAAGCTTATGCAAACAGTTTTTTTGCTGATTTACCATCAGATTCAAGGCAAATATCAAATATCAGAATATGACTGCTTTTTTACCTTTTAGTAACGGATGTTAAAAAGGCGAGTGTAGAGGTTGTTAAGATCCGCTTCGAGTAAAGTGTGCACTCTCTGTTTTTCGAGTAAAACGAGGCTAGAAAAACATCAAATTAAAATATTATCTTCTTTCTTTCTTTCTTTCTTTCTTTCTTTCTTTCTTTCTTTCTTTCTTTCTTTCTTTCTTTCTTTCTTTCTTTCTTTCTTTCTTTCTTTCTTTCTTTCTTTCTTTCTTTCTTTCTTTCTTTCT
>Ga0209450_10002055_pt1 | contig 10140 bp, 6 predicted proteins | sample FrelakmetLWP11LW_FD_187149 | JGI IMG/M metagenome (GOLD analysis project Ga0209450, IMG submission 187149) | Freshwater lake sediment microbial communities from the University of Notre Dame, USA, for methane emissions studies - LWP11 LW (SPAdes)... | ecosystem: Environmental > Aquatic >...
CCGCTCTGGGTGGCCAGGCTGCGCTGACGCGCCCGCCTCGCGGCGGCAGGCCCATGGGATAGGATCGTCGAGGTGTTCCAGAAACTGAAGGAACTCTCCGTCAACCTCTCGGTGTACGGCGTGGGCGATGTGGCCATCCAGATCGCCAGCTTCCTCCTGCTCCCGCTGTATGTCCGCGTCCTCTCACCCGCCGACTACGGCATCATCGCCGTCCTCTTCATCGTCGAGCAGCTGCTTCGCGTGTTCTACCGGTGGGGCGTCGACGCCGCCTTCATGCGCTTCTACTACGACTGCGCGGACACAAGGGCCAGACAGACGCTGGCCAGCACGATTTTCTTCTTCCTGATCGTCGTGAGCGGAAGCGCCCTGGCGGCCGGCCTCGCGGCATCGGGATGGCTCTCGGTCGTGCTGTTCGACTCGTCCGCGTGGGCCCTGCCCCTCCGCCTGGTGTTCCTCAACGCCTTCCTCGGGAGCCTGTCGTTCCTGCCGTTCCACGTGCTCCGCATCGAGGGGCGTGCGAGGGCGTTCATCGCGCTCACCTTTTCGACGAATCTCGCGACACTGATCACCAAGCTCGTCCTCGTTGCGGGCCTTCGCATGGGCGTTGTCGGCGTGTTCGTCGCCGACACCATCGTGGCGGCCGGCGTCCTGGTGGTGTTGGCGCCCCGCTTCGCGGCCCTCATCAGGCCCCGCTTCTCGCGGCCTCTCTTGCGCGCCTGCCTCGCGTTCGGGCTGCCCAGGCTGCCACACGGCGCTGCCCACCAGGTGATCGCAGGGGCCGACCGCTACATCCTCAGCCTGTTCGTGCCGCTCGGCGCGGTCGGCGTCTACAACGTGGGCGCAAGCCTCGGCCTGGGGCTCAAGCTGTTTCTGAGCGCCTTCGAAACCGCCTGGGCCCCCTTCTACTTCGCCGAGATGGGCACCCCTCGCGCCAAAGAGCTCTTCAGGACCGTCACGACCTACGGCGTGCTCGTGCTCGCGCTCCTGACGGCCGGCCTGGCGGCGACGGCCAGGGACATCGTCCGCCTGATGACCACGCCGCAGTTCTACGGTGCGGCCGATATCGTGCCGTGGATCGGCCTCAGCGTCGCGTTCCAGGGCGTCTACCTGCTCACGTCGATCGGCATCAACATCACGAAGAAGACGATGTACTACCCGGCGGCGACGGGCCTGGCCGCCGCGACGTCGGTGGCGCTCAACCTGATCCTGATCCCCAGGTTCGGCATCCAGGGCGCGGCCTGGGCCAACGTCTGCGCATACGCGGTGCTGATGGGCTCCGCGTGGTACTTCTCGCAGCGTGTCTATCCGATGACATACGAATGGGGACGGCTGGCCAGCGTCGCCGCCGCCGCCGTGGTGGCCGCGGCGGCGGGCCAGAACATCCTGCCGCCCACGGTGCCGCCGCTGCCAGGCGTGCTGGTGCGCGGGACCGTGGCCGTGGCGTCATTCGCCGTCACGCTGGCTGTCCTCGGGTTCTTCCAGCCGCGCGAGATCGGCCGGCTCCGATCGCTCGGATCGATCCTGTTGAGTCCGGCCGCCCGGCGATCGAAGCTCGCGCAGCGTAACTCGGCTGACGGAGAGGACCATGGCGGGGACTGACCGGGCCACCGGGCTCTGGCGCGACGGAGCCGGCGTGCTGGTCGCCGTGCTGGCGCTGGCGGCCGCCCTGCGCCTGATGGGCCTCGGGTTCGGCCTGCCCGCGGTGTACAACCCCGACGAGGTGTCCATCATGTCGAGGGCCCTCGCCTTCGCCAAGGGCGACCTCAACCCCCACAACTTCCTCTATCCCACGTTCTATTTCTACGTCCTGTTCGGCTGGATCGGCGGGTACTTCGCCGCGGGCCGTCTGATTGGCGCCATCCCCTCGCTGGCCGCGTTTCAGACCCAGTTCTTCGTCGATCCGACCAACGTCTTCCTGGCCGGGCGCGCGCTGAGTGTCGTCTGCGGTGTCGCCTCCGTCGCCGTGACGGCGGCGGTCGCCCGCCGGGTCTACGGCCGGGCGGCGGCCCTGCCGGCGGCCTGCTTCCTGGCCGTGGCCCCATTCGCCGTGCGGGACGCGCACTACGTGAAGCACGATGTTCCCGCCACCCTGGCGGTGCTGCTCGCCTGCTGGGCATTCACCAGGGTACCGTCCGCGGAAGCCGGGCGGGCAAGGCTCTGGCGGGTGGTCACGGCCGGCGCGGCGTGCGGCGCGGCGTTCTCCACGCACTACTACACCATCTTCCTGGCGCTCCCGCTCGCCGTCTCGGTCGCGGGTTCGTCGCGCGGCTGGCGGGACGCGTTGAGGGATCTCGCGGCGGCGTGCGCCGCCGCCGCGGCGGTCTTCTTCCTCCTGTCGCCGTTCCTCCTGGTGGAGATCCGGACGGCCGCCGCCGACATGGCCGCGAATCGAGGGATCGTGGTCGACCGGGCAGTCTCCGGACAGCAAGGGCTCTTCGCCAGCGCCGGCGCCTACGCCCGGATGCTGGCCCGCGACGCGATGGGGTGGCCCGTCTTCGTCCTCGCTCTCGCCGGGGTACCGACGCTGTGGCTCCGGGATCGCCGGCAGGCCCTGCTGTTGCTGCTGTTTCCCGTGTCATTCCTGGCGTTTGTCTCGAACACGGTCCCGGCGACGCGTTATCTGAATCCGGTGCTGCCGTTTGCCGCGATCTTCGCGGCCGTCGCCGTCGCCGCCCTGGCCGCGCGGTTTGGGCGCTGGCGCCCGGCCGCGGCGCTCGCCCTGACGCTGGCGGCCGCCGCGCCGGGATGCCGGGACAGCCTCCGCACCGGCTGGTTCTTCCGGCAGACCGACACGCGCACACTGGCATTGCGGTACGTCGAGGAACACATCACACCGGGCGCCGGCATCGCCATCCAGCCCTATTCCGTGCCGCTTGTCCAGTCTCGCGAGAGCCTGCTCGAAGCGCTGCGCGCGAATCTCGGCGACCCCGGGCTGGCGTCGACGAAGTTCGCCTTGCGGCTGCGCCTGGACCCCTACCCGGCTCCGGCGTACCGGACGATCTTCGTGGGAGACGGCGGCCTCGATGCCGACAAGATCTACGTCGGGTACCGCGAGTTCGCAGGCGGACGCGGCCTCGCCGCGCTCAGGGATCTCGGGGTGGGCATCGTCGTGCTGAAACGATTCGCGGAACCGGCGCCGGAGACGGTGCCCTTGATCCGGGCCCTCGAGGCGGAGGGGCGCCTGCTCGCGTCGTTCTCGCCGTATCGTGCCGGCAGCGAAATCGGGGCGGGACGTCCGGCCCCGTACCTGCACAATATGGACGCCCGGATCACGCCAGCACTGGAACGCCCAGGGCCGCCGATCGAGGTCTGGGCGTTGTCGAAGCAGCCGGACTAGGAACGGCGACACGCGGCCGCGCTGGCGAGCGCGGCGCGGCGTCGCGGAACGGGATACGCCTGCCATGGATGGAGCGCCGCGGATTTCGATCGTCGTGCCGGTCTTCAACGAGGCCCCGCGCGTCGTCCGGGGGTTGCAGGCGCTGAACGAGTACCTCGCCGGCTTCCGCGTGCCGGGCGAAGTGGTCGTGGTCGACGACGGCAGTACCGACGACACCGTCGCCCTGGCGAGACCGTTGGTCCCGGCCACCGGGCAGCTCCTGGCGGAGCCGCACCGCGGAAAGGGCGGCGCCGTGCGCGCGGGCATGCTGAAGGCCCGCGGGGACTACGTCATCTTTCTCGACATCGACATGGCCACGCCGCTCTCGTTCATCGGGCCGTGCCTCGATCGGCTCGAAGCCGGAGCGGACGTGGTGATTGGCAGCCGGCGTTCGCCGGACGCCAGAATCGCGCGCCACCAGCCGCGTGTCCGCGAACTGCTCGGGCAGGGCTTTTCGTTCCTCTCCCGCGTGGTGACCGGGGCCGGCGTCAGCGACTTCACGTGCGGGTTCAAGGGCTTCCGGCGCTCCGCCGCGCAGGCCGTGTTCTCCCGCCAGACGATTGTGAACTGGAGCTTCGACGCCGAACTGATGTTCCTGGTGGCGCGCCTCGGGCTTCGCATCGAGGAGCTGCCCGTTGTCTGGACCAACGACGCGCGGACGAAGGTGAGACTCGGCACCGACATCCTCGGCTCGCTCGCCGGATTGCTCACCATCCGAATGAACGACCTGCGCGGGCGCTATCGCTGAACCCGCGCGGAGCGGGGCTTCTCGATGAGGGCCGCGGTGTCGTGGCCGCCGGGTGTCTCGGATACGGGAAAGCTGGCCAGGATTCGCCAGCCCGGCGCCTGATCGAGCACGCTGCGGATGGCCGCTCCCTCGTAGCCGATCCGCGGTGATGTGTACGTCAGCACGTACGGCACCGTTTCACGAAGGCCCGCGTCGGCGTAGTTGCCGAACCCCTGCCCGATGTAGAGCGGACGGATGCCGTTCTCGAGCGCCAGCCCATTGGCCAGCTTGCCCAGGACCTGCGTGCCCCACGGAAGCAGCCGGCCGACGAGGCGCGACGCTTCGACATTGGCGTAGGTCCGCTGCCGGCACCACTGGCCGTACTGCACGAGATCGGCGCCCACGACGACCAGGGCGAGTGCGACGGCCGCCGCCGGCGTCCATGTCCGCTCGAGGGCGCGTCCGAGCCCGCGCCGCCACCCGGCGATCAGCCCGACCAGGCTCAGGACGGCCAGCACGGCAGCGAGCCGGACACCGGGTCTGACCTGGTAGAGGAACGGCAGCCTCGCCACGGCGCCCCAGGCGACATAGAAGCCGTACGCCACGACGGGCGCCGCCCACCAGACCCGCCTGAGCGACAAACGCCCCGCGCCTTCGGGAAGCAGCCGGCAGTCGCGCGCCAGCACGAGGGCGGTGAGGCCGGCCATGGCCGGAATGAGGAAGACGAATCGGCGCTCGTTGCCGGTGTCGTGCAGGATGAGTTCCGCCGCGCCCAGCGCCAGCCACAGCCACAGCAGGCGCTCACCCATCGGCTTTCTGTGCCACGAGAACATGGCGACCACGAACCCTGCGACGCTGACCCAGGTCAGCACCAGCATGCGGGTGAAGAAGTCGTGGATGATCGGCAGCCAGCTCGCGCGGTCGACGATGACACCGATGCCGCTGGCGCTGCGGCGCTCGCCATAGAGCCGCACGTTGTAGAACAGGTACTCGTCCAGGTTGGGCACGACAAACAGCACCAGCGCGGCAAGGCCCGCGGCGGCCAGCCCGGCCAAGGTGGACAGCGCCGCGGCGGCTTCGCGACCGGCGTCGGCCTCCGCCGCGCCCTTGGGGCCGCGGCGCCGTGCCGCGACCCACCTCGCGAGGGACCAGCAGCAGTCGATGCCGATCCCGGCCAGGAAGAACGCCGCCGAGGCCTTGGTGAAGAACGCCGCCATCGCCAGGATGCCGGCAGCCGCGCCGAGGGCCGGGCGCCTGCGCGCGGCCGCATAGCAGGCCCACGACGCCACGACCAGGCTCACCATCGCGGCTTCGAGCAGCGCCACCCGCCCGTACATCACGTAGACATAGTTGGTCGCGGCGAACCAGGCCGCCAGCGCCGCGGACAGACGGCTCCCGATTGCGCGAACACCCCAGGCAAGCGCGAGCACGGACAGCGCGCTCAGGAAGATGGACGGGAGCCTCGCCTGGTGAAGGCCGACACCGAGCGTCTCGAACGCCGCCCATTCCATTCCCGTGAAGATCGGCGAGACGTACATCGGGTTCCAGCCGTCGAGTCGCCAGTCGCCGAACAGCACTTTGTTGCGGGCGTTGTGGGCCCAGACGCCCTCGTCGTGCCAGGTGATGCCCACCGTTGCGTGCGTCGGAGGGTCGGCGGGCTGGAAGGCGGCGCGGAGCGACAGGGCGACGGCGAACGCCAGGACGATCGCGGCGACGAACGTACGCGTGGAGCGCAGCATCGCTCTCGAAGGCGGGTGGGCGGCATCGTGCATCGTCGGCTCAGCCGCAAGCAGGACGGACGCTCGAGTCGAGCCTGCGGCAGTCCTAGGATAGCCGAGATCTCGAATGGAGCCACGAGCGTCACGGGCGGGTTTCGCGTCCGGACGGCGCGCGGCGCCCGGCGAACGCCGGGAATCGCCGTATACTTGTCCGCAACGCATGGGAACTGCCGGTGCCGCCCCGGGCTGCTCCAGCCGGCGAATACGGAGAGCGCGGACCGTGAAGACGCGAAGGCCTCGCATGGCGAACAAGCGCCCACGCACATGACCGCTAAGTCGAGACAGGCGTGGTCCGCGCTCCTGTTGTACGTCGGCGTGGCGGTCGCCCTCGGTTTCGTCGATCATCGGGTCCGCCGGTTCGCGGATCACGCCGTGACGGCCTACATCCCTGAGGTGGTGAGTGGCACGGCGGAACCGCCGGGCCGTTATCGCATCCTGGCGCCGTTTTTCATCGACGCCGTGCAGGGCGCCGTCGGTCTCCCGCCGCTCATCACGTTTCTGGTCGTCCGCCTCGCGGTGATCTACGCCGCGCTGGTCGCGATGCACTTCTATCTGCGGCACTGGTACGACTCGTTCACCGCGATGGCGGGCACGCTGCTGCTCAGCGCGCTCCTGCCGCTGACGTTCACGAACTCGTGGGCCCATCCGGACAGCATGTTCGAACTGCTGTTCTTCACCGGGGGCGCCCTCGCCATCGCCAGGCGGCGGGACGGCTGGTTCGTCGCGTGGCTTGTCGTCGCGGCCTTGAATCGCGAGACCTCGGCCTTCCTGCTCCTGCTGTGGATGTGGGACCGGCTCGGCACGTCCGCCTGGCCCGCCGCGGCGTCGCGCATCGCGATCGTTGGTGCCCTGTGGGCCGGAATCACCGGCGGCATTCGATGGGCACGCGGTTTCGCCCACTATCAGTACTGGATGCTGCCGGCGAACCTCGCGAGTCTCCGTCCGCTGCCCGCCAACTTCGACCCCTACGTTCGGGTCAGCGGCTACATGTGGCTCCTGCTGAGTGGCACGCTCGTGGCCCTTGCGGCTCTTGGAACCCGGCGGGTCGGGATATCGACGTATTTCGGGCGGAGCCTGGGAGTGGCGTGCCTGCTCCTGGCCACGGGCCTGACCATTTCATCCGTGATCGAGTCGCGCATCTTCACGCCGCTGTTCCCGCTGCTCCTGCCCGCCGCGCTGGCCGGCCTCGGAGCCGTGCCGGAGCAGCGCGACGCAACTCCCTGGCGGGCGCGGTGATCGAGCTTCTCTCCATGACCGCGCAGCCGCAGCCGGCGCGGGCAGTTTGACGCATGGATTCCCCCAGCGGCCCCCCGGGCGTCGGAACCAGCAGGCACGCTGTGCCTGTGTGGGGCTTGGCGCTGCTGCTGGCGCTCTGTGCGGTGAGGCTGCCGGCCGTGGTGCAGCCGCTCGGCCCTGACCAGGGCATTTACGCATACGTGGGTCAGACCATTCTCAACGGCGGGCTGCCGTACCGGGACGCGTGGGATCAGAAGCCTCCGGGTCTGCACGCCTTCTACGCGCTCATGTGGTGGGTGTGGCCGGGGGCGCCGGTTGTCGCGGCAACCGACGCGGCGCTGGCGTGGCTCGTCGCATGGCTGCTGTGGCGCGTCGCGCCTCGATTCGGCGGGTCGCGTGCGGCCGGCCCTCTCGCGGCCGGCCTGTTCCTCCTGCTCGGCGATCCGGCGTTCTCGCGGCTCGCCGGTGTGCGCGTACGGGGCCAGGGCGAGGTGTTCATCGGAGCGCTCGTCACGCTGTCGCTCTGGACCATGCTCCGGGCCCTCGCCCCCCCGCGCCGAAGCACCGGCGCCGTTCGCGTCCTGGCCGCGACAAGCGGGGTGCTGCTGGGTCTCGCCGTCATGGTGAAGTACCAGGCGGCCGTCTACGTCGCGCCGCTCGCGATCACGGCCCTGCTGGCCGGCGAACACCAGGGCGGACGGGCCCGGCGCGCCGGGATCCTGGCCTGGAGCCTCGTCGGGTTCATCCTGCCCATGAGCATCACGGCGGTGACCTTCGCCTCGCGCGGCGCGCTCGGCGCGCTCTGGGACGCAACCGTCATCTACAACCTCCGCTATGCGGGTGAGACGTACGCGACGGCCGGGTCGTTTCTCGGCTATCTCGTGACGTTTCCCGTGCAGCACGCCAGAGTGGACGCACTCTGGCTGCTTGGCGGCGCCGGGTCTGTGATCCTGCTCGCCAGAAGCTATCGGCACCGCGTCCTCTGGGTGCCTCTCGGATGGACCGCCGCAGCATGTCTCGCGATTGCCATCAACGGCAGCCGCAGCCTGCCCCAGTATTTCCTGCAGGCGTTCCCGCCGCTGGCGCTGAGCGCCGCGCTGGCGGCCGACGCTTTCCGGCCTCTCTCGCGGTCCCTGCGCCTCGTGCTGGTGCTCGTCGTCGCCGTGGCCGTCGGCCGCGTCGTGTCGTTTCCCAAGGCCATAGCCGCCACGGCGTGGGACGTGGCGCACGTGACCGGCCGGATCGATCGGGACGCCTATCTGCAGCGTTTCGCCGGGCGGCCGGGAGATAAGTACTCGGCCCCTGATGTGGCTGAACTCGGTGACTGGATCCGGAGCCACAGCGATTCGCCGGATGACGTGTACGTGTTCGGGTTTTCCGCGGGCGCGTACGTGCACGCCGGGCGGCCGAGCGCGTCCCGGTTCTTCTGGAGCATGCCGGTGATCAACCGGTTCAACGACGGGCGGCCCGGGTATGGCCCCGCAGGCCTGCTCGAGGATCTCCAGCGCCGGCCCCCCCGGCTGGTGGCGTTGCAGCGTGACGACTTCGGGCCGGGCAAGCAGCCAGACTCGCGGGGCTGGTTCCTGGCCCAACCGGCGTTGCGCGGATGGCTGGCCACCCACTACGAGCCGGCCGGGGCGTTCAATCGCTATGAGCTCTGGAAACGATCGGACTGATGAAGCGTGCCGGACCGACAGACGAACCGCAGCCACGCGACGCCTGTTCGCTGACCGGACACCCTCACCTTCCGGCGCGCATCGTCCGGGCCGTGCCCGCGCCGTGCCCGACAAGCGCGAGCGCGATTGCGCCAAGCAGGACAGTGAGCCACGCTCCTGCGATCATCCATGTCCGTCGCGGGTACACGAGTTCCACGCTCGGGGCTCCGTCGGCCGGCGCCAGGAACGACAAGAGGCCATCGGTGGCGAACACGTCGACCGGGCGGCCATTCGAGGAGGCCGTCCACGCCGGGAAGTAGTTGGTGCGCACGACGACGAGGTCGCCCGCCGCCACGCCGGACAGCTCGATTGTCGCGCCCACCCCATCGCGCCGCGCGATCCGCCCGCTGCCCTGTTTCGTCACGACCTCGCGCACGTCCGCATCGACGACCGCGTACTCGCGCCACGGATCGGACTGCCACTGCAGCGTGAACTGCCGGCTCGAGTCGAAGTAGCTGCGAGCCGTATCCGACCACACGAAGAGCCGGGCCACGCCCCATGCGCGCATGTCGGCCGCGAACTGTGCGGACGGCGTGTCCGTGATGAGCCTGCCCTGGTAGGCTCCGCCGGCCAGCGCCCACCCGCGAAACGTGCTGCGGTGGTAGCCATCCTGCGCCTGCCCGAAGAACCGCTTCCCCGTCGCGGCCGGCAGGAGCGATTCATAGTGGCTCTTGAAGCGTGATCGCTCGCTGCGCTGCCCCGGCGTGGCGACCATGTTCCAGTGCGGGTTGTTCTCCAGGAGGACGATGCCGCCCGGTGCGGCGCCGATCCGCCCGATCACCGGGCCCATGAAGGCCGCGACGTCCGGCTCGTGCCAGACGGGCTGGAACGGCACGGCCACGAACAGGAACAGCACCGCGAGCACCGCCGGTGCCAGCGGCGGCCTGGTCGGCAGCGCCAGCACCATAGCGGCCAGCACCGGGCCGAGCAGGAGCGGGTAGAGGTACATCTCCCGGGCCAGGACAATGCCGAGTTGCGGCGTGTTGAAACGCAGGAGCACCACCGTCGCGAGCGTGGCCCAGGCGTAGAAGGCCGATCGGCTCTTCCCCCGCCACGCCACGACGGCCACGACCGGCAGCCAGACGTGGGCCACCGCGACGTAGTCGTTGAACCACCGCCCGGGCCGCAGCAGGATCTCGAAGGCGTAGTAGACGTTCCGGGTGAATCCCGCCCAGTCGAAGGAAGGCGGCGCGATCCAGTAGAGATTGTTCGGCTGGAAGTAGGCGGCGTACCGGATGAGCTCCCAGTGGAGCGGAATCGCGCCGATGAAGGCCACCGCGAGGGCGAAGCCTGACCGCCACGCCAGGC
>Ga0209450_10002056_pt1 | contig 10140 bp, 8 predicted proteins | sample FrelakmetLWP11LW_FD_187149 | JGI IMG/M metagenome (GOLD analysis project Ga0209450, IMG submission 187149) | Freshwater lake sediment microbial communities from the University of Notre Dame, USA, for methane emissions studies - LWP11 LW (SPAdes)... | ecosystem: Environmental > Aquatic >...
AGCCGACGCGGTACGACGGCGCCCCGGAGCCGTAGATCCAGGCGGCGAAGAACCACTCGAGGTCGCGCCCGGCGAGGAGCTCGACGACGGCGCGGAGCTCCTCGGTGGTCGCGCTCGAGCCGGCGTAGCGGCGGCGGTACTCGGCGAGGGCGGCGAGGAAGGTATCGTCGCCGACCACGTGGCGCAGCATGTGGAGCACCCAGGCGCCCTTGGCGTACGACAGGCTCCAGTCGAACAGGCGGCTCGGGTCGGAGGTGTCGAAGACCCAGACGCTGCCGGTCGGCTCGGCCGGTGCGATGGCCAGCATGCGCGCGGTGAGGTCGGCCGGCCCGCCGCCGGGCCGGTGCTCGCGCCACAGCGCCTCCGAGTACGTCGCGAACCCCTCGTTGAGCCAGATGTCGTGCCAGGTCGCGCAGGTGACCTCGTCGCCCCACCACTGGTGGGCGAGCTCGTGGGCGGTGAGCGACTCGGCGAACGCGCTCAGGCCGCCCTGGCCGGTCGCGGTCTGGTGCTCCATGCCGCCGCCGAACGGGAACTGGTAGATCGCGTACTTGTCGTCCATGAACGGGTAGGTGCCGAAGAGGTCGCCGTAGACGTCGAGCATCGGCACGGCGAGCTGCCAGGCGGCGCGGGTCGAGGCGGTGTCGCTCTCGGGGTAGAGGTAGAACTCGACGGGCATCATCCGCCCGTCGCGCTCGTAGGTGACCGCGTACGTCGCGTAGTCGGTGGCCGCGAAGGCGACGAGGTAGGGCACGATCGGGTAGTCCGTCACCCAGCGGGTTCTGGTGCGCCCGCCCGGCATCGAGGAGGTCTCGGCGAGGCGCCCGTTGGCCACCACCCGCAGCGCCGACGGCACGGTGACGGCGAGCTCGAAGGTCGACTTGTCGCGGTTGTCGTCCTTGCCCGGCCACCAGGTGTAGGCGAACCACGGCTCCGACAGGGTGGCGACGATGGGCGAGCTGCCGTGGGCCGCGAAGGCGATCCCGGTGTTCCCGCCGGTCGGCGGCATGCCGTGGTAGACGACCTCGACGGTGAACTCGGCATCGAGCGGCACCGGCGGGGCGAGGGTGACCTCGAGCGTCGCGTCGTCGAGCCGGCGCCAGGCGGCGTCGGCGCCGTCGCTGCGCACCGCGTCGACCGTGAACGCGCTCGAGAGGCGCACCCTGAAGCGGTCGAGGGCGGCCCGCCGGCTGGCCACGGTGAGCGTGGCATGCCCGGCGAGCGACGCGGTCGACGGCTGGACGTCGAGGTCGAGGCTGACGTGGCGGACGTCGGTTTCGCCGTTGGTCTCGTCCTCCTGCGGGTCGCCGGTGACCTCGTCGAGGGCGCGGGCGGTCAACTCGGCGCGCAGCCGCCGCGCCTTGGCGAGCGCCTCGTCCCGGGTCGGCTCGTCGCCGGCGAGTCCGGGCTGGCCGACCGCCACCAGCGCGGCGAGGAGCACGACAGCGACGGTCACGGCTGCGCCTCCAGCGGGGGTGTCGCCGGCATCCCGGGGTCGCGGGCGAGGTTGGCGCGCAGCGTGAGGCGGCGGTCGGCCACGGCGAGGTCGCCGAAGCGGCCGGCCCAGTCGCGGTAGACGAGAACGGCCTCGTCGTGGCGGACGAGGGTGAGCGCGGCGTCGAAACGGGCCGCGACGTGGGCGAGCGCAGCGCGCGCCGCGGCGGCGTCCGGGTAGTCGGCGACGAGCAGGGTGTGGCGCCCGAGCCGGGCGTCGTCGTAAGCGGCCGCGGCGGCGGTGACCGTCCCGCCGAGGCGCAGCACGTCGCCGTCGCCGAGGGTGACGATGGCGCCGAGCCCGACCGGACCGCGGACGACGCGCAGTGAGCCGGGGAGCCAGCCGGCCGGGAGCGCGGCGCCGGGCGCCGGTGCGGCCTCGTCCGGGAGGCGCGCCGCGACGGCCCGTGCGACCTCGACGAGCAGCGGTGCCCCCTTGGCCCGGCCGGTGTCGTTGTTGACCGCCAGGAAGACGCCGCCCTTGACGAGGAGGAGCTGGTGGCGGCCGGCGGTGTGGCGCTCGGCGAGCCGGGCGTCCGGAGTCTCGTCGCCGCAGCGCCCCAGGTAGATGGCGTGCGCCGCGGTCGGGTCGCTCATGCGGTAGAGCTCGGCGGTGAGCTCGTCCTCGCCCCGCCGGTAGCGCTGCACGGTGACCCGCTCGAAGCCGACCTCGAGGTAGAGCTCGGCGCCGCCGTCGATGTGGCCGTAGAGCTCGGCGCCGCGGAACACCTCCGCCGCCCCGTCGCGGGCGAGGCCGGCGACGGCACCGTCGGCCGGGAGGAGCGTGGCGTCGTCGACCGCCGGCCCACCGGTCAGGAGCGCCGCGAGGAGAGCCGCCGCGATCACGCCCTCACCGTCATGAGCGTGATCTTCGCCGGGTCGGCGACCCCGAGGCCGAGCGACTCGGCCTGGCGCAGGTAGTCGGTGAAGCGCGGCGCCTCGTTGACCTGGATCCCCATCGCCTTCCGCTTGGCGACGAGCTGGGTGTGGCACACCATGTCGAGGGCGAACGGGTCGGTCGCGAAGTAGAGCGTGCGGTGCGGCCAGACGAACTTGGCGTCCTTGTCGGGGCCGCCGTCGTACTGGGCGTTCAGGGCGTCGGTGACGTTGAGGACGAGCTTGTCTCGGACCGGCGGGGCGGCGAGCACCTCGGTGCACACCCGGAAGAACAGCGGCTGGTGGAGGCGCCCGGTGTTGCAGATGGCGGCGTAGCCGAGGTTCTTGGTCGCCATGGAGATGCCGTTGCCGGTGTTCTTGTAGGCGGCGAGGTTGACGATCTTGGTCAGCCCCTGGGTGACGAGCTTGCCGAAGTACGACACCTCCCCGGCGAAGACGTGCTGGTTCAAGTAGTACTCGTCGTCCTTGTAGCCGCGCACCCCCTTGCCGACGACGCCGCGGGCGACGTACGTCCAGGCCGGGTCGAAGTTGCCCTCGGAGACGTGCCGGCCGTCCGCGGTGCGCCAGCTCGTCCCCTCCTCGTCCATCGTCTGCAACGCCTCGATGCGGACGCCGGGGAAGCGCTGCGGCGTGAAGCCGGCGTCCTTGAGCATCCCCTCGAAGCGGTCCCAGATGACGATGTTGCCCTTGGGCAACCGGTTGTCGACGAGCCAGCGGACGACGGCGTCGACGACCTCGGGCTTGGTCGAGATGAGCGGCGCGCCGACCGGGTTGACCTTCAGCCCGACCACGTCGTCGGTGGTGAAGAGCATCCGGAAGCTGGCCCGCATGTCCGTGCCGGTGAGCGTGCGGACGCCGCGCTCGAACATCTCGCCGACGACCTTGGCGTCGACCCGGTCGTCGACGACGGCGCGCTGGTTGCTGACCTGGACGACGCGGCCGGGGAACGGCCCGGGCAGGGCGTGCGCGCCCCGCGGGACCTTCAGGTAGTCGGCGAGGTTGGTCTCCACCTCGGTCGCCTTCGGCGTGTCGGCCAGCGCCGGGACGCCGAGGACCACGCCCGAGGCGGTGACGGCGCAGGCGGCGGCGACGAACTCGCGGCGGCTGAGGTTGGGGTCGGCGTCGATCGGAGAATAGGTTTGCCTCACGGTAGCCTCCCGGTCGTGAACAGTGTCCGTCCGACGGCGCCTCCGCACAAGCCGCGCCGTGGTCCCGGTACGCAGCCGGCAGCCCGAAGGTTCAGCCCGTCGGCGCCGCCGGCCGCACGACGCGGCGTCGCCGGCGATGTCGTCGAGGGTCGTGGGCCCCAGGGACCTCAGGGCTCGGGAGCGGGACCGACGTCAGACCGCGCGGCGATCCGACGGCTGCGGACCAGCGACGCCAGGATCGACAGCCCGATGACCCCGGCGATCACGGCGAGCGAGACACCGATGGGCACCTTGGCGACGTCGGTGAGGAGCATCTTGACGCCGACGAAGGCGAGCACCACCGACAGGCCGAGCTTGAGGTACGAGAACTTCCCGACCACCCCGGCGAGCAGGAAGTAGAGCGAGCGCAACCCGAGGATCGCGAAGACGTTCGAGGTGTAGACGAGGAAGGGGTCCGACGTGATCGCGAAGATGGCGGGGATCGAGTCAACCGCGAAGACCAGGTCGGTGCTCTCGACCACGAGCAGCACGAGCAGCAGTGGGGTGGCCAGCAGCCGTCCGTCGAGGCGCACGAAGAAGCTCTGGCCGTGGTAGTCGGAGGTGACCGGGATCAGCTTGCGGGCCAGGCGGAGGAGCGGGTTCCTCTCCGGGTGGATGCTGTCCGCGCGCATCAGCGCCATCTTCACGCCGGTGACGACGAGGAACGCCCCGAAGAGATAAATGATCCAGTGGAACTTCGTGAGCAGCGCCGCGCCGAGGGCGATGAAGGCGCCGCGCATCAGCAGGGCGCCGAGGATCCCCCAGAAGAGGACCCGGTGCTGGCTGACTGCAGGCACCGCGAAGGTGGCGAAGATCAAGACGAAGACGAAGATGTTGTCGATCGACAGCGACTTCTCGATCAGATACCCGGCGAGAAACTGGAACGCGGGCTCCGGGCCCTTCCACAGGTACAGCCCGACGTTGAAGAGCATCGCCAACGAGATCCACACGACGCTCCAGGCGCCCGCCTCCTTGAGCGACACCTCGTGCGCCTTGCGGTGGAACACCCCGAGGTCGACCGCGAGCATCGCCACGACGAAGGCGTTGAACGCGATCCACGGCCAGATGATCTCCCAGCTCATCGACGTACTCTCCTCTGCACTGTACCAGGGGTTGACGACGGCGCGACCCCGGGCTCGATGCCACCGTGGTCTCGCCAGGGGTGTGATGGACCCTGGGCGGCCGGGAGCATCGCTCCGTGGTGACGACCGCCCTCCCCTCGTCGGGGTGGCTACTCCCCACTTCGTCGACACCGGGAATGCCGCGGCGGACGGGTTCATTCCCGCGCGGGCTTAGAATTGCCGCACCGCCCCGCCCCGCCCCGCGTAGGCACGCCCGTTCCGGGTGCGGTGGCGGCTCGAAGGAGTGACGATGAGCGAATCGACAGCGACATTCCGGCGGCCGCGAGCACGCGCGAGCGCCAGCGAGACACGGATTCGCCGTCTCGAGGCGGTGGTCGAAGCGAGCCAGCTCGTCAACTCCACGCTCGACCTTAAGGTGGTCGCCGACTACGTGGTGGGCATCGCGACCCGGCTGATCCACGCCGAGCGGGGCAGCCTCTTCCTCGTCGACCGGGCGGCGGGCACGCTGACCTCGCTGGTCGCCCAGGGCGTCGAAGGCGAGCACCTGACGGTCGGGATCGGCGACGGCATCGTCGGCACCGTCGCCGCCACCGGCGAGGCGATCATCATCGCCGATCCCTACGCCGACGATCGCTTCGACCAGCGCGTCGACCGCGCCACCGGCTTTCGCACCCGTTCCCTGCTGACCGTCCCGGTCCGCGACCGTAACGGCGATCTGGTCGCCGTGCTGCAGCTCCTGAACCACCGGGGCACGGGGTTCTCGCGCGCCGACGTCGGCTTCCTCGCCGAGCTCGGCGTCACCTTCGCCATCGCGTTGGCCACGGCCCGCATGCACCGCGAGATCGTCGAGCGCGAGCGCATGGCCCAGGAGGTCAAGCTGGCCGCCGAGATCCAGCGGACGCTGTTGCCCACGGACTTCTCGACCGTTCCGGGGCTCGAGCTGGTCGCCCGCTTCCAGCCGTCGTACGAGGTCGGCGGCGACTACTACGACGTCATCCCGACGGAGCGGGGCAGCTTCTGGTTGGTCATCGCCGACATCTCCGGCAAGGGGGTGGCCGCCGGGCTGATCGCCTCCAACGTCCAGGCCTACCTGTGGAGCCGGCGCGCCGACCCGCGCCCCCTCGAGGTGATCCTCCGCGAGGGCAACGACCTGCTCTACCGGCTCACCCAGGGCCGCAAGTACGCGACCGCCTTCGTCGCCGAGTGGCGCCCGGTCGAGCGCACCCTGACCTGGGTGGGCGCCGGGCACCCGCCGATGCTGCTGCGGCGGGACGGGGCGATCCGCCACCTCGACGCGACCGGCGGTCCGCTCGGCCTGCTGCCGGGCCTCGACTACACGTCCGGATCGATGGCCCTCGACGCCGGGGATACCTTCCTGATGTGCACCGACGGGGTGTTCGAGGCCGGCGTCGAGGCCGGGCTCGAGGACTTCGGCGTCGAGCGCACCGAGGCGTGCTTCACCGGCGCCGCGACCGCCGGCGAGGTCGCCGCGGCGGTCGCCGCCGCGCTCGACCGCTACCTCGCCGGGGCGCACCCCCACGACGACGTGACGATGCTGTGCGCGCGATGCCTGTAGAGAAAGTGGCCCGTGGTCCGTGGCCCGACCCCCCGCCGCCCGGGAACGGGGACCGTTGCGGGTGGCCGGGCCGGGGACGAGAATGGGGGGAGAGTCCACGGGAGGTGCGCGATGCCGACGTTCGTCCTGATGACCCGGTTGGCCCCGGGCGGCGTGCACGATGCCCCGACCCGCCGCGCCATGGGCAAGGAGTGGCTGGCCAAGGTCAAGAAGGCGTGTCCCGAGGTGAGGTTCCTCGCCCACTACGCGATCCTCGGGCCCTACGACTTCATGGACATCTACGACGCCCCCGACGTCGAGACGGCACACCGGGTGTCGCTGATCTCCCGCACCGCCGGGGCCGCCTCGGCGGAGAGCTGGCAGGCGCTCCCCTACGAGCGCTTCCTCAAGCTCCTGGAAGAGGTCCAGCCGTAGCGGGGCTCGCCCCGTAGAGGTCGTAGAGCGCCCGCAACGCCGCGCGCAGGTCGCCGCGGTGACGGTCGAACAGGGCGGCCAGGCGCGGCCGCAACGCTTCTGCCTCCTCGCTGCCGACCAGTTCCCGGACAAGATCGGCAAGCAGCTCCACCGAGGTCCCGCAGGTCCACAGCGTCGGCAGCAGCCCCGGCCGGTGGGAGGTGACGACCAGCCCGCCGGCCTTTCGAGCGGCCCGGCGGAGCGACGACCAGGCCAGTGGGCCGAGCTCGTCGGCGCCGTCGACGAGGACAACGTCGGCCGGACCGAGCCCGGCGAGCAGCGCCGCCCGCGCCTCCGGCGCCGGCCGCCGCTCGCCCCGGCGCAGCGTCAACAGGCACGGCGCCAGGCCGAGCGTGCCGAGGCGGGCGCCGAGCTCCTCGAGCAGCAGGGTCTTGCCTGAGCCCTCCGGGCCGACGATGGCGGCGCGGCAGCCGAGGGTGGACAGGCGGGCGAGCAGCTCCCGCCAACCCTCGTCGGTCAGGCGGAAACGGAGCGCGTGGATGCGGTGGACGGCGAACGGGTTATCGCGCGCCCGCATCCGGCATCTCGCGGGGGAGGAGGATCTCCCGGCCCGACGGCGACGCGACGAGCTCCGCCAGCGCCGCGTCGCTCCCGGGCAGCGCGACCACCTCGACCGCCCAGAGCAGCGAGACGAGCGTGCCGGAGAAGCTGTACGGCCCGTCCGGCAGCGGGAAGGCGAACGCCTGGCGACCCTCGGCGCCGGGCGCCGGGCAGGGCATGGTCTCGACGAGGCCGACGTCGCGGTCGCCCTTGCCCTGGGTGAACCAGATCAGCCGGACCTCGACCGAGGCCGGCGGCGCGTCGAGGCTCCACGACGCCGTGCCGCGCACCACCTCGCCCGGCCGGAATGCAGCCCTGCCCTCGTCGAGATCGACCTTGAGCCAGCTCACGCGCGTCCCCCGGACGGTCGGACGACGAGCTCGAACTCCTCCTCGACGTCGGGCCACCTCGCGATGTCGCCGTGCACCTTAAGGGTCCACACCACGCGGTTGTGGCCGGTCTCGAGGCTGTGCATGGTGTCGGCCGGCAGCGCGACCGTGGCGCGCCCCTCCGCGACGGCGGCGCCGCGCTCGGAGTCGGCGATGGGGATCGTCGTGAAGACGCGCCGGTCGGTGGTGCTCGAGGTGCCGCGGCGGTAGGTCGCTTCCTCGCACCCCTCGAGGACGATGGTGAGGCGGGAGATCCTCGCCGCCCGCCCGGTGAACCGCCAGGCGAGGTCGACCGTGCCGCCAAGCGCGATCTCCTTGGCCGACAGTTCCAACCGTGGGCGGGGGTTGAACAGGGCGAGAAACTGGTAGGGCACGCTGACCAGCAGGCCCAGGCCGATCAGGACAAAGGGGACGAGGAAGAGGGTCAGGCAGCCCGGGCTCGACCCCTGCCGCCACTCCTGGACCGCGAAGTAGACGAAGACGGAGACGAGGCCGTTCCAGAACAGGGCCACGGCGGTCAGGACGACGAACTTCGCGAGCGGCGTCGCTTTCGGTTCCAGGATCGCCGCCCCGGGCGCGGAGACCCGGCTGCCGTCGGCCAGGACCTCCGGCTCGGCGCGCTCGGCCGCGGGCAGCCAGGCCCGGGGTCCGGCCTTCGCGGCGGCGGCGCGTCTCGACCACAGGAGGAGGGCGATCCCCCCGCCGCCGGCGGCGACGAAGAGCAGGGGCACGAGGCCGATCAGGAACATCGGGGTGAAGCCGCGCACCAGTACCGCCTCGCGCGGGTCGCCGGGGTCCACCCAGCAGACGGTCTCGGAGCCCACCGGCAGGCCGCGGACGACCGCCTCCTTGCCCTCCAGCCCCGACGAGGCGGCGTCCATGAACGAGTAGCGGGTGCTGCGATAGATGCGGCGGTCGACCTCGTACTGGACCTCGACCTCGATGCTGTAGGTCGAGCCCTTCGACCCCGGGTGGGTCTCGACCCGGCTCGACACGACGACGCACGGTGTCTCGACCCAGGAGCGGGCGGCCAGCACCTGCAGGACCGGGCGGGCGAGCATGGCCCAGCCGGCGCCGAGGCCGATGAGCACGAAGATCGAGAGGAAGGCGACGCCGCAGCCGACGGCGAGCCGCGACTGCCGCCACTGCGACACCGGGGTCTCGCTCATCGGTCCGGTCGTGGTCCTGGTCCTCACTGCGGTTCCCTGCCGCCAGTACAGCCCGCAGCGGCCGCGGCGTCAAGTCCGCCGGCTCAGCCCGCAACCAGGTGGGCGGTGATGCGACGGAGCACCCGGTCGATCCCGGCAGCGAAGGCGCCGGGCTCGGGGAGCAGCGAGACGACGAGGTAGCCGTCGGCGGGGAAGTCGAAGAAGTAGCCGGGGTGGACGGCGACGCGGTCCTCGACGAGCAGCTCGACTGCGAGCTCCTCCTCGCCGACCACCGACGGGATCCGGAGCACCGCGCTCCAGCCACCGCCCACCGGGAGGACGCTGACCTCCCCGACCCCGGCGGCGTCGGCACGCAGCGCTGCGAGGTTGGTCCTGCAGCGCTCGAGAACAGCGGCGCGGATGGAAGCGCCATCGCGAAGGAGCACGGGCGCGGCGAGCTGCACTGGCGTCGCCACCGAGAGGAAGGTGTCGGCGACGAGCTCCAGCCGCTCGCGCGCCGCCGCGGCCAGGTCGGTGGGGCCGCCGACCACGATCCATCCGAGCTTGAGCTGCGGCAGGGCGACGCTCTTCGACAGCCCGCCGAGCACGAACGTGAGCGCCGCGGCCTCGCCGGCGAACGAGCGACCCGACCCCGGACCACCGTCGAGGGGGTAGTCGAGGAACACCTCGTCGGCGATCACCGCCCAGCCCCGCCGGACCGCGAGGGCGGCGAGGTCGGCGGCGTCGTCGGGGTGGACGAACGAGCCGGTGGGGTTGTTGGGATGGACGACGACGACCGCCCGGACCCGCTCGTCGGCCTCGGCGAGCGCGTCGAGGTCGAGGCGCCACCCGGCCTCGCGGTCGAGGTGGTACAAGGGCGCGTCGACGCCCTCGAGCCGGGCGAGGTGCTCGAACAGCGGGTAGGACGGCGCCGGCACCAGCACCGCGTCCCGGGGCTCGCACAGCAGCTTGAAGAGGAACGCGTACGCCTCGCTGGTCGAGGCCGTCAGGACGATCCGGTCAGGGTCGACGGCCGCGCCGAACCGGGCGTACTCGGCGGCCACAGCCGCGCGGGCGTGGCGCAGCCCGCGCGGGTCCGGACGGTACTCGAGGCCCGCAGCGTTCGCGAGCGGCGCGAGCAACGTCGGCGGCACGTCGAGGCCGCACGCCGTCGGGTTCGACGCCGTGAGGTCGATCTCCGGCGCGTGTCCGGCGGCCCGCAACGCCGCCAGGCGGTTCGGAGCGAGGTCAGCCGGAACCCTCCGTGAGAACGGCACGCGCACGGGAGCATTGTAGAAGCAGGGGTGCCCGCCCACCCGCCCGCCCAGGGTTGCCCTCCCGACCGCCCGCCCA
>Ga0209450_10002057_pt1 | contig 10140 bp, 10 predicted proteins | sample FrelakmetLWP11LW_FD_187149 | JGI IMG/M metagenome (GOLD analysis project Ga0209450, IMG submission 187149) | Freshwater lake sediment microbial communities from the University of Notre Dame, USA, for methane emissions studies - LWP11 LW (SPAdes)... | ecosystem: Environmental > Aquatic >...
CGGCAAACGGCACGGTCAAGGAGATCAAGGTCAAGGAAGGGGACAAGGTCAACACCAGCCAGGTCCTCGTGGTTCTGGGATAGCGGTTTGAACCCCCCTGCCCGCTACGTGCGGGCAGGGGGTGCCTCTCGCACTTCGAACGCTCTCTTTCTCGATTTTTACATGATGACGAGGCGCGGACCGGCCCGAAAAAAATTCACTCAAAGCGGTAGACTTTTTTGACAAAGTGGAATAATCAAGCATAAGCTGAACACCCTATCTTACAAAATACCATAGGGAGGGAGAAAAAATGGAATTTCTCGGTGTATCCTTGGCGGCCTGGATGTCCATCCTGGCCTTGACTATCGTCATCATCATCAGTTGCGTCAATGAAGAGCTGCACGTTGGCCTGCTGAGCATCGCCTTCGCCATCATCGTGGGGGCGGTCTTCATGAATATGTCGGGCGCAAAGGTGGTAGCGGGATTCCCGTTGAGCCTCTTCATGATCCTGGTGGGCGTGACCTTCATGTTCGCCATGGCCCAGGTGAACGGGACTTTGGGTAAGGTGACCTCCTATGCCATCCGGCTTGCCGGAGGGAACATGATGCTGCTGCCCTTCATCATTTACTTTCTGACCATCTTCATCACCACGATCGGGCCGGGAAACATCGCCGGTGTCGCGCTTCTCGCACCCATCACCATGGCCATCGCGGGCCAGGTGCGCATGTCGGCATTCTGCATGACCCTCATCGTGGTGGGCGCCTCCAACTCGGCGGCCTTTTCGCCGTTCGCTCCCACGGGAATCATTTCCCACGGGCTCGTCGCAAAAATGGCTCCGCAGATTCCTGACCTCTTCGCGAAGTACACGATCGACGCCATCGACTGGAAGGTCTACTTCAACTCCATCATCGCCCAGGGCATCGCCGTCATCCCCGGCTTCCTGATCTTCGGGGGCTGGAAATGGATGATGTCTCACAAGGGCAAGACGGTCGACATCAACACGATCGCGCCGAAGCCCGAGCCCTTCACCAAGCAGCAGTGGTTCACCGTGGCCTGCATCGTCATCCTGATCCTGCTGGTCGTCGTTCCGGCCCTTCCCGGCATGAAGCAGTTCTTCCCGAAGTGGGCGCTCCTGATGGCCGCCAACGTCGGAACCGTCGGATTCGTGCTGGCGGGCTTCATGATGCTCTTCAACGTGGCCGACAGCAAGGCCGCCATCAAGACGATGCCCTGGTTCGTCATCATGATGGTCTGCGGTGTCACCGTCCTGATCGAAGTCATGGAGAAGTCGGGCGGACTGGCCGCCATGACGAAGGCCATTGCCGCCTTCTCGGGACCCACGACGGTCCACTTCTGGCTGGGCCTCGTCACGGGCGTGATCTCGGCCTACTCGAGCTCTTCCGGCGTCGTCATGCCGGCCTTCCTGCCGCTCGTTCCCGGGCTGCTTCAGCAGGTCCCGGGTGCGGATGCTGTCGGCATGATCTCCTCGATCAACGTCGGCGCCCACCTGGTCGACGCATCGCCCCTTTCCACCCTGGGCGCGCTCTGCATCGCCTGCGCCGCCGAGCACGAGGACAAGGCGAAGCTCTTCCGCAACCTGCTCATGTGGGGGCTCTCCATGTCCGTAGTCGGCGCCATCATCTGCTTCGTCTTCTTCGGGCTCCTGGGCATCTAAGGTCCGGGGTTTTCTGACAACAAAAAAGGCCGGGGGGTTCGCCTCCCGGCCTTTTTATTTCTTCCAGACATTCTTTTCAGAGAGGATATAAAAAACGCAGATTGCCGCGTCGGCCTCGCGGCCTCCTCGCAATGACGTTTCTTTTTGACTCGACCCTCACCCCGCGCCCCTCACCCCTTGATGACTTGAGCCTTGCGGCTTGTGGCTTGCGGCTCGATCAGGGTTTGCGGTACTTTTTTGCCCCCTCGACGTACAGGTCGTTTCCCTTCGTGTCGTTGATGACCACGACGGGGAAGTCCTCCACCTCCAGGCGCTGGATGGCCTCGGGGCCCAGATCCTCGTAGGCAATTGTCTCGGCCTTCTTGATGCTCCGGGCGAGCAGCGCCCCGGCGCCCCCCGTTGCCCCAAAATAGACGGCCTTGTGTTTCTTCATGGCCTCCACCACGTCGGCACCGCGGTTCCCCTTGCCGATCATGCCCTTGAGGCCCAGTTCCATGAGCTTCGGGGCAAAGGCGTCCATCCGGTAGCTCGTCGTGGGCCCTGCCGATCCGATGGGCTTGCCCGGCTTTGCGGGAGCAGGTCCCACATAGTAGATCACCTGGCCGCGGATGTCTATTGGCAGCTCTTTTCCCGCCTGTATGAGGTCAAAGAGCCTCTTGTGGGCCGCATCGCGTCCGGTGTAGATCACCCCCGTGAGAAGCACCTTGTCGCCGATCTCGAGCTTCACCACATCCTCGTCTCTGAGCGGCGTTTTCAGTCTTATTTCAGCCATTCTTGACTTCCCTCTTCCCAGTTACCCATTACCCAATTACTAAATTACTGCTTCTTTATGTCTCGCCGCGTGGCACTGGACATTGACCGCCACGGGGAGGCTTGCAATATGGCAGGGCTCGACTTCGAAAAAAACATCGAGCGACGTCGTGTTGCCGCCGTAGCCCATGGGCCCGATGCCCAGTTTGTTGATCCGCGCGAGAACCTCGACCTCGACCTTTGCCAGCTCCGGGACGGCGTTGCGCTCGCCGATCTTTCTCATGAGGGCCTTCTTGGCAAGCAGGGCCGATCGCTCGAAGGTCCCGCCGATCCCCACACCGACCACCGTGGGCGGGCAGGGGTTCGAGCCCGAGGCCTCGATGCGCCGGACGACGAATTCCTTGATCCCTTCGAGCCCCGCCGAAGGCGAGAGCATGTCCACGCGGCTCATGTTCTCCGCCCCGCCCCCCTTCGGGACGGCAACGATCCGGACCTTGTCGCCGGGAACGATGTCGAAGTGAATGACGGCGGGCGTGTTGTCTTTCGTGTTGGCCCGCGTGAAGGGGTGGCAGGCCGACTTCCGGAGATAGCCTTCGCCGTAACCTTTTTTGACCCCTTCGTTGATGGCCGCCTTCAGATCGCCCCCGACAACATGGACATCCTGCCCGATCTCGACGAAAAGGACGGCAAGTCCCGTGTCCTGGCAGATGGGGGACTGCTCGTCCCGGGCGATGCGGGCGTTTTCCTTGAGCTCGCGGAGTACCTCCCTGGCCACGGGGGATTCGTCCGTCGCGATGGCCCGGTCGAAGGCCGCAAGGACATCTTCGCCCAGATTGCAGTTGGCGTCGATGAAGAGGTCGCGGACAGCGCGGGTAATTTCTGAAGCCTGGACTTCTCTCATCAGCACTCCTTATCGGACTGGTAACACGGTTAACGACGGCGCCGTCATTGACCCGTGATCGCTGGCCGGTGAAAAACCGGTTACTTTTTTGCCATCTTGAGAATTTCGGCCACGAGCTTCTCGATGCCCTGGGCCACCTTCGAGATCGTGGGCCCGAGCATGTACGCCGGCGTCGTGACGATCCGGTTGGCCTCGTCGACAACGATCCCCTCGACGGGGGCCTGGATGTGCTTGCCGCCCATGGCCTCGATGGCGCCTGCCGCACCGGGGTCGTTGCCGATGGTGAGCATCGGGTTCGCCGCACCGAGGACCTTGGCGGCGATCACGGGGGCGATGCAGAGAAAGCCGACGGGTTTTTTCGCAGCGTGAATTTCTTTGATGAGCCTTGCCACCTCGGGGTTCACAACACAGTCGGGGCCCTTCACGGCAAAGTCGCAGAGGTTCTTGGCTGCGCCGAAGCCGCCGGGGAAGATCAGGGCGTCCATGTCGGCGGCTTTCACGTCCTTCATGTCCTTGATCTCGCCGCGGGCGATGCGGGAGGACTCGCAGAGAACGTTTCTCGACTCCGAACTGGGCTCGCCTTTTGTGTGGTCGATCACGTGCATCTGGTTGACATCCGGCGCCATGCAGAGGATCTCCGCACCCGCCTTGTCCAGAAAGTACAGGGTCAGGGTGGCCTCATGGATCTCGGCCCCATCATACACACCGCAGCCCGACAGAACGACACCGACCTTTGCCATAATGGACCTCCTGCATGCCGTGGGTTTTTTCACAAGGACAGGGGCAGGGAAAAACCGGGCACGGATGGATGATTCCCGCAAACCCCGGGCAGAAATATAGATGAACACCCGGACGGGTGTCAACGAAAATGCAGCCCCAAAGAAAAAGCCCCGATCCAATGCGGGGCCTTTTCCGGTCGGGCGGGCTGAAATCTCACGGGGTCATTGTCTTTCTGGGATACTGATAGATTTCGTACTCCGTGGGGCCGCCGAGGAGCTTGTCGATCTTGCCCTGGATCTCTTTGCGCTCATCGGTGGCGATCCACTTTTTCCAGAAATAATCCGTTTCCCAGATGCTGATGACCAGGTAATCCTCGGGCTTATCGGTGCCATGGAGCGTCTCGCCCGAGATGTAACCCGGTTGCTGCGAGGCCGCACTGCGCAACCGGGTAATCAGGGACAGGAGCTCCGTTTCCTTCTCCCTCGGGGCTTTTCTCTTGATCATGATTTTAATCATGGGGCATTCCTCCTTTCACCGGCAGGCTGTTGAAAAACGTCATTTCATGATCCGGCTGGATGGTTCCCGTTCACACCGGTCCCGCTGCCGGGACCGGTTCGAATTTTCCGCCACGGGATCAGAAGAGATGGAACCGGAAGAAGAGATATCGCTGTCGAATGAAACGATGGCTCTGCGCTGGAAATGGAAGTGAGGGGGATACGCCTTATTTCTTGGACTTGGTCGGCGTTCTTTCCAGGTAGTCGCTGGGCTCTGCCTTGAAATACCGCTTTTCGGGATAGTGGTAGATGTCGTACGTTGTCTTCTTCCCCAGGAGTTTGTCGATCTTGTCCTGCAGCGCCTTCCGGGGGGAGCTGGAAACCCACGTTTCCCAGTCCTCGAGGGAATCCCAGGTGCTGATGACGAGGTACTCTTCGGGGTTGCTGGCGTGGCGCATGGTCTCTCCGGAGATGTAGCCGGGCTGCCTCGATGCCATGCTCCGCAGCTCCGTGATGAGGGAAACCAGATCTTTTTCCTTTTCGGCCGGGACCCATCTTTTCAACATGACTCGAATGGCCATATCCGTCACCTCCTTTAGCGGAAGGATCCTGAAGCATGTACTAGTTTATGAATACATCCGTTCTTCGGCGAGTTCAAGTGTAAAGATGGCGGGGCGATGGGGGCGTCAGGCCCCGGCGCTTTTAAGGATCTTGAGGATCCCCTCTTCGGCCCCGCACGGGATGGCGATGTGGCCTGCGGGGACATCGTAATCGCGGGGATTGATCCGGATCAGGGTGGCCTTCCCTCCCCGGACGGCGGCCTCGGAGGTCACCCGGACGGTTGCCACGGCCTTGCCGGCGCCCATCTCCACCACGGCGAGAGCGGCGCCGCTGCGGGCGAGCCCCTCGAGCCATCGGTGGAGGCGGTCGCCCTGGATCCGGGTGCGGTGAGGAATCCAGTCCCAGTCGTTGAACATGAGGACATTGGGCCGGGCAAGGGCCCCGCATTTCGGGCAGCGCGGCAGGGGGTCCCGGGCCCGGAACTGCGTCTCGTCGACATCGGGATTTATCTCCCGGGCCTCCCAGATGTCCTGCGAGCAGGGCCGCAAGCACTGGAGGTGGTGCAGGGAGCCGTGGCACTCCTCGATGCGGTCCTCGTCGAAGCCGGCAATCTGGAACTGGCCATCGACGTTGGAGGTAAAGACGAAATAGCCCTCTTTTTTCTTTTTGCCGATCTCCAGGAGCCGCTTGAACCCTCCGTGCGGGACCGTGCGGCGATAGAGGTTCAGGCGGTGGCCGTAGAACCCCCAGGCCAGGGATGGATCCCTTTCGAACCACCAGGGGTTGGCCATTTCCACGAAGGAGACCCCCAGTTTGGCCATGGGCGGGTAGGCCTTCCAGAACCCCTCGTTGCCCCGGAAGTCGGGCAGGCCCGAGTCGACGCCCATGCCGGCGCCTGCCGTCACGAGAAGCGCGTCGGCTTCGCGCAGGGCAAGGGCGGCCCGCTTGAGATTTTCATTGAGGTCCATGGGTTTGCTGTTTAAACGGGTTTGGCGCGGTGAGCCTTACAGCATGCGCCGGTGCAGCTCGTTTCGCAGGGCCCTTCCCTCCAGGGAGTTCAGGACGATTTCCTCGATCATCTGCTGCTCCTTCTGGTTGTGGACAACTCCCTCGAGCACGATCCTGCTGCCGTCGTAGGACACCTTCAGCGTCGGTGCATGAATTTTGGGGTTCGTGAGGACGCGGGCCCTGATGCGGGCGGCAACGGCCCTGCCCACGAGAAGATCCCATGTATCGGGGGTGATCATCTGATCTCTCGCCCGGAGGGCATCGACGATGATCTTCGCGATCTGATCGTAGGACTGGGTTGCCGCGTTGAAGACCATATCGTAGTTCTTGAGGTCGAACCAGTCCTTTCCGTAGATGGCCTTGACATAGCCGACCCTGGCTTTGTCGGTCCGCCTGACGATCTCTTCGGCCGCCTTCTCGCCGATCTCGCTTTTTTCCATGAGGCGCCGGACGCGGACCTCGAAAGGAGCCGTGAGCCGGACCTTCAGGACGAAGGGCAGATCCTGCAGGACAAAGCTCCCTCCCTGGCCGATAATGATCGCCTTGTCCCTCAGGGCGTGTTCGTAGATATACGCCTCGAGCAGGGCCACGAAGCCGCGGTATTCCCAGTCATAGCGGTCCCAGAGGGATGGCCTCTCCTGGTCGAGCTCTCGAAAGAGGCTCTCCCAGCGCCCGCCGGCGGACTTCATGTAGGAAATGCTCTGGTCCTTCCCGGAGCACTTGTAGCCCAGCGCCTCGCCGACCTGGGTTGCCACTTCCTGGCCGCCGCTTCTGAAATCAAGTGATATTGCAAGAATTGCCATAGATTCTCTGTCTCGTCATGGGTCAACGGGCACGGGGGAAACAGGCCTCCCCATCAGCCCGCAGCGGGTGTTTATGGTGAACTCAGCTGCGCAGGGAGGGGAAAATAAAACTCGTTGCATCATAGCGATCCCAGCCACCTTGTCAAGGGAAAAAAGCAACTTTTCCCGATTCTAACCTGCCGGATATGCAGCAATTTTTCGTCGCGGCCTCCGGCCGTCCGGACTCTTTCCCGAGGGCATCCGCCTGCTCGCCGAAATGAGGCTTTAATGTCCGGTCCGGCCATGGGAAAAGGACCCCTTCAACCCCCGGACAGCTCCGCCGTGTCACTGCGGAAGTACCTCCCCGGCGTCACCCCCAGGGCCTTTCGGAAAACGGACACGAAGGCGCTCAGGCTGCTGTAGCCCACATCGAGTGCGATGTTGGTGACGGGCTCACCCCGGCCCAGAAGCCTGAGGGCCTCGAGCAGGCGCAGTTGCTGACGCCACTGGTGGAAGCTCATCCCCGTCTCCGCCCGGAAGAGGCGCGAAAGCGTCCGCCCCGTTGCCCCCACTCGGGCTCCCCACTCTTCGATCGTCCTGCCGTCGGCAGGATGGCCGCTCATCTGATCGAAGATCTTTCTCAGCCGCGGGTCCCGGGGAATGGGAAGATCGAGGGGCACGGGATCGCGAAACCGGATGAAATCCAGGATGAGCGTCATGATCCGCCCGGCATGGCTGCCCGGCTCATAGAAGCGCGACAGGGTCGTGCTGTACACGATGAGTTCTCGAAGCAGGGCAGAGACGGAGACAATGCGGCAGGTTGGCGGAAAATCCCGAACGGCATCGGGCTTGATGTACAGCGTCCGCATCGAAAGATGTCCCGATGCGCGGATCTGGTGCTCCGTGAGCGCAGGGATCCACATGGCCCGAAGCGGGGGAAGGACCCAGACGCCGCTGCCTGTCGTCACGGTCATCACGCCCGTTGAGGCATAGAGGAGCTGGGCCCTGGAGTGCCAGTGAAAGGGGATCACGTGACCGTCCGGATGGTCCAGGGCCAGGGCGATGACTGCCTGGGGAGCGTCCATGAGATGCCTCTGACGCTCCGGCGACGACGGTTTTGTCCGCAATTCGACATTTCTTATCCTCATGGCGCAAGCAGGATAACCGGCATGACCGGTAGAGTCAATATGAGATGGGCATGAACCATCGGGAAAAGATTTTGCCGGCTCAAAAGCGCTTTGCGACGGTTCTAACGCTTGCTGCGCTGCGGCCGCAAAAACTCGCCCTGCGGGCTCAAACAGTTTGCGCCGCGGTCGCTCCGCTTCGCTAAGAATCGTTCGCGCAAAGGCGCTTTACCTTCGCCTTGCAAAACCTCTTCCCGCTGCTTCTGACCTGTGACGACCGGAGTGAACCCATGAAAAACCGTTTCGTCTGGCTGGCCGCCCTTGGGCACCTGTTCACGGATCTCAACCAGGGGGCCGTGCCGGCCCTTCTGCCTTTTTTCATCGCCGAATATCATCTGAGCTACGCGTCGGCCGCGGGCCTGGTTGCCGCCCTGAGCATCGCCTCCACCGTCATCCAGCCCCTCTTCGGGTTCTACGCGGACCGTCTGTCCAAGCCCTGGCTGATCCCGGCAGGCGTCGGGATGGCGGGCTGCGGTGTAGCCTTCTGCACCCTGTTTCCCGATTACTGGTTCGCCATCGCAATGATTGTCCTGAGCGGAATCGGGATCGCGGCGTTTCACCCCGAGGGGGCGCGCCTGGTGCACAACCACGCAGGCGACAAGAAGGCAACGGCGATGAGCATCTTTGCCGTCGGGGGCCAGATGGGTATCGCCCTGGGCCCGATCATGGCAACCGTCGCCGTCTCGGCCTGGGGCCTGAGAGGTACGGCATTTTTGGCAATCCCCTTTGTCCTCATGGCGGCGTTCCTGGCCTTTCAGCTGACGGGAACGGGCGGGGGGCCCGGGCCCGCGAAGGCCGCTGCCGGCGCCCAGGCGGGTGAAAAAGCAAAAGATTTATGGGGCCCCTTCGCCATCGTCACGGGGGTCGTCATCATCCGCTCCATCATTTTCTACGGGTTGAACACCTTCATCCCGCTGTACTGGATCAACGTCTACCAGCAGTCGGCCACGGTGGCCGCAACGGCCCTGTCCATCATGTTCGGGGCGGGTGTCGCGGGGACGCTGTGGGGAGGGCGCCTGGCAGACAAGTACGGCCATCGCAGGGCCGTCGTCGTCGGCTACTCGGCATTGATCCCCCTGCTCATCCTCTTTGTCCAGGTGAAGGATGTCACGGTCGCCACGGCGCTGCTGGTGCCGATCGGCATCGTGCTGCTGTCGACCTACAGCCCCCTTGTCGTGATGGGACAGCGGTTCCTGCCGAACCAGGTGGGCCTCGCCTCGGGGATCACGCTGGGGGTGGCCATCTCCATCGGCGGGATCGTGGCCCCCCTTCTGGGACATGTGGCGGACGGCTTTGGACTCCCGGCGGCGCTCACGGTGCTGGCATTGCTCACCGTACCGGCCGTCCTGCTGACCCTGATGCTCCCGAGGCCGCAAGCCGTTCGCAAAGAAGGAAGTTAGGAAGCCAGGAAGTTAAGAAGCTGTGAAAAAACAGGACTATGCTTCCGGTCATGGCCGTTTCACAGCTTCCCAACTTCTCAACTTCACAATTTCCTTCCCGAAAGGTGTCCGGCCCGTCGGACCATCCTTGCCGGAAAGCGACACAAAAAGGTGTATTTTCCCGCCGGCCGCTCAAGTTTCCTGCACATCCGCAGATAAAAATAGCATAACCATACCGAGCTGTTAGCAAGTATTCCCGCTTTTTTCACAGTTAGGTACGATCCTTGCTAATCTTGTTGACAAATGGAAGGCGACGTGACAGATTATCACGTCGAAAACAATCCGGAAGTGCTCCCAGCGGCGCGGGCCTCATGACTCTCGCAAACGGCCACATCCCTTCCAGGCCATGCCCGCCGTCGACGACAGAAATCGCCGGGATGCGAACCCTTCCGGTATCGCGAGGTGTTCCATGGTGAATCGAAACGTTCTTTTCGTCCTTCGGGACCACTCATAAGGGAGTCATGACGGGCCGGGGGGTCAACCCCGGCAGATCGAACCATTCAGCACGCATCCCCGGATGCCTTGCATGAAGGAACGATAGACCGACTCCAGGACCTATGCCGCCCTGCCGATCACCCCGGTGATCATCGGCCAAGAGACGTTCCTTCCCGCTGATACCGTCAGCCCCCTTCAAAGAGAGCCCTCTC
>Ga0209450_10002059_pt1 | contig 10135 bp, 8 predicted proteins | sample FrelakmetLWP11LW_FD_187149 | JGI IMG/M metagenome (GOLD analysis project Ga0209450, IMG submission 187149) | Freshwater lake sediment microbial communities from the University of Notre Dame, USA, for methane emissions studies - LWP11 LW (SPAdes)... | ecosystem: Environmental > Aquatic >...
CGTCCCGCGTCGAGACAATGGGCCGCGCCAACGACGAGCAGGTGCGCATCCCGTCGGCCGGATTCGCGCTCGCGGCGACTGTCTCGAAGCCCGCGTCGGCCCCGGCGCCGCCCGCGCCCGGCAAGGCGCCCGCCTACAGGCTTCCGGCCGTCATCCTGGTGGCGGGATCGGGCCCCGTCGATCGCGATGAGACCGTGGCCGGCATCCCGGTGTTCGCGCAGCTGGCCAACGGCCTCGCCGACGCCGGCTTCATCGTCGTGCGATACGACAAGCGCGGCGTGGGCCAGAGCGGCGGGCGGGGCGAGTCGGCGACGCTGCAGGACTACGCGGAGGATGTGCGCGCGATTGTCGAGTTCCTGCGGAAGCGGAAGGACGTCGACCGGGATCGCATCGCCGTCGTCGGGCACAGCGAGGGCGGGCTGGTGGCCCTGCAGGCAGCCGCCAACGCGAAGTCGAAGAGGGTCGCGGCGGTGGGCCTGCTCGCGACGCCGGGCACAACGGGAGCCGAACTGGTCCTGGAGCAGCAGCGGTACCTCCTCGACAAGATGACGCTGCCGGACGAGGAGAAGCAGAGCCGCATTGATCTGCAGACGAAGATCCAGGCGGCCGTCGCGAGCGGGAGGGGCTGGGAGGGAATCCCCGAAGCGTACCGGCGGCAGGCGGACACGCCGTGGTTCCGCAGTTTTCTCGCATTCGATCCGGTCAAGGTGATGGCCCGCGTCGAGCAGCCTGTCCTCGTGATCCAGGCCGAGCGCGACAGGCAGGTGACGGCCCCGCGCCACGGCCAGTTGCTCCTTGACGCCTCGAAGGGCCGGAAGAAGAAGCCAGACGCCGCGCTCGCGACCATCGGCGGCGTGAACCACCTGTTCGTGCCGGCCGGCACTGGCGACGTTGACGAGTACGCGGTGCTCCAGGACAAGCGGATCAGCCAGAAGCTGATGGATACACTCGTGCCGTGGCTGAAGGACAAACTGCATGTGGGTGCTGCGGGCGCTGGACGCTGACGTCAATCATCCCCTGTCGTTCCGCCTGATGGCGGGCGCCGTCAAGACCATCGGCCGCGTCGGGGCGGCGGATTTCTGCCTCGACGTGCCCCTCGTGTCGCGCGTCCACTGCAGGGTCGAGGTGGGGCCGGACGGCGCGGTCGAGATCGTCGATCTCGACAGCACGAACGGCACATGGATCGACGGCGAGCGGATCGCTCGCGCCGAGCTCCGGCCAGGCAGCGTTCTTCGCGTCGGCCGGGTGGCGTTCGCGCTGGAACCCAATCCCTGATCGCCCGAGGGTGACGGGCCCCCGGGATTCAGGTATTCAGGAACGGATTGGTGGCGCGTTCGCGGCCTATCGTCGTGTCCGGGCCGTGGCCCGCGTGCACGATGGCCTCGTCGCCGAATCCCAGCAGCACGCCCCTGATGGATCGCAGGAGCGTGGCGTAGTCGCCGCCGGGCAGGTCGGTGCGCCCGATCGAACCGTCAAACAGCGTGTCGCCCACGAACAGGTGGGTTTCCATGACACCGGGCCCGCCCACCTGCAGGCACACCCCGCCGGGACTGTGGCCGGGCGTGTGGTGGACACGCACCTCGCAATCGCCGAATGCCAGCGTGCCGACGTCCGCGAGGTCGAAGTCCGGCGGCGGGGGCTGCTCCAGCCGATAGCCGAAGGCGATCCCCTGCTGCACCGCGGCGTCATACAGGAACACGTCGTCGCGATGAACGCCGATGCGGGCGCCGGTTGCGCGCTTCGCCCGCCCGACGCCGCTCACGTGATCCATGTGCGCGTGCGTCAGCAGGATGAGGCCGACGGCAAGGCGCCGTGCTTCGATGATGCGAACGAGGTCGTCCACCTCGTCGCCGGGGTCGATCAGAATCGCTTCGCGGCTGCCATCGCACGCCACGACGAAGCCGTTCTTGTAGAACGGGGCGGCCGCACGGGTCTCGATCATCAGGGCCACAAGTCGATCCTCCCTGTTTCGAGAGTAGTCTATTCGTGATGACCGCTGCCGACATCGCTGCCGCCCGCGCCCGAATCGCGCCGCATGTCAGGCGCACGCCGCTTCTGGCCTCCTCGTGGCTCTCGGCGGTCGCGGGCGCCGACGTGCGGCTCAAGCTCGAGTCGCTGCAGATCACCAACTCGTTCAAGCTCCGCGGCGCCGTGAACGCGACGGCGGCCTTCGTCGAGCGCCATGGCGGAGGACGGGGCCAGGCCGGACAGATCGTCACCGCATCCGCCGGGAACCACGGCCGAGCCATGGCCTTCGCCGCCGGGCGGCTCGGCCTGAGGCTGGTGGTCTTCGCTCCGCGCACGGCTCCCAGGGCCAAGCTCGATTTCATCGCGCGCCACGGCGCAGACCTGCGCGAAGCCGGCACGTACGAGGACGCCGAGCGGATGGCCAAGGCGTTCGCGATCGAGACCGGCGCCGCCTACATCTCGCCCTACAGCCATCCCGACGTGATTGCCGGCGCGGCCACGGTGGCCGTCGAGATCTTCGAGGACTGGCCCGAGGTGGACGTGATTCTCGCGTCGGTCGGCGGCGGGGGCCTCGTGAGCGGCATCGCGCTCGCGGGCAGGGCGCTTGCCGGGCGCGTCGAGGTCGTGGGCGTCGAGTGCGAGGCGTCACCAGCCTTCCATGAAGCGCTGAAGGCCGGCCGCATCGTCGAAGTCGAGGTTCACCCGACGCTCGCCGACGGCCTGGCGGGAAACATGGACCCCGAGTCGATCACGTTCGACCTGGTCAGGCGGCACGTGGGCCGCGCCGTCCTCGCGCCGGAGTCCGCCATCGCGGGCGCGATCCGGGGGCTGTTCGAGCGGGAACGCGTCGTCGCGGAAGGCGCCGGGGCCACCGCCGTGGCGGCGCTCCTGTCGGGGCTTCAGGTCACCGGCCGCAATGTGGCCGTCGTCGTGTCGGGGTCGAATATCGATGCGGGCCTTCTGGCGAGGGTGCTTCGGGGCGGGTGACGCGCGTCAGATGCCCGGGAGGATTCTGGCGGCGTCGGCGCGCGCCCTGGCCTGCGCCGCGTCGATGCGGGCCAGCGCCGAGACCACCGCCGGGGCGGCAGCCACGTTGCTCCAGGGGAACACCGACTGCCTGAGGGCGATCTGGCCGTCGACCAGCGGGTTGACCGCGCCCCAGGCGCGCAGCTCGGCATCGGACGCCGCGATGCGGCCAAGCGCGAGGGCGGTGCGCGTGGGGTCCCTGAGCACGGCTGCCGCCATCGCTCCACATCCCGCCCACCCGCTCCCATCAGGCGCCTCGGCGGCCTTCGCGATGATGTCCGCAGCCGACCTGGTCGCATCGGAGTGGCGCCCGGCGCCGGCCACCGTCGCCGCCAGCATCGCGCGCCCTTCGCACGAGTCCGGGTGGCGCCGCACGAGCGTGTTCGCGAGGGCCGCCGCGTCGGCCGACCGCCCGGACACGATCAGCACCGCCGCACGGAGGATGATGCCCGGCGGAAAGTCGCCCGCGCCTCGGATCTCCACCGACGGTCCGGGGTCGCGCACCGTCGCGCGGGCGAGGCGGACCCGGTCCTTGAAGCCGTCCCACCAGGGCTGGTCCGGGGCAAGCGCCTGGCCCCGGTCCATCGCGGCGAGCGTGGCGTCGAGGTCGCCGGCCGCCAGAGCGGAGGCGGCGAGATGGTAGTAGGCAATCGGCTGCAGGGGGTCGCATTCGATTGCACGCCGGGCGAAGGCCGCCGCCTTGGCCGGATCGATCGATCGAAGGACGGCCGCCAGCCCCAGGTACGCCCCTGGCGACGAAGCATCGAGCTCCACCGCCCGCTTCAGGTGCTCGAGCGCTTCGGGTATCGTGGACGCGGTCAGGCCCATCGCCAGCCGGGTCGCGGCCAGGTCCGGGTCCGTGGCGAACGCGGCTTCCGCGGCTTGCCGGGCGCGTGCCTGCACGCTGCCGAACTGCGCGCGGCCCTCGAACGCCGACATCGTGTAGAGCGCTTCGGCGAGGCCGGCCTGGGCCTCGATCAGGCTGGGATCCTCCGCCGCCGCGGCTTCGAACAGCTGCACCGCCCGGCTGGCGTCGAACACGGCCATCGCTTCGCGCGCCTGGAGGTACTTGTCGTACGCGCCTGGACTGACCAGGCGCAGCGCCGCGCGGCTGTGCTCCGCGGCCGGAGAGTACTCCAGCCCCAGCCGGGCGGACACTTCCCGCGCGATATCGGCCTGCACCGAGAGCAGGTCCTGCGCGGCCCCCGTCCGCTGACGGCTCCAGATCACGCGCCCGTCGCGGGCGTCAATCAGCCGCGCTTCGATGTCGATCGACGCCCACTCGTCGTCGTTCGGTCTGAGCGAACCGGTGAGCGCCAGTCCTGCGCCCACGGACGCGGCCACGGCCTGGGGCGGCTTGCCCGTGGATGCGCGGACCGACGATCGCCCGAGAACGGTGACCCCCCGCACCTCCGCGATCCGGCGCGCCAGGTCCTCGGCGAACCCCGCGCCGAAGTAGGGCCGCGGCGTGTCGACGGGGGGAACATAGAACGGCACGACAACCAGCACCGGAACGGGCGGCGTGCCGAACCTCCCTTCCCAGGCCTGGCGCAGCGTTTCCTGCCATCGCCAGAGGCCGAGCGCCGCGATGGCGAGCAGCACCAGGCCCAGCGCGGCCAGGCGCACCCGCGAGCGTGGCCGGGGCAACACGGGCTCGACGTCGGCCGCCTGGCTGTGCACCTCGGCTTCCGCGTTGCGAAGGTCGGCCGCCACGAGCGCAGCCTCCTGATAGCGGTCGCCTGGCTTCCTCGCCAGCGCCCTGGCGGTGATGCGGTCGACGATGCGAGGCACGTCCGGGTTCAACGAGCTGGGGGCCGGCGGGCGCGACTGGAGCACCTGGACGCCGATGTCAAGAGGCGTGCGCCCCGAGAACGCGTGCCTGCCCGTCACCATCTCGTGCAGCAGCGCGCCGAGGGCGAACAGGTCCGCCCGGTGGTCGGCCCTTTGTCCGAGCAGCTGTTCCGGGGCGGCGTACGCCACCCGCGAGCGCCCGATCACCTCGATGCGGGCGGCCTGACGATCGGCGGCCTGGATCGCATCGGCGTCATCGATGCGGCGATCCGGCAGGCAGGCGGACAGGCCGAAGTCGAGGATCTTCGCGTGGCCCTTTGGCGTGACAATGACGCCCGAGGCGGTGAGGGCGCCGTGCACGAGACCCAGGGCATGGGCGTCGGCCAGCGCGTCGGCCAGCTGGGACGCCAGATCGAGCGCCCGCCGCAGGTTCATCGGATGACCCGCAAGGGCCGCGTTGAGCCTTTCGCCGGAGATGAACTCGTAGACGAGGTAGATGGATCCGCGCTGCTCTCCCGCCTCGAAGAGGCTGGCCACGTGCTGATGCGTGAGCGCCGTGTAGGGCTGCACGAGGTCGAGGGCGCGGGCGCGCTGGGCGGGATCGTCCATGCCCTGCGTGAGGACCCGGATCGCCACCGTCCGCCCGAGCTTCGTGTCGCGGGCGCGGAAAACGGGCCCCAGCGGCCCCGTGCCGACGGTGCTCAGGATGTTGTAGTGAGCGATCCGGTCACTCATGGAACACCCGCGACTATACTGGGACCCGGCCGGGCAGGCGGGCGCGGCCGTGGTCCGAACTGCCCGCCAATCGTAAGTATCGTCGTATGCATGCCGCGCCGCCAGCACTGAACGGCTCCGGGCTCGAGTTGCCGACGTGAATCCATACCGCGCCCTCATCACCGAAAACCGCAACTATCGCCTGCTGTGGTTTGGCCAGATCGTCAGTCAGCTGGGCGACTGGTTCAACTCGGTGGCCCTCTACGCCCTGCTGCTCGAACTGACGGGCACCGCGACGTCGGTCGCGCTGATGATCATCGTGCAGTTCCTGCCGATGGCCGTCATCGGCCCGGTGGCCGGCGTGGTGGTGGACAGGGTGAACCGGCGGCGGCTGATGATCGCCACCGACGTCATGCGCGGCCTGGCCGTCCTCGCGCTGCTGCTTGTCCGCCGCCCCGACCAGGTCTGGATCGTCTACCTGGTGATGGGAGCGGTCGTGTCGATGACCGCCTTCTTCGAGCCGGCGCGCACGGCGGTGATTCCGAACCTGACCACACGGTCGCAGCTGCTGACCGCCAACGCCCTGTCGAGCGCGACATGGTCGGCGATGCTGGCGATTGGAGCCGGTGTCGGCGGTGTGGTCACCGCCTTGTTCGGGCGGAACGTGGCGTTCCTGGTGAACGCCGTGTCCTTCCTGGCATCGGCGGTCATCATCGCGCGAACCTCGTTCGATGCCGCCCCCCCGGCCGTCAAGCGGCCGGCGGGATGGGCGTCGCTCACCGGGTTCGGGGACCTTGTCGAGGGCATCCGGTACGTGAAGTCGGACCGGCACGTGGCGGCCCTGATGCTGGTGAAGGCCGGGTGGGGCATCGCCGGCGGCGTGCTGCTCATCATGACCGTGATGGGCGAGCGCGAGTTCCGGATGGGCGGCAGCGCGGCGGCGGGCATTGGCGTGCTCTACGCGGCGAGAGGGATCGGCGCTGGAATCGGTCCGATCATGGCCCGGGCGTGGCTGGGGCAGCAGCCCGACGAGATGCGGAGGGCCATCGCGCCCTCCTATGTCCTGGTGGCGCTGTTCTATCTGATGCTGAGCTGGGCCCCCAGCATCTACGTCGCCGGAGCGGCCGTGATCGGAGCGCACGCCGCCGGGTCGGTGCTGTGGGTGTTCAGCACGGTGCTGCTGCAGATGTCCGTGCCCGACAGGTTTCGCGGACGCGTCTTCTCGGCCGAACTCGCGCTGCTGATGATCATCTCCGCCGCGTCGAGCTTCGCGTGCGGGTACGCGCTCGACAACTGGGGGGCCTCACCGTTCCTGCTGACACGGGTACTGGGCGCGCTGTTCGTCCTGCCAACGCTCGGCTGGCTGCTCATCGAGCGCCGGCACTTCGCCAGGCGGTGACAGCGTCACTTTCCGGAGTCCTCGAGCGGAAACCGACGCCGTCTCCGTGGCGTTACGCGGCGAAGCTGTGCTCGGTGACCTGCCGGTGCAGCGAAAGGCCCGTGGCAAACTCCGACAGCCGTTCGCGGAGGAAAAGTCGGCCGCGATGGAGCCTCGACTTCAAGGTCTGCTCCTTGATGCCGAGCTTCGTGCTCGCCTCTTCGGTCGTCAGGCCGTGGAGATCCCGCAGAATCACCGGAGTCCGGTAGATTTCAGGCAGGTCTTTCAGCGCCGACGCCAGGCGCGTGCGGAGCTGCGCGCGGAGAATGGCCTCGTCGCCGAGCGACGACCAGTCGGCCGGCTCCCGACGGACCCGGCCGCCATTCTCCTCGACGTCGGAGAGCAGGTCCAGCTCCCTGACCTCGTGGAGATTCGTCATCCGCTGGCCACGAAGCCGGGACATCACCGTATTGAAGGTAATCCGGTATATCCAGGAGGACAGCGCCGCGTCTCCGCGGAACGCTTCGATCTTCAGGTAGACCTTCAACAAGACGTCCTGGGCCACTTCTTCCGCGTCTTCCGGGGTCTTGACGTAGCGAAGGGCCAGCTGCTGAATACGCGATCGATAGATGGCGTCCAGGTCCACGATGGCCGATTCGTCCCTGGCTCGCATCCGGGCCACCAGATCCTCGTCCGTGCGCGAATAGGTTGAAGGGGCTTTCATGGCTCTTGAGTCCTTGCTGCTTTCCGGTTCATTCCTAAGAACCCCGGCGCAGAAAGGTTTATTCCGACCTGATCAGGCGTAATTGGGGGTCTAGGGGGCCTGGCCCCAAATCGTCACGAAACGGGGCCAGGCCCCGTTCAGATCCCGCACCAGGTACGCAGGAGCTGCACACGGGCCCGCCGAGAGTACGCAGGATCTGCCACGCGATCCGCCATCTGTGCGTAGAAAAAGCGAACATAACGCTCCCGATGCACAGAATATGCACCGGGGCCTGTCCCCCTCCGGGATGCCCGGCGGGACCTGTCCCCCTTCAGGAGACGCGGTCGAAGATGGCGCAGAAGTGGCGCACCAGGTGGTCTTCCACTTCCGGGATGGGGATTTCCCGCCCGGTCAGTTTCCTGAGGGATGTCACACCGCGGTCGGATATGCCGCAGGGCACGATCAGCCGGAAAAAGTCCAGGTCGGTTGAGACGTTGAACGCGAATCCATGGCTCGTAATCCAGCGTTGGATCCGGACGCCGATGGCGCCGATCTTCTCCGCGTCCACCCACGCTCCGGTCAGCCCCGCGATCCGTCCGGCCTTGAATCCGTACTCGCCCGTCACCCGGATCATCATTTCTTCGAGATCGCGCACGTACTGGTGAACGTCGCAGCGGTCGGGCTTGAGGCTGATGATCGGGTAGCCGACGATCTGGCCCGGGCCGTGGTAGGTGACATCGCCGCCCCGGCCGGTCTCGTGGATTTCCACACCCAGTTCGGCCAGCCGCTCCGGCGTGGCCAGCACGTGGTTTCTGCTCTCGCCCGCCTTCACGCCGAGCGTCAGCACGTGGGGATGCTGGAGCAGAAGCAAGGTGTCGTCGATCTCGTCCGCCACCCGCTGGGCCACCAGGGTCTTCTGGAGCTCGAGGCCCTCGGCATAGCCGACGAAGCCGAGGCGGCGGACGACGAGCGTCGGTGGCATGAAACGAACGTCAGCGGCCCTTCGCGCCGGACCTACACCGCGTCCGGGTCGAAGTCCTCGATGGTCTTCTTCAGATGCGACATGAACTGGTCGGCCACCGCGCCGTCAATCAGCCGGTGGTCATAGCCGATTGACAGGTAGCCCTTCGTCCTGATGCCGATCGCATCTTCGTCGAGCACGGCCACGCGCTTCTCGATCGTGCCCACGCCCAGGATCGCGACCTGCGGCTGGCTGATGATCGGCATGCCGAACAGCGCCCCGAATACGCCGGGGTTGGTAATCGTGAACGTGCCGCCCTGCACCTCGTCCGGCTTGAGCTGCTTCGACCGGGCGCGCGCGGCCAGGTCGACGATGGCCCGGCTCAGGCCGAGCATGTTCTTCTCCTCGGCATGCTTGATGACGGGCACGATCAGCCCCCAGTCGAGGGCGACGGCAATCCCGAGGTTGATGTCCTTCTTGTAGACGATGTTGTCGCCGTCAATCGAGGTGTTGACGACGGGCACGGCCTTCAGCGCGTCGACAGTGGCCTTCATCAGGAACGACATGTAGGTGAGCTTGACGCCCTGGCGCTCGTAGTCTGCCTTGCGGGCCGCGCGGATCTTCGCCACGCGGCTGTAGTCGACTTCGAACACCGAGTGCACGTGAGCGGACGTGCGCCGGCTGAGCACCATGTGCTCGGCGATCTTCCGCCGCATCACCGACATCGGCACGACCTCGACGTTGTCGCCCGGTTTGAATGCGGGCACGTGCGCGGCCGGCTGCGGCGGGGCGGGGACCTGCGCGGCTGCCTCTGGCGCGGCTGGCCGCGGGCTCTCGTTCAGATAGCCGAGAATGTCGTCCTTCGTGACGCGGCCGGCGAGCCCGGTGCCCGGCACGCGCGACAGGTCGATGCGGTGTTCCTTCGCGATTCTCCGCACCAGCGGCGACGACCTCTGCCTCTGCCCCTCCCCCGCGCTCTCCGACGCGCCCGGAGCTGACGGGGCCGCGGAAACGGGCGCAGGCGTCGCGGTGGCCGGCGCGGTGGCCGGCGCGGCGGCCGCCGGGGCTGGCGCCACGGGTGCGATGGGCGGGACCGGCGGTGCGGGCGCGAGCGGAGCGGGCGCGGGCGCTTCGGCCTTCGCCGCAGGCGCCGCGACGGCCGCCCCGGCCTCGCCGATGACCGCGACGACCGAGTTGACGGGCACCGTCTCCCCCTCCTTCGCCCGGATCTCCACGATCACGCCGGCCGAGGGCGACGGGATCTCCGCGTCCACCTTGTCTGTCGAGATCTCGAAGAGCGGCTCGTCCCGGTCGACGCGGTCGCCGACTTTCTTGATCCAGCGGACGATGGTCCCCTCGGCAATCGACTCGCCCATCTGGGGCATCACGACATCGGACATGGGTCGCCTCGTTTGAATACCTGCTCGGCGTTCTCCAGTAGTCAGTAGACAGTAGCCAGTATTCAGTAGAAAGGCCCGTGAACTGGACGCCGTTTCACCCTACTGGCTACTGACTACTGGCTACTGACTCTCCCGTCAAGCGTGAATCGCCGCCCCATGCACCGCATGGGCGGCCTCGCCCACCGCTTCCGACA
>Ga0209450_10002060_pt1 | contig 10132 bp, 11 predicted proteins | sample FrelakmetLWP11LW_FD_187149 | JGI IMG/M metagenome (GOLD analysis project Ga0209450, IMG submission 187149) | Freshwater lake sediment microbial communities from the University of Notre Dame, USA, for methane emissions studies - LWP11 LW (SPAdes)... | ecosystem: Environmental > Aquatic >...
TTGAGCAAGTCACAACATCATCGCGCTGGGACGACGATGTAGAAATGATGATCGTTGTCGAAGTGTCCATATTATTCTCTCTGACTTGCTTCAAGACGGAATATCCGTTCACCGTGGGCATCACGAGATCGAGAAGGATAATGTCGGGTTTCCAGTCTCGGTATATTTTAACTGCCTCAAGTCCGTTCTCGGCAAACTGCTTGACGAATACATTGCCAGAAATCGTGGAGTCATAGAATTTCCGGGTGAACGCGTTGTCTTCTGCGATCAGGATTTTTATGTTGTCCATGACAATAACCGAACCCGATGGCGGATAATTGTGAAATATACAGCAAACATCATGCCACGCAATTGAGTAAGATCAATCGTTTAAGGACCGTCTGCTATCCCACAAAAGCCCCTTGATCGTATTCAATAAAACTTGGGCACGGATTCGGCCTGGATGAGATTAACCCCCTCTAAATTACCATTGGAAAGCCTCAAGTAATCCACTCCCTGGCACTCAGATCGGGCGATAAAAATGGCATTAGAGGGTCGAAGATTACGGATGGAAAGGTGGTAATTTTGGCGCCAGAAAATGGCTCTTCAAATGGCGTCTGGAGGGGTCAATCGGATCGGTGCCGCGCATGTCTTCCTGAAGTGTTGATTCCGAGATTAGAGCCTCTCATGCGCCATTGCAATGCGGAATAATCACCCCGTCGCCAGTTTCCATGTGTTATACCAACTTGGTTTTTGCTCCTTATTACCATAAAATACCAAACGGGCCATGTAAGACTGACTTGATTTCACTAGATATATTCACTTCCTAATTTTGCCGAAATAATGTAGGAATCCAAGAAAGTTCGGGGAAAAACCAAGTTGATATATTAATTGTTAGCGGAAATCCTAAGGATAGTAATGGCAAGAATCATAACAAATATAGCATTTTGGTCTTTTCAGATCATTAATACAATAACAGCATTTCTAATGACGTTCATACCGAAGCAGTTTCATGAAAGCTTGTTTAAGAATCCTGAAGCGGTATATGAAAAACTTGGCTTCTCCGCTATTGCTGTTGAAATGGTTCATAACATCATAAGAGGCCACGGCGCAGTTCTTCTCGCGGTTTCTATTTTCATTTGGATCGAGAGAATGAAATCACGATCTGTCTATTTGCTTATCTCAATAGTTTGTGCTCTTTCTGTTTATGCACACATCATGACATTGCACCAGCATTTGAAAACGGCAGAAATTGTAAACGCAATCGGATATTTTGGAAGCATCTATATTACTATCATCATTACGGCTGTTGTCGGCATTTTAAATCTTTTTGTATATCTCAAGTGGGGCAAATGGTCTCTGTCTGTGATAAAAAAACGCTAACAAAATCAATCCACCCGATCGCTACGCTCCGGGTGATTTGTTCGTTGCTTCCTTTCGATCCGTAATCATCAAGTCTGGCAACTGCCCACCACTGAACAGTTGTAGGTGTAATGGCCGACAACGGTTAACACATTGATATTATGTGATAATCTGTCGCCGTCCGATTATTTCCTTTTTTTATGTCCATGCCCTGACCTCCCCGCAAAAACACCTCATCATAACCAATTGAACACTTCAGGCACTACGTCTTGGAAAGCCCGTCAAGCAAAGGATCCGGGATCGGCAGCTTGAAGATTACGGCAGTAAACCTTTTCGCGGAAAGAAAGGACACAAGACGTCCTTGATAAACGCAGCAATTCGTAAATAAATCTTACAGTCTCAACAAATCATCTCAATTCACTTAAAATAGGACGTTTTTCTTAGTTCTCGCCCCGTATATTTCATATTACTGTCGGATATCTTTACGAATAGTTGCTCGCCTTCTATATCGTTGCATAGAATTATATCTAATATAATCGAATGCTTATAATGATATTTGATATTCGGTATATAATATGCATATTTTAAAAGAAGACGTTAATATTAAAAAGGAGCGGTGACATGCGAAGATTTAAGCATATTTTCCTTATCTTAGCGGTTTTACTGGTGTTCGCGCCGGATGCTCGGTCTTATCAAGCCGTCATTGACCCGGACAGTGCTCCTGCCGGCACAATACTCAATAACTACTTTGCAGGCGTTACCTTGACTGCACTTGGAGATACTGGCGTCCTGTCAAACTCTAACGTCTATTCATTGACAGAGACATATGCCACAACAGGGACTCGGGTGTTCGGTGACACGAGCAGTTCGCCAAGATACTGGGGTAATGGCTCATATAGTTACCTTCGTGCTGACTTCCTGGGAGGTACCACCGCGGTATGGTTAGACTTCGCCGGCAACGATTCATCCGATAACAACGCTTTCTTACAGGCATATGATTCCTCGAACAATCTCCTTGATAGTAGCCTCTATGCGGCGAATGTCCCGCCGGGAACCTTTGTAACCCTATCTGTGACTGATCCCAATATCGCCTATATCATTGCCTCGTGGGATTTGCGTGAAAGAAATGACAACGGCGTCTTAGATAACCTGAGATACGAGAAGACGGTTCCTGAACCCACCACGATGCTCCTTCTTGGTCTCGGGCTTGTCGGTATGGCAGGACTGAGGAGATTCAACAAGTAAAGGAAACATTGATTTGTGCATAGATGCGGGGTCAGAAATGGCCCCGCTTTTTTGTCTGTTTCTATTCGTAATTGTCAATCACCACGGTATGCTTGGAGTAAATACTTGTGAAGTCAATATTCAATGCAGGACTTGTTTTGACAGTGTCTCTATAGTTAAGTAAGTTCGGGACATTTTATGCGTATACTACTATGTTGTAACGGAATTTTCATCGATGGCCGTTGCTATTGAACAATTTTTCCATAGCCAAGACAGCTCTTTTCTTATGATCTGCTGTAAGGTGACTATAGCGCTGCGTCATGGCCAGCGTTCGATGTCCAAGCAATTCGGCAATGGTCTGGATCGTCTCCCCGTTTAAGGCTAGCCAGCTGGCAAAGGTGTGCCTCATGGTGTGAAACACGACTTTATACCGTTGGTCATCGATGCCGTTATTGAGTCCGCTTTTATCTACGATACGCGCAAAAGTCCTCGAAACGTTTTTAATAGGGCCGCCGTCCCGGGCCTTGAATACACTTTCGCCGGGGGAAGACGGGCGTATTCTGAGCAGCATCGCCTTGACTTCTTCGGTCATGTAGGCTTTCCGGGGGTGCCCGTTCTTCGGGTCGGCAATGTGAATTAAATGATTATCAAAGTCAAGATCCTGTCCCTTCAGGTTGAAAATTTCTCCTGCTCGGAGCCCGCAATGCAAGGCAACAAGGGCAATATCATGCCACTGTGTGGAAATCTTATTCAATTCTGAAAGCAGCAGCCTGGCCTCTTCGTAGTTGAGGAAACGTTCGCGTCGATTTTGCAGAGTGGGTTTCTTGACTTGCTTGACGGGATTGTCACCCTTGTACAGGCCCCACAGTGAGGCCTTGTTGAACACGCCTCCTACAAATATAAGAAGATGACGCGCCGTTGCTGGTGATAAGCCTTTGCCTAGCGTATTGGTCTTGATCTCCTCCAGGTCGAAAGGGCTGATTTCACTCAGTCGCTTGCCGTCGAGGCCTTTCAGGTGCTTTCTGTACAGATACTCATCTACGATCTTGCCGTTTTTCTTATTTACGGCAGACCACTGAAGATACTTGGTCATTACGTCCTTGAATAGAGGAGACGCCGCTTTTTGTTTTGGAAGGTCCAGACCGTGTCTGATCGATCTAATTCTTTCGCCTCGGACAGCAACTGCCATTCTTACCGTGTACCCTTCACTGAGCCATCCAATCTTCTCCCAGAACAGCTTGCCGCGATACTTGTAGGCAATGTCGAAACAGACATCGGGCTTGCCCTTGAATATTCGTTTACCCGATTCACGCCGATATACACCGATATGCTGGGTTAAGATTCTTAATGCCATTTTTATGTCCCATGAATTCAGAGAGTTAACGCTTTTCTTAGATCACACGTTAGAGCGAGATATTAGTCAAATAGTCGATATATATTAGGTTATTAACCATACATAGTCAATACAAAAATTAAAGCATGTTGATTATTTTATTTGAGACGTTTATTATGTTCACCATGCCTACGCAGAAACCAATCATAGCCGTAACAATGGATAATGACTTCGTAAAGCGGATTGACGATTATCGGCGAAGCGTTGAGGGGAATATCCCGTCTCGCTCAGAAGCGATCCGCCGTCTTATCGACGAAAGTCTATCTCGGCATGAAAAGAAGCCCAATAAGGCAACTCCTTAATTTTTACGATTGTGATTCATGTTCTCGCGCATCTCATCGATTTAATACCAATTTCATATTATCCACACTACATTATCTCGAAGCTGGACGTTTTTTCGAGTATATAAACTATTATGCTTGACATATCATTAACATTAATATAAAAAAGAAACATGATATTCCGCGGCGGTACGATATTGAATTTTCTTAACCTTGACGAGGCAGGCTGCGAAGTCAGAAACTCTTAGAGAGGCAAGCAGAGGTACACATGAAAAAGCAGTCCCCTAAAGTGCCTGACCGTGGAGGCTCCGAACGACGGTCCGAGATAATTAAAATGGTGGGCGAGTCTATTGACTTGTCATTGAAGGATTACAAGGAGCCCGAGAGAAAAGGAACGGTCAAGGGTGAGCCCATAGGGTTTTCATTGAAGAAAATGAAGGCGGCCTGTTGGATGATGCTTTACCCCAACTGCTTTACTCTAAAGGAAATCGCGAAGCTGGCGGGTGTCTCCGACGGGGTCTTGAGGGTATGGTGTCACCGGGATGACTTCATTGAGAAACGGTATGAGATCTCTCGCGACTACGGTGCAAAGACTGCCACGAAGATCAAGGGCTCTATTTATGAAGGATTGATTAAAGAATTTAAGGTCATGCCCAAAACGGAAGACGACTGGTTGCAGCGTCAGACGGATAAGGGATTCCTGCTCTTAAAAAGTCAGGTGACCCCAAAATTTAGAAAGAAATGTGAGGCTGAAGGAAAAAAGATAATTGAAATCGACGACAGCCCGGACAGATGGTCACGGGACTATGCTGTTGCGAATAGCGATGTCATACATGCATTCATTGTGCAATTGCGCTGGTTTAACGACGAGCTCCTAGAGCCGATCTTTGAGATGTTCTTAGACAATATGCATATAGACGCCTTTGTTTTTGCTAATTGTGTGTTGGCATGGGCCCGGGAGTGCCGGGAGGCTGTCAGCCCTTATCGTATGCGGATGCGTGAGATAAAGCGATTGGAAAGAACGAAAGAGGTATTCAGCAAAACAATCGACATGCTGACGGACCCCCGGGAAAGGAAGAGAATGGGAGAGGCGCGCTTCACGGAGATGGCAACCGCTCTAAAAGGCGCCGTAAACGCTACGCTCGATATTTTGGCGAAATAAAAATTTTTCTCTAATGGTTAACATATTTATTATTATATGAACAATATAGATTAAGCGATCGAGAGCCCGAACTATCGCAAGGAGTGAGCTGTCGACAAGCCGGATGCAAAGGGGGTGATGGAGAGGCCGTATCGGAGGAGGTGCTCGAGGGGGTCATGGATGATTGTACGGTCTTTTCTGAACGAGGGGATCAAAATTTAAGTAACACAATGGAGCGAGCGTCATGAATCAAAAAGACGGTGTAGGAGTGGATACGCTGAGTGCCCAACAGAGAAAGGCAATCCCGCAATTTCTGTCCAGCCCATCGATTCGAGAGGCCTGCAAAAAGGCGGGCATCTCCCGCACGACCTTTTATCGGTGGATGACTGATCCGGATTTTAAGAAAGAACTGGATCGGTTGAATGATGAGGCCTCTCGCGAAACCGTCCATATTCTGAAACAACACTCGGCGCAAGCTGCCCGTCATCTCGTCGGTTTAATGAAAACAAGGGATCCGGTGCTGAAAAGAAGGGTGTGTAACGACATCCTGAACCACAAGCTAAAGTACGAGGAGAACGCAGACCTCGAAGACAGGGTTCGAAAACTTGAGCAACTCGTGGAGGAAAAGAAATTATGAGAATGAGATCAAGGATCACATGGCTAGAAAAGAAATTGGAGCGTTATAAGCCGCTCCCCGTTATTATGTTCGTGAATCCATTTCTTGGAGAAACCCAGGAATCAAAGTATCAGGAATACCTTGACAAGGGCGGGGATCCCGAGGCTGAAATTATTTGGTTTATTTATCGGGAGCCGACAAAAGAGGAGATCACGAACCCATCATACGTTCCGAGAGAATGGGAGCCCAGCGAGCACAAGGCAAAATAGAAGCCGATGTGACAGTCACCTCATGCGAGATGCACGATGAAGAGTCTCATCGGCCCGGCTGACGGCGCACCGGCAGGAGTGAAGCGAAATTTTTTTTGTAACAAAATGTAACTATTTGTCATCCGGATTAGTCATCGTACGAAGCACACAATTCCATGTTTATTCGTCAGGGTTATCATTCGGTTATCGGGAACAAAGCGAAGGGTGTTAATCATGTGTAACTAGCTGATTATATGATTGATTAGTCTGTTCTGGGCGCAGGTCACTTCAGGGATTCAATTGCTTCGTAACAAAAGTTATCAGCCGTTTAGCCGTAAACCAAGATGACAGCTAACCATCATTAAGTGTTTGATATTGTGCGTGATATTCTCTTAAAATCTAGATCGCATGATAAGCGGTCGGATGAAGGATGTTATCGAGAAAGTTGACAAACCAGGATTAGTCCGGAGGTTACTGGGTAAGTAAAAGAGGCAGTTCGTTGGTTTAAAAAAAACAGTTCGTTAGTTCAGCACACACCCGCAGGGCGTGGGTTTTAAGTTTTTCGTGATTATGTTTTAAGGGAAAAAACAGTTCCGTTGGTTCCGTTAGTTCGTCAGTTCAGAAAAGACGGTTCGTTGGTTCGGTTGGTTCAACCGTTTCGCGGAAGATGCAAAACCCCCGGCTCGAAGGAGTCGGGGGTTTTTGTTATTATCTTTTCATGTTGAAGCAGGGTCGGGAGCATGGTTACAATTGTCCGACGACGAGCAGCCACAGGATTGTGGAAAGCGCGGCTCCCAGGACCATGCCCCGGGCCGGTGTAAGTGGCCGGTTTGCCGACTATTGCAGTGGAGTGCGCCTTACCCCCCCGAAGACCTCTCTTTGCCAGATCTTCTTTACTGAAACCGTCATTCCGCAACCTTCGATATGCGTCACAGGTTTCAAATGATAATGCCTGGACCTGCGCATCGATCAATTTCAGGACACGGGTTGTCGAAGAAGGCCTTCATGTTCAATATGGATTATCTTTTCGTTCATCAATGGGCCGAGAAGCCTCCTTCACGGGTACCATTCGGGACTCCACGGAATCCCACCAGTCATAAAAGTCAGCGTCCGTCTTTTTAGCATCATAATCTGTTTTGCTTTTCATGATCGTCTGTTCCCTCTTTCATGCACTCCGGTACACAGGATAACAATGGCATCATCAATTTACGACATGCTATTCAGGCAGCTATTTATGAGAAGTATGCATTCACGCCCGGATCGTTCAGGTAATCGAAGCCGGGGTGCTTTATCTTGAACAGGTTGAGAGTATTATCCACGTCACTGTAGATCTGTTTTGCGTTGATTTCTCCCCGCACGAATTTAACTTTATCTGTTTCTATGGCTTTTATTAATTGAATGATGTCAGGTTTGTCGTATGGGAACCCTTTCATGTCATCAAGGTCGGCAAGTTTTCTCTCTATTTCATGACGCAGTTCGTCCATGAAATCCTTCCTGGCAGCGGTTCTCAAGAAATTAACGTTGACATCTAAAATTTTCAAATACGACATCTTCATCCTTTCACGAATATGCAGTCTGTTTTGTCACCGGTAACTGGAAAGAACGTGGATTCCGGTGACGTCCTCCAGGTCGGACCCCTTGCACAGGGCGCATTGTGTCACAGTCCAAAAGTCTCCGCCCCTCTTTGCATCCTTCTGCAGCCAGATATTGCCACAGTACTGGCACCGGATGATCGCACTGACTGCAAGTTGAGAAAAACAATCCTGACAAACGTAGACGATGATCTTTCGATTGCAGATGCCGATCTCCAGCGACATGGTTCCTTTATCGCTCTCGGAGTTTCCATTGCAGAATCTGCAGCCAAAGCAGCCCATCGTACTTACCTGTCCTTAGCGTTTGCTTCCGTTTCCATGTAATCCCCTGTAATCCGAGCCATTGCCTTTTATGCCGCTGCGCATAACGTCCGGAAAACCTCGACGCCTTTTCTCGTTTCCTTGTGATACCTGTTTTCCCTGACCCACGTGCGCATGCATAAGGAGCAGAGCAGATAGCCGTTATTCGTGATGCACCAGTCGATTCCCTTCCATTCCATGTACTTTCCGCAGTCGTCGCACAGGCACTGGCCTTGATGAGCTTTTCTTGTGATCAGCGAATGTTTCATTGCGTTTCCCCCGTTCGCGTGCCCGTCTTAGCCTCATAAGGGGCAGCAAATGTGCCAGGGGCGCATCAACAGATATAATCAATCAAACCAATGAGATAAGGAAGTCCGCTTGTCGGCGGACTCCTTATGAAACTGTGCCAATCTGGAGAGATGACCGGAATAAATCAGAACATCGAGGGGTTAGCCGACACGGCCATTTTGGGATGGTGGCTTGTGGGGTGGGTCCATTTATAATTCCTGCTGCATTTACCGAAGCTGGTCGATGACTTGAAATCACTCAAAAACGTCAATATTTTTTGCAATTTTTATTTTTAGCTTTTGCGATATTAAACGACATGATTTCATTAGATATTTCACGAAAATGTCTATTTTTCACAAACGGGCTTCATGAAAATATGTCAACTTGTTTTACAAATCATTAATGTCAGTTCGAACCCTGTTAATCAAAAAATATAATGTATTCAGCATGTTAAAAAAATGGGAATGTTAATTGCTGCAACAAGCGAAACAGATGCATCAACAACTGGAATACTAATGCAGCCAGTGGGGCTACGCGACTTTGCCTTGGCACTATGGATGGCTTCGAATGGGCAAATAATAACGGGGAATTCGAGGTTACCGTGAACGTGGCTCATGAACCAGCTTCCATGCTGCTTCCTTGCCTTGTTGGTGTGGCAACGCTGAGGAGAAAGTAACGTCTCCCTGCAACCATTTATGAGAAACGGGGTCAGAAATTGCCCCGCTTTTTGTTTGATACTAAAGCAATCGCACCCGTTGAGCGTGTTCACGAAAACAGAGAATCTTCTGATATAGTCACTGAATTTAATCTATCGGAGCGTAACTATAATGCCTGGGAAAACCTCTTCGTACAGTGCCTCTGTGCGTTGCCCCGCCTGCGGAAGCAGGCAAATGAGTAACTCCTTTCGCTGGGGTTCCGATCGCACATCGAGTCGGCACACATCCTACTCTTGCGGGTACAAAGTAACCGCCACAGTCAGTCCTGACGGGGAGGTAACCGTTGTCGGCACAGGTTGCCGGGCGCAAGAGAGGATGAGCAGGTGAAAGAGTAAAGCACCATTTTCGGTTGGCTTCCCGCCCCTCTTAGAGGGACCCGGTGTTTCATCTCAGTTGGCTTCGAGGACTTAAACACGCGTTATTTAAACGTCAAATATCAGAATGACCAGGAAGACATCGTCCCCGCCACCTTGCCTGATCAACTGATTGCAACAGATTCGATAAAGCAGTTTTACCGCCCCTCAGAACAAAGGTGGATCATCCTGGGCATGGATAAAACAAGAGGAATGGGAGGCGCATATGAGGGGCTAGAGAGAAGATGGTTCAACACTAATGCGACTAAGATCAGAGTCACTAATCACATAGCAATGATTTAATAGAATACTCTCTCTGAACTGTGAATCCCTGCAGGTCCTACGCTTAATCCCTGACGTTTACACTGTCTAATTCTGTACTCGGTAGTAACTTGGATGCGTCCGACTTCATTGCGAAGGACGAGGCTGGTATTTTTTACGCCTCAGGGGCAAAGACCCCCGGTTCAGAGGAGTCGGGGGTTGGTTTTTGGGGAATGGATGTGATGTTCCGCGAGTCCGGTCAGGGTGATGCGGCCAGGGCGGGCAGGAGCCCCTGCTGTTTCAAGCTCCTGAGGACCTGCAGGGCATCCTCTCTCGATTGAAACCCGCGGGCGGTCAGGCGGTACCAGAGAATATCGG
>Ga0209450_10002061_pt1 | contig 10132 bp, 11 predicted proteins | sample FrelakmetLWP11LW_FD_187149 | JGI IMG/M metagenome (GOLD analysis project Ga0209450, IMG submission 187149) | Freshwater lake sediment microbial communities from the University of Notre Dame, USA, for methane emissions studies - LWP11 LW (SPAdes)... | ecosystem: Environmental > Aquatic >...
CGGTTCGCCAGGCACCTCAACAACTTGAGAAGCAAGTAGGGCCGCCCATGAATTTCCGCTCGAGAGTGAAGGAGGAACCGGAGATCAACCTGATTCCGTTCATCGACGTGCTCCTGGTGGTGCTGATCTTCGTGATGCTCACCACGACCTACAGCAGATTCACGGAAATGCAGTTGACCTTGCCGGTGGCCGACACCCAGGCGCAGCGCGATTATCCAAAGGAGGTCGTGGTGGCCGTCAGCAGTGACGGGCGCTACATGATCAACAAGGTCCCTGTGGAGGGTCGAAGTGTGGAGGTCATGGCTGCGGCGCTGGCGGACGCTGCCAAGGCAGGCAAGGACAGCGTGATCATCATCAGCGCCGACGCCAGCACCGCCCACCAGAGCGTGATCACCGTGATGGAGGCGGCCCGGCGCTCCGGGCTGTCGCAGATCACGTTCGCCACGCAGTCGACGGCGCACGCCGGCGGCAAGTAGGTCCGCGGGCGACCGCGCACCCATGCCGGGCAACTGCCAGTCTTCCTTGCGGCAAAGCCTGCAGCAGGCGTGGCTGCACCGTGGCCTGCTGGCCTGGCTGTTATGGCCACTTTCGCTGCTCCTGCGGGGCCTGGTCGCCGTCCGTCGCGCCGGCTACCGTACAGGCATTCTTCGATCCCAACACCCTGGCGTGCCAGTCATCATCGTCGGCAACGTCGTGGCTGGCGGCGCCGGCAAGACGCCCACGGTCATGGCCGTTCTTCGGCATCTGCAGGCCCGTGGGCGGCGACCGGGGCTGATCTCCAGAGGGTATGGCCGCGACGGCAATGATTGCCTCGAGGTCGTGCCCGAAACGGATGCCCGGATCGCGGGCGATGAACCGCTGCTGGTACGCCGGGCCACCGGCGCGCCAGTCTTCGTGGCCGCGCGCCGCATCGATGCCGCACGGGCACTGCTGGCGCGCCATCCGGGCACAGACGTCATCGTGTGTGATGACGGACTGCAACATCTGGCGCTGCAACGGGATATCGAGATCTGCGTATTTGACGAGCGCGGCGCCGGCAACGGCTTCTTGCTGCCAGCGGGCCCGCTACGCGAACCCTGGCCGCGCGACGTGGACATTGTGCTGAACACTTTTCAACCCGTCGAAGGTCGCCCCGGCATCGCCGGTTTCATGGCCCGTCGCGATCTGGCCGACCAAGCCCAGCGCGCCGACGGTAGCATGATCAGCCTGGACGACCTGCGGCGCCGCCGCCTGCTGGCGCTGGCCGGCATCGCGCGGCCTGAGGCGTTTTTCACGATGCTGCAGTCCCTTGGACTGACGTTGGAAGCGACCGAGGCCTTGCCAGATCACTACGATTTCCATAGCTGGAAGCGTTCGGAAGACGCTGGACTAGAGCTTGTTTGCACCGAAAAAGACGCCGCCAAACTCTGGGTGAACCACCCGGATGCTTGGGCGGTGCCGCTGGTCCTTACGCCAGAGCCCGGCTTTTTCAAGGCGCTCGATTTGCGGCTGGACGCGAAGCTATCATCACGGCATGGACACCAAACTTCTTGAGCTGCTGGTTTGCCCCGTCACCAAAGGGCCGCTGGACTTCGACCGGAAGAAGCAGGAACTGATCTCGCGCAGTGCGCGTCTGGCCTACCCTGTGCGCGATGGCATTCCCGTGATGCTGGAAAGTGAAGCGCGCACGCTGAGCGACGAAGAGCTCGAAGCCCTTCCCGCCCGCACACCGCTGGTCTGAACCCCGGCATGAAAACGGACGATGCGACGTCGGCTGACGCCTACAGCGACGACGGGGCTGGCTTTACGGTCTTGATCCCGGCGCGCATGGCATCCACGCGCCTGCCCGACAAGCCTCTGGCCGACCTGGGCGGCGCACCGATGGTCGTGCGCGTCGCACAGCGCGCCCTTCAAAGCGGCGCCCGCCGCTGCGTGGTTGCGGCCGACAGCCCGGTTATCGTCGCTGCATGCCAGCAGCATGCGATCGAGGCAGTGCTGACCCGCACCGACCACCCCTCGGGCAGTGACCGACTGGCCGAAGCGTGCGCGTTGCTCGGCCTGCCTGAAGACGCCATCGTCGTGAACGTTCAGGGCGACGAGCCTTTGATCGAGCCGTCGCTGATCGACGCTGTAGCCCGCCTTCTGGCCGCAAAGACTGATGCCAGCATGAGCACTGCCGCGCACCGGATCGACAGCGTCGCCGATTTCACCAACCCCAACGTGGTGAAGGTCGTGCTGGACGCGCGGCAGTTCGCCCTGTACTTCAGTCGGGCGCCGATTCCGTGGTGGCGCGACGGATTTGCCCAAGGCATCAACGCCCTGCCACAGCCTGCGCCGTTGCGCCACGTGGGCATTTATGCCTACCGCGTCGGTTTCCTGAGGCAGTTTCCTGGCCTGTCCCAGGCACCCGTGGAAGTTGGCGAGGCACTGGAGCAGTTGCGTGCCTTGTGGCATGGCCACCGCATCGCTGTCCATGTGACGGAACACACCCCCGGCCCCGGCGTGGACACCCCCGAAGACCTGGCCCGCGTGCGACGGATCTTCGCCGTCTGAAACGAAAGCGGTACCCCAGGGGGTTCGGGGCGCAGTAAGTCAGGATGAACCTTGTGCGTGATATTCTCTCTGGTGGAGAGACATCGTGATGCGGCCGTTTGCCGCACCAGCCATGCCGCTGAATTCCCTTTTTTTCTAGGACTTCCATGAGACTGATTCTGCTGGGCGCGCCGGGTGCTGGCAAAGGCACGCAAGCCAACTTCATCTGCCAGAAATATGGCATTCCCCAGATTTCCACGGGCGACATGCTTCGCGCCGCCGTCAAGGCCGGCACCCCGCTGGGCCTGCAGGCCAAGGCGGTGATGGAGTCCGGCGGCCTTGTCAGCGACGATCTCATCATCAACCTGGTGAAGGAGCGCATTGCCCAGGCCGACTGTGCCAACGGCTTCCTGTTTGATGGCTTCCCCCGCACCATTCCCCAGGCCGATGCCATGAAAGCGGCGGGCGTGAAGCTGGACTACGTGCTCGAGATCGATGTCCCCTTCGACGCCATTGTCGAGCGCATGAGCGGGCGGCGCTCCCACCCTGCCAGCGGCCGCATCTACCACGTCAAGTTCAACCCCCCCAAGGCCGAAGGCCGCGATGACCTCACCGGCGAGCCGCTGGTGCAACGCCCAGACGACCACGAAGAAACCGTCAAGAAGCGCCTGGAGGTGTACAGCGCGCAGACCCGCCCGCTGGTTGAGTACTACAGCAGTTGGGCCAAGGCCGAACCCGCCGCCGCACCGAAATACCGCGCCATCAGCGGCACGGGCAGCGTGGAAGACATCACGACCCGGGCGCTCGCTGCTTTGGCCAGCTGAGGAATCGGGCATTCGTTTCAAGAAAAAGGCCCTCACGGGCCTTTTTTTCACGCTGGGCTGGAGCGAAGTCCGTACGCCTGACTGCCCACGAAAAGGTATTCGACGCGCAGGATGGGCTCTCCCTTTTCTTCCTTGAAGATAAAGCCCACCACTGAAATGGCATCCCCCACCTTGATTTCAGCCACGTTCCAGGCATTCATGCGCGTGAGCGGCGCCAGCTCGATCTCCCATTTGCGGTCCTTGCGATTGGGCACCACGGCCTTGGCAAGGAGCGCCTTGCCATCAACCGGGGCCGACTGCGCAGGAATGGCACGCTGAGCCAGGCCCGCGGGCACCTTCAGCCCGGCAGGCACTTCAAGTTCCAGCTCGGCATGCGGGTTTTGCCATTTGGCTTTGCTCACCCGGCCTTCGAGGTAGATCGGCCGGTCCTGGTCAAAGCTGCTCCAGCCGTGGTGGGCCCGCGCCAGCAAGGGCAGGCTCAGCGCGGGTACCGCCAGCGAGGCCAGCACGAGTTCACGTCGATTCATGGTGACTCCTTGTCAGACATAGGCAATCCAGCGACCCAGCGCGATGATCGCCACCCAGATCACGCTGGACACAAGCATGAGCATGCGCGCTGTCAGGTCCATCTTCTCGAACGACTGCCGGGCATGGAACATGGCCGCATTGGAACCCGCAACGAATAGCAACAGCATCTTCAGGGTAAATGCGCGGTTGGCCAGCAGGTCGCCCGGCTGGGTGGCAAACATGACGGTGCCCGATATCGCAGCCATCGAAAAGCCGATCGCCACCAGCATCAGGCTCAAGCGCGCCAGTTCAGAGACTGGCAACGCGGGGCCACGACCGAAAACCCGCAATTCCAGGAGAACCAGATTCCCGAGCAGTAGCGCCACACCGATCAGGTGGATCACCTCAAGGGCCGGATAGGCCCACGGCCAGGGAAGCGAAATGCCGGAAACCATCAGTTCAGGCAGTGCGTGCCGTCTGGGCACCCAGTAGCGCCAGAATCAACGTCACTCGCGCCTTGACCGGACTCAGGCCGTTTGAATCGCCAATGAGGTCACCGGGCTTGGGCAAGACCCTGCCTTGCGCACAGCGGGTCGCACGGACCACCTTCACGCCTGCCGCCTGCGCGCGGATCAAAGCCGCTTCAAGATCTTGATGGAGACTGCCATTGCCCGTGCATGCGGCCACCAGACCCTGCACGCCATCCCTGACCAGCAGATCGACTGTCGTGCCACTGGCGCCAGCGTAATTCATGACGATTTCAACGCGCGGCCAGGAACCTGACTTCAATATGTTTTCAATAGCAGGCAGTGACCATTTCTCGATGGAAAGGTCGTCTTTTCGAACATGATTGACCCAGCGCACCGAGTTTTCCTCCACAAAGCCCAGCGGACCCGAATCGCCGGAACCAAACGCGTCGAGACGGTAAGGGTGGTCCTTGCGGACATCGCGCGCACTGTGCACAACCCCGGCACAGACCGCGACAACGCCCTGTGCGCCGGGGTCAAGCGCGACGGCAACAGCGTCAAGAATGTTTTGCGGCCCATCGGGCGCCAGCGCCGTCGCCGGACGCATCGCACAAGTGAGAACCACCGGCTTGCCCGGCTGCAACACGGACTGGAGGAACCAGGCTGTTTCCTCCAGCGTATCGGTTCCGTGAGTGATGACGATGCCTTGCACGCTGGCGTCCGCGAGCCAGTGGGCGCATCGAGCGGCCAGTCTTTGCCACAGGCCAAAGCTCATGTCCTTGCTGTCAACCTGATCGACCTGCTCGGTCAACAGCTCGCGTCCGCGCAAGGCGGCAGGCAAGGCCTCGATAGCCCCCAGCAACTGCGCCACGCCCACCTGGGCCGCGCTGTAGCCGATGTTGTCCCCCACCCTCGTCGAGCTTCCAGCAACGGTGCCGCCTGTACCCAAAATCACGATCTTCGAGTTGTCCGGTAGGGCCATGACTTGCAAACTTTCTAAAACTGTTTAAAAATACAGCTACTGTCTATCCAGCCAGTATGCAGTCCCCGGCACGATCCCAAGGAGTCGCCATGATCGACATTTCACCGTTTCCCGCCAAACTTACCGCCCGGCAGCAACAGATTCTGGATCTGATCCAGAGTGCCATTGCCCGCACCGGCGCGCCGCCCACGCGCGCAGAAATCGCCACTGAACTGGGCTTCAAGTCGGCCAATGCCGCCGAAGAGCACCTGCAAGCGCTGGCACGCAAAGGCGTTATCGAACTGGTCAGCGGCACTTCACGCGGCATCCGGCTGAAAAGTGATGCGCTGCGATCCATCAACGAGTCGCGCATGAAGCAGTTTTCGCTTCCGCTGCCCAGCTTGGCCCAGCTGGCACTGCCCCTGATCGGGCGTGTTGCCGCCGGCTCCCCGATTCTCGCGCAGGAACACGTGGACCAGACCTATTACGTCGAAAACAGCCTGTTTCAACGCAAGCCCGACTATCTGCTCAAGGTGCGCGGCATGTCCATGCGTGATGCAGGCATCATGGACGGCGACTTGCTGGCCGTGCAGGCCACCAAGGATGCGAAAAATGGCCAGATCGTCGTCGCGCGCCTGGGAGATGAGGTCACAGTCAAACGTTTCCGGCGCAACAAGCACCTGATCGAGTTGCATGCCGAGAACCCTGACTACCCCACCATCGTGGTGGAGCCGGGCGAGCCCTTTGAGATCGAGGGCCTGGCCGTCGGATTGATCCGCAACACGATGCTGATGTGACTGCCGCCAATTGATCCCGTGCGCTGCGGCAGGTGGCGGGCGTTTGGCAACCTTGTGTTGTCATAACCCTGTTGTGGCGCATCATTTTTCAATCCTGCCTGTGTTCGACCTCCAACCCTTGAAAGGTTTCACATGGGAATCGCCCTTTTTACCCTCTCGTCACTTCTGACACCCCTGCAGGAGCTTGTAACCCGGCTGGTGCCATTCAATTCTCGGCCCGCCGCGAAAGCACTTCCCCGCACCGTTTGCGGGCCCGGATCACCCCCCTGCACAGTGCGGATGCCATTGAAGAAAAACAGTAGTGTGCAGCCTCGTCGCGCACCGCCGCTGCGCGTGGTGCGCACGATTGATTCAGGGATGCCGGTCGGAAGTACCGGCCGGATGATGATCTCCGGCCGGATGGCCGATGTTTGCGCTGAACTGGATCGACTCGCAGCGATGGAAGCCAGGATGTAATTCTGAACGGCGCAATGCCGCCACCTGCATCGGGAGCAGGGCCGCGGTATTTTCTTTGACGGGCCTGTTCTTGAGCCGCAAGACAGGGTGCCGCCCTGCGCGGCCCGGCTTGCAGAAGGCACAATGGCGGGATGAACATTGTGATTCTCGACGACTACCAGGACGCCGTGCGCAAACTTGACTGCGCGACACGGCTGGATGCCTTTCCCGCCAAGGTATATACCAACACTGTCAAGGGCATCGGTCAACTGTCTGTCCGGCTGAAAGACGCCGATGTCATCGTGCTGATCCGCGAGCGTACGCACATTACCCGCCAGCTGATTGAAAAATTACCCCGCCTCAAGCTGATTGTCCAGACCGGGCGGATCGGCAGCCATGTCGACGTATCGGCCTGCACCGAACGCGGCATTGCGGTGGCCGAAGGAACTGGCTCCCCGGTTGCACCGGCTGAATTGACCTGGGCGCTCATCATGGCGGCAATGCGGCGCCTTCCGCAATACATCGGCAATCTGAAACATGGCGCGTGGCAGCAGTCAGGCTTGAAGTCGGCGTCGATGCCCCCGAACTTCTCGCTAGGTACGGTTCTCAAGGGAAAGACGCTGGGCATCTGGGGCTATGGCAAGGTCGGCCAGATTGTGGCCGGGTATGGCAAGGCCTTCGGCATGCATGTGATGATCTGGGGCAGCGCGGCTTCGCGCGCGAAGGCTGCTGGCGATGGATTTGTGCCGGCAGGCACACGCGAGGCGTTTTTCGAGCAATCCGATGTGTTGTCCCTGCACCTGCGCCTGAATGAGGCAACCCAGGGCATCGTCAACCTGGACGACCTCTCGCGCATGAAGCCCACGGCACTTTTCGTCAACACTTCGCGGGCCGAGCTGCTTCAGCCCGACGTCCTCATCAGCGCGCTCAACCGGGGCAATCCCGGCTTGGCGGCCGTGGACGTGTTTGAAACAGAACCCATTCTGCAGGGCCACGCCCTGTTGCGGCTGGAAAGCTGCATTTGTACCCCGCACATCGGCTATGTCGAGCGCGACAGCTACGAGATGTATTTCGGCGCGGCCTTTGACAATGTAGTGAACTTCATCAGGGGCACTCCGACCAATATCGTCAACCCGGGCGCACTGCAGGTCCGCCGCTGACATGACCCGACAGCGCCTGCCGGCGGTGTTGTGGCCCCTGATGTTTGGCAACGTGGTGATCGGCACCGGCGTCATGGTGGTTCCGGGCACGCTCAACGAAATCAGCGAATCACTGCAAATTTCGCCTGCAACCGCAGGGCAGCTGATCTCGGCCGCGGCCTTGGTGATGTGCCTGGGTGCGCCCCTTTTCGCGGCGATGGTCGCAGGATGGGACCGGAGAAGGCTGTTGGCGTCCTGCCTGCTCTGGTATGGGGTGATGCACCTCGCATCCGCGATCGCTCCCGACTTCAGGGGGCTTCTGGCCTTGCGGATTTTCGCTGTCGTTTCCCCGGCGATCTTCACGCCGCAAGCCGCAGCCTGCATCGGCCTTCTGGTTCCAGCGTCGCAACGCGGCAGAGCCATCACCTTCGTTTTCCTGGGTTGGTCCGTCGCCTCGGTCCTCGGCATGCCACTCAGCGCATTGATCGGCGGCCTGTTCGGATGGCGAGCGGCCTTCGTCCTGGTCGGCGTGTTGTCCTTCGCAAGCGCTGCATGGGTCTGGCGCACCCTGCCTGACGGGGTCAAGCCACCCGCCTTGTCATGGTCGTCATGGCGCCAGACGCTTCAGTCCCGCCCGCTCATGCTGTGCATCCAGGTCACGGTGCTGTATGCGGCCGGCCAGTTCGTCCTTTTTTCCTACTTTGCCCCTTATTTCAAGCACCGCCTGGGCGTCACACCGCTTGAACTGAGCCTGCTTTTTGCCTGGTTTGGCATCTTCGGTTTTGCCGGCAACATGCTGATGTCACGCCACATCGACCGAATCGGCGCCTCACGCGCTGTCGGCGTCGGCATCGCCAGCATGGCACTGAGCCTGGGACTGTGGCCCCTGGGAAGCACCCTTTTCTTGGCAGCTCTGGTGTCCGTCCCCTGGGCACTGGGCTGCTTTTCGTCGAATTCGGCGCAACAGGCTCGCTTGCTGGGAATCGCTCCTGCCCTTGCATCGGCCTCTATTGCGCTCAACACGTCCGCGATGTACGCCGGACAGGCTATCGGGGCTGCCAGCGGAGGCTGGCTGATTGCCCAAGGCCAGATGGAACAGCTGAACTGGTACGGACTGGCGGGCCTGCTGGCCGCATTGTGTGTCAGCTGGCTTGCGACAACTGCAAAGAGCGCCAAGCCCCCTGAAACACAATGAACTCAGGGCTTGCGCTTTGAGGCAGCGTGCGCCTGGGTCGCCAGATCGAAGAGATCGAAATCCGGTACGGCCGGCTTGGGTCCACCCTTTTCAACTGGCGCCGAAGTCGCCGGCGCCTCATAAAACTCGCTGGGGAATTCGGACAAATCAATGTCCACCTCGACATCCCGAGACGACACAACACCCGGGGTTGACGATTCCGCACCATCATCAGGCAACAGGCTACCGCGTAACGACTGCATGGACGTCGCCTGAAACCTCAGACGCTCCAGATCAGCCCATGTCGAGCCAAGCGAGTTTTCAGGCGTTGCCAAACCGGAGCGCGCGGCCTCAAACGCTGACCCGCCGCGCTGCCCTTTCACGATGTCTTTCGCGACCACGTACAGCATCAGGAGTTCGTCGTACGCTTCCAGGTCGAACGCATGATTGCCCTGACCGGGCTTGCGGAAAATGGACTCCTCAATGAACTCAAGTACTTCTTCGGTGGGCCAGAGCGAAACAATTCGGGGCATTACCGATTCATAGGTGGTCAAGCCCTTCGTTTGCTTGCCAAAGGCGGCAAACTCCGGAACTTCAGAGTTGAATGCCGCATTGAACTCCTTGCGCACCAGCTCATAGTCCTTCTTGCGCCCCTGCATATGGAACACCTTGAGAAGATCCAGGTACGCCAATGCACTTGTTTCAACGTTGTCTGAGATATGGTTCCGCAGGGTCGCAATGGCCTGCTCGTATTGCCCCAGCGAAAGGAAGAAATCCGCTTGCTGCTGGACATCCAGAAGTTCTTCTACCTTGACCGCCCGACCGCCACCCGACAGACTGCCCTGGAAATCTGCACCCCTCGGCGGTGTCGCCGTGGCACGTACGTCAGGCTTGCGCAAAACAGGCTCCGGGATGACATCTGGCACCGGGCTGGCGCTCAGATCGACATCCAGATCAACGCTGGACCGTCCCGTCGCCACCACCGGCTCCGATGCCATCGCCGAAGCATCCTTGAATTCTTCGTCCCCAATCCCCCACCACTGTGGCTTGGACTGCCGCCGGCCTCGGGTCCACAGATACGCTGCGGCGCCCAAGGCCAGCACCAGTGCAGCCAGCAGGCCATAAACAAGCGCGTTCTGATAGCGCTCGGCCTGCGCCGTCTGCAAACGGGCCTTGAGATCTGCGAGGGCGGTTTCGTTCTTCTGGTTCTGTAGCCGCATGGCGGTGACATCTGTCTGAAGCGCCAGCATGCGTTGTTCGTCTCTCATGACCGAGTCAGGCGTCGCGTTGAGCGCACGCCAAAGGGCCGCTGCTTCC
>Ga0209450_10002062_pt1 | contig 10125 bp, 7 predicted proteins | sample FrelakmetLWP11LW_FD_187149 | JGI IMG/M metagenome (GOLD analysis project Ga0209450, IMG submission 187149) | Freshwater lake sediment microbial communities from the University of Notre Dame, USA, for methane emissions studies - LWP11 LW (SPAdes)... | ecosystem: Environmental > Aquatic >...
ATGTGCCCGAGGACGTCGTTGACGCGCCGGAAGTTGTCGAGGTCGACGTACAGCACCGACAGCATGCGCTGGCGGCGCTGCGCCGTACTCACCGCCTGCTTCAGGTGTCCGAGGAAGCGAGTGCGATTGGCCAGCCCGGTGAGGGGGTCGAAATCCGTGACTTCCTTGAGGCGACGCTCTTCGTTGGCCCGCTTCTCGCCGAGCGCCAGCGCCATCTGGCGCACCTCGTGCGGGTGGAACGGCTTCTGCAGGTAGAAGAGCTTGTCCTCGGGCGGAACCCGCTGGCCGATCTCCACGGGATCGACATCCGAGTAGGCGGTGCAGATGACGATCTCGACCTGCGGGTCGATCTCGCGAATCCTGCCTGCCGCCCACACCCCGTCCGGCCCGGGCGGCATGCGCATGTCGAGAAAAGCGACGGCGAAGGGCCGGTCTGCGCCGCAGGCCTCGCGAACTGCCGCGACAGCAGCCTCCGCGCCGCTGCAGAACACGGGCTCGAACTGCGGCGCCTGCGGCGCGGAACCCGCGGCGACCGCAGCACCGGCGCTAACGAGGAAGATCTTTGCCCGCAGCTCGTCCATCGCCTCGCGGTCGGAATTGCGACGGGGCCTGCCGAGTACCTGGCGATAGGCGTCCAGCACGGCCTGCTCGTCGTCCACGACCAGCACCCGGATCGGCTCACGCTTGGCGAATGTGGTCACTGGAGTCCTCAGGCCGCCTGCGCAACGGCCGTGGCGGAGACCTCGCGCAGCGGCACGACGACCTGCAGCGTGGCACCCGCCAGCCCGTCGCTTTCGGCCCTGATGCTGCCGCCGAGGGCGTTGAGGGCGTTGGCGCACCAGTGCAGGCCGATGCCGAAGTTCGTTTCCCGCGATTTCGTGGAAAAGCCCTTCTCGAAGATGCGCGAGGCGTGCTCGGGAGGGATGCCGATGCCGTCATCCGTAAATCGCAGCAGCAGGTGCCGGCCCTCGGCGCCCGTCACGATTGAGCACGAGATGCGCAGGATGCCGTGCTCGCGCCCGGCTTGCCGCACCGACTCGGCGGCGTTCTGGATCAGGTTCTGGAAGACCTGCTGCAGCGTGATGCGGGGCAGTCGCAGCGGTTCAGTCCCGGCCACGGACGAATCGAGATCGACCGTCAGGCATTGGCGCAGCGCGGGAGCAACCATCTCGACGCTGCGGTCGACCAGTTCGGTGAGCCGCACCGATTCGACGACCGGGCTCGCCTGCGACGAGCGTTGTTCCTGGACCAGTGTCCGCTGGATGAATTCGGCCTGCCGCGCGACGGACTCGACGTCCTCGCCCGCGTTCGCGATCACACGCGTCAGCTCGCGACTGGCCAGCCGCAGGAACTGCTCCAGGTCCGCCTTCCGCTCCGGGTCGCTGACGCCGCTCTCGAGTTCGGCCAGGACCATTTCGACTTCGCCGGCGGGCGCGCCGCGCAGGCGCTCCTGCAGTCCCGCGACCGTCACGCCGACCGGTGTCATCGCGTTGCCGATGTTGTGCAGAACGCCGCTCGCTGCCTGCGCCGCGCCGGCCTCGAACGAATGGTCGACGAGCCGCCGACGCGCGTCGGCCAGCTTGTCCACCATCCCGTTGAACTCACGCGCCAGCACGCCAAGCTCGTCGGGTCGCTTGACCACCATGCGCAACGTGAGGTCGTCACCTTCGCCAATGGCAACGGCGTATTGAGTCATCCTGCTGACCGGCGCCAGGACCAGGCGACGCAATGCCACGATCAGGACCAGCAGCACGCTGACGCCGGCCGCGAACAGCGACAGCAGCGCGTAGCCGATGGCGTCGCGTCCCTGTGCGCTCACCGAGCGCGGGACGTCGATCCGCAGCGCGACCGCGGGCTGGCCGGAAATGTCGGGCAGGTCGCGATAAACCTCGTTCGTCGTCTCGCGCTGCACGATGCGGGGCGAGTTCACGGCATCCTTTGCCGCCGTGCTCGCTGCCGAGCCGTCCAGCGTGCTGACCTGCAGCCTGACTTGCGCCTGCTCGGCGAGCCGTGCCGCGACGTCGGGCGTGATCAGGCGGGCGAGCAGCACGGAACCCCGCTGCGGGCCGTTGCCGGCGCCGTCCAGGATGGGCGCTGCAACCAGCATGGCCGGGCCGTGCTCGGTCACGATCAGGCCCTTCGCCGGCTCGCCGTTCCTGATCGCATCACGAAACGGGTGCCCGGTCGCCAGGCTGTCGGCGGCCAGCATCCTGAACTCCAGTTCGTCGTGCGTTTCCGGATCGAATCCCCTGCGCCAGACGAAGCGGCCGTCGGCGTCGACGAATGCCACCAGCTCGAGTCCGGCACCCTCGATCGTCGGCTTGTTCATGTTGTTGACGATGAAGTCGGGCTCGTTGCCCGCCATGTAGTCGTAGGTCTCGAGCCAGTTGCCCCAGTCGGCGCCGAATGTCTGCAGCTGCGTCAGCTCGCTGTCGATGGCGCGGGTCGCACGCTCCATGTCCGTGCGCGCAAGGTCTGCTTCGAGCGCCTCGAAGCTTGGCAGGATGACCTCGCGTTGCACGACGTAGTCGGCCGCACCGTAGACGGCGAACAACCCGCAGAGCAGCAGGACGACTTTCGAGCTGAGGTTCACCGGGCTGGCTTCGCGACACGACGACTGCGTCACGTGCGATGTTAGGAGCTGCCACCGCCCGTTGAAGCGACGTGGCTCACTGTTCGGGCGTGGTCGTCGCGGACCAACGGGCGCAGGAATGTGACCTGCTGCTCGTTTTCCAGCCACTGCTCCAGGGCACCGGCACAACCGCGCGGCGTGCCGGGGCAGCGGGATCGCCGGGCATGCACCCGGCAGGAGCCGGTGCGTCAGCGCTGGAGCTTGTCCCGGACCGCCGCGGGATCCAGCGCGAGCAGCTGGCGGTCATGAACCCGCGCCAGCAGGAACTGTGCGGCGATGGCACCGCAACCTGCGAGGAACATGTCCCACTGCGTGTCCCAGACGTCGCCCTGGGTGCCGAGGAAGGCGCCCGCCGCGTCGCCGCCGGCGATTGCGGCCCACCACTCGGTGAACTCGTAGCAGGCGCTGATGCCGAGGATGCTGAGCGTGACCAGCGTGAACAGCCACTTGCCGGGCCGGAGCGGCGAGGTCCGCAGCAGCAGTTCCCGCGCGATGATCGCCGGACCGAAACCCTGCATCAGGTGGCCGATGCGGTCGTAGTGATTGCGCGTGAAGCCGAACACGTCCTGCAGCCAGTTGCCGAGCGGCGTCAGCGCATAGGTGTAGTGGCCACCATACATCAGGATCAGCGCGTGCACGGCGATCAGCACGTACGCGAGCGGCGTCAGCGGAAAGCCGCGCGCCGTCCACACCAGCAGCGGCACTGCAATCAACACCGGCACGACTTCGAGGAACCACGTCAGCCGATCGTATGGACCGATGCCGGACCACACGAGTCCGAGCAGCACGATGGCGAGCAGGACCAGGGGCAGCCGCAAGTTGGCTTTCACGTCGCTCATGCCGCCGAGTATAGGACCCTAGCGATCGAGAAACTCCTGGACCAGCCGGGCGACCGCTGCGGGCTGGTCGTGGTGCAGCATGTGCCCGGCCGCCGCGACGACGCGCGGCTCGAGCTGCGGAATCAGTGCACGCACCTGGTCGGGATCGCCCGCGCCCCTGAGTCGCGCGAGAAAGTCCGATTCCGCGCCTGCGACGTACAACAGCGGGGCACGCATTTCCGCCCAGCAAGCCTCCGCTTCCGCGCGCCGGTACAGGATCGGGTTCACGCGCTTGTGCGCGGGATCGAAACGCGGCCTGACGCGTCCGTCCGGCAGCACCTCGCTCCACGCCCGCGCCACGAAGTCCGCGCGATCGGCCGGCAGGCGCGGATTGCGCTTGCGCAGCACGCCGGCGAACACTTCGAGGCTCGGGAACACCGAGGCAGGCTCCGGATCGCGCCGCTGGTCGAGCCAGTCGCGATAGCGCCGCGGGGCCAGCTCGGCAGGCGCGCCCGGCATGCCGAACCCTTCGAGCGACACCACGCGTCGCACGCGTTCCGGGCGCAGGCCCGCGTAGATCATCGCGATGTTGCCGCCCATGCTGTGCCCGACGATGTCCACGGGGGCGCCGGGCGAGAGCCAGCCGACGATGGCGTCGAGGTCCGCGAAGTAGTCGGGAAACCAGTAGCCTTGCGGACTCCAGGCGGATAGCCCGAAGCCGCGCCAGTCCGGCGCGATCAGCGCGCGTGACGGCGCCAGTTCGTCCGCCACGAACTGGTAGGTGGCTCCGCAATCCATGAATCCGTGCAGCAACAAGACGGGCGGGGCCTGCGCCTGCCCGGCCCATTGCGTGAAGTGATGGCGGATTCCGCAGACCTCATGCTGCAGCAGTTCGGGGACTCGCCGGGGCGGGTAGTGCACGGTCATGACTGCCAATACTGCACGAACTGCACGGGCTATTGAGTGGCAGGCTGGATTGACACCAGAATGCCGGGGTCATCCTGGGTCCACGTTGGGCCCCGCCCCAGTCCCCGACCCGGTCATGCCCAAGCTGCTCGTTTTCCAGCACGTCGCCTCCGAGCCGCTCGGCCACCTCGATCCGCTGCTGCGGGCGTCCGGCTTCCGCATTCGTTACGTCAACTTCGGCCGCGAACCGGCCGCGCAGCCGGACATCCGTCGCTACGACGGACTGGTCGTGCTGGGCGGCCCGATGAACGTCGACCAGGTCGACCGGTTCCCGCACCTGCGGACCGAGCTGGACGCGATTCGCGAGGCCGTGACGGCGGACAAACCCGTGCTCGGCATCTGTCTCGGGGGCCAGCTGCTCGCCGAGGCCATGGGCGGGCACGTGCGGCCCAACCCCGTGCCCGAGATCGGCTGGTACCGGCTCCACACGCGACCTCATGCACACGAAGACCGGTTGTTCCGCCACTTCGAACGGACGCCGCGCTACGTCTTCCAGTGGCACGCCTATGCGTTCGAGCCGCCGCCCGGCGCGGTCCCGCTGGCATGGACCCGCAGCTGCCGGCAGCAGGCCTACCGCCTCGGCGATCACGCCTGGGGCCTGCAGTTCCACCTCGAAGCGGACGCTGCGCTGATCGAACGCTGGCTGCACCTGCCGAGCGGACGCAACGAGATCGAGCGGCACTGGAACGCCGGACGCATCCCGCGCATCCAGGCGGCGACGCGACGTCACCTGCCGGTCGCGGCGCCGCTCAGCGAGCGCGTGTTCGGCGAGTTCATCCGGCTGTTCTCGCCGCGACGCTACGCGCACCTGCCTTCGCGCTGATTGTCGCGGCGATCAAGGCTCACTCTCCCAGGAACATGCGATAGGCCGGGTTCCCGGTCTCTTCCGTGTACACGTAGCCGAGGTCCCCGAGGTGTTCCGCGAAACGCGTGGCATCGGCCGGCGGCACCTGCACGCCCGCGAGCACGCGACCGTAATCGGAGCCATGGTTGCGGTAGTGGAACAGGCTGATGTTCCAGTGCGCGCCGACGGCTTCGAGGAACCGCAGCAGCGCGCCCGGCCGTTCCGGGAATTCGAACCTGAACAGCCGCTCATGCTGGAGGCCGTGCGCGTGGCCGCCGACCATGTAGCGCACGTGCAGCTTGGCCATCTCGTCGTCGCTCATGTCGATGACGCGGTAGCCCGCATCGGCGACCAGCGCAAGCAGGGCCTCTTTCTCGCGCCGCCCCTCGGCCAGCGAGATGCCGGCGAAGATGCGTGCCGAGTGCGCATCGTCGTAGCGGTAATTGAACTCGGTGACGCTGCGGCGCCCGAGCAGCCGGCAGAAGCGCAGGAAGCTGCCCGGCTCTTCCGGGATCTCCACCGCCAGCAAGGCCTCGCGTTGCGCGCCGATATCGGCCCGTTCCGCGATGTGGCGCAGCCGGTCGAAGTTGACGTTGGCACCGCAGTTCAGCGCGACCAAGGTCTGGTCGTGGCACTGTTCCCGCGCGACGTACCGCTTGATGCCCGCCACGGCGAGCGCGCCCGCCGGCTCTGCGATCGTGCGGTTGTCCTCAAAGATGTCCTGGATTGCAGCGCAGATTTCGTCGGTGGTGACCAGCAGCACCTCGTCGACATACTTGCGCGCGAGACGGAAGGTTTCCTCGCCCACGCGGCGCACGGCGACGCCGTCCGCGAAGATGCCGACGCGTTCGAGCGTCACGCGCTCGCCGGCGCGCAGCGAGTCGTGCATGCTCGCCGCGTCCTCCGGCTCGACCCCGACGATGCGCACCTGCGGGTACAGCGACTTGACGTAGGTCGCGATGCCCGCGATGAGTCCGCCGCCGCCGATCGGCACAAAGATGGCGTCGGGCGGCGCGGAACACTGCCGTACGATCTCCATGCCGATCGTGCCCTGTCCCGCGATCACGTCCGGATCGTCGAAGGGATGGATGAACGTGAGGCCCCGCTCGCGGGCGAGACCGGTCGCGTGCTCGAACGCATGGTCGAAATCGTCGCCCTCGAGGACCACTTCGCCGCCGAGGTCGAGCACGGCCTGCACCTTGATGTGCGGCGTCGTCCGCGGCATCACGATGACGGCGGTGATGCCGCGCCGCCTGGCGGCGAGCGCAACGCCCTGCGCATGGTTGCCGGCCGAGGCGCAGATCACGCCGCGGCGGGCCGTCGCGTCGTCGAGGCCGGCGATCTTGTTGTACGCGCCGCGCAGCTTGAACGAAAAGACCGGCTGCAGGTCCTCGCGCTTGAACAGGACGGTATTGCCGAGGCGGCGGGTCAGGCGGCGGGCCGGTTCGAGCGGCGATTCGATCGCGACGTCGTAGACGCGCGCCTTGAGGATGCGTTCGATGTAACTTTCTTGCATGGCGATGGCTTGCAGGTCCGCCTCGTACGTTAACATTCTTCGCCCCCGGAACCCTTCCTTCGCCCAGAGCGGTAAACCCTGCTTGCGCATCGAACTGATCATGACCGTGCTGGCCGGATTCGCCGGCGGACTGGCCGGAACACTCTGGGGCGGCGTCGTCTCGTCCGCGCTGCTGGCGGGCAGGCCGGAACTGCGGGCGGCCGGCTGGGTGCCCGACACGGGCTGGCGCGTGCTGCACACGGCCGCGCTGTACGGTGTCTGCGGCGCCGCGGCCGGCCTCCTGTTCTGGCTCGGCTGGGGCCTCGTGGCCTTCGCCGCGGTGCCCTGGTACGTCGTCGGGGCAACCTATGGCGCACTGTTGTGGCTGGCCTCGGCGCTGCCGGCCCTGCTGCTGCTCGCGGCCCGCGTCCCCACCCTGCGCAGCGCCGCCCTGGTCATGGCCGTCGAGGCACTGGTCGCCGCCGCCGCCGTCGGCCTGCTTTGCGCCTACGTCTGGCATCGCGCGGCGTAGAATCCGCCACTTTCGTTCGTTCGACCCATCCTGGGGGATCCGCATGTACATGTACCACCGCGCCACGTTCGGCCTCGCCCTGCTGCTCGCCGGAACCGCGGCGCACGCGCTCACGGCCGCGGAACTCGTGGCCAAGAACATCGAAGCCAAGGGCGGCGCAGCGGCGCTGCAGTCGGTCCAGTCCCTGCGTCGCGAAGGGCGGCTCATCGTCAACGGCGGCCAGTTCGTGCTCGAGCTCGCCGAAACCAAGCAGCGTCCCGATTCGATCCGCGCCGAGGTCAGCATGCAGGGCCTGTCGCAGGTGCAGTCCTACGACGGCAAGGATGGCTGGCGCATCGACCCGTTCGGCGGGCGCAAGGACCCCGAGCGCATGCCGGCGGACGACGTGAAGGAATTCATCGAGGACGCGAGCATCGACGGCGTCCTGCCCGACGCCGCGGCTGCCGGTGACCGCATCGAGTACCTCGGCACCGAGGACATCGACGGCACCCCCGCGCACAAGCTCAAGGTCACGCGCAAGGAAGGCGGCGTGCAGTACGTCTACCTCGACCCGGACTATTTCCTCGAGATCCGCGTCGAGAGCCAGCGCACGGTTCGCGGCGTGAAGCGCACGTCGGTCACCGACTACGGCAACTACGAGAAGGTCGGCGGCGTGTTCTGGCCGCTCTCTATTGAATCCGGCATCAAGGGCGGCGGCGACCCGGCGAAGTTCGAATACGAATCAGCGGCGGTCAACCCGCAGCTCGCACCGGACTATTTCTCGTTCCCCGTGGCCGCGAAGAAGTGAAGGGAGTGTCGACCATGAATTTTCTCCGCATCTCCCTGCTGACGGCTGCGCTGGCTCCGGCCGCGCTCATCGCTGCACCGGCGCAGAACACGGCGCCGACGTTCGACTCGTCGATCATCTCCGGCCTCGGCGCACGCAACATCGGCTCCGCGGCCATGAGCGGACGCATTTCCTCGCTCGATGCGATCACTGCAGCTGACGGCAAACTGACCCTCTGGGTGGGCGCCGCGAGCGGCGGCGTCTGGAAGTCGCTCGACGGCGGCACCACGTTCACGCCGGTGTTCGACGACCAGCCCGTGCAGTCGATCGGCGCCGTCGAAATCGACAAGCGCAACCCCGAGACGGTGTGGGTCGGCAGCGGCGAAGCGTGGACGCGCAACAGCGTCTCGATCGGCGACGGCATCTACAAGACTACCGACGGCGGCGACACCTGGCAGAACCTTGGCCTGCCGGGCTCGGAGCGGATCGTCGACATCCGCATCGACCCGCGCGCGAGCGACACGGTGTTCGCCTGCGTCACCGGCCGGCTGTGGAGCGACTCGCTGGAGCGCGGCGTCTACAAGACCACCGACGGCGGCAAGACCTGGCAGCAGGTGCTCAAGGCGCCCAATGCCTCGACGGGTTGCGCCAGCCTGAGCCTGGACGAGAAGAACCCGGACGTGCTCTACGCCGCGCTTTGGGATTTCCGCCGCAAGGGCTGGACGTTCCGCTCCGGCGGCGAATCGCCGACTGCCACGTCGGCGAGCGCCCTGATGGTGACGCGCGACGGCGGCCAGACCTGGACCGAGGTCACGCCCGAAGACAACAAGGGCTTCGCGCAGAAGCCTTACGGCCGCATTGCGGTCAACGTCGCACCGAGCGATTCGAAGCGCGTCTACGCATTCGTCGAGTCGCCGCAGAGCGCGCTGTACGTCAGCGACGACGGCGGCGCCACCTGGGAGGCGCGTGACCGCAGCCAGTGGATGGTCTGGCGTCCATTCTACTTCGCGCGCATGACGGTGGACCCGACCAACGCCGACCGTGTCTTCAAGGACGACGGCAACCTGATTCTCTCCGAGGACGCGGGCCGCAGCTTCAGCGTGGTCGGCGGTTTCGACGGCATGCACGGTGACATCCACGATGTCTGGGTAAGCCCGACGAACTCGAAGCACGTGATCTCGGGCGACGACGGTGGCTTGTGGCAGAGCCATGACGGCGGCAGCAAGTGGTGGAAGGGCGAGAACCTGCCGATCTCGCAGTTCTATCACGTGAGCGTCGACGACGAAGATCCGTACCATGTCTATGGCGGCCTGCAGGACAACAGCAGCTGGATCGGGGATTCCGCGTATCCGGGCGGCATCACCAACAGCCGCTGGGAAAACATGTACGGCGGCGATGGCTTCTGGATGTTCTCCGATCCAGCGGACGCCGATTACCTTTACGCTGAATACCAGGGCGGTGCGATCGCGCGCGTGAACAAGCACACGCACGAGGCCCGCGACATCCAGCCCAAGGCGCGCGCGGGCGAGAAGCTGCGCTTCAACTGGAACACGCCGCTGCACCTCTCCCCGCACGAGAAAGGCGCGCTCTACATGGGCTCGCAGTTCCTGTTCCGCACGCGCGACCACGGCCAGACCTGGGACCGTATCTCGCCTGACCTCACGACCAACGACCCGCTGAAACAGCGCCAGGAAGAGACGGGCGGCGTCACAGTGGATAATTCAGCCGCCGAGATGCACACGACGATCTACTCGATCAGCGAGTCGCCGAAGGCGGCTGGCACGATCTGGGTCGGCACCGACGACGGCAACGTGCAGATCACGCGCGACGGCGGCAAGAACTGGACGAACGTCACCGGCAACCTCAAAGGCCTGCCGAAGGCCTCGTGGGTGAGCTGGGTCGAGGCGAGCCAGCACGATGCGGCCACCGCGTACGCCACGTTCGATCGCCACACGTTCGGCGACCACGACCCGTGGCTCTACGTCACGCGCGACTACGGCAGGAGCTGGCAGCCGCTCGTCACGCCGCAGGATGCCCGCGGCATCCGCGGTTACGCGCACGTGATCAAGGAG
>Ga0209450_10002063_pt1 | contig 10124 bp, 13 predicted proteins | sample FrelakmetLWP11LW_FD_187149 | JGI IMG/M metagenome (GOLD analysis project Ga0209450, IMG submission 187149) | Freshwater lake sediment microbial communities from the University of Notre Dame, USA, for methane emissions studies - LWP11 LW (SPAdes)... | ecosystem: Environmental > Aquatic >...
CGGAGATCGACATGGAGGGGGATGTGTGGAAAGCGGGTGTCAGGAAGCGGTGAACAGTGGTCCGTGGTCGGTGGTCGGTGGTCGGTTGTCCGTGGTCGGTGGTCGGAAGTAGCTTCAGAGGGCGGCGGATATTAACGCTTCAGTGTGGAATTGAGCCGCATTCTGAGGCCATTTCCGTCCACTGTCCACTATCCACTGTCCACTATCCACTGTCCACCGTCCACTGTTCACCGTCCACCGTTCACTGATTCCTCAATCCTCTCCATCGTCTCCGCGGACAGGTAGTGTTCAATCCGGCAGGCGTCCTTTTCCGCGGTTTCCGGGGATACTCCGAGCACCCGGGACAGGTATTCCGTGAGGATGCCGTGACGTCGGGCGATCTCCTCCGCGGCCATCCTGCCCGAGGGGGTGAGCAGGATGGCGCCGTAGCGCTCGTGCTCGGCGAGGCCCCGGTTTTCAAGCTCGTGCAAGGCGATGTGCACCGAGGGCTTGGACACTCCGAGCTCCCGGGCCATGTCCGTTACCCGGGCGCTTCCTTCGCGCTTTTCCAGCCGGACGATGGTTTCCAGGTACATCTCCAGGCTTTCGGACAGGAGCTTGTCGGTCATGGAGCCGCCTTATCGTGCATAATTATGCGATCGCCTTGCATCCCGCCTGCCTTTTTTTTCTTGATATTCGGAAGTATACCGTTCCAGGCGGGGCGGCGTCACCCCGGAAAATCCGCGGCCGCCCTCGCTTCCCGGGGTATTTAGGGGTCCAGGGATGATAATTCAACAGAATGACTCCATGTGTCAAAATATATTTTTATCTGTTGAAGCGGCTTATCGTATTCTGAACCGACTTTCACATTTTAGTTGACAACTCCATTACGGTAAGTTTATTCTCCCTGGAGAAACTCAAAGACCCATTCCAAGGAGGAACATGGAATGACTACCATCATCGCGGTAGCGGCCTTGGTGCTGTACCTGGCCTTCTACTTCACCTTCGGCAAGACCCTGCGGGACAAGCTCCTTCAGAGCGACAAGGCCCCCAAGGCCCCGTCCGAGCGGCTTTCCGACGGCGTGGACTACATCCCGACGAACAAGTTCGTCCTGTTCGGGCACCACTTCGCGTCCATCGCCGGCGCGGGCCCGATCACCGGTCCCGCCATCGCCGTGGCCTGGGGCTGGCTCCCCGGCCTCCTGTGGATCTGGATCGGCAACGTCTTCCTGGGAGCCATCCATGATTACCTGTCTCTCACGGCCTCCGTGCGCTACGACGGCCGCTCGATGCAGTTCGTCGCACAGGACCTGATCGGGAAGAACGCGGGCAAGACCTTCGCCTGGTTCATCCTGTTCCTCTGCATCCTGGTCGTCGCGGCCTTCGGAGACATCGTGGCCGGCCAGTTTGCCGCGGACGGGCGCGTCTTCTGGGCGTTCCTGTTCTTCTGCGTGGCGGCGGTCATCGCCGGATTCTTCATGTACAAGACCAAGCTGGGCCTGACCTGGGGCAGCCTGATCGGCCTCGTGCTGATCATCGTCGCCTTCTGGCTGGGCGGGATGATGCAGGTGAAGTGGGCCAAGGACGTCTACTTCCTGATCATCTTCGTCTACATCGTGCTGGCCTCCACCCTGCCGGTCAACCTCCTGCTCCAGCCCCGGGACTACCTGTCCTCCTTCTTCCTGTACTTTGGGCTCCTGGTGGGCGGCATCGCCGCGCTCATCAGCTTCGCGCCCCTGGACTCCTTGGCTCCGATCATCAGCCTGAACGCCAAGGTCATCAGCGGCGTGCCCTCCCCCTTCTGGCCTACGGTTCCCCTCGTGATCGCCTGCGGAGCCCTCTCGGGCTTCCACTCCCTGGTGGCCGCGGGAACAAGCTCCAAGCAGCTTGCCAAGGAGCAGGACGCCCTCTTCGTAGGGTACGGCGCCATGCTCACGGAAGGCTTCCTCTCCACCCTGGTCATCGTCTCCATAGCCGCCTTCGGCGGCGCGGCCCTGGGCGACAAGATACTGACCACCCCGGCGATCCCGCGCTTTGTCCAGTCCTTCGCCAAGATGGTCAGCACCCAGCTGCCCTTCCTGCCCATGAGTTTCATGACCCTCTTCTCCGCGGTCTGGGTATCCACCTTCGCTCTCACGACCCTGGACACCACCAACCGACTGGGCCGCTACATCATCCAGGAAATGGTACTTCCCCTCAAGGAAAAGGCTTCGGTGGTGTACAAGGTTCTCGGCGACAAGTGGGTGGCCTCCCTGATCATCGCCTTCCTGGGCATCTACCTGGCCCGGTCCGGCGGCTACAGCTTCCTGTGGCCCGCTTTCTCCGGAGCCAACCAGTTGCTGGCCTCCATCGTCATGCTGACCGTGGCTGTCTGGGTGAAGAAGAAGCTGAATCCCCAGTACACCCTGGCCGTGCTCATCCCCGCCATCTTCCTCTGGGTGACGGTGACCTGCGCCCTGGTCTGGTACGTGGCCCTCGTGGTCCCGACCTTCTTCTCCGACATGGCCAAGTCCCAGCGGGTCATCACCGGCGGAATCGTCGGCGCCATGACCGTGATCATGTTGATCCTGAACTTCGTGATGATCGCCGGCTTCCTGAAGAACTGGAAGACCAAGGCGGCGTAAGCCTTCCGAACCGGCCCGCGGGCCTCGTGCCCGCCCGCCGGTTCTTGCGGCTTTGCGCGGTTCGGCTACGGGGTGTCCGGAAGGCTTAAGGCCGCGGGCACCCCGTTCTTTTCGAGCCCGTTCCGACGCCGACGCGGCCGGCCCGGCCCTGGAGATTTCCGTGAAAAAGATCCTTCGCAAGCTGAAGCGGGCCTGGCAGATCATAAGCCAGGTGAACCGCGAGCGCGCCGTGGGTATGCTGGAGTTCGAGCTCAAGGAACTCGAGAACATCTTCACCCTCCTGATCCTGGGCGGCTTCGTGGGCCTGCCCTCGCCCCCCGCCCCCATCGCCATAGAACTTCTGCCCCTCCTGGAGCGGGAGATGGCCGTCATGCTCAACCGTTCGGACTTTGCCCAAGACCCCGTCGGGGCCCTCATGGGTATCCTGGAAGTGGATTGAGGAACCGGAAACACTATGCATTCCAACGCGTTTTTCCTGGGCAAGGGCGGGGTCGGCAAGACCACCCTGTCCGCCGCCTTCGGCCTGTCCCTGGCCCGATCGGGCAAAAAGGTCCTCGTGGCCTCCCTGGACCCCGCCCACAACCTTGGGGACGTCTACCGCACCGCCCTCCGGGACACCCCCGTCCCCGTGGAGCCCAACCTGGATGCCCTGGAGGTGGACCTGGCCTCCTGGGTGGACAAGTACCTGGACGAGAGCCGGAAGGAGATGAAGACCACCTACTCCTACGCGGGAACCCTGAACCTGGACTCGTTCTTCGACATCATGAAATATTCCCCCGGCACCGAGGAGTACGCGGTGCTCTGGGCCATCGAGCATATCCACTGCGAGCTCTCGGCGGGCTACGACGTCGTGGTCTTCGACACCCCCCCCACCGCCCTTTCTTTGCGCTTCCTGGCCATGCCCGCCATCTCCAACCTCTGGGTGGCGGAGCTCACCAAGCTCCGGGAGCGGATCTTGGACCGCAGGACCTCGATCACCCGGATCAACCCGGAATCCGCCGTGGCGGCCTCCTGCGTGGACAAGGACGACGACAAGGTCTACGGCCGGCTGGGATCCATCCGGAAGCGGCTTTCCGCCCTGCAGAATCTCTTCTCCCGGGAGAGCTATATAGCCGTTGTGATCAATCCTGACCAGCTCTCGGTTTCCGAAGCCCTCCGGATACAGGAGGAGCTGGGCAAGATCGAAATCCCCCTGTCCGGGCTCTGCGTGAACAAGCGGGGCGTCTCCAAGGCGGACTGGTCCCTGGACAGGCGACTGGCCGGGATACCCGCCTTCGACTTCAACTTCCTGACCGGGGGCTTGCGCGATCGGGAGGATCTCCGTACGATCGAGACCGCGGACCTTGTGGCGGACTTCCAGGCCTCGGGCCCGAAAGGACGCGCATGAACCTGAATCCTTACCTTCTGGTAGCCCTGGTGGTGATGGGCGTGGCCGCCACCGCCCAGTACTTTTTCGGCCGCCGTCGCAACCGTGCCTTGGCCGGGAGCGTCTCCCGGGGCCTGGAGACCCTGCTCAAGCCGAACCACACCAACTACGTGAACATCGGCGGCTCCATCGGGTACAACTTCGTCTACACCCTGTCCACGGGCCCCTGGGTCAGCGCCAAGGGGACCATCACCCTGAGTCCCCGGCAGTCCCTGCTCTACCTGCCCATCTCAAGGCTCCTGGGCTTTTCGGACCGGTTTTTCATCAACCTCTTCACCAAAAAGAAAATCAAGGGCGAGGCCCATATCGTCTCACGGACCACGCTTCGACGCGCCCGGATCGACGGGATCGAGGAGATGAGCCGCCGGGACACCGAGGCGGGCGGAAAACGCTTCGTCCTGCTCTGGAGAGGTACGGACCTTTCCTCCGAGCTGGAAGCCCTGCTGGCGGCCTTTCCCGATCCGGGACGCCTCCGTCATTTCTGCTCCTACCCGGACAACAAGACCTTCTACCTGTACACGGTGCCCCGGGGCGGGGACGCGTCCGCGGACCTGGAAGCGGTCTTGCACGCCGTTCCGCGCTTCCTGGACACCAAGAAGGAGGTGTAGACATGGAACTCGACCCCGCGACCCGCGCCAAGTTTGACGCCGTTCTGGGAAGGGTCAAGGAACCCGTGAGCGAACTGACCCTGTCGGAGCTCAACCTGGTCTCCAAGATCCGGTATTCCGCCAAGGAAAAAGCCCTGGTCGTCCGGCTGTCCGCCTCTCCGCCCGGGCACGAGTGTCCCGCCTGCTCGGCCATGAACGGCCAAGTCATCATGACGATCGAGAGGATCCTCCGGGAGGAACTGCAGAAGGAATTCCCGGGCTTTACCGTGGAATACGAGTAAAGCCGAGGCCGAGGCCGGGGCACAGGTCCCGGCCCGGTTCCCGCAGCGCTGTGTACATACAGACAATCCCCCGGGCTGATGGGAAATAATTTCACATGATTTCGCCTCTTTTCCGCCCCCGCGGTTTGCCAGATCCTTTGCCGGTGTGGTACTATAAGCAGTAGGAATACAATTCCAGACAGTTCCGCGAACCCCAAACTCGCGGATTCCGGAGTTCGCTCCGGGACTGCGTGTCGAAAGCATACCAAGAATCTTCTGGAGGTGCTTGTGAAGAAGTTATTTCCGATTCTCGCGATCGGCGTTTTGCTGGCTGCGGGATGTGCGACCAAGCCCCCGACCCCCGAACCGGAACCGGTTCCTCAGCCGGCCCCGGTACCCGCGGTTTCCCAGGCTGATGTGGACGGCCTCCTGTCGGAAGCCTCCGCCCTGCGGAAGAAAGCCTTCGACCTCAAGCTGTTCGAGGTGGTGGCGGAGGACTACAAGGCTGCGGATGCCAAGTACGTGGAAGGCAAGACCGCCTACGACGCCAAGGACAACGAGAAGGCCGCACCGATCCTCAAGGAAACCGTCGCGGCCTTCAAGAACGTCATCGCCAAGGGTGCCGAAATACTTGCCGTGGAGAACCGCAAACGGGCGGACGAGATGAAGGCCCTTGCGGTGAAATCCGGGGCCGAGCAAAGCGCCTCCGCCCGCTTGGCCGAGGGTGATGCCGTTTACGCCTCCGGCGTCAACTTGTCGGGGGGAAAGAAGTACGAGGAGGCCCTGGTGGCCTTCGAGAAGGCCCGGCAGACCTACGAAGCGGCCTTCAAAAAGGCAAACGCCCTGCGGATCCGGGCTTCCATCGAGGAGAAGGACTTCGCCCGGCACGACGTGGACAACTTCAAGCTGGCCGACGAGAAGCTCGCGGAGGCGGACGCCCTCTTCGCGACAAACCCGGACGGGGCCCTGGACGCCCTGGACGAGGCCACCCTGAGGTACAATCTTGTTGTACAGAAGGGATGGCAAACCTACGCCATCGGACGCAAGGCCCCCGCCGACGACGCCAAGCAGAGATCCGAGGATATCAAGGCCCAGGTAGCCGTGAAAGAACAGTATGCAAAAGCCCTGACGGTCTACAACAACGCCTCCGCCCTGATGGCCGGCGGCAACTACGAGGAGGCCGGGCCGGAATTCGATCGATCCACCACCCTCTTCGAGGAAGCCTACGCCCAGGCGGAGGTCAAGCGGGACGCGGCCCTCGAGGCCCTGGCCGAGGCGGAAGCCAAGGCCCAGGAGAGCGAAGCCAAAGCCCTGGCCGGGGATGAAGTCCTCGGCGCGGCGAAATAAGGGAGGCGGACATGAAGCGCATATCGATCCTGCTGATCGCCGCCCTCCTTGCGAGCGCGGCCTTCGGACAGAGCCTGCTGGAAAACTCCTATTACCAGAGAAGCATGGAGCTCCGGGCTTTGGCCCGGGAGGCTTTCGATGCCGGGGACTACGATGCCTCCGCGGATTACGCCGCCCAAGCCCAGGAGTTCGCGGCCCTTTCGGACGAGTTCGTTGAGACGATGCTTGCCAAGAACCAGGCGGACCGGGCCTATGCCGCGGCCCAGGCGCGCATGACCTGGGCGTTGACCTCCGGAGTGCCGGACACCTACCCCAGCGAGTGGTCCCTGGCTTCCGCCCGCATGGGGCTGGCCACGACGGCCTACGAGGAGGAGAGTTGGCTGGACGCGGCCGCCTACTCGGACCAGGTGCTGGAAGCCCTTGCGGACGTCACCGAGCGCCTGCCGTGGCCCAAGTACTACACGGTCCGATTGATACCGGAACGCCGGGACTGCCTATGGCGCATCGCGGAATACCCCTTCATTTACAACGATCCCTTCAAGTGGAGGGTCCTCTACGACGCGAACAAAAAGACCTTCGAAAACCCCAACGACCCTGACCTGATCCTTCCGGGGCAGGTCCTGGAGATCCCCAGTCTCCAGGGCGAGATCCGGGCCGGGACCTACGATCCGGCCAAGCCCTACGAAGCCTTCCCAAAGAAATAATCTGCAGGTATCGTGAATTACGTACCGGGGCCGCCGAAAGGCGGCCCCGGTCATTGATGGGTATCCGTACGAGGTCGAGGAGATGCTCCGAGGATCAACCCTCTTCGGGTAATTCCAGCAGTTTCCTGCGGTTTTCCAAGATAGTACCCTCCGCGCAGGCCGCCATCTCAAGGACGCAGGGAGCGACCAGACGGTATTCCACCAGGGTTCCCCGGCGCTCGTCGTTTACAAGACCCGCAGCCTTCAGCAGAGTTAGGTGCTTCGAGGCTGCGGACTTGCCAATGCCGATCTCCGCCGCGAGTTCGCAGACGCACCGAGGGCGTTCCCGGAGCTTGTCCAGAATATAGACCCTCGCCGGATGCGCGAGGGCCTTGAACATCTCGGCCCGCATAGAGTACCTGCGAGGGATCGAAGATTCCATGGATCAATGTTGCAAAGTTTGGAAACAATTGTCAAGTCTCCCTTGACAAACCTGTGCAATGTTTCCATAATTTGCAACATTGGAGGTCCCATGGACACTCTGATCCTGTACGGCATCGCGGCGGTCGGATTGGCAATTTCCTGGATCAAGAATCGAGAGAAGACACGGACCGCGCTCAAGAAGGCCTTGAAAGCCTTCGAGGGTATCCTCCCGCAATTCCTGGTCGTCCTTGCCCTGGTAGCGGCGGTCCTTGCCGTGCTGGATACGGCCTTCATCTCCAGGACACTGGGCGCCTCTTCGGGCTTTTGGGGTATCCTGGGCGCTTCCCTGGTAGGCGCCGTCACGCTGATACCCGGGTTCATCGCCTTCCCCGTGGCAGCGTCCTTGATGCGGGAAGGGGCCGGCGCCACCCAGATCGCCGCCTTCGTCTCCAGCCTGATGATGGTCGGGATCGTCACCCTTCCCATGGAGATGAAGTACTTCGGGAAACGGGTATCCCTCCTGCGCAACGGCTTGGCCTGGCTCTTCTCCCTGGCCGCGGCGTTCTTCGTCGGCTGGGTGGTATCCCTATGAAAACGCTCCTCAAACGATACGCGGGTGTCCTGATCGCGGCCGCGGCTTTCACGGCGTTCCTGATCCTGTTACCCCAATGGCGCGGCAAGGCCCTGGACTCCATCGGGTACCAGGCCCGGACCATGCTCCTGGTCATTCCGCCCATCTTCATCCTCCTGGGACTTCTGGACGTCTGGGTACCCCGGGAGAAGATGATCCGGTACATGGGCCCCGGCTCCGGGATCAAGGGAACCGTCCTGGCCTTCCTGCTGGGATCCTTCGCCGCGGGCCCCCTGTACGGAGCCTTTCCCTTCGCGGCGGTGCTGATGAAGAAGGGCGCCAGTTTCCCGAATATCCTGATCTTCATCGGGGCCTGGTCGACCACCAAGATCCCCATGCTGCTCTTCGAGATTTCGGCCTTGGGGCTTCGGTTCGCCCTAGCCCGGCTTGCGATCGACATCGCGGGCATCGCGATCATCGCCTGGGCGATACAGGCCGCCGTTTCCAAGCAAGAAATCGAACGCCTCTATGGGGCGGCGGAAAAGATCGACTGAACCGCGGCGCGACCGCGGGAAAGGATGAGATCCATGAAAGTCCAGATTCTAGGCACCGGCTGTCCGAACTGCAAACTGCTGGAACAGCGCGCACGGGAAGCCGTGGCGGAGCTCGGCCTCGACGCCCAGATCGAGAAGATCACGGACGTCGACGCCATCATGGAAATGGGCGTGATGATGACCCCGGCCCTGGCCATCGACGGCGAGGTCAAGCGGGTGGGCAAGGTCCTGGCCAAGAGCCAGATCATCGATATCCTGAAGGGAGGAACCTGACATGGCAGGACTCTCCTGCGGCGGGAGGGAGATCGAGGACGTGGCGGCCCGGGTGACGGCGAAGGTACGGGGATGAGCGTAAAAGAACTCACCCCGAACAAGAAGCTTCTCTACCTTACCGGGGTATTCCTTGCGGCGTATTTCATCCCCTGGGGCGCTCCCCGGGTGACCGGCGCCGTAGGGGAAGCCTTCCTTATGCTTTCGGAATACGCCCAGCAGCACGTGATCCTCTGCCTGGTGCCCGCCATGTTCATCGCCGGGGCCATCACGGTCTTCCTGAACCAGCAGGCGGTCATGCGCTACCTGGGGCCCGACGCCAAGAGGGTCACCGCCTACGGGGTGGCCTCGGTCTCCGGGGCTATCCTGGCGGTCTGCTCCTGCACGGTCCTGCCCATCTTCAAGGGCATCTACAAGAAGGGCGCCGGGCTGGGTCCGGCCGTGGCCTTCCTCTACTCCGGGCCGGCCATCAACATCCTGGCCATCGTCCTGTCCGCCAAGGTCTTCGGATGGAAACTGGGGCTGGCCCGCGCCGTCGGAGCCGTCTTGTTCTCCATACTCATCGGTTTGGCAATGGCCTTGATCTTCCGGAAGGACGACGAGAAGCGGGCCGCCGACGCCCGCATGTTCGCGGGTCCTTCGGAGAAGCCTTCCCGCAGTCTGGGGCAGATGATCGTCTACATGGCCTCCATGATCGGAATCCTGGTTTTCGTGAACTGGGCCGACTCCAAGGGCGGCAGCGCGTTCTGGGACGCCGTGTATTCCGCCAAGTGGTGGATCTCCGGAGGCTTCGCCCTGGTACTCGTGTATACGGTGGTCAATTGGTTCCGGAAGGAAGAGCGGATCGACTGGGTGATCGCCACCCGGGACTTCTTCCTCCAGATCCTGCCGCTCTTGTTCGGGGGGGTCCTGGCGGCGGGCTTCCTCCTGGGCCGGCCGGGGCACGACGCCCTGATCCCCAGCGCATGGATCGGCGGTTTTCTGGGGGGCAACTCCCTGTTCACCAACCTGTTCGCCGCGGTCGCCGGTGATCTTCTCAACGGCCAGCACCTCTCCGGGGGATACCCGGTGCTGCTTTCCGCCTGTTTTTATCACTGCGTACATGATTCATGTCCTCGCTGCAAAAAATTTGAATAGACCTTATACCGGAATATAAAAGTATTTGTCAATATAATTTCCAAAAATAAATCAATCGGCCTCAAAAATGCCTTTTTCCGTTCTCCGGCGGGAAGGGATGCAGCGGAGGGGAAGGACATGGGGGATGTTTTCGATGTCATCCCTGCCGTCGGCCAAAAAAGGTCTCCATCTTGATAATGCGCACGCCCCTCAACGTGTCCTCGTCGAAGCTGCAGACCCGGGTCAGGATATCCGCCGGCCGG
>Ga0209450_10002064_pt1 | contig 10124 bp, 7 predicted proteins | sample FrelakmetLWP11LW_FD_187149 | JGI IMG/M metagenome (GOLD analysis project Ga0209450, IMG submission 187149) | Freshwater lake sediment microbial communities from the University of Notre Dame, USA, for methane emissions studies - LWP11 LW (SPAdes)... | ecosystem: Environmental > Aquatic >...
TGCCCGCCATCATCAGGTCCTGTGCATTACGCACCTGCCGCAGATCGCCTGTTTTGCCGACCGCCATTACCGCGTAGCGAAAGCCGTCCACGACGGCAAAACCAGCACGACGGTCAGCATGCTGTCGGCAAAAGAGCGCCTGGACGAGATCACCCGCATGCTCGGCGGGGTGGAATTGACGGAGAAAACGCGGGCGCACGCCCGGGAAATGCTGGATAAGGCAGGCGGGAAAGGAATGTGAACCATGCTGAGGAAAGCGCGCGTCGGCGACGTCAAAACCATCCACCGGCTGATCAATGTCTCCGCCGGGAAGGGGGAGGTGCTCCCCCGTTCGCTGATGGATATCTACGGCAGCCTGCGGGACTTCTTCGTCTATGTGGATGAACCCGCTGACACCATTGGCGGCGTCTGCGCCATGAACATCATCTGGGAAAATCTTGCCGAGGTCCGCTCGCTCTATGTCGAAGACGCCTATCGGAACCGCGGCATCGGGCGGACCCTTGTGGAAGCTTGCCTGTCCGAAGCGATTACGCTGGAGCTCTACCGGATTTTCACCCTGACCTACCGGAAGGAATTTTTTGCCCACTTGGGATTCAAGGAGGTGGAACGATCCAGCCTCTCGGAAAAGATTTACTCCGACTGTTTCCGCTGTTCCAAGTATCCGGACTACTGCGACGAAGTGGCGATGGTCATCGACCTTTGAACCTTATGGCTGCACATCGAAATTATTGCCCGATCCTGATCCTCTTTCTGGCCGTCAGCCTGCTGCTGGCCGGTTGCGCGGTCCTGCTTGAAAAACCCGTGCCCCGCTTGACCGCACCCCTGACGCTGATCGAAGAAAAAGAGTTGCCTTCCCTGCTGGACGATCTGGATTCGCCGTCGCTGGAGGCTGCCATCGAGCGGAGTCTTCAGTATTACAGTCGCTTTCCCGCGGGCATCCATCGATTCGGGAACCGCAGGGTCAGCGCCGTTGAAATGAGGGAGTCGCTGCTCCTTTTCCTGGAAATCGTGCGGCAGACCGACGCGCCGGAGATCCGGGCGAAAAAAATCAGGGAGTCCTTTGAATTTTACCAGGCTGCAGGCACCGATGAGAAAGGGACCATGCTTTTTACCGGGTATTATGTGCCGCTCCTGAACGGTTCGCCCGTCATGACGGAGCGGTATCGATACCCGGTCTACAGAATGCCGGACGATCTGATCGTCGTCAACTCCGGCAGGAACAATAAAAATGGAAACGGGCGGCGGATCGGCCGCATTGAGGATGGCGAGGTGGTCGCTTATTACAGCCGCAGGGAAATTGACGAAGCGGGCGCGCTCCGGGGCCGGCGCCTGGAAATCGCCTGGGTGGACGATCCCTTTGATCTCTTTCAGCTTCACATCCAGGGTTCTGGCCGGATCCGAATGACGGACGGACGGATCATCGGCGTCAGCTTCGCCCAATCCAACGGCCGGCCGTTCCGACCCATCTCCCGCTTCCTGCAGGAAAGCGGCCGGATGAACGGGAACGGGGCGTCCTATCAGAAAATCAAAAGCTACCTGCAGGAGCATCCGGAGGACCAATCGGATATTTTCAGTTACAACGAGCGCTACATCTTTTTCCGCCAGGTTCAGAACGGCCCGATGGGTGCGCTGCAGGTCCCGGTGACGGCGGGCAGGTCCATCGCCACGGACCCGGAATACTTTCCGAAGGGGGCGCTCGCTTTCATGAAGGCAAGAAAACCATATATGAGTCCGGAGGGAAAGGTGCAGGGATGGATTCCTTTCTCCCGTTTTGTCCTGAGCCAGGATGCCGGCGTCGCCATCCGGGGAACGGGCAGGGTGGACCTGTTCTGCGGGGACGGTCCGGAGATGGAACAGACGGCGGGGAGCCTGAAGGAAAGAGGCAAGCTCTATTTTCTGGTCAGGAAAAGATGATTGAACAGGGAGGCAATGTCATGGGAAAAGGCGATCAGCGTTCCAAGAGGGGCAAGATTCACCGGGGAACGAACGGCAAAACCCGTCTCCGGAGCCGGAAGCGTTCCGGCAAACCGGCGCCGGCAAGGACTTGATCCATTTGCCGCTTCACGGTTAATCGATCGCGCCGGTTTTTTTCAGAAGGCCGGCAATCGCTTCGGCGAGGCGCCTGTATCCGGCCGCGTTGGGGTGGATGTAATCCGACTTGAGCGAAGCGTCGGAAAGCACCGCGGACAGCGCCTTCTCTTCAAGGGGAAGAGACAGGCTCCCAGCGATCTCCCGGTACATGGGCGGCGGTGCGAGGGAGATGCCCATGGACGGCACGGCAACGAGAACGACATCCGCCCCTTTTTCCCGGGACAGGCGGATCATCGCCTGAATATGCCGTGCGGTCTGCCGCGGATCCAGACGTCGGAGCAGGTCGTTTCCGCCGTGGCAGAGAACCACGAGGGCAGGCTTCTCGCGCGCAAGGACCTCAGGCAGGCGGGACAGCCCCTCGGCGGTCACTTCGCCCGGCACCCCGGCATTCACGACGCGGATCCGGATCATTTTTTCCAGAACTGCCGGATAGCTTTCCCCGGCCTCCGCACCCGTTCCATAGGTCAGACTGTCTCCGAACGCCAGGATGACCGCATTCCCGGAAAGGCGCGGCAGCCTGGTTTCCGAGGAACAGGCCGCCAGGACAGCGCCGGAAACGATGGTCGCCAGCAAGACGGTGAGGAGTAGATAATTCCTGGAATTCACGATCGGGCATCCCGCCGCGAATGATTTCCGCCCCGGCCGCGCGCTTTTCCGCTCATCTGTTTTTGCCGATGAACTTCATCATCTGTTTGAAGACCCCTTCGAGAATATCGGGGGCGATGAAATAGTCCGGCATCTCCCGGTAGAAGAATTCCGTGACGGCCTTCGCGGCTGCGTCGATGTCGCCTTGGTACTTCTCGTAGTAATTTTCCAGGGCGGCCTTCCAGATCCGGCCCGCATCCAGGGACAGTGAGACGAAGCGACCGGCCTCCTCCCCGGTGATATAGCCGTAATGATCCGCGCAGTGACAGGAAACCGGCAGTGGTTTGAGTTTTTCCAGGCTCTCGAGATACTGGATCATGTTGGTGTTCATGGACGGGAAGATGGAGTCTTTGAAGGGGATTCCCGCCGCGTCGGAAGCGAAGAGGGCCTGCGCTTCCGGTTCGTAGGCCGTGATGGAGCAGTGGGTATGGCCGGGGGTCTCCAGGATGGTCAGCGAGACGCCGCCCAGGTCGATCCGGTCGCCGTCCCCGAGGGCGGCGCCGGTGATGTCGTCTCTCCATTCGGTGTCGAAATCTCGAATCGCTTCCGCGGCGCCCGCCTGCTTCGCGCACAGCGCGCTGAAGCTGTTCATGATCTCGACCGCTTTGGGCATGGCGAATATTTTCCATGCCGGCGCCGAGGCGATGATTTCCATGGCCGGGAACGTCCGCTTGAAATAGGGCACGATGCCGGCGTGATCGAAATGGGAATGGAGGATGAGGAATTTCCGCACCCGGGCCGCATCGAGCCCGAACGCCTTCATTTGCGCCAGGACATCCGGCAGAATGTAGCTCAGCGCGCCGTTGATCAGGATCGCGCCGTCCCTTCCCTCAAGATAATAGGTTCCGGCCTCTTCCCGGCCCAGGTACCACAGATGCTCCGTGATCTTTCCCGCCTTTCTGGATCTCATGGTGTTGCCTCCCCCTGCCGCCGGCCCTTTCCGCCGCGCCGAATTTTATTTCTACGCATACCCGACATAAATAAGGATATCAAGGGAAACCTCAACATAATCATGGAAAATGACAAACAGCCGTGATAAAATGAAAAAAGATTTACCGGCGCTTGTAAAGGTCTTGAACGATAAATCAACCACGACCAAAGGAGGAGCTATGGAGCGGATCGGCAATCTTGATGCACTCTTCAAACCGCAGAGCGTGGCCATGATCGGGGCCTCGGCCACACCGGGCAAACTGGGGTATGATATTCTGTACAATCTGATTCAGGCCGGTCTTGCGGGACCCGTCTATCCGATCAACCCGAAAGCGGAAGAGCTTCTGGGGCTCAAGGTCTACAAGGACATTCCGTCCCTGCCTGCCCCGCCGGACCTGGCCGTTGTCGTGATTCCCGCCAGGATGGTTCCGGAAACCGTCGAGGCGTGTGGCAAGGCGGGGATCAAGGCGGCCATTGTCGTAACCGGCGGTTTTGCCGAAGCCGGGACGGACGGGGAAAAGCTTCAGTTGGAGATGGCCGCCAAGGCCCGGCAGTACGGCGTCCGCGTCGTCGGCCCGAACTGCCAGGGGATCAACAGCCCGCACTTCAATCTCTGCGCCTCCTGGCCCCTGCTTACCACCCGAGGGAAAATCGCCTTCATCTCCCAGAGCGGCACGGTCGGGGCGGCCCTCATCGACTGGGCAAGCGAGGATCAGCTCGGCTTCAGCGTCTTTGTCAGCCTGGGGAACAGGGCCGACGTGGACGAGTCGGACTGCATCCGGTATTTCAACGCCGATCCGAACACGAAAGTCATTGCCCTCTACATGGAGGGCGTCCGGAGGCCGGCTTTTTTTCTGGACTCCCTGGCCCGGGCCACGAAACCGGTGGTCATCCTCAAGGCCGGGCGCACGGCCCGGGGCCGGGTAGCGGCGGAGAGCCATACCAAGTCGCTGGCCGGCGACGATGCCATCTATGAGGCCATCTTCCGGAAATACAAGGTCAACCGCGCCGACAATCTGGAAGAGCTCTACGATTTCGCCAAGGCCCTGGCCTACATGGAAAAGCCCACCGGCAGGCGTCTGCTCAACATCTCCAGTTCCGGCGGCGCCGCCATTCTCGCCATCGACGAGGCGGAGAAGCTGGGCTTCGAGAACCCCGCGCCGACGCAGGCGCTCAGGGACCGCCTGCGGGCGTTCCTGCCCGCGCACTGCGGGGTCAGCAATCCCATCGACCTCACCGGAGACGCCATCTCCGATCCCAGCCTGTACTCCCGGGTCATCGATGCGGCCAAGTCGGATTACGATACGAGCGTCGTCATTTTCGGAGACCCGATTCACGGTGCTTCCGACATCGTCACGGGCAAGGGCGAGCTGATCGTCTACTGCGGCGGCGCCGACGTGGAGCGGGAGGAATCCGGGTTGATGCACCGAAAAGGGATTCCCGTCTATCCGACGCCGGAGCGGGGCATCCGGGCGCTTTACCAGCTTGTCCGCTTCGATGAGGAAAAGCGCGCCCGGAAGGCCGCCCCCGTGGCGGTCTACGGGACGCCGCTCAATCTGATGCCGGCGGGCAGGGCCGCGTCCCTGTTGAAACAATACAGGATACCGGCCGTGGACGCGAGGCTGGCGACGACCGCCCAAGAGGCCGTCGCGCTGGCGAAGAAGTGCAAGACCTCCGTTGCCCTCAAGATCGCCTCCGCCGGGGTGTCCCACAAAACGGACGTCGGCGGCGTGCGCCTCAACCTGGCCAGGCCGTCGGAAGTGAAAAGCGCCTTTGCGGAGATCCTGAGGGACGTGAAGAAGCTTGCGCCGAAGGCGGAAATCGACGGCGTCACCGTCTCGCCCATGGCCAGGCTGGGCGGGCTGGAAGTGATCCTGGGCATGACCAAGGACCCGCAGTACGGGCCGGCGCTGATGTTCGGCCTGGGGGGGATCTTCACGGAGATCTACAGGGACGTGCAGTTCTGCCTGCTTCCGGCCACGGAAAAAACATTCCGGCAGATGATCCGGGGCATCAAGGGATACCCGCTCCTGGCCGGCGCGAGAGGCATGAAGCCGCGGGACGAAAAGGCCCTCATCGAAGTGATGAAGGCCCTGGCGAAGCTGGTGAAGGATCATCCCGATATCGACCAGATCGACCTGAACCCGATCCTGGTGTACGAAAAGGGCGTCGCGGTGGTGGATTACCGGATCTACCGCGGTTGATCTGCAAAAAAACAGGAAGGGGGCTGCCGTCAACCGGTGGGCCCCCTTCCTGTTTTTCCGGGTATTTTACCGGGACCGTCTATTTCAGATAGCCCGGAAGCTCCTTCAAATCCCTGCCCTTGAAGCTGCAGGGAATGCCACAGGACTTGCAGGGGCTCTTGATGGCCGGCAGCGGCGGCTCGCCCTTGATTTTCCGCTCGATGAAACGGACGCATTTGCCGACTTCTGCGTCCGGCCCCTCCACAGCGATCGTGACGCAGCCTTCCGCGCCTCCCCAGCCGCCGGAGGCAAAATGAACGGCCTCGACATCGAACAGGGTCTCGATCGCATCCAGTTCCGTGAAGACGATCCCGTCGGCGACGCAGGCCATGCCGACGCGGGCGCCGACGGTCTTGCCGAGGGTCATCGATCCCCCGTACTGAGCCGCCAGCTCGACGGAGGGAACCATCTTTTCAAGCCCCACCGGATAGATGACCTCCAGCCCCCGCGCCTTCATGGCCATATGAAACTGCCCCATGGTGCCGCCCGTGGGGCTTGCCATGATCACCCCGACATTTCCAAGGGAATCGAGGGCATTGGCCCCCTTCAGGAGGATGTCGCCGGGGGAAAGCTTGTCCAGGACCGCGCCCGGCTCCACGGCGAGCGCCTGGCCCTTGTGAAAGGTCACGGGCCGGGTCCGCTCCTCCGGGCCCAGTACGCAAAGGACGCCGCGGATGACCTGTCCGGCCAGATAGCCTTCCTTCCGGATCTTCTCACCCAGAAGCTCTTCGAGGATGTATGCGTTGGTCGATCCTCTGCCGACGAGAAGATAGCCCTTCTTCATGGCATTCTTGATTTCGGGAAGCGCCGCCACGCCTTTCCCGATCAGTCGCTTGGATTCCGACGGTGTCAGGGTAAACAGTGCCTGCATCTTCAACGCTCCTTTCTGTTTGCGGGTGTTTGCTGTTTCTTTGAATTTCGCAGTCCGGTTTTTTATGGCTTGTACTTCATTCGCGACGGAGACGCAAGCGCAACGTTTATAACATTCCGTCGATTTCGGCTGCGCAAGGAAAAATTTCTCACAACAAATGCCATTCCGGAAAATGCTGATAATTCATTGACAAGCTTCTTCCTTTGTCCTATGTACCCACCCTTGAAAACGGCCGGCGGTGAAGCACGGCACGGTGCCGCAGATCAACATGCCTTGATGGAAGGAAAGAAACATGAAGTTTGAGAAAGCGCCGCTCCTACGCGGATATGCAAACAGAGTCCTCACCATTGATCTCGGAACCAGCGCCATTCGGACCCCGGCGCTGGACCCGCAGGTTCGGGATTATTTCATCGGGGGCCGCGCCCTCGGCCTGTATCTTTTGCACAAGGGCGCCACCGCTATGACAACTGCCGGCGCTCCGGAAAACCCCCTGATCTTTTCACCCGGTCCGCTGGGAGGCGTTCCGCAGTTCCCGGGCACGAGCAAGTGCATGGCTGTTTCCCTCTCGCCGCTGACGGGGATTCCCGGCGTGTCGAATTTCGGGGGGCATTTCGGCGCCTACCTCAAGTATGCCGGATTTGACGCCCTGGTTGTGACGGGCAAGGCGGAAAGAGACGCCATGATCGTCATCGATGCCCTGAGAGGGGACATCTCGGTGACGGATGCGCCTGCCATCGGTGAGGTGTTCGATCTGGAACAGGCCATTGCCGGCCGCTTTGTCGGGGAGGGTTGCGAGAGAAAGAACATCGTCTTCCTAACCACCGGCATCGGCGCAGCCAGCACAAGCTACGGATGCATCAACAGCCATTATTTCGACCCCACCAAGAGCATGAACGGCATCCGCGGCTTCTTCCGGACCAAGCAGGCAGGACGAACCGGGCTGGGCACGGTCATGATGGACAAAAAAATCAGGGCCGTCGTCATCCTGGCGGAATTTCCGAAGGGCGACAACCCCTTCGGGGCCGCCGACTGGGACCGGGTCAAGAAATCGGGAGCCAAACTCGGAAAGGTCATTCGGGAAGTCGATCCGCAATCGCTGAAGATGCACCGCAAGGGGAGCGCCGGGCTGATCGCCTTCATGAACAAGGAGGAATACAGATCCCTGCCGGTGAACAATTACCAGTCCGGCTCCGACCCGCGGGCTGAGAGAATCACGGGCAAATTTTACGCGGAGCATCTCTTCGATCATCGGGGTGCGGACGGGTGTTTTCCTGGCTGCAACCTGCAGTGCACCAAGGGCGGCTGCGTGACCCTGACGACCGGCGCGCGCCGGGACCGCAAGGTATGGGTGGACGGGCCGGAATACGAGACGGCGGCCGGCTTCGGCTCCAACCTGGGCATGTGGAACGCCGCGTTCATCATGGAGGCCAACTGGCATTGCGACAACTACGGGATCGATACCATCACCACGGCCGTCATCATCGCCTTTCTGATGGAGTGTTTTCAGAGAGGCTATCTGACCGGGGAGGACACGGGCGGCCTGGAACTGACCTGGGGGAGCGAACAGGCCGTGCTGCAGTTTATCCATCAAATCGCCCGGGGCGAGACGGCCTTTGCGCGCGAGGCGGGAAAGGGGATGCTGCATCTGGTCGACTGGGTATCCAGCCGGTATGTCCGGAGAACCGGGAAGGCAAGTCCCCGGGAGGAACTCCTGCGGTTTGCCATGCAGAGCAAGGGTCTGCCTTTCTCCCTTTACCGCACGCACCGCTCCCTCTCCATGCAGGCGTCCTACGCCGCCGCCAGCGACATCGGGGCGCACCATGCCGCCGCATGGCTCATCAAGGTCGACCTGCTGGGTGCCTTCCCGACTCTCGAGAGCAAGGCGCGTGCCCTGATCAGCTATCCCCGCGTCCGCCTGGGAAACGACAATCTGGGCCTCTGCAAGCTCCCCTGGGTGGATGTCTTCAACCCCGCCTCCGAGCAGGTGCGCAACACGGACAAATTCATCAACCCCGCCAGTCAGGAAATCTACGCCGACTTCTACAACGGGATGCTGGGCACCCGCCTGACCTGGGAGCAGATCTTCGCGCAGACAGACCGGGACATCAATCTGCAGCGCGTCATGAACACCATAATCTTCGGGGACAGCACGGGAGATCGGGACGCGATCCCGGACCGGGCGATCGGGCCGATCGACAACGAACTCTATGATGCCGAGAAAGATTACCACGATGGTGAACTGGGGCGGCTTCTCGGGAAATCTCCGGACGAGATCGGTCGGATGCACACGGATGAAAAGCGGCTTTCCCTGATGCATGAAAGGAAAAACCGGCTGAGAGAGCTGATCCAGGCCTATTACCGGGAACGAGGATGGACACCGGATGGCGTGCCGACCCCGGACACGCTGAAGGAAATCGGATTGTGGCCGTTTCTGCGAGCGGATGCCAAAGCGGAAATCACCGCGCTGAATGGCTGAACGGGCTGTCTCATGCCGCCTTCGCGCAACGGTTCGCATAATATCGAAGGGGCATCACGAGGCCGAAGAAGGGGATAATGTACATGGCGGACACCAGCGGTTCGAGCGGGCCGAAAAAAGCCGAGGCAAAAACAATTACGAGAACATTGTTCATATTTCCCAGCATGACCGCGCCGGCCAGCTGATCCTCCAGGGGACCTCTCCAGAAAAACAGAATCCCGCCCGCGCAGCAGATCGCCGACAGCGCCGCCGCCGCGACGGCAGCCGTGAGGATGACGGCGGGCTCCGTCCTGAAAAGCGCCGAATACCGGCAGAAAATCCCCAGGTTGATCAAGGCAAAAAGGACCAGCGAAAGGGGGAACTGCACGCGGATCACATGCTTCAGCAGGTCCGGGGTGAGACGCCGGAGCGCCTCTACGATCAGGATGGGGACAAAAATAACCAGCAGGAGCATGCGGATCATGGCAATCATGGAAATCTCCGCGTATTTGGAGGCGACAACCTGGACGAGAACCGGCAGGGTGACCGGCACCAGGACCGACGTGATGACGACAACCACCAGGACCAGCGCGCTGTTGCCCCTCACCAGATTGGAAATGAAGGGAGCGACCACGCCCGTGGACACGCCGCATAAAAGCAATGCGGACAGGGCATAGGCCGGTGCGACAACCTTGAAGAGGTGGAATGCCAGCACGGGAAATATCAGGCTCTTCAGGATAACAAAAGAGAGAATCCTCCCTTTGTCGTTTCTCAGCGTCGACCGGACGGTCTTCAATTCGATGGACAGGTAGCTGAGACAGAAAAGCATCATCAGGCAGTAAAGGGGCAGTTCCCGGAAATGGGAACTGAAGCCGGGGAAAATGATTCC
>Ga0209450_10002065_pt1 | contig 10114 bp, 8 predicted proteins | sample FrelakmetLWP11LW_FD_187149 | JGI IMG/M metagenome (GOLD analysis project Ga0209450, IMG submission 187149) | Freshwater lake sediment microbial communities from the University of Notre Dame, USA, for methane emissions studies - LWP11 LW (SPAdes)... | ecosystem: Environmental > Aquatic >...
TCGGGGATCGCCGACACCAGCGCGGTGCGGCAGTAGCCCGGCGAGACGCTGTTGACGGTGACGCCCTTGCGCGCGACTTCGCGCGCGATCGCCATCGTGAAGCCGTGGATGCCCGCCTTCGAGGCCGAGTAGTTGGCCTGCCCGAACTGTCCGGTCTGGCCGTTGACCGACGACACGTTGACGATGCGCCCGAAGCCGCGCTCGCACATCGAGTCCACGACCTGGCGGCACATGTTGAACACGCCGTCGAGGTTCACGCTCAGCACCGAGCGCCACTGTTCGGGCGACATCTTGCGAAGCGTGCCGTCGCGGGTGATGCCGGCGGCGTTCACCAGCACGTCGACCGGGCCGAGGGTGGTCGAGACGCGGCGCACGAGGTCGGCGCAGGACAGGTAGTCGGTCACGTCGACCGGCTCGAAGCTCACCGCGCCGCCGAGGTCGGCGACCTCGGCCTCGAACTGGGCGAGACGTTCGGTGCGCGCGGCGAGGTCGGCGGCGACCACGCGGCGGCCGGCGCGGGCCAGGTGGCGGCAGATCTCGACACCGAGGCCGCCGATGCCTCCGGTGACCACGGCCAGACGCTGGTTCATTCGGGGATCCTCGCGGCAGGGGCGCGTTGTGCGCCGCAGCAAACCGCGATCTTAGCCGTGGCGCGGCGCGCGGGCCAAGCCCGGCGCGGCGCGGTTCACTTCTTCTCGGCGGGCTTCGGGGCCGGGCGGTCCGCGGGCTTGGGCGGTGCCGCGCCCTGCATCATCCGCGCCTGCATGGTCTTCCAGATCTCGAGGTTGCGCTCGGTCATGTCGTTGAGCATCGACCACGGGCTCTGCCCGATGAGGCTGTTCAACTGGCTGCGGAACTGCTGGCTCTGCTCGAGGAAGGTCTGCAACGACTTCTCGAGGTAGGACCCCATGAAGCCCTGCAGCGAGTCGCCGTAGAAGCGGATCACCTGCGAGAGCAGGTTGGTGGAGAACATCGGCTGCCCGTGCTCCTCGTGCTCGGCGATGATCTGCAGCAGCACGGAGCGGGTGATGTCCTCGCCCGACTTGGCGTCGCGCACCTCGAACGTCTCGCCGTCGATCACCAGCTGGCGCACGTCCTCGATGGTGATGTAACTCGAGATCTCGGTGTCGTAGAGACGCCGGTTCGGGTACTTCTTGATGACGCGGGTCTTGGCCATGCCGGGGACGTTATCACGAAGCCGGACCGCCGGCCTCGTGCCGGCGGGGCGAAGGGCGGACGGGCGCCGTCGATGGCGCCCGCGCGGGGGCGGCGGCCGTCACCAGCCCATGTGGTGGCCGCCGTTGATGTCGAGGTTGGAGCCGGTGATCCACGCGGCTTCCTCGGCGACCAGGAAGGCCACGGCATAGGCGATTTCCTCCGGCGTGCCGAGGCGGCCGGTGGGGATGTCGGCGGCGATCTTGGCGCGCACTTCCTCCGGCACCGCCATCACCATGTCGGTGGCGACGTAGCCGGGCGAGACGGTGTTGACCGTGATGCCGAGCTTGGCGTTCTCGCGCGCGAGCGAGATGGTGAACCCGTGCATGCCGGCCTTGGACGCGGCGTAGTTGGCCTGGCCGTACTGGCCCTTGAGGCCGTTGATGGAGGAGATCTGGATGATCCGGCCCCACTTGCGCTCGCGCATGCCGTCGATCACCGGGCGGGTGACGTTGTAGCAGGAGTTCAGGTTGGTGTTGATGACGTCCATCCACTGCGGCGGCGTCATCTTGTGGAAGGTGCCGTCGCGGGTGATGCCGGCGTTGTTGATCAGGATCTCGACCGGGCCGAGCGCCTGTTCGACGCCGCGCACCATCGCCGCCGCCGACTCCACCGAGGTGACGTCGCCGGGCACGATGGCGACGTCGGTGCCGTGCTCCTTCAGCTTCTGCTGCCAGGCGCGGGCCTTGGCCTCGTCGCGGTAGTTGGTGGCCACGCGATGGCCCATCCGGGCGAGGCGCTGGCAGATGGCGGTGCCGATGCCTCCGGTGCCGCCGGTGACGAGTGCGACGCGAGACGTCATGTTCCCCTCCCAAGGATGGCCGCGACCTGCGACCGGCGCGCATTGTAGCGGCCGCGCGGGTCGGCCGTGCCGTCAGGCGGGCGGGTCGGGCGCCGGCAGGGCGCGCACGCGCGGCAGGCGCGCGGGGTCGAAGTCGAGGCAGGCGAGGGCGAGCGCGGCCTCCGGGGAGCGCAGCTCGCGGAACGGCGCCGTCGGCCAGCCGAGGAAGGCCAGCGCGGCGCGCAGGGCCGGCATCGGATCGAGCGGGTCGACCGGCAGGCTGTGGCTGGACTTCGACAGCTTGGCGCCGTCCGCGCCGAGCGCCAGCGGCAGGTGCAGGTAGTCCGGCGTCGGCAGTCCCAGCGCGCGCTGCAGGAACAGCTGGCGCGGCGTGGAGTCGAGCAGGTCCGCGCCGCGCACGACCTCGGTGATGCCCTGCTCGGCGTCGTCGACCACCACCGCCAGTTGGTAGGCGGGCCAGCCCTCGACCCGCCAGACCACGAAGTCGCCCACGTCCTGCGCGAGGCGCTGCGCGAAGCGGCCCTGCAGCAGGTCCTCGAAGCCGATCTCGGCGTCCGGCACCCGCACGCGCACCGCCGCCGGTCGCGACGGATCGGCGGCCACGCATTGGTGGTGGATGCCGCCGGGACCCAGGTCGGCGCGGCTGCAGCGGCAGTCGAAGGCGATGCCGTCGGCGCGCAGGCGCGCCAGCGCGGCGCGATACAGGCCGGTGCGCTGCGACTGGTACTCGATCGGTTCGTCGGCCGGCATGCCGAAGCGCGCCAGCGCCTCGATCTGGCGCACGGCGGCGCCGGGAACTTCGCGCGGTGGGTCGAGGTCTTCGATGCGCAGCAGCCAGGTGCCGCCGGCGGTCCGCGCCCGCACCCAACTGCCGACCGCGGCGAGCAGCGAGCCGAAATGCAGGTCGCCGGTGGGCGAGGGCGCGAAGCGGCCCCGATACGGCGCCGGGTTACGTGGCGTCGACGAGAAATTCACGTCAACGCTCCACAACGGTACACACGACAAGCTGCGGTTGAAATTCGCCCATCATCCCCGACATAGTGCACCGTGAGCCCGGCCGCGTGGCAAGCAGCACGCGGCCTACCCATCCCCCAGGAGCCCTTTCGCCATGACGCGGATCGCGCTGTTCCTCGCCACCAACATCGCCGTGCTGGTGGTCGTGTCCATCATCTTCAACCTGCTCGGGCTGAGCACCTTCACCGCCCAGTACGGCATCGACTACACCGGCATGCTGGTGCTGTGCGCGCTGTTCGGCTTCGGTGGCGCGTTCATCTCGCTCGCACTGTCGAAGTGGACCGCCAAGCGCGCCACCGGCGCCTACGTGATCGAGCAGCCGCGCAACGAGATGGAGGCGTGGCTGGTCGCCACCGTGCGCCGCCAGGCGGAGAAGAGCGGGATCGGCATGCCCGAGGTCGCGATCTACGACGCGCCCGAGATCAACGCCTTCGCCACCGGCATGAACCGCAACAACGCGCTGGTCGCGGTCAGCACCGGCCTGCTGCGGCAGATGGACCGCCGCGAGGTGGAGGCCGTGCTGGGCCACGAGATCGGCCACGTCGCCAACGGCGACATGGTGACCCTGACCCTGATCCAGGGCGTGGTGAACACCTTCGTCATGTTCATCGCGCGCATCGTCGGCAACGCGATCGACCGCATCGTGTTCAAGAACGAGGACGGCCCCGGCATCGCCTACTTCGTGACCGTGATGGTGCTGGAGATCGTGTTCGGCATCCTCGCCTCGACGATCGTGGCCTGGTTCTCGCGCCGCCGCGAGTTCCGCGCCGACGCCGCGGGCGCGGCGCTGGAAGGGCGTGAGGCGATGATCGCGGCGCTGGCCCGGCTCAAGGCTGCGCACGAGCCGTCCAGCCTGCCGAAGGAGATCGCGGCGTTCGGCATCAGCGGCGGCATCGGCAAGCTGTTCGCCAGCCACCCGCCGCTGGAGGAGCGCATCGAGGCCCTGCGCCGCGCGGCCTGAGCGGCCTTCGGCAAGGCAAGCCCCGACAGCCCGGCTCCGGCCGGGCTGTCGCTTTCCGGGGGATGGAAGCGCGCCGCGACGGCGCGCCGCGCGGCATCGGCGCGGGCTACTGCCCGAAGTCGTAGGACATCACCTTCTCGGGATCCTGCAGGAAGTTGCCCTGCACGAAGTTGACCCCGTAGCCGAACAGGATCGACATGCTGGCCGCGTCCTCGACGAACTCGGCGATGGTCAGCTTGCCGTGGCCGTGCGCCTGGTCGCAGATCTCCTTGATGCGCTGCTGGTTCTCGCGATTGCGCGCCAGTTCGGCCATGAAGGTGCGGTCGATCTTGAGGTAGTTGCAGTCGACGTGCTTGAGCATCTGGAAGCTGTTGATGCCGTTGCCGAACTGCTGCACCGCGAAGCCGACGTGCAATTGCGCGAGGCCCTTCTGGAACTCGCGCACCGGACGCAGGTTGGTGGTGACCTTGCTCTCCGGCATCTCGAACACGAGGCGGTCGCCGGACACGCGGTGCGCCTTCAACTGCGCGGCGATCCACGGCAGCAGGCTCGGGTCCTCGAGCGTCGGCACGGTGACCTTGACGAAGAACACCGTGCGGTGGCCGGCGCGCTCGCGCTCGGCGAGCGTCTTGACCGCGGTGGCCACCACCCAGCGGTCGATCGAGGGCAGCAGGCCGTTCTTCTCCGCGGTCGGGAAGAACTCCGCCGGCAGCAGTTCGCCGCGCGGCGAGCGCATGCGCAGCAGGATCTCGTAGTACTCGCCCTCGGCGCCGTGCAGGCTGATGATGGGCTGGAAGAACAGCACGAAGCCGTCCTTGTCGATCGCGTCGCGGATCTCCGCCAGGCGCTGCTTCTCGGCCGCGTGGTCGGCCTTGTCCTGCGCGGCCGGATCGTGCAGCTGGATGCGGTTGCCGCCGGCGTCCTGGGCCTGCTTCAGCGCGCGCGCGGCGGCGGCGAGGATGGCCTCGGCGTTGGCGATCTTCTCGCCCACCAGCACCGCGCCGATGCTCACCGGCAGCGGCACCGACCGCCCGCCCGCCTCGAAGATGTGGCTCTCGAAGGCGCGGCGCAGGGTGTGCGCCATGCGCGCGGCCTCCTCGTGGGGGCGCCGGCGCACCAGCAGCATCAGGGCGTTGTCGGAGAAGCGCGCCGCCACGTCGGCATCGCCGGCCAGCGCGCGCAGGCGCTCGGCCATGTCGGCCATCACCAGGTCGGCGTTGCCCAGACCGACCATGTCGATCAGGGAGCGCCAGTTGTCCGGTTCGACGTAGAGCAGGGCGATGTCGTTGCGGCCGGCGGCGGCCTCGCTGACCGCGCTGTCGAGTTCACGCAGCAGGTACTGGCGGTTGTGCAGGCCGGTCACCAGGTCGGTGTCCGGCGGCGGGGCCGCGGCCGACTGCTGCTGGCGGAAGGTGATCTGCTGGCAGGGCTCGCCCTCGAAGGTGGCGGCGGCGAACTCCATCACCGCGTCGAACGCCGTGCCGTCGGACTTCTGCGCGTGGATCTGCAGCTGCGCGGGCGGCTTTTCGCCCTTCGAGAGCTTCTTGAGCAGGGTCTTGAAGGAGTCCGCGGCGTCGGGCGCGATCATGTCCAGGATCGACACGCCCTCGAGCTCCTCGAAATCGGCGAAGCCGAACATCTCGAGGTAGGCGCGGTTGGCGCGCACGTGCATGCCTTCGTGCACGAAGGCGATTGGGTCGCGCGAGGAATCTAGCAGGGCCTCGCAGCGGCGCTCGCTCTCCTTCAGCGCGGCGTCGAGGCGGCGCAGCGCGCGGCGGTGGCCGAGGTCCTCGGCTTCGCGGCGCACCACGGCGACCAGGTGCTCGGGGTTGCCGCGCAGGGCCAGCGCGCGGACCTTCTCGCGCTGCGCCTGCAGCACGGCGTCGTCGGTGATCGCCGGCACCAGGACCACCACCGGCCGGTCCTTGCCGGCGCGCTCGACCAGGGCCACGAGGTCGGCCGGGGTGGCGATCTTCGAACGCGCGCTGGCGAGCACGAGGTCGATCTCCTGCTGCGCGAGCGCGCCCTCGATGGCGTCACGGCTCTCGGCCCGCTGCGGGCGCACGGCGACGCCGGCGTTGCGCAACTGGCTGACCACCTGCTCGGCGTCCTCGGCCGAGTCTTCGACCAGCAGCAGGCGGATGATGTTGTCCTGTTTGGCCATGGTTCGTGGACGTTCGCGGACCCTGACTTGTACCGGAAGCCCGGCTTGATTTCCACCCGCGCAACAAGCAGTTCCAGTCGATTCCTAAAGCGGAACCTTGTAGGGCTGGCCGGCCTCTTCGCGCACCAGGCGCGGCACCAGGTAGCCCGGCAGCCGGCGCCGGAGGTCCTGGTGCAGGCGCCGCGCGAGGGCGTCGTCGACCGCGAAGTGGGCGGTGCCCGCGACGCGGTCCAGTTGGTGCAGGTAGTACGGCAGCACGCCCTGTGCGAACAGCGACTCGGACAGCCCGGCCAGCACCTTCGGGTCGTCGTTGACGCCCTGCAGCAGGACCGCCTGGTTGAGCAGGGTGGCGCCCGCCGCGCGCAGCGCTGCGAAGGCGCGCGCCGTCGCGGGGTCGAGTTCAGCCGGGTGGTTGGCGTGCACCACCACCACCAGCGGCAGGTGCAGGCCCCGCACCCAGGCCAGCAGTCCGGCATCGACCCGGTCGGGCAGCACCACCGGCAGGCGAGTGTGCACGCGCAGCCGGCGCAGGTGCGGGATGCGGCGCAGGCCGTCGGTGAGTTCTTGCAGGCGCGCGTCCGACAGTGACCAGGGGTCGCCGCCGGACAGCAGCACCTCGTCGACGTCGGGATGGGCGGCCAGCCAGGCCAGCGCGCCGCGCCAGCGGTCGGCGGCCGCGCCTTCCTCGGCATAGGGGAAGTGGCGGCGGAAGCAGTACCGGCAGTTCACCGCGCAACTGCCGGTGGCCACCAGCAGGGCGCGCCCCTGGTATTTGTGCAGCACGCCGGGCACTGCGCGGCTGGCGAGGTCGCCGACCGCATCGAGGCCGTAGCCGGCCACCACCCGGTCCTCGTCGGCCAGCGGCAGCACCTGGCGCAGCAACGGATCGGCCGGGTCGCCGCGCCGCATGCGGGCGAGGAAGGCGCGCGGGACGCGCAGCGGGAACGACCGCGCACCCGCCGCGGCGAGCGAGGGCAGGAGGGCGTCGAGGTCCAGTGCGCGCAGCAGTTCGACCGGGTCCGTGATGGCCTCGCGCCACTGGTGCTGCCAGGACGCGGGCTGCGCCGGGGCCGGGGTTGCGGTTATCATGATCGTCTGCCCGGCAGGCCCGGGATCGCCTCGAGACACCCTAGTCTAGCCGCTCGCCCAGGGCGGCTTTTTCGCATACGGAGCTTCCGCATGGCCTCTTACGGCATGAACGACGTCAAGAACGGGATGAAGATCATCGTCGATGGTTACCCGTGCACGATCGTCGACACCGAGTACGTCAAGCCGGGCAAGGGCCAAGCCTTCACCCGCGTGAAATACCGCAACCTCAAGACCGGTCGCGTGGTCGAGATGACGATGAAGTCCACCGACTCGGTGGAGGCGGCCGACGTTGTCGACACCGACATGGAGTTCCTCTACTCCGACGGCGAGTTCTTCCACTTCATGCACCCCGAGACCCACGAGCAGATCGCCGCCGACCCGGCCGCGATGGCCGACGCCTCGAAGTGGCTCAAGGGCAACGAGACCTGCGTGGTCACCCTGTGGAACGGCGCGCCGCTGGTGGTCTCCCCGCCGAACTTCGTCGAACTGCAGATCGCCGAGACCGATCCCGGCGTGCGCGGCGACACCTCCGGCGGCGGTGGCAAGCCGGCCAAGCTGGAGACCGGCGCCGTGGTCCGGGTGCCGCTGTTCGTCGGCCAGGGCGAGGTGATCAAGGTCGACACGCGCAGCGGCGAATACGTCTCGCGCGTGAAGTGAGCCCGCATCGTCCCGCGCGCCGGCCCGGCTGACCGCATGAACGCACCCGCCGCCATCGACCTGCTGATCGAAGCGGCCTGGGTGGTTCCGGTGGAGCCGCACGGCGTGGTGCTCGAGCAGCACGCGGTGGCGGTCGACGGCGGGGCGATCGTCGGCGTGCTGCCGATCGCCGCGGCGCGTGCCGCGTATGCGGCGCGCGAGGTGGTCGCGCTGCCGGACCACGCCCTGCTGCCGGGCCTGGTCAACGCGCACTGCCACAACCCGATGACGCTGATGCGCGGGCTGGCCGACGACCTGCCGCTGATGGAGTGGCTGGAAGGCCACATCTGGCCGGCCGAGGCGCGCGCGATCGGCCCGGAGTTCGTGCGCGACGGCGTGGAACTGGCGGTCGCCGAGATGCTGCGCGGCGGCACCACCGCCTGCAACGAGAACTACTTCTTCCCCGACGTCGGTGCGGCGACCTATCGCCGGCTCGGGTTCCGCGCCCTGGTCGGCCTGCCGGTGATCGAGTTCCCCAGCGCCTGGGCGCGCTCGCGCGACGAGTACTTCGACAAGGCGACCGCGGTGCACGACGATTTCCGTCGCGACCCGCTGGTGCGCACCTGCTTCGCGCCCCATGCGCCGTACACCGTCTCGGATGCCTCCTTCGAGCGCGTCCGCATGCTCAGCGACCAGCTCGACGTGCCGGTGCACCTGCACCTGCACGAGACCGCGCGCGAGTGCGAGGACGGCCGCCGCGAGCATGGCGTGCGGCCGTTCCAGCGCATGCAGGGGCTGGGCCTGGTCAACGACCGCCTGATCGCGGTGCACATGACGCAGTTGACCGAAGCCGAAATCGAGGCCTGCGCGCGCGCCGGGGTGTCGGTGGTGCACTGCCCGGAGAGCAACCTGAAGCTGGCCAGCGGGTTCTGCCCGGTGGCGAAACTGGCCGCCGCCGGCGTCAACGTCGCGCTCGGCACCGACGGCTGCGCCAGCAACAACGACCTCGACATGATCGGCGAGATGCGCACCGCGGCGCTGCTGGCCAAGGGCGTGTCCGGCGACCCGCGCGCGCTCGGCGCCGCGTCGGCGCTGCGCATGGCGACCCTCGGCAGCGCGCGGGCGATGGGCATCGGCGACCTCGTGGGGTCGATCGAGGCCGGCAAGCAGGCCGACCTCGCGGCCGTGCGCCTCGACGCGCTGGAATCGATGCCGTTCTACCACCTGGTCTCCCAACTGGTGTACGCGGGCAACCGCCGCGACGTGAGCGACGTGTGGATCGCCGGCGCCCGCCGCCTGCGCGACGGCGCGCTGGTGGACGTCGACCTCGCCGCCCTGCGCGCCAAGGCCGCGCGCTGGCAGCGTTTCCTGGCGGGCAACGCATGAACACCGAGCGCAACGCCGACGCCGCGGAACTGGCGCGCTTCGCCGAGCTGGCGCCGCGATGGTCGAGCGCACCGCGCTTGCGCGATGCGTTGAAGCGCATCGCGCGCGGTGCGCGAGGGTCCGGCAGGGATGCCGGACGGACGAGCGCACCGCGCTTGCGCGATGCGTTGAAGCGCATCGCGCGCGGTGCGCGAGGGTCCGGCAGGGATGCCGGACGGACAACCGGCCAGGGATGGTCAGCGGCGCCGGAGGCGGCATGAATACGGAGCGCAACGCCGACGCCGCGGAACTGGCGCGCTTCGCCGAGCTGGCGCCGCGATGGTGGGACCCCGAAGGCGAATCGCGCCCGCTGCACGACCTCAATCCGGTTCGCCTGGAGTACGTCGCCGCGCGCTGCCGCCTGCAGGGCGCGCAGGCGGTCGACGTCGGCTGCGGCGGCGGGCTGCTGGCGGAGGCGCTGGCCGCGCGCGGCGCGCAGGTCACCGGCATCGACCTCGGCAGCGCGGTGCTCGAGGTCGCGCGCCTGCACCTGCTGGAGTCGGGCCTCGCGGTCGACTACCGCGAGATCTCGGCCGAGGCGCATGCCGCCGAGCATCCCGGCCGCTACGACGTGCTGTGCTGCATGGAGATGCTGGAGCACGTGCCCGACCCGGCGTCGGTGGTGGCGGCCTGCGCGACCCTGCTCAAGCCGGGCGGGCAGGCCTTTTTCTCGACCCTGAATCGCACGCCGGCGGCGTTCGCGGCCGCCATCGTCGGCGCCGAATACGTGCTGCGCCTGCTGCCGCGCGGCACCCACACGTGGTCGAAATTCATCCGCCCGAGCGAGTTGTCGCGCGCGTTGCGCGAT
>Ga0209450_10002066_pt1 | contig 10107 bp, 6 predicted proteins | sample FrelakmetLWP11LW_FD_187149 | JGI IMG/M metagenome (GOLD analysis project Ga0209450, IMG submission 187149) | Freshwater lake sediment microbial communities from the University of Notre Dame, USA, for methane emissions studies - LWP11 LW (SPAdes)... | ecosystem: Environmental > Aquatic >...
CGCATCGAGGGCCTGCAGCGCATCAGCGAGGGCACGGTCTTCAACTACCTGCCGGTCAACATCGGCGACCGCCTCGACCAGCGCCGGATCGACGAGGCGCTGCGGGCGATCTACGCGACGGGCTTCTTCCGCGACGTCGAGCTGCGCCGGGACGGCGGCACGCTGATCATCGTGGTGCTCGAGCGCCCCTCGATCGAGAGCTTCACGATCGAAGGCAACAAGGACATCAAGACGGAGGACCTCGAGAAGTCGCTGCGCAACGTGGGGCTCGCACGCGGCAAGACGTTCAACCAGTCGACGCTCGACGAAGTCGAGCGCTTCCTGACCGACCAGTACTACTCGCGCGGCAAGTACGGCGTGCGGGTCGATACGCGCGTCGACGAACTCGAGGACAACCGCGTCCGGATCGCCATCGACATCGTCGAGGGCAAGCGCTCGCGGATCCGCCAGATCAACGTCGTCGGCAACGAGGCGTTCGACGACGACGAGCTGCTCGGCATCCTCAAGCTGCGCACGCCGAACTGGCTGTCGTGGTACCGGCAGGACGACCGCTACTCGCGCGAGGAACTCTCCGGCGACCTCGAGAAGCTGCGCTCCTGGTACCTCGATCGCGGCTACGCGAATTTCGAGATCGACTCCACGCAGGTGGCGATCGCGCCGGACCGCGAGGACATGTTCATTACCGTCAACGTCAAGGAAGGCGAGGTCTTCCGCATCTCGGACGTGAAGATCGCGGGCAACCTCGTCGTTCCCGAGGCGGAACTGCTGGCGCTGGTGCAGGTCCGGCGTGGCGACGTGTTCTCGCAGCGGATGCTGACCGCCACCACCGAGCTGATGGCCTTCCGGCTCGGCCAGGACGGCTATGCGTTCGCCAAGATCGACCCGGTGCCGCAGCTGAATCCCGAGACCAGGGAAATCGGCATTACGTTTCTGGTCGACCCGGGCCAGCGCGCCTACGTCCGGCGCATCAACTTCAGCGGTTCCACGGGCATCAACGACGACGTGCTGCGCCGCGAGATGCGGCAGATGGAGGGTGGCTACCTGTCGAACGCCGCCGTCGAGCGCTCGAAGTTGCGCCTGCAGCGCCTGCCGTTCATCGAGAGCGTCGAGGTCGAGACCACGCCGGTCCCGGGTTCGCCCGATCTCGTCGACGTCGACTTCAACGTCAAGGAAGGCCTGCCGGGACAGTTCAGCGGCGGCATCGGTTACTCCGAGTCGCAGTCGGTGCTGCTGAACGGCAGCTTCGTGCACAGCAATTTCCTGGGCACCGGCAACCGCGTCGCGGCTGAGGTCAACGCCGGCCAATACAGCAAGGTGTTCAGCGTCTCGCACACCGACCCTTACCGGACGGTGGACGGCGTTTCGCGGACGCTTTCGGCCACCTGGCGCAGCATCAACCAGTTCACCAGTGCCTCGTCGGACTTCGAGACCGAGACCGGCACGCTGGCCGCCGACTACGGCTGGCCGATCTCGGAGTTCCAGTCCGTGCGGGCGGGGCTCGCAATCCAGCGTTCCGACCTCGTCACCGACCCGAACGGCAGCTCGCAAGAAGCCGTGGAGTGGGTGCGCAACAACGGCAATACCTACACCGAGCGCGTCTCGTTCGGCGTGCCGCCGATCTCGACCGAGTTCTACGGCACCAAGTTCGACACGTTCTCGCTGTCGCTCGGCTGGGGATTCGATTCGCGCAACCGCGGCATCTTCGCCGACCGGGGCGCGCGCCACCGCCTGAACCTGAGCTACACGCTGCCGGGCAGCGATGTCGAGTTCTACACGCTGAACTACGACTACCTGCAGTTCCTGCCGCTCTCGAAGTGGTTTACGGTGCTGAACAGCTTCGAACTCGGCTACGGCTTCGACATCGGCGACACCACCTCGATCCCGCCGTACCGGCGCTTCTTCGGCGGCGGGCCCGAAAGCGTGCGCGGGTTCCGCGAGAGCCGGCTCGGCCCGAGGGACTCCTTCGGCAACCCATACGGCGGCAACCTGAAGGTCACCAACCAGCTCGAGCTGCTGTTGCCGATGCCTGACAAGTGGCGCAACAGCGCGCGCTTCAGCGTCTTTTTCGACGCCGGCAACGTGTTCTCGACGGACAGCGTCACGTTCGTCGGCCGCGACGGCGTGACGCCCGTGGATTATGATTTCTCCCTGGATGAGATCAAGTACTCGACCGGCGTCGCGGTGCAGTGGCTCGCGCCGCTCGGCGTGTTCCGTTTCAGCTACGCCGTGCCGCTCAACGACGAGAAGAGCTCGGGCGTCGAGTATGGCGACGAGACGGAAGGATTCCAGTTCTCCATCGGACAGGCTTTCTGAGGTATCAGCCCCTTATGCGCATCAAGATCGTGACTCTGGCCCTCGTGACGCTCGCCGCCAGCGCGCTGCCGCTCGGCGCGGCCCAGGCGCAGGCCAAAATCGGTGTCGTCAACGTCGCCCGCCTGCTGCAGGAGGCACCGCAGGCGCAGGCCGCGTCGCAGGCGCTCGAAACCGAGTTCGCCGCGCGGCGCCGGGACCTCGAGAACCAGCAGAAGGACCTGAAGACGCGCGAAGAGAAGCTGCAGAAGGACGGCGCGGTGATGGCCGAGGCCGAGCGGCGCAACGCGGAAAAAACGCTGCGTGACGGCCAGCGCGAGCTTGCCCGCAAGCAGAACGAGTTCCTCGAGGACCTCAACGTCCGGCGCAACGAGGCGCTTGGGCAGTTGCAGCGCACCGTGCTCCAGGAGGTGCAGACCTACGCCAAGGGCGCCGGGCTCGACGTCGTCGTGGCGGACGCGCTCTATGCGAGCCCGGCGGTGGACATCACCGCCCAGGTGCTCGCGGCGCTGCAGTCGCGCAAGGGCGCGGCGCCCGCGAAGCCCTGAGGCCGGAAGGACGCGAGGCGATCATGCCGGTCCGGCTCGCCGAACTGGCCGTTCGCTTCGGCTGCCAGCTCCGGGGCGACCCGGACGCGCTGGTCGAGCGGGTCGCCTCGCTGCAGGAGGCGGGCCCTGGCTCGATCGCCTTCCTGGCGAATCGCCGGTATCGGCGCTTTCTCGCTGAGACGCGCGCGACTGCGGTCGTGATCGAGCCGACACTGGCCGATGCGTGCCCGGTGGCGGCGCTCGCCACGCCGAACCCATACGCGACCTACGCGCGCATTGCGCAGTTGCTGCACCCGCAACCAGCCTTCGCGCCGGGTCGCCACGCCAGTGCCGTGGTCGAGCCGGGCGCCTCGGTCGATGGTTCGGCCTGGGTCGGCGCGCATGCCTACGTCGCGGCGGGCGCAACGATCGGGCCGCGCGTGTTCGTCGGGCCGGGCTCGATGGTGATGAGCGGCGCCCGGGTCGGAGCCGACAGCCGCCTCGTGGCCCGGGTCATGCTCTGCGAGCGTGTCCGGGTCGGCGAACGTTGCGTTCTGCATCCCGGCGCAGTCATCGGCGCTGACGGATTCGGGCACGCACCGGACGGGGGCACCTACGTGCGCGTCCCCCAGGTCGGTGCGGTCTCGATCGGCGACGACGTCGACGTCGGTGCCAACACCACCATCGACCGCGGCGCGATCGGCGACACGGTCATCAGCAACGGCGTAAAGATCGACAACCAGGTGCAGATCGGCCACAACGTCCGCATCGGTGAGCATACGGTCATCGCCGGCTGCGTCGGCATCTCGGGCAGCGCCGTGATCGGTCGCCGTTGCATGCTGGGTGGCATGGTGGGTGTCGTTGGCCACCTCGAGATCTGCGACGACGTGCTGGTCACCGGGCGCACGATGGTCAGCAGTTCGATTCGCCAGCCCGGCATGTATTCGAGCGCGCTCGCCGCCGACGAGTCGAAGCGGTTTCGCCGCAATGCCGCGCGTTTCCAGAAGCTCGACGAACTCGCGAAAAGGGTGCGGCGGCTCGAAGGCGCCGGCGACGCACCGGAGCAGGAGGGAGACGATGACTGACAACGGCGGCTTCGGTATCGACGAGGTGATGCGGCGGCTGCCGCACCGCTACCCCTTCCTGCTCGTCGACCGCGTGCTCGAGTGCGTGGCGGCCGAGCGCATCACGGCGATCAAGAACGTGACGGCCAACGAGGAGTTCTTCTCGGGCCATTTTCCAGGCCGCCCGGTGATGCCGGGGGTCATGGTGCTCGAGGCGCTGGCGCAGACCGCCGGCATCCTGACCTTCGTCACCGCCGGCGTGTACCCGGACGAGAACGTGCGGTTCTATTTCGCCGGTATCGACAAGGCGCGTTTCCGCCGTCCGGTGGTACCGGGCGACCAGCTGGTGCTCAAGGCGACGCTCGAGCGGCGGATCCGCACGATCTGGAAGTACGCGACGGTGGCCGAGGTCGAAGGCACCGAGGTTTGCGCGGCAGAGATGATGGTGATGCCGGGCTGAGGCCCGTTGGCTGTGCCCCACGGGAGACTTCCATGACGACCGTCATTCACCCCACCGCCTCGATCGCGCCGGACGCGGAACTCGCGGACGGTGTCGAGGTGGGTGCCTACGCAGTGATCGGGGCGGGCGTCGTGATCGGGGCCAACACGGTCGTCGGACCGCACGCCGTCGTGCAGGGTCCGACCCGGATCGGCGCCGACAACCGCATCTTCCAGTTCGCGTCGGTCGGTTCCGCGCCGCAGGACAAGAAGTACGCCGGCGAGCCCACGCGCCTCGAGATCGGTGACCGCAACCTGATCCGCGAGTGCGTGACGCTGAATCGCGGCACGGTCCAGGACCTGGGCGTCACGGCGATCGGCGACGACAACCTGTTCATGGCGTACTCCCACGTCGCGCACGACTGCCGGATCGGCAACAAGTGCGTGCTCGCGAACAACGCCACGCTCGGCGGTCACGTGCAACTCGGCGACTGGGTGATCATGGGCGGCCTGTCGGCGATCCACCAGTTCTGCAAGGTCGGCGCGCATGCGTTCATCGCCAACAATGCCGCAGTCACGCGCGACGTGCCGCCATTCGTGATGGCAGTGGGCCAGCCGGCGGCGGCGCACAGCGTGAACGCGGAGGGACTCAAGCGACGCGGCTTCACGCCGGAGCAGATCCGCAACATCCGCAATGCCTTCCGCGTGCTGTATCGCTCCGGCCTCAAGCTGGCCGATGCGGCGGCGCAGCTCGGCGTAATGGCCGAGGAGCAGCCGGAGCTGCGGGCGATCGTCGAGTTCCTGCCGCGGTCGACGCGCAGCATCGTGCGTTGAGCGCCGCGACCGGCCCCGCGTTTGGCCTGGTGGCCGGCGAGGCCTCAGGGGACAACCTCGGCGGGGCACTGATCGAGGCGCTCGCGGAGCGCGCGCCTGGCTCGCGATTCTTCGGAATCGCCGGTCCGCGCATGGCCGCGGCCGGCTGCGAAGCCTGGTTTTCGGCCGACGAGCTGGCGGTGATGGGGCTCGCCGAGATCGTGCGGCACCTGCCCCGGCTGCTGCGGCTGCGACGGGACCTGCTGCGGCGATTTGCCGCCCTCGTGCCCGACGCCTACGTCGGCATCGATTCGCCCGAATTCAACCTGCGCGTGGCTGCAGCGCTGAAGCGCCGCGGGATTCCCACCGTGCAGTACGTCAGCCCGCAGGTCTGGGCGTGGCGCCAGGGGCGGGTGCGGACGATCGGCCAGTCGGTCGACCTCGTGCTTTGCGTGCTGCCGTTCGAACCGGCTTTCTTCGCTCAGCACTCCGTGCGCGCCGTGTTCGTCGGCCACCCGCTCGCCGATCGCATCCCGCTCGAGACCGACGCTGGCGCCGCGCGCGCTGCACTCGGGTTGCCCGCGGCCGGTGAAGTCGTCGCCGTGCTGCCCGGCAGCCGGGCCGGGGAAATCACGAAGCTCGGCCCGCCGTTTGCGGCGACGCTCGCCTGGCTGAGGGCGCGACGGCCTTCGCTGAGCTTCGTCGCCCCCATGGCCAATGCAGCCGCGCGAGAGCGCTTCGAGCGCGACCTGCGCGAGCATGCGCCGCAGGTGGAAGTCCGCGTGCTCGACGGGCGTGCGCACGAGGCGATCGCCGCCAGCGACGCAGTACTGGTGGCGTCCGGCACGGCGACTCTCGAGACCGCGCTGCTGAAGCGACCGATGGTCGTGGCGTATCGCCTCGCGCCGCTGACCGGCTGGCTGCTGCGCGAGATGAAGCTCGTCAAGACGCAGTTTTTCTCGCATCCGAACCTGCTGGCCGGCCGGTCGCTGGTGCCCGAATTCTTCCAGGAAGAGGTGCAGCCCGGCGTGCTCGGGCCGGCGTTGCTCGAGCAACTCGACCGGCCCGACCGCGCCGCGCTGGTCGAGGAGTTCGGCCGCATCCACGAGACGCTGCGTTGCGACGCGAGCCGGCGGTCGGCGGAGGCCGTGCTCGAACTCGTCGCGGGGCAGCGTGCCGTCCGATGAAGCGGTCCGCTCCGCGACAGGCCGCGCTGGACTGGCGTCGCCCCGGGCTTACGGCGGGCGTGGACGAGGCCGGTCGGGGGCCGCTGGCAGGCCCCGTGGTGGCCGCCGCAGTGATTCTCGACGACAGCCGGCCGATCGCCGGGCTGGCGGATTCCAAACGGCTCTCACCCGCGCGGCGCGAGGCCCTCGCGCTCGAGATCCGTGCCAGCAGCCTGGCCTGGGGCCTCGGCTGGGCGGACGCCGCGGAGGTCGACGCGCTCAACGTGCTGCAGGCCACGTTCCTGGCCATGCGCCGCGCGCTGATCGCGCTGCGCGCCTGGCCGGCGCACGTGGTCGTGGATGGGGACCGCTGCCCCAGCTTGCGGGAACTCACGCTCGACTGCACGGTCGAGGCGGTCGTCCGGGGCGACGCCACCGTGGCGAGCGTCAGCGCTGCGTCGATCCTGGCCAAGACCGCACGCGACGCCTGCATGCGCGAACTCGACCTCCGCTATCCAGGCTACGGTTTCGCGGACCATAAGGGTTATCCGACGGCCGCCCACGTGGCGGCCCTGCAGCGCCTCGGGCCGTCGCCGGTGCACCGCCGCAGCTACGCGCCGGTACAATCCTGCGATCCTCGCTGGGCCAGGCCACGATGACCCGATTCGTCCACCTCCACGTGCACACGGAGTACTCGCTGGTCGATGGCGTCGTCCGCATCGACAGCGAGCGTGACGACGGTGCGATCGTCCGCGAGGGGCTGGTGGACGCCGTGGCGCGCATGGGCATGCCGGCGGTGGCCGTGACCGACCAGGGCAACCTGTTCGCCCTCGTCAAGTTCTACCGGGCGGCGCAGTCGCGCGGCCTGAAGCCGCTGGTCGGCGTCGATGCGCTGGTGCGCGAGGAAGGCGAGCGGGCCGAGCCGAGCCGCCTGGTGCTGTTGTGCCAGAACGCGCGTGGCTACCTCAATCTCACCCGGCTCGTGACCCGGTCGTATCTCGAAGGCCAGGGCCGGCATGGCCCGACCTTGCGGCGCGCGTGGCTCGATGCCGACACGACGGCCGGGCTCATCGCCTTGTCGGGCGCTCGCGATGGCGACGTCGGACGGGCGCTGCTCGCGGCGCGCGAGGACGAGGCCGGGCGCGCGCTCGACGCGTGGCTCGAGCTGTTCGGCGACCGCTACTACCTCGAACTGCAGCGCACCGGACGGCCCGGGGACGAGGAGTGCATCTCCGGACAGCTCGGACTCGCGGTCGCGCGCGGCGTGCCCGTCGTGGCGACCAACGACGTGCGCTTCGTTTCGCGCGACGACTTCGAGTCGCACGAAGCGCGGGTCTGCATCCAGGAAGGCGTGCTGCTCGCCGATGCCGCGCGTCCGCGCCGCTACAGCGAGGAGCAGTACCTGCGCTCGCCGGAGGAGATGGCGAAGCTCTTCGCCGACCTGCCGGAGGCGCTCGAGAACTCCGTCGAGATCGCGCGGCGGCTGAACCTCGAGGTGCGACTCGGCCAGCCGTCGCTGCCGGCCTACCCGGTGCCCGCGGGCCGCAGCATCGAGGATCACTTGCGCGCGGAGGCGCGCGCCGGGCTCGAGGCCCGCCTGTGCGCGCCGGTCATCGGCTCGGGCGGGGCGCCGGAACGCGCTCCATACGAGGCGCGGCTGGCGAGCGAGCTCGACGTGATCTGCCAGATGGGCTTCGCAGGCTACTTCCTGATCGTGGCGGATTTCATCCGCTGGGCGCGCGAGAACGGCGTGCCGGTGGGCCCGGGCCGCGGCTCGGGCGCGGGCTCGCTGGTCGCTTACTCGCTCGGCATCACCAATCTCGACCCGCTGCGCTACGACCTGCTGTTCGAGCGCTTCCTGAATCCCGAGCGCGTCTCGATGCCGGACTTCGACGTGGACTTCTGCATGGAGGGCCGCGACCGGGTCATCGATTACGTCGCCGAGCGCTACGGGCGCGACCGCGTCTCGCAGATCATCACCTACGGCACGATGGCGGCGAAGGCGGTGGTCCGCGACGTCGCGCGCGTGCTCGGCCACAGCTACGGTTTTGCCGACAGCATCGCGAAGCTGATCCCGTTCGAGCTCGGCATCACGCTCGACGACGCGCTCGAGAAGGAAGAGGAGCTGCGCAAGCGCTACAAGTCCGAGGACGAGGTGCGCGAGGTGATCGACCTCGCCCGGTCGCTCGAGGGCCTGGTGCGCAACGCCGGCACCCACGCCGGCGGCGTCGTGATCGCGCCGTCGGTGCTGACGGACTTCGCGCCGCTCTACTGCGAAGAGGGCGGCGGCAGCGTCGTGACGCAGTTCGACAAGGACGACGTCGAGGCCGCGGGCCTCGTCAAGTTCGACTTCCTGGGCCTGCGCACGCTGACGATCATCGACTGGGCGGTGCGCAACATCAACGTCGCGCGCGGGGCCGCTGGCGAGCCGCCGCTCGACATGGCGCTGCTGCCGATGGAGGACCCGGAGACGTACGCGCTGCTCAAGCGCTGCGAGACCACGGCGGTGTTCCAGCTCGAGTCGCGCGGCATGAAGGACCTGATCCGCAGACTGCAGCCGGACTGCTTCGAGGACATCGTGGCGCTCGTGGCACTGTTCCGGCCAGGACCGCTGCAGTCGGGCATGGTCGAGGACTTCATCGCGCGCAAGCACGGCAAGACCACCGGCCCGATCGACTACCTGCACCCGGACCTGAAGCCGGTGCTGTTCCCGACCTACGGCGTGATCCTGTACCAGGAGCAGGTCATGCAGATCGCGCAGGTGCTGGCGGGCTACACGCTCGGCGGCGCCGACCTGCTGCGCCGCGCGATGGGCAAGAAGAAGGCGGAGGAAATGGCGCAGCAGCGCTCCATCTTCGTCAACGGCGCGGTGGCGCGTGGCGTCGCCGAGTCCACGGCGGCGCACATCTTCGACCTGATGGAGAAATTCGCCGGGTACGGCTTCAACAAGTCGCACTCGGCTGCCTACGCGGTGCTGTCCTACCAGACGGCCTGGCTGAAGACGCACTACCCGGCCGCGTTCATGGCCGCGGTGCTCTCGTCCGACATGGACAAGACGGACAAGGTCGTCACGCTGATCGACGAGTGCAACCGGATGGGCCTCGTGGTCGAGCCACCCGACGTGAACGCATCGCGCTTCATGTTCACCGTGTCGGGTCCGAAGTCGATCCGCTACGGGCTCGGCGCGATCAAGGGAGTCGGCCAGGCGGCCGTCGAGAACATGCTCGCGGAGCGCGAGGCGCAGGGGCCGTTCCTCGACATTCGCGACCTGTGCCGCCGGCTCGACCTGAACCGCGTCAACCGGCGCGTGCTCGAGGCCCTGATTCGCGCGGGCGCGATGGATTCGCTCGGCGCGAATCGCGCGACGCACATGCACCAGTTACCCGGTGCGATGCAGGCCGCGGAGCAACAATCCCGCGCACTTGCGGCCGGCCAGGACGACCTGTTCGGTCTCGCGGAGCCGCGTCCGGCGGCCGCTGCCGAAGTGGCGACGGAACTGAGCGAGACGCTGCCCGACTGGAGCGAGGCCGTGCGGCTCGCGGGCGAGCGCGAAACGCTCGGCCTGTACCTGACGGGACACCCGATCACCGAGTACGAGCGCGAACTCAAGCCGATCGTCAGCGGCCGCATCGCCGACGTGGGGGGCGCGAAGCCGGTCGGCGGCGGCGGCGGCGGCGGCGACGGCGGCTGGCGCGGGCCGGGCAAGGCCGTGACCGTCGCCGGGCTGGTGCTCGAGATCCGCAAACGGGGCAATCGAACCAGTTTCGTGCTCGACGACCGCAGCGGTCG
>Ga0209450_10002067_pt1 | contig 10107 bp, 15 predicted proteins | sample FrelakmetLWP11LW_FD_187149 | JGI IMG/M metagenome (GOLD analysis project Ga0209450, IMG submission 187149) | Freshwater lake sediment microbial communities from the University of Notre Dame, USA, for methane emissions studies - LWP11 LW (SPAdes)... | ecosystem: Environmental > Aquatic >...
CATGTGTCGGGATCCTTGCAATGCTTTCGGCAATAAACGCCTACATTGTCGGTACTTCACGAATACTGCAGTCAATGTCATATGAGTTTTCGGTTCCCGTTCTCCGGAATTTAAACTCACGGGGTACTCCTGCCCCAGCGCTTATTGTCAGTTGTGGAATTAGCGGGGGTCTCCTGCTCTTTTCCAACCATTTTGACCAGCTCGCCACCATTTCAGTGGTTACAACTCTAATCCCCTACATCTTTTTCTGTCTTGCATCATGGGAACTGGTGAGAGATGGTAAAGCCCGGCTGATATCTGCTGCAGGTGCGATTTCCACAGCCGCAATCCTTTTTGTTTATTTTATCGTGTAATCTATCATTACATAATCCGTTACCAGTCGAGCGCTCAATTTTATCCGCAATCAGAGCATATGAATTATATCAGACTATGCAGGAATTGTTTTCCGGAATTATCTATTCTTTCGCGGCCTTATTCATCATCCTTGATCCGCTTCTGTCTGTTCCCATCTTTGCTGCAATGACCAAAGGTCAGGCACCGGCTGAAATCCATAAGCAGGCATTCATCGCTGTGGCTGTTGCGGGAGGGCTGATGTATCTTTTCCTGGTTTTCAATAAACTGATCTTCGATATTCTTGGGCTCAACATGGCCTCCTTCCAGATTGCAGGCGGGATTCTCCTTTTTCTGCTGGGGATTCAGGAGGCTCTCGGTATCGAAATCGGGCATTGTAAAGAACATTCCAGAACGGCAGCGGGTGTGGTCATCGGAACGCCACTTCTGTGCGGACCGGGTACGATCACCACAGTCATGCTCCTATCAAAAGATTATGGTATCCTCATCCCATTCATTGCTATCACCCTTTCCCTCATCGCCACATGGTTTGTTCTTTACTTTTCAGAAAATATCCAGCGGGTTCTTGGTGATGTCGTAACTGATATCATGGGGAAAGTCCTCGGTATGCTGGTAGCTGCCATCGCTGTAAAAATTATTTCATCAGGGATCCTGGCATATATTGCATTGGTTTAGTGCTGTCAGTCTTTTCTGGATAAACGCTGAAGAGCCACAGGGAAAAACCGAATATCCTCTCACGCAAAAAAAATGGCTGCCCAAATCAGATCCCTCAGAATCTGGATTATAGATTTTTTCCCAATGTAAAAAAATGTCCACCAGAATTGTTATTCAGGAATCGCGCTTCAGAGAGAATACTTCAACCATATGGTGAGGATGATACCGCATTTTTGCCTCCCGAAGACCTGCTATCCCAAGATCACTCTCGCGGTTGAGATAGGTATATTTCCTGGTCAGAAATGCAGCTGTTTCAGCATTTATTACCTTATAGATCCCTTCACAATCCGGAAGTCCTTTTTCGAAATGCACCAACGCAGTATCAGCGTTGAGAGGTTCAAACAGTGACATTGCTCCAATTTTTGAAAAAACCCGAATGATCAAACCTTTCATTGAAAGGGCATCGAAATGATCAATGGCAAAAAAAACCGCTTCCTTTTCATGTGCGAGGACTTTGTCATTTTCACACCCTTTCCATTCGCACCATTCGATAAGGAATCGTTTTACCTCCTCCCAGTTTTCCCGTGTTATAGGTTCTACCGAACTATCGCAATTTCGTCGGAATTTATTTATCTGGTGACGGATTGTGAGGTAATTCCTGCCGGGAAGATCTGCAAGATCTGCCGAGCGATAGACATATTCAAAATGGTTGCGATCCGGAACCAGATTGATCCCGGGGCATACCTCCCTCATCCAGTTGACAGTTTCCGGATCAATCAGGACAATCGGTTCGTTGTCGCTGATATCTGATGCCAGGCGAATCAGTGATTTAAGAAGCGCAGGATTGCGCGGACCTATCGGAGGACGGAACCGGGTAATATTATCAATCGTGCTTGCGATGATAAGATTTTTTTCCACATAGGCATACTGGTAATGTGCATAATGATTCCAGCAGACCATGTTGGAGAAGGTATTATCACTGTGCGTCTGGGGGTACTGAGCATAATGACGCTCGAAAAAAACCCGCTCGTCCAGGGTAATGGGTTTAAAATTTTCCTGAGTAAGCATCAGGTACTCCTCCGGAATAACAGCGGGGTGTGTCCTTCCATAGGGTGAAAACCAATAGGCAGATAAAATTTTTCAGTAGCAGGTTCCGCAATGAGACCAATCCAGGAAATTCCCTGTGCAACACATTTTTTTACAAGAGTTGTAACGATCTGACTCCCGATTCCCGTTTTCCGGTATTCCGGCAAAACTGCCAGATCCTGGATATACCCATCGGAAACACCGTCGGAAATAACCCTGCCCATTCCTACAGCCCTGCCGGTTTTTGTATCGACCGCCACAGCAAACAGGTAACTTCCCCGCATCAGATGCCGTAGATCGGTTTGTTCATACTCCTCCTTCCACCACCCTCCGGCACGGTACAGGTCGGCAATCTCAGATTCATCCCATGATTGAACTAGCTGGATTGTTGTGTGATTTGCCAAGGTAATCACTTTCTCTGTCGCTGCCTTAAAGAATTTTTCATACCGGTATCAGTATGACAAGTACTAATGGTCGCCGGAAAAATTCAACTGAGCGATTGCAGAATCGATTATTGATCCAAGTCCCTCAACACTCCAGTGCTCAGAGTTCAGGATAATGTGATAGATTGAGAGATCATTGATATCGATATTATAATAACTGTGATAGCGTCCCGCTTCACATTCTTCCCGTTCGATTGTGATCCGTTCTGCAGTTTTTTCGTCAGCAATCTGGTCCCGGAAAACAATCCGCTTGATACGGCAACCGATAGGGGCAAAAAGCCAGATTTTCAGATTCGCGCCGGGAACCATCCAGCCGGATAACCGCCCTTCAACGATGATGTTGTCACGCTGCTCTGCTATCTCCTTCTGACGGAGATCAATCATTTTATCAAATTCGGAATTTTCCTGTGCAAGGCGACCGAACTCCGCCAACTCCATATTATGCTCCCTTGCGAGCTGGCGGAAGACCTCCCCTGCAGAGATCATCGTATACCCGTGGCGTTCTGCAAGATACCGTGAGAGTGAGGTTGTCCCGCTTCCCGGAAGCCCGCTCACGGTGATCCGCATCAGATTCCTCCGATATTTAAGGATTTCCTGATGATCTGGCTCAAGGTTATTGAACAGATCATATACCAGAGAATCCATGCAGGGATTATCCATACCGCGGGATCATGAAGCCCTATAGTGCCGGCGTAGGGCAGGGTAATCGTACTCTGTACCTGACTTAACCGGTAAAGAAGCCAGAAAAAGATCGGTACTGTCAGAACCAGGATATATGCCATGGGCTTGAACTGGTTCTGAGACATCTCAAGTTGTTCGCGCATTACCCGGTCTTTTTTTGCTTCAAGTTTCTTGATTTTTTTCTCATCCTGAGAGAGCTGGGCTTCACGGTACTCGGTCTGGAACTCCTTCATCCTCTCCTGAACCTCAGTCATCCTTTCATAATCGATTGTGTATTTCTGGACGATTGAAGAATAGAGACCGGTAAATGCCGACAGGATAACAATCAGGATATAAAACGGTATCCCGAACCCAACGATGAAAGGTGCAAATGCATTGTCCATGGCCTGCCCCACACCGACCCGCAGCCATTCAACAGTGTACACCCACATCATGAGAAACATGAAGCCGAACGTAATCAGGAGCCCGTATTTTTCCCATATTTTTCCAATATCCATGAATTCACCTGAGCACGGCCGCCATATCCTCAGCGGCACGTTCGAGGAGGAAATCGGCATTTACAACAATTTTTATCGTGCAGCCGGTGAGCATAGCATAGGCTGCAGCAATTGAACGATTGAATTGCTGGTGTTCAGCTATCGATCGTGAACCCTCTTTGTCCCGTGAGCGTGTTTCATCTGTCATACGGCGCATCAGTATCTGGTCATCATCCGTTTCAACGAGAACGATGCAATCAGGCATTATCTCACGAAGCACCCACTCAGGAAGTCCCGCAAGGTAACCTTTTGGCGTCTTGACAGTTGCGTGAGTATCGATCAGAACATTGCCAGGGATCTTGGAAATTGCCTGTGCAGCACGCTGCTGCAGTCGTTTCTGGACTGCACGATCCAGGGTGCGCATCTGATCCCGATCCTGGACAATATTGTCATTTTTCGCAACCTCAAACATGAAGGTGCCAAAATTTATTGATTTGTATTCGACACCTTCTTCCTTGATTATTTTAAGTGCTTCGTTGACAACCGTCGTCTTGCCGACGCCCGGTACTCCGGTTATGATGACCTTTTTTCCATCCATCCTGGTCCCTTCCACGTCTATTCTTTTCCAAAGAATGTCCGCATGAACGGGTACATCTCCATAATCTGCTGGCTGGCGATTTCTTCATAGAGCCTGTACGTAATACTCACCGTCAGGAGCAACCCGGTGCCGCTGACCGCTCCGATCACACCAAAAAGGTTTGCAATCACACTCAGGATACCTATGAAAACACCACCAATGACTGTCACACGGGGGATATACCGGTCAAGATACTTCTCGAGTACCTGCGGATTTCTTCGGTAGCCGGGAATTGACATGCCCGATAGCTGGATTTGCCGGGCAACATCTTTTGAGTCAAGCCCTGCAGTTTTGATCCAGAAAAGCGCAAAGATCGCTCCACCGACCACCATGAATGTGATATCTACTCCCAGACGTAATAGAACCTGCCATGGAGCATGCCCGAGATCGGTGATCCACCACATCCAGTCAGAAGGACCATTGATGGGTGCCAGATAATACATTATGCCGTTTATTGGTTGTGAACCTTCGAAGGCACCGAATATGGTGATATTGATATTCGATAGGAACATGCCAACCATCTGGATATTAGCCTGTAGTACCCGGACAAGGATCATGGGCAGGACACTGGCATAAATCAGTTTAACCGGAAAACGGGCCCGCGCTCCCCGCACCTGGGCATGGGCCAGCGGGATTTCTATGCGCGTTGATTCCACATAGACAATAATTAAGAAAATTGCGATGGTTGTGACAAAGGCAAGAATATCTTTACCAAAATAGGTAAGATAACTTCCCCCGTCAAGACCAATAGCGATAAGTCGTGGGAAAAAACCGACCGGATACTGGTCGGCAACCGGTGCCCAGTTGATGAAACCATTCACTATCGCCTGGGATATCCCTGCGATAATGAAGAGACCTACCCCGGAACCGATACCCCATTTTGTCACTACTTCATCCATGAAGAAGATGAGGACCCCGCCGATACAGATTTGGATGAAAATGAGCAGAGAGACCGCAAACAGGTTGCCCCCAAAAAACTGGTTGGCGATAACCGGATCGGGGATCATGAAGCTGCCGACAAGATTTGGTGCAGCTTCGATCACGATCATGACCATGATGAGGATCTTCTGCAGACCCATGTACATGACTTGTCCGCGCGTTTCGCTTGTATCGATATGGAGAATATCTGCTCCTTTGAGCAGCTGGAGCACGATGGATGCCGTAACGATTGGTCCGATACCAAGGTGAACGATCGAACCGCTTGCACCGGCAAGAAGAGCCCGCCATGCCGCAAACAAATCCTGGTTTGAGGGAGCGAGTCCAAAGACCGGTATATTCGTCAGGGCAAAATACAGAATTAATATTCCCAGGGTCCAGATCAATTTATTCTTGAAATGAACGTGTCCTTCAGGACTTTTGACTGCAGGCATTGCAGCCAGAAGGGGTTCCATTCGATCCAGCAGGTTTCCCATTGTTTCACCAAAAATCACGGGACGGGTCAGACGATTTGCGTCTTTCCACCCATTTTCTCGATTTTAATCTTGGCTGATTCAGAGAATGCCTGCGCGGAAATGTTCAGTTTTTTCGTGACTTTTCCACTGCCCAGTACCTTATTAATACCCATATCAGCGGTGTTAATCGCGATTGCATCCCCTTCGTTCTTCGCAATACCCTGAGCCAGAAGCGAGGGTATTATCTGGTCGATAATACCGACATCCATTACCGTTACGGCAATCTGGGAACTATTCGAAAACCCATCTTTTCCAAAGACCGGTCCTCCCATCTCTTTATACCACTTGACAAAGTGGTGAGCGTTAATACCTGCGTGTCCCCGGCCTCCGCGGTTACCTGCACCACGCCGGTTTTTATGGGTGCCGCCACCGCATGTCCGCGATCCGCGATACTTTGAACGTTTGTTGGTTGGCATCCTGCTTCACCTCATCTTATAGAGGAGAGTATTAATCTCCTGACCATAATAGCCAAGCGCTCCTCCCTGAGGGAATGTACGTTTGGTAGTTTTGTATCCCTTGCGGGGGGGATGAAGACGTAAAACGGGTTTCAGACCCGTAATTTCACGCAGTTTTGTTTCACCACTCGCAAGCGCCTGTGCAAATTCAGAAATACTGCCATATGTCGAGTTCGATTTGATGTACTCGTCCGTCAGCGGTGCATCACCAATGACCCGGCCGCGGGTCAGCAGCAGGGTTTCAATTGTTGGCGCATCCACTTCACCATAGGCAACATAATCCTTTACCTTCCGGATCATGCCCAGATTTTCAGGTGAATCGGAAATGAGTACGCAATGGTTGATGTGATGGAGGCGCAGCATTTTGAGAGTGTCCTTGATGTCCCGGCGGGTTTTGACAACCCCTCGGACCTGAACAACAGCGTACATTTACTGGGACCTCCCGGTTCTGATCATGTTGGTCTCATTAAGCGCATTGAATGTTGCTTTTGCAAAATTAATTGTCGTGCGTGTCTGACCACGCGCAAATGTCCACACATCCTTGATGCCGGCGAGTTCAAGCACCTTCTTGCTGATGTCACCGGTAACAAGTCCGATACCCTGAGGTGCTGGTTTAAGGGTTACCCGGACACTTCCGGCTGTACCTTCAACCTGCATCGGAATTGAGTGCGTGACATCGCATCCGCATTCCCAACTACCGCAACCACGCTGGACCTTGATAATATTCATTTTTGCCTTTACGATCGCTTTCTTGATCGCATTACCAACCTGTACGTCCTTTCCCTGACCAAAACCGATATACCCGTTTCGGTTGCCAACGATCACAACGGCCCGGAACTGAACACGGCGACCTGAGTCGGTCATCCGCTGCATCATTGCAATATCAAGTACCTCATCTTCAAGATCGGGAAGGAACATATCGACGATCTGAGGTTCCTTGATTGGCCTGCCGCTCTCAAGTACCTGGTCAATACTTTTTATATCTCCCGAAGCGACGAGTTTGCCAAGACCGGTGACCGGGCGCCACTCTTCTCTTTCATAAGCCATTTACACCAGCTCCTTTTTTATGGCGTCTGCCGCCTGTTCGACGATTGAAACAATATCTGCCGCATTTTTATTATACGCAGCGATATGGTTACCCTTGGCACGTTCATCGGAAGGGAGAATTTTCTCTCCATGAGGCACATCGAGTCCTGCTTCAACAGCACCTTTCAGCGCGGCGAAAACTCGCGCACCCGGGGTAGCCCGGTTAAGCCCGATATCCAGGATTGCCCTGCTGTAATCGGCTTTCTTCGCCTTAACGGCAAAAAGCATGCCTGTCAGGTATGCCGCCGGAGTATTGGATGTTGATCCCTTGTATCCGTATGTCTCCAGCTCGGAGGAATTCGCTGAGACAAGGGTTCGGTCACCTTCAAGCTCTGCAGTCACCAGTTGAATAATGATGTGCCGGTTTGTCTTACGAACAACCATTCGTGGTGCATCTGCTACGACGAGCCGTGTCCGCTTATAATAATCAGTTTTGCCCTCTCTCCGCCTTCTGAAGGGGACAAAATACCGTGATCCTGTCGCCATGTTACTTCATCCTCCCTGAGAGGATCTCCATCTGCGCTTTCATGTGCGCAACGCTTCTGAACTGCCCGCCAGCTGCCTTCCGGTAGATGATACGGTAAAGGTGCCGGTCAATTGTCCCGGCATCGCGCATTTCAACAAGCACTTTTCTGATAGCACGTATTTTCTGGATCCAAGCCGTTTTACTCGGATTGCGGGCACCTGCAGCACCTTTCCTTTTTCCGGCACCCTTGCAGTGTCCGTACGAACGTTTTGCAATACGGGCACGGGCTCTGCCACGGCTCACACCCTTCTTCTGATGGGCTTTGATTGCCCCATCAGTGATGAGCCCTCGTAAATCCTCACGTGAAATTGCGTTCTCGATATCCGGGATCCGGGCCGGGTCAAACCAGACACGATTAACTCCACATTTTAATATTGAGGCAACGATCCGTTTCTGGCTGGCGACGTCACTCATTCTTTTTCACCTCTGACTCGGTCTTCTTTTTTGGCTTGGGTTTTGGAGCGGACTTGGGTTTTGCCTCGCCAGACTCGTCTGTCTTTGGTTTGACTGCTTTTTTGACGGCTTTTGCTGGAACCGCGGTTTCAGGCTTTTCCGGAATTTTTTCTGCTTTTTCTGCTTTTGGTTTCGCAGGTTTTTTTGTCGTTTTTACCGGGGCCTTCTTCACTTCTTCAGCCTTTGGTGTTTCTTTAGCCTTCTTTGTATCTTTCTTTACCGGATCTTTAGGTATCCTGGTTTGTGAGGAGGCTTTTTCCTCCTTCTTCTTCTGGTCCGCAGAAAACCGTTCCACATCGACCTTTTTCGGTTTCGTCTCTTGTTTTCCGGGAGTCCGGACATTCAGTACCTTGATTCCCGCAGAAAGTGCTGTTTCTTGAAGGACCATGCGTTTTCGATCACCAACGGTCGCCCCAATCCGGACTGAATGTGTCTTGGGATTGATTCCTTCGAGTTCTTTTAATGAAGATACCAGTACTTCAAAGAAGCCGCTGGGGTGCATGCCCCGTACTGCCACCGGGCTTCCGAAACCAGGTTTTGGAAGAGCGCCCTTCGCCTTTTTCTGTTCCCTCTGCTTGTTGTGTTGTCCGCGGGGTTTTCTCCAGGAATCAGAGAGCTGCCTTTTCTTTCCGAATCCGTCACGCTTGAACGTGGCTCCCTTTTCTACCCGTGTCCGGATTAACCGTTTTATTTCAGTGGTCATCTATCTTCAGCCCCTTTGTACAATATAGATGCCGTCCTGGAAAACTCTCGGATCGCGGTTTCGGATATGAGTTGCATGCTCGATGTTCGCTGCGGAGGTCCCGACCAGTTCGCGGTCGATTCCCGTGAGCACAACTTCATCATTTGCAATCTTTGCGGTAACACCCGGTTCAATCCGTGCATATCGCGCTTTTTTCTCGCCAAGGAAGTTAGCGATCTCAAGACGGTTCCCCTGAAGTTTTAGCTGGATCGGGAAATGGCTGTAGACCATTTTCATATGATACTCAAACCCATCACTGACACCCCGGCACATGTTCTTGGTATGCGCTTCAAGTGTCCCGACCATCGCGGTCATCTCTTTTCTCTTGGATTCCGTAGAAATGGTGACTTCATTTCCTGTGCAGGATACTATGACCTGAGGGAACCTCACGTTACGTGAAAGCTGCCCTTTTGGCCCTGTAATACGTAGCTGCGAGCCATCCAGATGGGCTTTTACTCCCTCCGGAATCTTAACAATTCTGACTGCTGACATGATCTCGCACCTTTTAATAAACATACCCGAGCAGTTCGCCACCGATTCCGTCTTTCCTCGCCTGCTCGTGTGAGATCACACCATGCGAGGTGGAAAGGATCAGAAGCCCGAAGTTCTTCCCGGGAAGGTACTGCTTCTCCCAGTATTCCATCTCATCCAGCTGAACCGAAAACCGTGGAGTAATTGCACCACAGCGGTTAATTTTACCTGTGAGATGAACCTTAAGTTGTCCACCCCTGCCATCATCGATGAACTCGAAACTGCTGATATAACCGGCGTCCTGCATTATACGGAGCATCGCGCCGAGGAGTTTGCTCGCTGGTTCGATGATGCACACGGACTTGCCGGTGTCACCGGCATTTTTTAAGGAACACATTCCGTCTGCTATTGGATTACTTCGTGTCATTGTGCATGCACCTTCAGCTCATCTTTTTAAATCCGATTTTCCGTGCCCATTCGCGGAAACACTGCCTGCAGAACATAATATGATATCTGCGCACAAGTCCCTGTTTACGCCCGCACATTTTGCACTCGTTTGCACCGCGACCATAGATCTTCTTCTGTTCTCCAGCCA
>Ga0209450_10002068_pt1 | contig 10106 bp, 5 predicted proteins | sample FrelakmetLWP11LW_FD_187149 | JGI IMG/M metagenome (GOLD analysis project Ga0209450, IMG submission 187149) | Freshwater lake sediment microbial communities from the University of Notre Dame, USA, for methane emissions studies - LWP11 LW (SPAdes)... | ecosystem: Environmental > Aquatic >...
CGGGAACAGCTGTTTATATCCTTTATGTCACCCTCTTCATGCCATCACGTGAGCGTCTTGACAACGTAAGGTTCATGCAGATGGCTGAGGCAGGCAACAAGATGATCAATATAGTCAATGGCATGCAGGAGATAAAACTGGCAGGAAATGAGGCCGCCAACAGGCAGGACTGGGAGACCTATCAGAGGGATATCTACCGCACCCGTGTCAGGGGGCTGCGAATACTCCAGTTCCAGACAGCGGGCGGGACACTCATTCATGAGTCAGTAAACATCATCATCACAGTCATCTCAGCCACACTGGTCATTAACGGTTCGATGACCCTGGGTATGATGCTCGCAGTACAGTTCATTACCGGCCAGCTGAACGGACCTGTCTCGCAGATCGTCAATTTCATGAGAGCAACGCAGGATGCCAGGATAAGCCTTGAACGACTGGCGGAGGTGCATGCCATGGAGACGGAGGAGCAGGGCGATGCCACTGATGCGGCTGATATGCCGGAAAAGGTGACCATAACTGTTAAAGGACTCTCCTTCAGGTATGAGGGACCAGGATCACCCTGGGTCTTGAAAGACCTTGACCTTGTTATACCGGCCGGAAAAATAACTGCTATCGTGGGAGAGAGCGGTTCAGGCAAGACAACCCTGCTCAAGCTCCTGATGGGATTCTACCGGCCGTCTGAAGGAGCAATAATGATTGACGGGAGAAAACTTGAGGAGATAAGCATTGGGTCACTCAGGAGAGCAACAGGTGTTGTAATGCAGGAGGGATACATTTTCCCGGAGACCATTCTTGGCAACATTGCCCCCGGAGCGGAAAAGCCGGATATGGAAAGGGTCGCACAGGCTGTCAGCATTGCACGTCTCGGTCCTCTCATTGATACGCTGCCGGCGGGACTAAGGACACGGGTGGGACAGGGAGGTCACGGACTTAGCCAGGGACAGAGACAGAGGATACTGATAGCGAGGGTGGTTTACAAGCAGCCGTCAATCCTTCTGCTTGATGAGGCAACCGGCGCCCTTGATGCATCAAACGAGAGGATGATCGTGGAAAACCTCGCCGGGTTCTATGCCGGAAGAACCGTGGTGATAGTGGCTCACAGACTGAGCACCGTACGCCATGCTGACATGATCTTGGTGCTTGAACGTGGTAAGGTATCCGAAAGCGGAACCCATGAAGAACTCACTCTTATGAAGGGGAACTACTATAAGCTTATTAGAGACCAGCTTGAACTGGGACACTGATCATATTCCCGGTTTCTTCCCTGAATAAGGCTCGTAATCATCAGGCTGAACGGAGAGGCTGCTTTTCTCTCCGTTTTTTTTTGCTGCAAAGCCTCCTGAATCACCTTTTTTCTTCGCATACCGCCTGTACAGGTTTAGTCCTGCCAACGCAAGAACGGCTGCCAGAATAATAATGTCTCTCTTTTCCATTGTTTAATTGACTGAAACAGAACCGTCAAATTTAAGCATTTTAGTTTTCGGTCGTGCCCCAGGTTCATTTAAATGATGTATTGGTTTGAGTTTTACCATAAATCCATTATTTTCGTGGTTTGAAAAAAGGGGGAGGGAGCTGCATTGCATCCGCCTTTGTAAGACGCACTGAAGAAAAAGGATTAATGATGACTAAAAGAGATCCGAAAGACTCTGTTCATGAAGAACAATTCAATGCTGAAGAAAAGGCAATTGAATCTACTGAAGAGACTTTAATTGAAATGGCTGCATCAGATCAGCCGGCTGCCGAAGCCGGGACTGATCATGAGGATGCATTGCCTGAAGATGTAGTGAAGGCAGAAGATATCGCGACAGCTGAAAAGGCTTCTGCAAATGAAAGAGCTGTCGGAGAAGCAGTTGAAGAAGAATCCGTAGAGGAAGATACTCCGGCTGATGAGCCTGTGGCGAAAGAAGCTCCGGAAGAAGAATCTGCGGCTGATGAGCCTGTGGCGAAAGAATCTCCCAAAGATGAACCTGCGGCTGATGAGCCTGTGGCGAAAGAAGCTCCGGAAGAGGAATCTGCATACGATGAGCCCGATGAAGAGCCCTCCGGGAGCCCGGAGGATGAGTCTGCAGGCGATAAAGCCTCAACAGAGGAGCATATCGATTATGATGACATTGAGCTTCCTCCGGTTGATTACAGCGGTTTCACAAGAAAGGAGCTGGTGGAGACCCTTGTCCTTATTGTGGAAAACAGGCCTCCGTCTGAGATCCTCGACGACGTCAACAGAATCAAGGAGTTATTCTATAAGAAGACCAAGGCTGAATTCAACGAAAAGCGGCTGAACTTTGCAAAGGAGGGAGGCAATATTGAAGAGTACAGGCCTGAACCGGATGAATTTGAGAACAGGATAAAGATCATCCTGGAGACATACCGCAGCAAAAGAAGTGACTTTAACCGGATCCAGGAGAGCGAAAAGCAGGATAACCTGCGCAAGAAACTTGAGATAATAGAGCAGATCAAGGAGCTTGTGAACAGGGAAGAAGCCATCAACAAGACCTTCCAGGAATTCAGGAATCTGCAGAATGAATGGCATTCCACGGGAATAGTGCCTCAGCCTGCGCTTAAGGACCTGTGGGAGAACTACCACCACAGCGTGGAGATGTTCTATGATTATATCAAGATCAACCGTGAGCTCAGGGATCTTGATCTGAAGAAGAACCTCGAGATGAAGATAGGGCTCTGTGAGAAAGCTGAGGAGCTGCTCCTTGAACCCAATGCTGTAACCGCCTTTAAACTCCTTCAGGATTATCACAACAACTGGCGTGAGATAGGGCCGGTGCCGCATGAGAATAAAAATGATGTGTGGGAGAGGTTCCGCGAGGCCACCTCAATGGTCAACAAGAGACATCATGAGTTCTTTGAGAAGCAGAAGGATGACCAGAAGAGAAATCTCGACGCCAAGACAGCCCTTTGCGAAAAGGCAGAGGAGATTGCCTCTGGTGAGATACTTACTTTCGCCGATTTCAGGGAAAAATCAGATGCCATCATAGAGTGTCAGAAACTCTGGAGAACAATTGGTTTTGCTCCAAAGAAACACAATAACAAGATATATCAGCGTTTCAGGACAGCATGCGACAAGTTCTTCGAAAAGAAACGCGCGTTCTTTTCCGAGAGCAAGGATACACAGGTGAGGAACCTGCAGCTCAAAACCGAGCTGTGCATGAAGGCTGAAGCGCTTCAGGAGAGTACAGACTGGAAGGATACTGCCGATATGCTCATCAGGCTCCAGAAAGAGTGGAAAGAGATTGGCCCGGTGCCTAAAAAGTACTCGGAAAAGATCTGGAAGCGTTTTCGCCTGGCATGTGATACCTTCTTTACCCGCAAGTCGGAATACTTCCAGGGCAGGGACACCTCCTACGAAGATAATCTCAACACCAAGCTTGCCATTATTCAGGAGCTCGAGGTATTTGACCCGGGAGATGACATGAAGGCAGGATTTGAGCAGCTCAAGGATATCCAGAAGCGATGGACCGAAATCGGATATGTCCCCTTCAACCGAAAGGAGGAGATAGCCCGCCGTTACAAGGAGGTCCTCAACAAACAGTTTGACAAGCTGAAGCTCGATGACGAGGACAAGAACATACTCAGGTACAGGAGCAAGGTTGACAGCGCCAGGTCAAACCCGCATACCGCCAGGAAAGTAAGGAACGAAAGGGAGAAATTCTACAGCAAGATCAAACAGCTTGAGAGTGATATCGTTCTCTGGGAGAACAATATAGGTTTCTTCGCCAAATCAGCCAACGCTGACACTATGATAAGGGAAGTCAGGGAGAAGATAGAGGAAGCCCACAGGAACATCAAGATCCTGGAGGAAAAGGTGAAGCTGATTGACAGTTCCATGTATGAAGATTAGACTTCATTTCTCAGATAAACCACAATCCAGGTAAAGGTGACAGAAGTAAAGTACATTTTCGTGACCGGCGGGGTGACCTCTTCGCTGGGAAAAGGAATCATTTCGGCTTCTCTTGCCAAGCTGCTCCAGGCCCGCGGATATTCTGTCACTATTCAGAAGCTGGATCCATATATTAATGTCGATCCCGGTACACTCAATCCTTACGAGCACGGTGAATGTTATGTCACCAGTGACGGGGCGGAGACGGATCTTGACCTTGGGCATTATGAGCGATTCCTGAATGCTCCCACCTCACAGGCAAACAACGTAACCACCGGACGGATCTACCAATCGGTAATAAATAAGGAGCGCAGGGGTGATTACCTTGGCAAAACAGTACAGGTGATCCCTCACATCACCGATGAGATCAAGCGGCGCATAAAGCTGGTTGGTTCGGGAGGAAAGTTCGAGATCGTGATCACTGAAATTGGCGGCACAGTCGGCGACATCGAATCGCTGCCCTATATTGAGGCCGTAAGGCAGCTGAGATGGGAGCTCGGACCGCATAACTGCATCGTGATCCATCTGACCCTGGTTCCTTTCCTGCATGCCTCCGGTGAGCTTAAGACTAAGCCCACACAGCACTCGGTGAAGATGCTTCTCGAGGAAGGGATCCAACCTGACGTACTTGTTCTCAGGACCGAACACAGCCTCACCGAGGATGTCAGGAGGAAGGTCGCGCTCTTTTGCAACGTCGAGGCCAGTGCCGTGGTTGAATCAATTGACGTCTCAACCATTTACGAGGTGCCCGTCAGGATGCAGCAGGAGATGCTTGACATGACCGTCCTGCGAAAGCTGGGATTATCTCCGGGACATGATCCTGTGCTTGATGAGTGGAAGGAGTTTCTCCGTAAGCTGAAGAACCCCGTGCACAGCGTTAAAATTGCCCTTGTAGGCAAATATGTCGAACTGGCCGACGCCTACAAATCCATTTCGGAAGCTTTTATCCATGCAGGCGCAGCCAACGAGACCGCCGTCGATCTGAAGTTCATTCATTCAGAGGAGATTGACGAGTCCAACTACAGGGAAAAACTGGCGGGTTATGACGGCATACTGGTGGCGCCGGGATTCGGTTCCAGGGGGATAGAAGGCAAGATTCTTACCGTGAACCACGCACGAACCAATGACATTCCATTCTTTGGAATATGCCTCGGGATGCAATGCGCTGTTATAGAGTATGCGCGCAATGTTATGGGACTCGAAGGAGCGCACTCAACCGAGATCAACCCCAAGACAAAGCACCCGGTCATTGACCTCATGGAGGAGCAGAAGAGCGTCACTGAAAAGGGCGGAACAATGAGGCTGGGAAGTTACAACTGCGAGATCCTGCACGGGTCCGAATCATGGAAATGCTACAGGAAAGAGGAGGTAACTGAACGTCACCGTCACAGATATGAATTCAACAATAAGTATCTTGCTGATTTCAGGAATGCAGGCATGCTGCCCTGCGGAACAAATCCGCAGTCAGGACTGGTTGAGATAGTTGAGATACCCTCACACAGATGGTTCGTAGGGGTGCAGTTTCATCCCGAATACAGCAGCACGGTTCTCAAGCCCCACCCGTTGTTTGTGGGATTTGTAAAAGCCTGCATAAAGAAATAACAAGTAATTATAACAAGGAACAAGATAATAATGGATAAGAATACAATTACCGGCATCGTCCTGATTTTTCTGATCTTTCTCGGGTTCAGTTTTTACAATAACCAAAAGACGGGGAAAGTCTTTGAAGCGGAGACCGAATATGCCGATTCTCTGTATGCCGCAGGTAACTATGATGATGCCAGAGAGGCTTACATCAGGGCTCTGGGATACAAGCCCAAGGACCAGACCACCATTGACAGGGTTGTTGAGCTTAACAACAAGCTCGGACTGGTTCAGCCGGCAGAGCAGACTGCTCAGGCCACAACGCCTTCTGACACCTCCGCAGTGACGGCAGTTGCCTCTTCCTCCGCACCGGCAGACAGTGCAGCTTACGGGATATTCTCGCCAAGTGCCACCGGAGAGAATGAATTCTTTATCGTGGAGAATGACCTCCTTGTCATGACCATCTCAGCCAGGGGCGGGAAGCCTTATTCGGTACTTCTGAAGGACTACCAAACCCACGATTCCCTGCCTATTGTACTCTTCAACGGCGACTCCACGGTTTTCGGTTATAAGTTCTTTACTGCCGACAATAAGCCCATAAAGACTGATGAGCTCTATTTCAGGCCTGTAGACTATGCCGGACCAATAGTTGCAGCTGGCGGGCCGGTCAGTCTGACGATGAGGCTTGTAGCCCGCAACGGTGCCTCAATCGATTATGTATATACCATTCAGCCGAATGATTACATGATCGATTTCGAGACAAAGTTCAATTCCATGGGGTCAGTCATCCCTCCAAACACAACATCCCTGGCACTAGACTGGAAAATGTACCTCCCTCAGCAGGAGAAGGGGAGACAGAACGAAGATATGTATACCGGCCTTAAATACAAGGTATACCAGGAAAGCGTTGAGGATCTTGGAGGGGCACGCCAGAGACAGAAGAAGGATGTGGTAACCGAGAATCTCCTGAGGACAGACTGGATAGCTTACAAGGATCAGTTTTTCTCGTCCGTCATCATTGCGGATGATTTCTTTCTGAATGCAATGGTATCATCGGCAACAGCTGATCCCACTTCCAGATACCTGAGATACTTCGAGTCGGAAATAGGTGTGCCATATGCCCACGGTGAAAGCACTGCGATAAAGATGAAGATGTATTTCGGGCCTAACAGCTTTACTCTTCTGAAGAAGTATGACCTGCAGCTGGAGGAGCTTGTGTTCCTTGGCAGGAATATTATCAGGTGGATCAACCAGTATGTGATAATCCCTATTTTCAATATACTGGATAACTTCATTGTCAGTTACGGTCTGATCATTCTTATTCTTACACTGCTTATCAAGATCGTACTCTTCCCTCTGACGCACAAGTCGTTCCTCAGCCAGGCCAAGATGAGGGTCATGAAACCCATGGTCGACGAGATCGGCAAAAAGTTTCCGAAGCAGGAAGATGCCATGAAGAAGCAGCAGGCAACGATGGAGCTCTACAAGAAAGCAGGGGTCAGCCCGATGGGGGGATGCCTCCCCATGCTCCTGCAGATGCCTATCCTCTTTGCCATGTTCCGGTTCTTCCCTACCTCCATAGAACTGAGACAGCAGTCGTTCCTGTGGGCCAAGGACCTCTCCACCTACGACAGCATCTTTGACCTTCCGTTCACCATACCGATGTACGGTGATCATGTCAGTCTCTTTACACTGCTTATGACCGTATCGACCATTTTCTCGACAAAGATTACCAATCCGGCAGGAGGTCAGGAGCAGATGCCGGGCATGAAGACAATGATGTACATGATGCCTGTAATGTTCATGCTCATACTCAATAACTTCTCTGCCGGACTGACCTATTATTATTTCCTCGCGAATGTCATAACAATTATTCAGACACAGGTATCACGGCGCTTTGTGAATGAATCTGAAATCCTTAAAAAGATCGAGGAAAACAAGAAGAAGACGGTTAAGAAATCGAAATGGCAGCTGCGGCTTGAGGCCGCTTCCAAGCAGAGTGGTCGCAGGCTTCCTAAAAAGTAAAAGAGAAAAAGTGCTGTACGGCACTTTTTTTATTAATGGGCTCTAAAAATGAATATTTTCTAAATATTAGAGCTAATTTAGTATTTTAATTTTTGAATGAAATGGGGAAAAAGGTAAAAAACAAAGACATTGCCGCAAGACTAGGTCTTTCGGGCACATTGGTATCATTGGTGCTGAATAACAAAGCCGATCAGCACGGGATAAAGAAAGAGACACAGGAGAGGGTACTTGCGGTTGCAAGGCAGATGGGCTATTTCAGTGCAGTGGCAGAGAAGGGGGAGACTGTACCGGCAGAGGAAAAGCCGGGGATTATCGGCATGGTTGTGCCGTCAATGAATGATCCGTTCATCTATGAGATCACCCCGTACCTCCAGAAGGCTTTCTCAAGCATCGGGCTGGGATTCTCGGTCTTCACAAGAGACCCTGATGACATGCGTTTCAACAGGCTCACAACCTCTCTTAAGAAATTCTTCAGCGGGATGATACTCGTTGGCAACGCAGCCGATGATAGCATTGTCAGGGCACTTAACAGGGATGCATATCCACTGGTGCTGCTTGAGAAAAGCGTTAAGAGGATGAGGCTGAACACCGTCTGTACAAACAGGGTTGCCGGAGCCGCTGTCATGACACAGCACCTGACCTCCCTGGGACTCAGGAATCTCCTGATCGTTTCGGGTGAGGATACGGCCACCTATGACAAGGAGATGCTGGAGGAGCTCAAGAGTGCAACTAAAAAATCTAAAAACTTTGATTCTGTGCACTTCACAGTTGCAGGTCTTCCAAAGGCAGGGGATAAGTTCGATTTCGGACAGATAGAGAACTTCCTCAGGCCTCCGCACAGGAGTGATGCAATAATTGTCATCAACTCGCCGCTTGTATTCCCGTTATACCTTGCGCTGCAGGAAAAGAATATCCGTATCCCGCAGGATGTGGCACTGGTATCAATGGAAGACGGCATCGGGTTCGATCTGCTGACCACTCCGGTCACCAGGCTGCGCAGACCTTTGTCTGCGATGTCGCTCAAGGTGGCTAATATTGTCTGGTCTGAGGTGAAGAACCAGGGTAAGAGCAAATATAAGCGCCAGGTGAACATGACTCCCGAGCTTGTAATCAGGAGCAGCTGCGGTTCTTATTTAAAATAGTCTTTTATGACACGGATCATCAGGCTGCCCGCGTTAACCGTTTTGGCAGTGTTACTCTCTTGCAGTAACAACCATCTTATTGTTGACAGGTCATTCAGGAACGAAGTCCTCAATGATTACAGGGTCAGGACTGAACGGTACGGTCCGGTGCGCAGCGATCTCTTCGGCATCACCGATACGCTCAGCGATGGCCCCACACGTGAGGCCGTCGGCTTTCTGCTGGCTTACATGCCACTGAGCGACCTTGCCGTTTATGAGCCCGGTTACCTCACTGAGCATGCTGCCTTTGCCCTGCGGACAAGAGAGGAGATGGCATGGGGGCCTGGTATTCCGGTTGACATATTCCTTAATTTCGTTCTGCCTCCGAGAGTCAACAATGAAAACCCCGATGACTTCAGGATCATCTATTACGATGAGCTGAAGGAGAGGGTGAATGGGCTGAATGCAGTCGAGGCTGCTCTTGAGATCAACCGCTGGTGCCAGGAGAAGGTTGCTTACCAGCCTTCCGACTCACGCACATCGTCACCGGTAGCAACCCTGCTATCTGCCCGCGGGAGGTGCGGGGAGGAGTCAACCTTCACCGTTACGGCCCTCAGGACAGCCGGGGTGCCTGCACGTCAGGTCTATACCCCGCGGTGGGCTCATACCGACGATAACCACGCATGGGTGGAATTCTGGGCCGACGGCCGCTGGCACTACCTTGGCGCATGTGAACCGGAACCGGTGCCTGACAGAGGATGGTTTACGGAACCGGCACGACGTGCAATGCTTGTACATACAAGGGCTTTCGGGAGATATAACGGAACAGAGAGACTGGTCAGAAAAGAACATCTCTTCACGGAGATCAATACCCTGGAAAGATACGCCGAGACCAAAGAGCTTAAGGTCAGGGTTATTGACAGAGCAGGCAATGCGGTGCCGGAGGCAGAGGCGGGGTTTATGCTTTACAACTACGCAGAGTTCTATCCCCTGGCCAGACTGAAGTGCGACAATTCCGGTGAATGTTCAATGGTGACCGGACTGGGGTCTCTGCTTGTCTGGGCTGACGACGGCACCAGTTATGGCTTCACCCTTGCATCACCTGCCGACACAGTTGTTGAAGTGACGATCACGGCAGATAAGGCTTTAACAGATTTGGAACTTGACCTGTCGGTACCCCCGGCCCTGACACCATACCCGGGAATAGACGAGGAGCTTGTAAAAAAGAATAACCTCACGGTAAGGAGAGGGGACAGCATAAGGAATGCATATATCAGCTCCTGGATGCAGGATATTGATCCCGCTATGATAGCGGAACAGGCTGGCCTGCCTGTGGAGCAGACAGCGAGGATATTGAAAACCTCCATGGGCAACTACAACAGCATAGCTTCATTTATCCGTCAGTCAGGCAGTGATGCCAGGCTGGCTCTCCGCCTTCTTGAGCATGTTTCCGATAAGGATCTGCGTGATACCCCGGCAGGGATACT
>Ga0209450_10002069_pt1 | contig 10105 bp, 7 predicted proteins | sample FrelakmetLWP11LW_FD_187149 | JGI IMG/M metagenome (GOLD analysis project Ga0209450, IMG submission 187149) | Freshwater lake sediment microbial communities from the University of Notre Dame, USA, for methane emissions studies - LWP11 LW (SPAdes)... | ecosystem: Environmental > Aquatic >...
CCACCAGCAGATCGGCTACTACCGAGGCGACGCCTCGGTCGAGACGGCGTCGAGCCCGGCGGCGAACAACGTCAACCTGCTGGTCGAGACGGTCGTGCTGAACTACATGGCCTTGCACGGCGAGCAGGGGCAGTTCGGCCAGAAGTTCCCGCGCAACGGCCTGGGTAACGCTGCCACGCAGGACAGCCTGATCGCGTTCAACCCGATCGTGAGCGGCCGCATCGGCTGACGCGACCGTGGTAGGCTCGCGGCACGCATGGCGAGTCCCCGCCAGTCCCTGCCGCTTGACCTGCTCTGCTGCCCGCGCTGCCGCGGGCCGCTCGCACCCGGCGCCGTCGTGTCCTGTGCCGCCTGTGCGCTGGAGTTTCCAGCCCTCGATGGCCTGCCGTGCCTGCTGGCCGATCCCGCGGCCGTGCTCGGCGACTGGCGCGCCCGGAGTCACGCGTTCCTGGCGGAACTCGATGCCCAGGCCGATCGCTACCGAGCCGCGCTCGGCCCGTCCGTCACGCGCACGACGACACGGAATCGACTGAAGCTGCTGGCGGCGGCGTGCACCGATCACGCGCGTCGACTTCGCGCTTTGCTGGCACCGCTCGGCGTGGGCGCGGCAGCCGCGCCGGAACTCTACCGCGCGCTCGGCGTGTCGCTGCCGGCGAGCCAGGGCCTGACCAGCTACTACGCGAACCTGCACCGTGACTGGTGCTGGGGCGAGGTCGAGAACGAAGCCTCGTTCCGCCTGATCGACGCCGCACTCGGCCCGTCGGCGCCGGGCCGGACGCTGCTGCTCGGCGTGGGCGCCGGCCGGCTTGCTTACGACCTTCACCAGCGCCGGCGTCCCCAGACGCTCATCGCGGCCGACCTCAACCCGCTGTTCCTGCTTGCTGCACAGCGCCTGCTCGCGGGCGAGGCGGTCGAACTCTACGAATTCCCGATCGCGCCGCGCGACATCGACAGCCACGCGATCCTGCGCAAGCTGCAGGCCCCAGGTCCGGCGGCGCAGGGACTGCACCTGGTCTTCGCCGATGCGACCGACGGGCCCTTCGCCGAAGCCGCATTCGACACGGTCGTGACGCCCTGGCTGATCGACATCATCGACGAGGACCTGGCAAGTTTCGCCTGCCGCCTGAACGGCTGGTTGAGGCCGGGGGGGCGCTGGGTCAACAGCGGCTCGCTTGCATTCTCGGGCGACGATCCTGCCCGGCGCTACGCCCTCGAGGAAGTGCTCGACGTCGTTGCGGCCGCCGGCTTCTCGCTGGACGGGCTGCGCGAGGATGCGATTCCGTATCTCGGCTCGCCGGCGAGCCGGCACGCGCGGCTCGAGACCGTCGTGACGTTCACCGCGATCAAGCGGGAGCAGGCGGCGCCTCCGGCGCGTGCGCGCCGATCGCCTGAATGGCTGGAACGAACCGACCTGCCCGTGCCGCTGCTGCCGGAGTTCGAGGGGCGCCAGCTGGAACTGCGCGTTCTCGCCTACGTGTCCTCGCTGGTGGACGGCCGGCGGTCGATCCGTGACGTCGCGCAGGTGCTGGTCGAGCAACGGCTGATGAGTGCAGAGGAAGCGGAACCGACCGTGCGCGGCTTCCTGCGGCGGCTGCACGCCGAGACGCAGGCGCGGGCGGCGTCGACGCCGTCGTTGTGAGTGCCTGTCCTTGTCGCTAGTCTTGCAGCAGGTTCGACCTTCAGCGCCAAGGAGCCTATTGCCGATGCCGCGGTTGCTGTCCCTGATGATCGCGTTGCTGCTCGCCGCCGCGCCGGCCCGTGCCGAGTGGTTCTTCCGCGAGGAAGCGATCATGGGCACGCGGGTGGCCGTGGAACTCTGGTCCGAGGACGCGGCGCTCGCGACACGCGCCATGGAGGCGGTCATCGCCGAGATGCGCCGCACCGACGAGTTGATGAGCACGTACAAGCCGGAGAGCCAGCTCTCCGCGGTCAACGCCCACGCGTTCGAGGGACCGGTTGCGGTCGACCCCGAGATCATCGAGGTGGTGACGCGGTCGTTCGACTTCTCCCGAATGAGCGCCGGCGCGTTCGACGTCACCTACGCCAGCGTCGGCTATCTATACGACTATCGCGGCCACCAGCGTCCAAGCGCTGAGCAGGTCGCCACTGCGCTTCCCGCCGTCGACTACCGGCAGGTGCAGGTGGACAGCGAACGCAACACGATCCGCTTCCTGCACCCCGGCATGCGCATCGACCTCGGCGGCATCGCCAAGGGCTACGCGGTCGACCGCAGCATCGAGATGCTGCGCGAACTCGGCATCGAGCACGCGATGGTCAATGCGGGTGGCGACACGCGCCTGCTCGGCGATCGCCGCGGCAAGCCGTGGATCGTCGGCGTCCGCGATCCCCGCAACGAAGGACGGATGGTGACGCGCCTGCCGCTCGAGAACGAGGCGATCTCGACCTCTGGCGACTACGAGCGCTACTTCGAGGAGGATGGTGTGCGCTACCACCACATCCTCGTGCCCGGCACGGGCGAGGTGGCGCGGGCCGTGCGGAGTGCCACGATCATCGGCCCGGATGCGACGCTCACCGACGGCCTGTCGACCACCGTGTTCGTGCTCGGCGTGGAGCGGGGCATGGAGCTCGTGAGCCGGCTGCCGGGCGTCGAAGCGGTCATCGTCGACAAGGACGGCCGCATCTTCTACTCGGACGGCCTGACCCCGCCGCAATAGGCGTTTCGCGCGACGTCGCACGGCAAAATGTGACGCAGTGCATTCTGCGTGCAGCAATAGGCGCGTTTCGTTGACACGGCCGCAGCGCGCATACGACGATCCCTCGCGACTGACAAGGGCAAACCCGTCGAAAGACGGGGACGCAAAGCTACCGGTCTTCGGGTCTCTCCCATGACAGCGGGGTTGCCAGGATGCAACGCATGGACAGGTTTGCGCGTGCCCGCAGGCGGGCACTGTTCGAGACGCTGCTGCTGCTCGCGGCAGCGGTGGCGGGTCTGCTCGTCTTTCCGGTCCTCTCGGACGCGCGCCCCGCGACGGGCAGCGCCGCGCCGGATTTCGCGCTCAAGGCCACCGACGGCCGCAACCTCCGCCTGTCCGAGTACCGCGGCGACGTCGTCGTGCTCGCGTTCTGGGCGAGCTGGTGCGGTCCCTGCCGCGACACGCTCGCGCAACTGAACACGCTGCCGGCTGCTGGGGGCGACGCGACCCCGGTCGTACTCGGCGTCAACCTCGAAGGCGACGACGCGCGCGCGGCCTCGGTCGCGCAGTCGCTCGGTCTCGATTTTCCGACCCTGCTCGATTCCCGGCAGACCGTGGGTCGCCTCTACGACGTCGATCGGCTGCCGCTCACGTTGCTGCTGGACCGGGACGGCGTCGTGCGCGGCGCGTGGGCGCAGAAGAGCATTTCGGGCGAGGAGATCGCCCGGCAGATCGAGGAGTTGAACCTGTGAGCAGTTTGATCAAGTGGCAGGGGGCGCGGCTGCGCTGGCAGGCTTGCGCGAGTGCGGTCCTGGTCTGCGGCGGCTTGCTGCTGGGTGCAGCGGGACACGCAGCCGATCCGGCGCAGGACCTGCGCAGCGTCGACCAGGATGTCCAGACCCTCAAGAAGCAGCTCGTCGACCTCAATCGCGACTTGTTCCGTCTCGAAGAGGAACTGCTGTACCCGGCCAGCACCCAGGTCGCGGTGTTCCTTTCGCTCGACGTCGGCACGTTCTTCGCGCTCGACTCGGTGACGCTCAAGGTCGACGACAAGGAGGTCGCGAATTACCTGTACACCGATCGCGAGGTGCAGGCGCTGCACCGTGGCGGCGTGCAGAAGCTGTTCCTCGGCAACCTGAAGGCCGGCGAGCACGAGATCGTCGCGTTCTTCACCGGCAAGGGGCCGCACGACCGCGACTATCGGCGCGGCACCACGCTCAAGTTCGACAAGGCGATCGGCGCCAAGTACCTCGAACTGCGCATCAGCGACCGGCAGGCCGCGCTGCAGCCGGAGTTCGTCGTGCGCCAGTGGGAGTGAGGGCCTTCCGAGGCTGATCCATGAGCCGATCGCGCATCCTTCGCTGGACGGTGACCCTCGTCGCTGGCGTGCTCGCCGGTGGCGCGGGCGCCGCGCACGCGCAGGACGCCGCGCGCGACCTGCCGCCGCCGGGCAAGGTCCGCGACCTCGATTACGGCGACGTGCTGTTCCACTTCTTCCAGGACGATTACTTCGACGCGCTGGTGCGGCTCGAAGTGTCCCGCGACCTCAACCGCATCGAGCACCACTCGGCGGAAGCCGAGCTGCTCTCCGGCGGACTGTACCTGTCGCTGGGATTGCACGCCGAGGCCTCGCGGATCTTCAACCGACTGCTGGCCGGCCCGGTGCCACAGTCGGTCAGCGACCGCGCGCACTTCTACCTGGCTCGGATCGGCTATCAGCGCGGCTACCACGCCGAGGCGTGGCGCAGCCTCGAGCGGATTCGCGCACCACTGCCGGGCCCGCTCGAGTCGGAGCGCCGGCTGCTCGCCTCGAACGTGCTGATGGCACAGGGCCGTTACAGCGAGGCCGTGGGCGCGCTTCAGCAGGCGGCCAACGACGACTGGGCGCCTTATGCGCGGTTCAATCTCGGCGTGGCGATGGTCCGCTCCGGCTCGGCCGAGGAGGGGCGGCGCCTGCTCGAGTCCGTGGGGACGATGGCGGCGCAGTCCGACGAGGAGCGCTCGCTGCGCGATCGGGCCAATCTCGCACTGGGTTTCGCTCACCTGCAGGAACGCGCCGGCGAACCTGCCGTCGCCGCGCTGAGCCGCGTCCGGCTCGATGGCCCGTTCACGAACCGGGCGCTGCTCGGTCTCGGCTGGGCCGAGTCGGACGTGCAGCGCCCGGAGCGTGCGCTGGTGCCGTGGCTGGAGCTTCGCGAGGGTCGGCTGCTCGATTCCGCGGTGCAAGAGTCGTTCCTTGCAGTGCCCTATGCCTATGCGCAGCTCGCGTCGAACGGCCAGGCGGCCCAGCAGTATCGCCTCGCGGTGCAGGCGTACGCGGAGGAATCCACGCGCATCGACGAATCGATCGCGGCCATTCGCGAGGGAGGCTTCCTCGACGCGATTCTCGACTCCGCGCCGCAGGATGAGACCGTCGGCTGGTTCTGGCAATTGCAGAACGTGCCGGACGCGCCGCACACGCGGTATCTGTACCACCTGCTCGCGTCACACGAGTTCCAGGAGGGCCTGAAGAACTATCGCGACCTGCGCATCATGCAGCGCAACCTCGAGCGCTCGCGCGAATCGCTGACGGCTTTCGACCACATGGTCGAGGCCCGCGAGCTGGCCGCCGCTGCGCGCGCGCCCCGCAAGACCGAGGCGCTCGCGAGCACCGATCTCGAGGGCCTCGCGCGGCGCCAGGACGAGTTGACGGCGCGCGTGGCCGGCATCGCGGCGAGTCGCGACGTGGCGGCCCTGGCCACCGACGTCGAGCGCGGGCAGTGGGCCACGCTGGAGCGGATCGAGCAGGTCCTGGCCGGGCTGCCGCCGGGCCCGCAGCGCGATGCGCTGGCGGAGCGCGCGCGGTTGCTGCGGGGCACGCAGCTCTGGCGGTTCGACGCCGAGTACAAGGTGCGCCTGCGCCGCGCCGAGGCATCGTTGCGCGAGACCCAGACGGCCCTGGCCGAGGCGCGCGAACGCGTCGCGCTCGTCGAGCAGGCCGGCGAATCCGCGCCGCGGGATACGGCTGGATTCTCCCGGCGCGTGGCGGATCTGGCGCAACGCGTCGACTTGATGGCGCCGCGGATCGATGCGACGGCCGCCCAGCAGCAGCACATGCTCGCGAACCTCGCGGTGCAGGAACTCGAGGCGCAGAAGCGGCGGCTCGCGAGCTATGCGATGCAGGCGCAGTTCGCGCTCGCGTCGCTTTATGATGGTGCGACCGCCGGAGGCCCGCAGTGAGCGCGCGCCTTCTCGTGGCCGTGCTCGCCTGCCTCGCGTGCCAGGTGCCGCAGGCCGAGGCAGCCCGCAAGTCGCGCGGGCCGGCGACGCTTGCAGACCTGGCGTCGCGCAGCGCGCCGGTACGGCCCGAAGAGCCGGTGGTCGCGGACATCGGCCTCGCCGCGCGCAGCTACGAGGATTTCCTCAGGATCCCCGAGACGGACCCGGCCTTGCGCGCTCAGGCGTTGCGGCGGCTGGGCGACCTGCGGCTCGCGGAGGCCGAGAACGTTCGCGCGCAGGACGGTGCGACGAGCGAGCGGGCGACGGCGATCGCGCGCGAGGCGATTGCGGCGTACGAACGGCTGCTCGCCGAGCAGCCGCAGGGTACGGGCACGGACGTGGCCATCTACCAGCTCGCGCGCGCGCACGAGACCCTCGGCGAACCCGACGCAGCGCTGGCGCGGCTCGACGAGCTGGTCTCAGGTCATCCGGACAGCGCGTACTACGACGAGGCGCAGTTCCGGCGCGGCGAGACGTTCTTCAGCGCGCAGCGCTACGCGGACGCGGAGCGTGCCTACGCCGCCGTGCTCGGCCGCGACGCGGGTTCTGCATTCCGGCAGCAGGCGCTCTACAAGCACGGCTGGTCGCTGTTCAAGCAGTCGCGGGACGAGGAAAGCAGCGTTTCGTTCCTCGCGCTGCTCGACGGACTGCTGGTCGAGGGCGGTCGGATGCGCCCGGCCGCGGGCCTGTCGCGACCGGAGCAGGAATTGTCTGCCGATGCGATGCGCGCGCTCGCGATCACGTTCGCGGCGTCGGAAGGCCCGGTCTCGCTGCAGGCGGCACTCGACCGTCACGGCACGGCGCCGTACGAGTCACGGCTCTACCGGGCCCTCGGCGACCTGTACGTGGAGAAGGAGCGCTACCAGGACGGTGCCGAAGCGTACCGGGCTTTCGCGCGGCGCCGCCCCCTCGATCCGGATGCGCCACTGCTGCTGGTCGGCGCGACCGAAGCCTATGCGAAGGGCGGTTTCACGTCCCTGGTGCTCGACGGCAAGCGCCAGCTCGTCGAGGAGTACGGTCCGCGCAGCGAGTTCTGGCGCGCGCAGGGAGCGAACCTCGATCCGGCCGTGAGCAACGCCGTGCAGTCGAACCTGCTGGATCTCGCGCAGCACCACCACGCGCTGGCACAGAAGAGTGGTGCCGCGGCGGACCGCGACGCCGCCGTGCGCTGGTATCGCGACTATCTCGAGGGCTTCGACGACGCGCCGCAGGCGCCGGCCACCCGGCTGCTGCTCGCCGACCTGCTGTTCGAGGGCGCGAACTTCGAAGCCGCCGCCGCCGAGTACGAGCGGGCCGCCTATTCATATGGGTCCAATCCAGCCGCAGGTCGCGCCGGCTACGCGGCGCTGGTGGCCTACGACAAGGCCGAGGCGCAGGTGCCAGAGGCGCAGCGTGCCGCGCTGCGGTTGCGCGCCATCGATTCGTCGCTGCGGTTTGCCGACACGTTCCCGGAGCAGCCCGAGGTGCCGGGCGTGCTCGCCCGCACGACGAAGGCCCTGTTCGATGCCGGCGACCGCGAGCGCGCCGAATCGGTCGCGCAGCGGCTGCTGGCACTTGGTCCCCGGGCCGATGCCGGCCAGCAGTTGGTGGCCTGGACCGTGCTCGCGCACACCTACTTCGATTCGGCGCGTTACGCGGAGGCCGAGCGTGCCTACGGCGAGCTGTCGGTGCGCCTGCCGCCGCAGGATCCGTTGCGTCCCGAGGTCACGGAGCGCCTGGCGGCGTCGGTCTACCGGCAGGCCGAAGCGAAACAGGCGGCGGGTGACGTCGCCGGTGCCGTCAGCGAGTTCCTCCGCGTCGCGAGTGTCGCGCCCGCATCGCCGGTCCGGGCCACCGCCGAGTACGATGCGGCCACGCTGCTCGTGACCGCGCAACAGTGGAACGAAGCCGCGGGCGTCCTCGAGGCGTTCCGCCGCAATCACCCGCAGCATCCGCTGCAGGCCGACGCGACACGCAAGCTCGCGGTCGCTTACCTCGAGGGCGGACGGCAACGCGAGGCTGCGGTCGAACTCGAGCGGGTCGCCGCGAACGCGGCAGAGGATGCCGAGGTGCGTCGCGCCGCCTCGTGGCAAGCGGCGGAACTGTACGCGTCGATTGCGGACGTCGCGGCGGCGCGCCGCTCCTATGCCGACTACGTCGGACGCTACCCGGCACCGTTCGAGCCCGCGATCGAGGCGCGCCACGAGCTGGCCGAACTGGCCGCGAAGGCCAGCGACGGCCCCGATCGCAGGCGCTGGCTCGACGAGCTGATCGCCGCCGACGCTGCGGCGGGTGCCGGACGCACCGATCGCAGCCGCTTCCTCGCAGCCGGTGCCGCGCTCGAGATCGCGCGACCGCTCGACGGCGCCGCGCGGGCCATCAAGCTGGCGGCTCCGCTGGACCGCTCGCTGCTCACCAAGAAGAAGGCGCTCGAGGCTGCGCTGGCGGGCTACGGGCGGGCCGCGGAATACGGCATCGCCGCGGTCACGACGGAGGCCGGTTTCGCGATGGCGGAGCTGTATCGCCATCTCGGCCAGTCGCTGATGGAGTCCGAGCGGCCCGGTGACCTGTCGGCCGAAGAGATCGAGCAATACGACCTGCTGCTCGAGGAGCAGGCCTACCCGTTCGAGGAGAAGGCCATCGCCATCCACGAGAAGAATGCCGGTCGCGCCGCCGCGGGTGTCTACGACGAGTGGGTCAGGAAGAGCTATGCGGCGCTCGCCGGCATGAAGCCCGGACGCTACGCACGCAACGAGAGTCTCGACGGTGCGGACGCGACACCCGTGACGCCACCCGAGGCCGTGCAGCAATTCGTCGCAGCCCGCGAGTCTCTCGAGGCCGGACGCGATGAAGAGGCTCGCCAGATGCTGGAGGCCGCGCTGCTGCTCGACCCGACGAACCCGGCGGGCCTCAACCGCCTCGCGGTCGCGGAGCGCCGCCTGGGTCGCTTCCCCGAGGCGCGCGCCGCCTACGAACGCGCCATCGCCGCCGATCCCGCGTATGCCGAGCCGGAGCGCAACCTGGCCGTGCTGCTCGACCTCTACCTCGGCGAGCCCGCGCAGGCGCTCGCTCACTACGAGAGATACCAGGCGCTCTCGGGCAGCGCCGATACGCAAGTCGACGCGTGGCTCGTCGAGTTGCGCACTCGGCTCGGTCAGGTTTCCCGCACCGCGGAGGTGCAGCCATGAAGCCGTGGCAGATCGTCGCTGCCGTGGTCGCGCTGGGCATGGCTCACGGCGCCGGGGCGGCCGATGCGCCCAAGCCGAAGCCGCAGGAGCGCGCGGTCGACCGGCTGCAGCTCGATACGACCGCCATCACGGGCAACCGCGAGCTGCCCAAGGTCATGAGCATCGTGCCCTGGAAGGCGGCCGAGCCGCCGGCCGGACCGGACCGGCCGATGGGCAGCCTGATCGAAGAAGTGCTTTCGCCGCTGGATCGTGACGAATTTCGGCGAGAGATCACGTATTTCCGCGACCTGACGTCGCAAAGTCCCGACCGTACGTCCCCCGGAGCCAAAGTGCCATGAATGCCTTCGACATGATCGTCAATTTCTTCAAGCAGGGTGGAGCCTTCCTCTACCCGATCGCCGCCGTGTTCGCGGTCGGCCTCGGGTTCGCGGTCGAGCGCTTCATCTACCTGCACCGCGTCGCCAAGGGCAATCGTCGCCTGTGGGCGGAACTCGCGCCGCTGATCAAGACCGGCAACTTCCGCAAGGCCCTGGAGATCGCGGAGAAGACCGACTCGGCGCTCTCGACCGTGATGCGTTACGGTATGTCGCGCATCGCGACGGCCCACCGCCGCGAGGACATCGAGAAGGCGATGGAAGAGAGCCTGATCGAGGTCATCCCGCACCTCGAGAAGCGCACGCATTACCTCGCCACGCTGGCCAACGTCGGCATGCTGATGGGCCTGCTCGGCACCGTGATCGGCCTGATCAACGCGTTCGCGGCCGTCGCGGCCGTCAACCCGGCCGAGAAGGCGGCAATGCTGTCGGCCAGCATCTCGGTGGCGATGAACAACACGGCGCTGGGCCTCGGCCTCGCGATCACGCTGTTGCTCTGCCACATGTATCTCGAGACGAAGACCACCGAGCTGGTGGACAGCCTCGAGGTCGCGTCGATCAAGTTCCTGAACAGCATCAGCGAGCGGCGGCAGGCGGTCGCGGAGCCGGCGAGCGCGGCGGCGTCGGCCCGCGTCACCGAGAAGATCCTGGG
>Ga0209450_10002070_pt1 | contig 10103 bp, 11 predicted proteins | sample FrelakmetLWP11LW_FD_187149 | JGI IMG/M metagenome (GOLD analysis project Ga0209450, IMG submission 187149) | Freshwater lake sediment microbial communities from the University of Notre Dame, USA, for methane emissions studies - LWP11 LW (SPAdes)... | ecosystem: Environmental > Aquatic >...
CTATCAATAGAAAACTTAGGCACAATAACTTCTGGTAATCTAAGATCAGATAATTTGTTTATCAAATCGTTTTTAGTTTCATCAATAGCCTTTATTTTTTTACCTTGTGACTTTTCTGCTTTCATTCCCTTTAAATCGCCTACCATTTTAAGCCATTTGCGATTAGCCACTTTTTTTTCACCACTGGCTTTACTTTTTGCAATACGTTGTTGCTCTTGCATAAGATTATTATGCATATCTTTTTTTTGCTTATTAAGTCGCACTATATCACCTTCGATGGATGCGCGTTTTAACTTAATTTCATGAATATAATCATCATAGTAACCAAAAAATACATCAATCTTTCCATTGTCAATATGCCACAAAGTATCAATACAATTGCGCAGTAATTCAGTATCATGGGATACGACAATAAGAGTGCCAGAATAAAATTTAAGCATACGCATCAAACTTTTTCGATTACTTTTATCTAAATGATTTGTCGGTTCATCAAGCAATAGAACATTAGGATTTAAACTAAGAGCTTCTGTAATGGCACTATTCAGACGTTGTCCTCCACTTAAATCGGTATAATTTTCGATAACTTGTGGAACATAACCAATTACAACATCATTTCCTTTATGAACAGCGCCGCTAGTTGGCTCAAAAGTTCCAGTAATCATTTTAAGAAGCGTAGATTTTCCACTACCATTACGACCAATAATAGCAATTCTACTGCCGTATGCGATTTGGCAATTAAAATTTTCAAAACAAGTCTTATGAGGGAAAGATAATTCAAGATTTTTGATTTGAATAGGTTTATGCATCATATACAACTTCTCTAAATATATTTTATGGGTTTTAAAAAAATTACGCTTTATTTTGAATGATCAAAACAGGATATACCCAAATTTTAGGGCAATATTTAGAAAATAATTTTCATGATACGCAAAACCTCGCATAAACCTTATATTAAGTATTAAGTAAGTAATATATTATATATCAACTTTTTGCCGCTGTCTTATTTTTTATCATTAAGCACTCATAAACTGCATAATATAACATTCATTAGTTCCGTCGTGCTCTTTACGAACTATCTTAAATCCTGCTTTCTCATAACATCGAATTGCTCGTTTATTGGAACAAGCAGGATCGATTAAGATTTTTTTGGCGTTGAATTGAGTAAAAATTTTAGTTACAAACGCTTTAACTATTTCAGTGCCATATCCTTTGTTTAAAAAATTCTCTTCTCCAATAAATAAATCAAAACAATAAGTTCCTATATCTTCGTTGATAAATAGCCCTTTAAGTATAGGGCTCTTTGTTCGATAGGCATATAAATCGCTGCATTGAATATATCCAATAGGTTTATCATCTAAATAAATAATAAACCCATAGTCATAGCCATTACCTTCTATTTTTTGCTGATATTTATCAATTGACTCATAACCATCAATAAACCAAGTATCTCTTACATGTGGCTTCTTTGCCCATGATAAAAATAACGGCATGTCTTCATTAGTAAGTTTTTTGAAAGTAATCATAATTTTTTGCTCTGAATTATTAGCTCCTGGATTTGATAAAACCAATATTACTAATTAGTTACTTGCTTGGCTATTTTATTTACAAAACTCAAGAAAGAACTTCATCTATATTAAAAATCTATCACGAACCGATAACTTGAACCATTAAATCCAGTTTTTAGGCATCAACGGCTGGCGTTTTAACTATTTAAACCCTGTCTTATGTTTGTACAATCAAGCCAAGGTATAAAGAAGCAAAAGTTCAGGTGTATATCAATATTTGCGTATATTAATATTCATAACTTTTTTAAAAATGCTTCATATAATGCTGTTTTTTCTTCTAAAGTATTAGCCCATGGCACAAAAACAAATTTAGTATTAACGCATTTATTTGTTATTTCTAAAAATTTATCATATCGTCTTTTTTGATCCCGCAATCTAATACACTCTTCTTGGCTAAAAAAAAATTCAATCGCGAACCCAGGATATCGGTATGTTGATAAAAATTTCGCCAATACTTTTTTACCTACATTCATTATAATTAATTTATTTAGGTATGAATCCTTGAACTCTTTTGATTGATCTTCTGTTAAACAATAAGCTATATAATTAATTTCATGAAATTTATGTAATTCTTTAAGTTCTGGGTTGATTGCCCCAGAATCGTAGCGACCAGATATAATATCATTTTCTAATTTTATAGCTATTGAATCTTGCCCTAAATCGTTACCTTTATTTTTATTAATAAAAATTTGAGCTGCTTTAGATTTTCCAGATCCTGTTATCATCCAGATAGTGTCATCAAACCTAAAAAGGTCTGCATAATATATGCTATCAGCGAACAAACTAGGTTGAAGGTAAGAAAATATTTGAGTGGGATTAACGTATTTTGTCATATCTATTTTGTTCAAATTGCAATATGTAACGTATCATAAAATATAAAAATAATGCCAACTATTTCAAATATATCAATAGTTTTGGACGATATCAAATTTTTGTTAACCCCGCATTTTTGCATGGTCTTTATGACAATTCCAAACCTCTTGATATTGTTTTTTACGTTCTATGAGGTAGTCATCATTGGGGGCAACATCATTAAAATCATTGATAACAGCATCATCTAGAGCTATGACATCATTGCCCAACCACTTAAGAACAGTATCAGCATCAAGCCCAACATCACTGCAAAATTGTTTATAAGCTTCTATTTCGGTTTTTAGTGAAATCAGCTTTCGGTTGGTAACGGCTTCAGCAATCGAGCTGCTTGGAACAATTTCAGCCATTTTCTTTTGCACAGTATTTGTTATTTCTTGCTTGGAGCTATCATTTTCCAATAATTCAACAAACCACTCATAAATCTTTATTTTTTCGTATAACAAAGCGGTTATAAATTCAGATAGTTCTAATTTATTATTAGCAGCTTGAAATTCAATCATAAATAACAAAGCAATAGTTAGTAAACGATCAAACTTATGTGTAAACTTTAAATCTCGCTGAACATATTGAAAACGTTGGCAAGTCTCAATTAGCTTGTCACTTTCCTCGTAATCTTCTCTTACTCGCGCCTTTAAATATAAATTTAATCGTTCAATAGGCGTAAACTGATTGTAATATTTATCCAATATATTTAATTTTTTCATTTTCCCGCCTTTCTTTTAAAGTACTTTCTAATGTTTTAACACGTTTGGCATAATCGTTAACCACCATTAAGTTACAATGAGAATCAATTAATGATGACAAGACTTGTGCGCCTTCTACAGTTATTTCACCATTAGCAACGGCTTTTATTATTGCAGTATTGGTATTAAGTAAGCTTTCTGTATTGTTTAAATCTTGTGATAGCTCAAATTTTATAGACTCGCTTTTGATTTTAGGGATTAAACGCTCCAAACAAAGCCGTAATGCGTTAATATCACCAGCTAAGGCAATTTCTATTGCTTTGTTTATTAATTGCTCTGCATGGGGCTGTAATAGCTTGTTTAGCTGTGTTCTTTTATCTATGATACCAGCTGGTCGTCCCAATGGATTACCACTCTCTCCTTGTTTAAATTTAGTCATAATTTGTTACTCCTGCTGTTTTTCTGATCAGATCAGAAAATTGGTTGCATGATTTCATTAAAAACATACCATTTTAATTAAACAAATTTTCGTATTGTTCACGTGTTAAAACTTTTAAATTAATCATTACTTCCTTTTCAGAAACTATTTCCGCCCATAACTTTAAGGCTTCTGGATTTTCTGCATAATCAATCCAATGTTCGCCTAAAAATTTTTGTAAGTTCAATCTGGTTATGCCGTAAGTTTTAAAAATAAATTCGTGCAACCTTTGATGATCATTAGTTGCATCAAAGTTGCATAAATTTTTTGTGCCAGTTGCTATGCAGTTGCGTTGGCGGTTGCTTTGTAAATGCTGTAATGCCAAGGCTTTTAGGCCAGTAGTTGCATGCTGGTTGCGTTCATAGTTGCGTTTTTCTATGTCCGAGTTGCATGATTGCAATATATAGGGTATGCAACTATGCAACTTATTGTGGTTTTTTATGTACATATTTTGTTTAACTCCTTAGCTTTATGGATGTTGCGAGAAATTACTGATTTATCGATCCCTAACGTTTTGCCAATATCTTTCTGGCTCAATCCTTGGTTATATAGGTCGACAGTTTTTTCAAAGTTGGTTATTTTCCTTGGGCTGGTTACCCATTGTTGCAAACCATTTTCATCCGTGATTAACTGCGCTTCGAAAAGCGCTACATCTTCACCATGTAAATACCGCGCTTTTTCAAATTCTACTTCAAAACAAGCCCCCTTGTCTGAGGTGCAGTTTTCTGGACGTTTAAGGCATATGACGGTATCCAAAACATCTTCACGTTTGCTACAGCCACGTTGTTTTCCTGTTTTCCCACTATGGTGGATAAATAAGAGGCTTTTACCTTCAGCTCGAAGCCTTAATGCCCATTCCTGTATAGGTTTCCAGCTTTCACTTTCATTTTCGCGACCACTGCGTACTAGACAGGATAAATTGTCAATTATAATTAAGTCGATTTCATCAGTAATGAATGGCTTAATTGCTGCTTGGCCTTCCTCGGTGCTTAAATCTGGCATGGCAAATTTTTGCGCATCTGGAGTTATAAACATTAATGGCGCAATTGGTTCTTTTCCCGCAGCTACAATAATATTAGACATACGTTCTTTAAGCGCACTGGCTGGCATTTCTCCATCGATATATAAAACACCTCTTGGTTTTGTGGCATGCCAACCTAAAAAGCTACCACCGCTTGCTATAGCATAAGCAATGTTGAGCGCAACAAAGGTTTTTCCAACTCCTCGATATGCATGAATCATAGATAAACTTTGAGTTGCTAACCATTTGCCTAAAATAAATTCATGCGGTTTAAATTCAGTTTGCAGTAATTCAGTAATACTGATAACTTTTAGCTCAATTAGAGGCGTGGCAAAATCCTGCTTTAGTTCTTCATAAGTTTCGCGATAAGTTGTGGTACTATTATTTTCCATTTTTAACATCCTCCTCCTTTGTAAAAACTGCTAAATTAAAGCTAGGTAAAATAATGCTGAAAATTAATGCTCCAGCCTTTAAAATTTCGTATGCCAGCCGTCTAATCACTTCGCAGCCTATACCGCTAGTATCAACGGCTAAAACCTCGAAGCCCCCAACAACTCTCCAATTAAAACTTTCTGGTAATGTATTTGGTGGTAAAACTAAATTATCGCGATAAGGGAATGCACGTGCTTTGTTCCACGCTAAATTACCAGTCCAAACCCAGATTTCGCGTGAACGGTAGCCTTGCGTTAATTTGATTTGTAACTGCCGAGAGTACGGCGGACATTTTTTGACAAAAATATTTTTTTTGTTATTATAGCCATGAGTTAAATCTTGATAGGTCGCTGGATTGCCACCATCGGCTTCGACTTTAGTTTTGTTTAATTTCATTTTGTTCCCTCTCACATGTGTTATTTCGCAATCCAAAACTGCCAAACCAATTGTCAGTATCTTGTATTGGGTAAAAAACTCGACCTCCATTAACTTTAATAAATTTAGGTCCAGTTCCTAACCAACGCTGCCTTTGAAACCACTGGCGAGAATATCCATATCGTATTGATGCCTCCATCTCTGTTAGCTGTATTTTCTGAATTTGAGACATATGCTTTTTACCTCCTTAATTTATGTTGAATTAAAATTAATTCGCACTAGACCATTAAAGGCTCTTTTAAAGGCAGAGTCAATGCAACTCATTGACTTTTAAGGGATTTTTATTGGAAGGGTGATAGGTTTTTTAGATATAAAAATAGCTTCCAAACACGCATGCTTTAACGGGAAAATTATAGGCTGCTAAATAAAAAGAATGATTTTTAGGGAAGGGGTAGGTCGGTTAATTATAATTTTAACTAACTTGAAAAATAGATAAGTGAGATAAATTTAATATATTCGTTCCGCTTTGTACGAATGTTACAGGAATGGGTGTGCGAATGTTGCAGGAATATGCACGCTTTGCATAGCCATAGAATGGTACTTACAGTGAAACCCTAAGGTGTTCTGGTCAGCTATTAGTTGTTTACGTGTTGCGGCAAGGTGCTTCCCATAAGCATCCTTATCTTTCCATGCCTTAATTTCTGCTTTGCTTTTTATTATTTCCATAGTTTCATATATAAAATCTAATAATCGTCCTTTATCATGTTGCTTGTCGTAAAAATTTTCATCATTGTTACGCCCAATATTATTTTCAACCATCGCAACTGTATCGCATACATTATTAAATGTTGGATTAAGACAAAAATAATATGCATAAAGAAACCTAAGAGATTTACATATTCTTTCACATTCTACTAATTTTTTGGTTTTATATATGGATGTGCGGGGTGCTTTATATTGGTTCAATAAATTCCCATAGTTCATCAATTTAGTTTGTGCTTTTTCTATATCATCAATACAGATAAATATTAGGCTAAACACATGTTCCTTCCATAAGGTATTGATTGACTTTTTAATATCATCATCTAGAGGATCTTTTTTTAAAAGAGCATCTATTGTACTCCAGAAACAAATAGTAGCTTCCATGTCCTTAGTTGGTGAATTTTCTTTATTTAGCGATTCGCATTCTAATAAATAAGCTTCTATTTCTTGCTTTATTGACGGATTTTTTTCTATGCAATTTTCATAGAAGTTATAATCTGGCAGAAAGGTATAGCGATTGTTTTTTGTTCTAAGATTTTTTTCTTTGTATTTTTTAATGGTTATTACTGAAAGAAGCGAAGAACTTATTTGCTTAAATAGGTTATCTAACATTTTCTGCGACCCCCTTCTATTAAATGTTTTTTCTAGCAAAGGTTTTTGTTCGTTTTTTATGATATTATCTAGGTCGACTTGTAGTCTCTCAGCAGTAACATTAAGCGCATATTTCGCAATTAAATGTTTTGCTTCTGTGGTATAATTTTTTTCAGCTGTAGTTGATTCATTAGATGAAATATTGTTTATTTTTGTCATGTTATTATGCCTAGGATATTTTCGTCATTTATTCTATTTTAGCTTTACATGCTTTAAGGATATGATCTGTAATCAGCTGCATAGGCTTCCTTAAGCGCTCTACGTCACTGATAATATAACTTGCAGTTATATCACTACCCATTTTATGATTCAATAGTTTTTTTAATGAATAGGTCGCTATATCTAAACTTTCGGCGATTGTAATAAAGGTTCGTCTTAAATCGTGTATGGTAAACTCTACACCAGACAATTTTGTTACTTTTATCATTTGCTTTCGTGGTTCAATTAAATAACCACCTTTTCCGCTACCTGAAAATACATATTCGCTGATTGCATTTTGTTTGCGCCTTTCTAGAAGGTCATATAGGTAATCAGACAGTGGCAAAACATGATCTTGGTGGTTTTTGGTATCAAATATGGTTAAGGTTTTGGCTTTTAAATCAACGTGTTCCCACTTTAGCTTTGCAGCTTCTTGGCGACGCAGTCCAGTAAATAAAATTAAAAGTAAATAATCGCGTAAAATTTCGCTCTCTAATTGCATCACACCATCATGCCAAGCCGATAATTCATGTGATTTTATAAATGTTTGTCTTCGATCAACTCGATACCATGCTCGTGTCTGTGATAATCTTTTGGTTGGATTTTCAGTAATTAAGGAGCGTCCTTGCAAATCCTCATATTGTCCAGCAGCAAAATTGAATAATGCCCGTATTAAACGCATAGAGAGGTTAGCATATGCCTGTCCGCTTTTTTCACCAAGCATTGTATGTCGATTAACTATTTTATCTTTAGTGATAGAGAGCAATGGCTTGTTCAGCCAGTCTGGGAAAACTGTTTGCATCACATGATTATAATCGTAGAGGGTTTTTGGTTTTAGTGATTTTCTTGCTTTTTGATAATCTTCCCATACCTCGTTTAAAGTAATAGTGCTCGCAGCATCTGATTGTTTTTCAGCTATAGGATCTATTCCAGTAGCAATTTTACCTAAAAGCTTCTGCGCTTCTTTTCGAGCTTGCTCTACCGTTAATTCACCATAACGCCCCAAAGTTATACGACGGACTTTTCCCTTAATAAGCTTTTCTAAAACAAAGCTTTTTATGCCATTATTAGTAATACGCAACGCAAAGCCCTTTAGATGCTCATCACGATAAAAAATTTGTGAGCGGTCATTCGGTGCTTCTAATTTATCAACTGCACTTTTTGTTAAGTTCATTGTTTATTATCAATTTTTTTCTGTTGCGTTATGTTAAGATAATTTTTTTTGCTTACAATTTTTTTACCTGTTTCTTTTTCAAGTTTAATTCTTGCTTCTTTTGCTACATTGCCGCCACGTTTAGATACCAATTTATTTTCATGGAGTCCTTGAGGATGTTCAACGTTGGTAATTGCAGTAGTGGAAGCTTCGCCAAGCATTGAAAAAATCAGCTCTAAATCATTCATATGATCGCGTAAATTTTCATGCTTTAAGCCTTTGTGTTTTTTATATTCGCTTGGAGTCATGCCAAAGGTGGCTTTAGATATTTCAGCGGTTAATATTTCATATTCTTTAGATTCTTCTACGCCATGTTCTTTCCATGTGTCTGTTAAGGTGGCGCGAACCTCAATGCCACGCATACGTTTTTCGATCCATGCATCAGGATATCCCTTAGCTTTATATATTTCTCTGGTACGTTTAGTTGCAAGCTCGGGGTCTTCTATTTCCTGAATTCTTTCATACCCAACTTTAGCTAACCAAAGCTTAAATGGTTCTGCTTTTGGTGATGGGATGGATTGAATGATGCGTAGAGCGCTTTCAGTATTAACACAATCAGTTTCATATTTTTTACCATCTGCTGATTGCAGTTTCAGTTGTCGACAAAATGTCGACAACTCACATCCATCCTCTGTTGTTACCCTAATTTTCATCTTATACCAATAGTCACGTGGATTTGAGCTTTCAGTTAGTACCTTTATTATATCTATAACAGAAAACCACCATTTATCTTCATGCCAGACTTTTCTTACTTTTTTACCTTCAAATAATGCTATTTTTGCTATTGCTTTTTCGTTCATACAACCTCTTAAAAATTAAATTTGATAAATTCAAATCGGAAAATTCTTTAGTTTAGCGATTATTTATAACAAAAGGCATACCGTGTCCTGTAATTTAATTTACTTCTACATGTAGAAGCTATGTAGAATAATTAATTAAAAATCATTCAAGCAATTTAAAAGCCATTATAAGCTCAAGTACAGATAAGTAAAGGGATTTTAGAAATAATTAAGAAAAATTAAAAAGGATTAAAACACTGCGTTTTCTAATTTGTAATCAGCAGGTCGCGGGTTCGAATCCCATCGCCAGCTCCAACAATATCAGCAGATACAGCAAAACGACAAAAACTCCAAAATTTAAAAAGCTACCTATATACTACCTTTGGAAGCAATTTAAACGTCTTTAATACCCCTATCAACATCAACTTTAAAAGCATGTCGTAGTAGACTCGACCCTAATCATTATTTCTAATCTAATAAGCAAGTTAAAAAAACTGCCAATTTTTAAAAGCCATTCGGGGCAACAAAATTAAGAATTTTAGGCAAAATAAGCTTGGCTAGTGGGTAAAAAATACAGTTACTTTGATCTCGTAGTTAAGTACATCCTTGTACCTTTATTTTTAATTTATTACTGACGAAAATAACTTATTTTCGACTTCACTAATAGCAACTACTCTAGTACTTTCAGCAGAAGAAACAGGCGTAATAGCTGTATTATTACCAGAAGCAAAAAAGGTGGGCTTTTTACCCCATGCAATCTTTCTACGACCAATTACTTCTGTTTTAACTAATGCTTGTCCTCCATCTTGGTCTCGATAAGATACAAATAAGTCATGACTATTAGCTGCTACTGCAACCCTTGGATTAAATCCTTCTGTCAATTTGGTTGTTTCCCACTCTATTTTTTGATAATTAACAATCGTACCAACATTACAAAATATTTGTTTCTTTTCGGAGCTCTCATGTACTTCTACTACAGCCCAATTACCTTGATGACGGCAAAAAGCCACACTTGGATGTTTTCCATGATCATAATATCCGTCATATCCGGGCAACAAAAAAATAAAAGAACG
>Ga0209450_10002071_pt1 | contig 10100 bp, 12 predicted proteins | sample FrelakmetLWP11LW_FD_187149 | JGI IMG/M metagenome (GOLD analysis project Ga0209450, IMG submission 187149) | Freshwater lake sediment microbial communities from the University of Notre Dame, USA, for methane emissions studies - LWP11 LW (SPAdes)... | ecosystem: Environmental > Aquatic >...
CCCCACCAGTGATGATAAAATTCCTTTTGTGGAAATATGAGACCTCTCTTATCTATACTATATTAGGATCGATCGTTTTTGGAATGATTCTTACTTTTCTCATTTGGGTCCAAAGAGCCTTACGGGCATCGGTTCGGTCGAAAAGGGCAGATCAAAAAGTTCCTTCAACCTAACCAACGGCCTTGGAAGACCATCTTAAGGAGCACAGGTGATGAAAGGCGTAAGGCTTTTTCGAGTACTGGGGGTGAAGATCTAATAGGTGAATCAGTTTACCACCACAGAGAGAGATCGAATCTGTGAAATGGGTTGAGGGGCTTCACCCATTCGGCCTCGCGAAGCTCCGCCTTTGAAGGCGGGGTGAAGAAGCGCGGTTCAGGATGAACCTCGAGCCCCTCGGCCTGAGCTCGGGTCTAAGGCAAGCCCCAGCCTTCAGGCCGGGGAGTCGAGAGGTTCACTTCCTAAAGACACCGAAAAATTTATCCAGTCCCGTTTTTTCAAGTTGGGAAACAGTTTCCAATTCACCTGCATCGAGCCATACCCCATCACATCCAGAGCACTTATCGATCTTGATGTTTTTGTAGTCAATCTCGATAAGATCCATACCACATTTTGGGCATTTCATATGGTGGACTTCTTTAAGTTTCTTTTTTTCATTTTCTTTAAGTTTCTTCTGCTTTTCTTCTTCCTGCTTCTTCTTTTTTTCGAACTCCATCCTTGCAAAATATTCTTCTTCTTTCTCACTTGGTTTCCAAACCATTGGAATGCCCTCCTCTCTATTTTGTCAAATTATACCCACAAAAATGAGTTTTGCCAATATGAGTTAGGTCAATAAATTGATAGACAGAGTAGAAAGTTTAGGATAATATTTTTGCAATGATATGAGCCCTGATCCTACAAGGGACTTTTTTCCCAGAAAGGAAGAAGAGAATAAGTGGTTCAAGAAAAAAGACGAAAGACAAAGATTGTCTGTACCATCGGTCCAGCCAGCGAGTCCCCCGAAATCTTAGAGGCCCTGATCCAAGGCGGGATGAATGTGGCGCGGCTCAACTTTTCTCATGGGACTCAGGAGGAGCATTTGAGGAAGATCGAAACCATTCGGCAGATCTCTGAGCGATTGAAACAACCTGTTGCTATCCTTCAGGATCTCGGTGGTCCTAAAATTCGGATTGGCATGATGAAAGAGGGCGGAGTGGAGTTAAAAAGAGGGAAGGAATTTTATCTAACCAATCAGAGCCTCATCGGCGACGAGACCAAAGCAACCGTCAGTTATCCTGCCCTTCCCGGGGAAGTGAAACCAGGGGATAGAATTCTTCTGGCGGATGGAACCATCGAATTAAAAGTCTTAGGAAGTGATGGAAAGAATATTCGATGCCAGGTGATCGTGGGAGGAATGTTAACCTCTCACAAGGGGATGAACTTTCCGACCCGAACCCCTCTAGCCTCTGCCTTTACAGAGAAGGATTATAAAGATCTTCTATTTGGTATCCGGCATGGAGTTGATCTGGTCAGTCTCTCCTATATTCAGAAAGCCACTGACATCGAAGAGGTGAAAGGAATTTTAAAGAAGGAGTCAGCGGATATTCCGGTCATTGCCAAAATTGAAAGAAAAGAGGCTTTAGAAAATATTGACGAAATTATTTCAGCCTCTGATGGGATCATGGTAGCCCGAGGTGATTTAGGTTTGGAGACTCCGATTGAAAAAATTCCAAATGTTCAAAAGAAACTAATTCGGAAGACCAACGCCTCAGGGAAACCTGTGATCACAGCCACCCAGATGCTCCGCTCCATGGTAGATCATACCCAACCCACCCGGGCAGAAGTCACGGACGTAGTGAACGCTATTTATGATGGAACCGATGCGGTCATGCTTTCGGAGGAGACAGCCAGTGGCCAATTCCCAGTCGAAGCTTTCCAGATGATGGCCAAGATTGCTCAGTCAGCAGAAGAAGAATTTCCTCACCCTCTATTTCTACGAAGGGAAGCAGACCAAGAGAGGAATCTCCAGCAGGCGATCACCTTTGCGGCTTCAGTACTGGCCGAGGATGTTGGGGCGAAGGTGATCACGACGCCGACTGAATCAGGGAGTACAGCACGCTGGGTGTCGAAACTTCGACCTCATCAACCCATTCTTGCCTTGAGCCAACATCTTTCAACCGTCCGGAGGCTTAATCTCTGTTGGGGGGTCTATCCAGTTCTTGTTTCCAGCTGGCTTGACACAGATGAAATGTTAGAAAGGTCGAAGAAAATGCCAAAAGAGTTGGGAATGGCTGCTCCAGGAGATAAGGTTGTCATCATTGCGGGAGTCCCCATCAGCATTCCCGGAACCACCAACCTCATCAAAGTGGAAATGGTGGAGTAAGTAATTTATTTAGTGAGTCTTCTTTTCTCTTCCATCTGGCGGTCGAGGTTCTTTAATCTTTCAATGGTCTCTTTCAGAACGGCCACCTCATCCCGCAGGCTTTTATTCGCCTTCAGGGTCTTTTCCAGATTGGTTTGTAATTTCCCGACTTCCTTCAAGACCGCAAGCCAGTTCTGGAAATCTTCTGTTTGCCCTCTTGCCGGCGTCAGGGAGAGATAGCTTTCCATTTCTTGAAGGGCTCGAGGGTAATTTAATTGGGGGTTTCTATAATTCATATAGAGAAAGGCTAACTGCAGGTGGGATTGGGCTCGGACAGATGTCTTGGGATCCTCGCGAGCGATCTTTTCTAAACGGGAGGTCTCCTGAAAAAAATCTTTTTCTCCCTCCGGTTTCTTCACCGTTTGAAAGCTGCAACTCACGATGAAAAAGAACAGGAGAATAATACCACCCCATTGAAGGCGATGAACTTGCGAACCCATATCTCCTCCTTTGATCTTCCCATTTTAGGAAAGTGGAAATAGATTTCCATCTGCTTGACGGGAAACGCTTTACCTGCGTCGATCGACTACAAAAATGCTTTGAGAAAAAGACTTGGCGTATTTTTTAAGTTCCGCAGCGATCTCCCCAACTTGGATGTGATTTTGCAGCCGGCGGTTCTGGTTGGTAACCACGGCGATGTCCAGAGTCATGATGGGGAAGGATACTTTCTGCCCCTGCCGCGTCTCGCCTTGAATGTACCCCCGCTGTCGATCTTCTAGGTCATAGAAATCAGGTATCATCTTATCAAAGGAATCGATGACGGCAAGACAAATTTTTTCATACCCTTCAAACGAAGTGATGACGACAAAATCATCTCCCCCAATATGCCCGACAAAGGCCTCTCCCTTTCCTTGTGCCTTGGCCACTTCTGTGACTATTTTGGCAGTCGCCTGGATGACCTCATTTCCTCTGGCATACCCGTAGCGGTCGTTAAAAGCCTTGAAGTGGCGCAAATCAAGCTGGCAAAAAGCGAGAGGGGTTTCTTCCTTTAACCTTTCCATCAAGAAATTTTCGATGGCGATGCCTCCAGGAAGGTGAGTGAGGGGGCTGGCGTCTAGAGAGATCTCTTCAAGATGCTTCAACCTCTGAGCCATTTTTTTAAAAGCCTGGGATAGATCTCCCAATTCATCTTGATTGTGAACCTCAGGGAGATGATCGAACTTCCCTCCTGATATCTCCCAGGTGGAACGTTTCAACTGATGAATGGCACGGGAAATGTTACGTGTAATCATCAGAGCAATGATGATTCCGAGAAGGAGACCACCGATACTCAATCCAGTAGTTACCCAAAAGGCGGAGTGCCCCATCCTCAGGGTCTTTAGGCTTTTTTCATTCTGATCCGCCCTCGCATCGCGAGAAATTTCTTTTACCAGTTGAATTAATTCTTCCTGCTTTTGTCTGATTTGCCGCTCATGATCCTGGAAGGCCCGAGAAGAAGCACTTCCTTTCTTTTCCAATCCTGTTTTGAAGAGGTGGTTATACTCTTCGTGGAAAGCAGCGAGTCGATCGAGTGGAAGGTTGGAGATATCTGGAAGATCGCCCATTTGCTGCAAGAGCTTTTTGAACTCCTCGCTTCTTTTCCAAAAGAGCGCCTCCATCTCTGAGCTCTGGAGGATGACGGAGCGTCGTCCAAAGAGTTCCTGGGCCAGCAAAGCCTCAACCATTTTATCGGTCATTTCCACTAGAGGAACATCGCGCCTAATAATCCGGTTATTAATTTCATTCAACCGTCGGAGGTTGGAGAGGGCGATGAGGGCAATGAGGATGATTAAGATCCCAATGGATAGGAATCCAAGGAGTAATTTCTTGGTGATGGTCATGCGGAAAAATGGGGGGACGGTTTTTTTCATGGATCGTCCATCTTCTTCTCTGATTTGAGGCCTTTTGAAGAATCCTTCTTTTCCCTTATTTCCTTCCCCTTGACCCCATGAATAAATTGTGAGTCGCGCCCTGGTGTTATCAGGGAGCCCGTGATGAGTCGTAGAATATTTCGATCCCTATTTTTCTCCAGTCCACACACCTATTTTAGATTATCACAAACATAAATTCAAAATAATGTTTGATGACTTTATTTCTAATCTTGCACCACTTAAGGCTAACATTGACTATTTCCACCGCACATCATCACCGATTTAAATATTTCAAAACGGATCAGGGGAGGGTGGTTCTTGACACTTAATTCCTTTTTTTGTACATTTAACTCAAAAGTGAATTCATATTTTTATCATTCGTTATGAAGTTGACATGGCTGTCATTAATCGTGTTGACCTTTTTGGCTGGAGGTTGTACCTCCGGCTCAAAAACCTATGTTAAGAGCATCGACTGGGGTGGCCGCATAGGAACGTACACCTATGAAGAAGTTCTGGTCGAGTTGGGCCAACCTGACGTCATAGGCGAATCCAGCGAAGGCAAGATTGCAGAGTGGGTAATTCGGCGAAGCCCGGGCATCTCTTTTGGCGTTGGTCTTGGCTCCGGAAGTTATGGTCATCACTCATCAACAGGAGTTGGAGTAGGCACTTCAGTGTCACCGCCACCCAGTGGGGAATATCTTCGCCTCAGATTTGACCGGGAAGGTAAACTCGCCGAATGGACCAGGGTGACCTACTGATGGACTTCAAGCCTAGGGCGTGGCTGCTAAAGGATTTCTTAGCGGCTCTTAGATCTTTGTGAAAGGTTACTCTTTTTATGGATTCCTCAGATTATCAAACCAAGCCAGGTTCTCTTTAATCATGGTGGGGATGGGCAACTGGTAAGGACAACGGGGCAGGCATTCTCCACATTCCGAGCAGTTTCGAGCCTTTTCTATTAAATCTTTCATCCACCCAATCTCCTGAACATTAGGACCAAACCGTTTGATAATGGTCTTGAGTCCGACTGCAAACTGAATAGGGATCTTATCTGGGCAGGGTTGGCAGTAGTCGCAGCGCCTGCAGAATTGATGGTCGAATTCTTTCTTGATGGATTCGGTTCGCTCTCTATCTTGCTCCGTGAAGAAGTAACTTTCCATAAAAACATTCCAATTCTCACGAGCCTTTTCCAGTGTTTCTGAGCCTGGTATGGGCACAATGGTCGCCGTTGAGAGGACAAACCTCAAGGCTGGCCCAGCTTCTTCGATCACCCCGCCTGAAAATGGCTTCATCGCTAAAACTCCAATGTCATTCTCCTTAGCCATGGGGAACACTTTCTGGGCTGCCTCGGGTTCTAAAAAGCTATAGCAAGCCATGATGACCTCAAAATGCCCCTCCCGGACCGCCCTCTCCAATACATGGAGGTTGTGGCTTGTGATGCCGATGTGATCGATCAATCCTTCATTTCGAGCACGGATTAATCCTTCATAAGCTCCTCCAGAGGCCATGACCTTTTCATAGTCATCGAAGTTGGAGACACCGTGCAGATGGTAAATATTGATTTTTTTCACCTTCATCTGTTTAAGGCTTTCAAGTACGTCGTTATAAATCTTCGCAGTTCTTACGAGAGATTTTGTTGAAAGGATGACGGGCTTATTTATTTTTTGGAGCGCCAATCCAATCCGGTGTTCGCTGTTCGTATAAGCACGGGCGGTATCCAAAAGGTCTACTCCCATTTCAATCACAGCCTGTATGACGGAAACCGCATCGCGTTCTCCGACCCGTTGAATTGGGATTCCACCCCATCCCAGTTTTGTTACGATTAAGTTTGTTCTACCCAGCCTGACTTTCTCCATCTGCGCCCCTGAAATGAAATATAATACAAATCACTACGAATTTCTATCCTTGAACTTAAATGAGAGATATAAATTATTCCAAGGTGAGTTAGGCTCTGGGGCTCATTGTCAAAAGACAGGCGATATGAGGATTTACATTTTAAAATTCTTTCAGTGGTCTGTAGACAGGATGAAGCGGAGGAATTCCCTTTGTATTCTTATCTATCGTGATCTTAATAAAAAAGATATCATTGGCATCCACATTCTCACCTAAAATCTTTCTTCCCCAATTGGTGATCGATTCTTGGGTGATTCTTATTGGGCTCTTTCTTCTCTCTGGAAGTTTCCCGATCATTTGGTAACCTTTTATCGGATCACGCCAATAAAATTCATAAGCGACCATACCCCACGTTCCTCCTTTGAAAATCACCGATTCATTTATTTTCTGAATTTCCCCAAATGTCCTATAAAGAAAAATTAATCCTATCAAGGTTTTTAAGAGGATGGGATCTCATGGTCCTCCCCCTTCTTTTTCCTCTCGTTCGTCTTGTCCAACCCTTTCATCAACTCACGAAACGCTTCATTGGTTAATAACCCCTTCTCCGACAATGCGATGACATTCGTCCCCACGTCCAACTCATCTGGAACAACGAAGATCATTTGTTTATCTATCAAATGGCCAAAAGTAAACTTTGCCCATCTCAACCCAGAGTCAACTCGGCTTCCCCCCCTTAATTCTTCTCTTCTCTCTATCAACACCCCGATCAGTTCCCCTTTTTTAAGGGCATAGTTCTTGTAGAAAACTTTATACACTACCATCTTACACACCCGACTCCATACGTTATGTCCCCTTCCAATAAATGATAAGGAGCAAAACGCGTACCGAATATCATTCCTTCTTCCTTTCGTTTCATTTGTTGAAAATAGATGACAATTCATGATAATTGAAATAAAATTTTTCTCAATTCCTCATTGACTGTTTGCCATGGATGGAAGGTGCAAGGAGGAAGGAATTTACACAAAAGTCCCGAATTACTTCCACGTGGGAGGTTGACGGGAGTTACCCTTTAAAACTCGGGATGAAACTGCCCCTTTAGATTTCCCTGACCACCGCTCTCTATAGTTTTTTGTGTAATTCTTCTTTGAGTTGGTCAGAAGAGATAAAATGAATTCCTTGCATGCCTAACGAGATGGCCACTTCGACATATTTTTTGATATCGTCGATGAAAAGAATCTTTTCTGGATTGACCGATGCCCACTGGATGGCCTTTTGAAAGATCTCGATCGCTGGTTTCTTAAACCCCACCTCGTACGATAAAATCCATTTATCAAAGACTCGAATGACAGGGAATTCTGAAAGGATATAGTTAAAGTGCAGGGGATCGGTGTTGGAAAGAAGGCCGAGTCTCCATGTTTCCTTTAACGAGAGGATGATCTGGGAGACCTCTCGATCTTCAATAAAGATGTCTTTCCAAATGGAAATGAACTCCTCATAGGAAATGGAGAGATCAAGGTGCTTCTGGACAGATTGAAAAAATTTCGGAGGGGATACTTTCCCCACGTCAAAGTCATTGACGATCCCATTTTGAAGATCAAAGAGAAAAGAAAATATCTTTTGGGGATCTTGGAATTCTTTTTTGGAAGAACATTGGGAGAGTTTTTCTGCGATCGGATAATGGTTAAAAGGAAGAATGACATTGCCCAAGTCAAAAAAGATGACCTCAATCGCTTTCTTTTCATTCTCCATTCCGCAATCCCTGCCCGTCCGGCAGGTGGGCGCACTCCGAAATAACTTTTCAGCTCTTTTCATTTCCGTGCGAAGTTGTCGGCGATGGCCTGAGTCAGAGCGGGAATGGTGTATTGTCTTGGCTGAATCTGAACGTTGATTCCCCATCGTTTTGCTGTCCTGGCCGTCACCGGTCCAATACAAGCAATAGCCATACCCTTTAACCGTTTTTTAAGATCTCCTTTTTGAAGTAGTTCTGCAAAATGATTAACGGTTGAAGAAGAGGTGAAGGTGATGACATCGATGTTTCCGTCTGCGAGGAGCTGTCTCCATTTCTTTGTTCCCCCTTTGGGCTTGACCGTCCTATAAACCTCAACGACGTCAACCTTTGCTCCCATTTTTTTCAAACCGTTTGGCAAAATATCCCGCGCCTTTTTCGCTCGAGCGAGAAGGATCCGTTTTCCCTTAACCGGTATCTTCTCAAATCCTTTAAGAATAGCCTCAGCAATAAACTCTTTGGGCATATAAGCAACAGGAATTTTCCTTTCTTTTAATTGACGAGAGGTAGCCGGTCCAATCGCGCACACCTTAAGAGAGGAAGGGAGACAATGCTTCCCTTTCTCTTTTAACCTTTGCCAGAAGAAATGAACCCCATTGGCGCTGGTGAAGATAACCCAGTCATAGAATTTTAACTGATGGATGGCTTGATCGAGTTCTTTCCAATGGAGGGGAGGGAGAATCTCAATAGTGGGAAATTCGATCACCTCTGCCCCCATTTTTTTTAGCAGGGTTGCAAATTCACTCGATTGCTCGCGTGCCCGAGTGATCAAAATTTTTTTCCCAGTAAGGGGGGCCTTATCCATCTCATTCTAATTTTGAAATTTTCAATTTGTAAAGGGCTATATCTTGATCGTCGGTCCGGATCTCTGATAAACTTCATCGAGAATCTCTTTGGCTCCTTTTTCCAAGAGGATCTCGGCCAGTTCGATCCCGAGCGATTCCGCTTTCTCAATGGATCCCACCCTATGATGTCTGACAAGTCTCTTTCCATCAATCGTTCCCACCAATCCATCGATGTGAAGGGCAGCCCCGATGATTCGCGCAAAAGCCGCGATGGGAACTTGGCAGCCTCCTCCCAGTTTTTTAAGGAAGGCCCTCTCGGCGGAAACAGCGATCCAAGAATCCTGATCCTTGAGGAATTGGATTTGTCCTTCGACCTTCCTATCCTCCTGTCTTGTTTCAATTCCCAATGCTCCCTGGCCGATGGCGGGGAGAGAGATTTCTGTAGGAATGATTTCAGTAATCTTCTCTACAAGACCCAGTCTTTTGACCCCCGCGAGAGCGAGGACAATCCCATCTAAATCCATCGTTTTTAATTTCTTTAGTCGCGTATCTAAATTCCCTCTCAAAGGAATGAATTCAAAATCACTCCTGAAATGAAGCAGTTGGGCTTGCCGTCTCAAGCTGCTGGTCCCTATCTTTGCCTTTTGAGGGAGGTCCCCTAATGGCCTCCCCTTCCTTGAGATGAATACATCTCGAGGATCCTCTCTTTGGGTGATGACAGAGAGATGGAGACCCTTCGGGAATTCCGTTGGAACATCTTTGATGCTATGAACAGCGAGGTCGATCTTTCCCTGGATGAGCGCCTCTTCGATTTCCTTGACGAAAAGACCTTTTCCTCCAATCTTTGCCAACGGAGCATCTTGAATTTTATCACCGGTGGTTTTGATTTTGATCAGGGTGACGTTGAGATCGGGATGGGCGTGGGTCAATTTTTCCTTCACCCAATTGGCTTGGTAAAGAGCGAGCTGGCTTCCGCGAGTTCCAATTCTGAGTTCATAGGGCATCTTCGTTTTTGGTTTCCTCCTTCTCTTTCTCCTCTTCGAATTTTTCTAAGAATGTTTCGAAAGATTTTTCTGGCAGTCCAAAGAGAGCATGGAGGGTGTCGAGATAAAGGTCAGACATCGCTTCTTCATCGGTCCGCTTCAGAAGAGTGATGGGGGCGTGAAGAATCTTATTGACGATGGCAGAAGTCAGGGCCTCTAAGGACTTTTTCTCCTTGTCAGAGAGGTCAGGGTGAAGGGAGAGGGTTTTTTCGAGTTCCTTCTTTCTTATCTCCTCAAACTTTTTCCTTAAGGCAACGATGGTCGGAGTGACGTCGAGAGAATGATACCAGTTGACGAATTTTACCACCTCGTCCTGAACAATGGCCTCTGCTTTTTGAGCCTCCTTTTCGCGGTCCTTAATGTTTTCATGAGCGACTTTCTGAAGGTCGTCGATATTATAGAGGTAGA